>Ga0126311_10001468_pt1 | contig 11462 bp, 10 predicted proteins | sample Plot61_FD_92539 | JGI IMG/M metagenome (GOLD analysis project Ga0126311, IMG submission 92539) | Serpentine soil microbial communities from UC McLaughlin Reserve, CA, USA - Plot61 | ecosystem: Environmental > Terrestrial > Soil > Grasslands | place: USA: UC McLaughlin Reserve, Lake County...
GGTGGCCGGTTCGAAGTACCGCGGCGAGTTCGAGGAGCGCCTCAAGAAGGTGATGAAGGAGATCACCCAGCGCGGCGACATCATCCTGTTCATCGACGAGCTCCACAATCTCGTCGGAGCCGGCGCGGCCGAGGGTGCGATCGATGCGGCCTCGATCCTCAAGCCGGCGCTGGCACGTGGCGAGTTGCAGACGATCGGCGCGACGACGCTCGACGAGTACCGCAAGTACTTGGAGCGCGACTCGGCGCTGGAGCGTCGCTTCCAGCAGATCCGCGTCGACCAGCCGTCGACCGACGAGACCGTGCAGATCCTGCGCGGCCTGCGCGACCGCTACGAGCAGCACCACAAGGTGAACATCACCGACGAGGCGCTGCAGGCAGCCGCCGACCTGGCCGACCGCTACATCTCCGACCGCTTCCTGCCGGACAAGGCGATCGACCTGATCGACGAGGCCGCCTCGCGCATGCGCATCAAGTCGATGACGTCCCCGCCCGTCTACAGGGAGCTCGAGGACGAGATCGAGGAGACGCGGCGCAACAAGGAGGCCTCGATCGAGGCGCAGGAGTTCGAGAAGGCCGCGAACCTGCGCGATCAGGAGCGCCAGCTGACGCAGAGAAAGCGCGAGCTCGAGGAGGCATGGGAGTCCGGCGAGGGCGGCGAGCGTCCCTCGATCGGCGAGGAGGAGATCGCGGACATCGTCTCGATGTGGACGGGGATCCCGGTCTTCAAGTTGACCGAGGCCGAGACGCAGAAGCTGATGCGCATGGAAGACGAGCTGCATAAGCGCGTCATCGGGCAGCACGCCGCGGTCGAGGTCATCTCGAAGGCGATCCGCCGCTCGCGTGCCGGCCTGAAGGACCCGAAGCGCCCGACCGGCTCGTTCATCTTCCTCGGCCCCTCGGGCGTCGGGAAGACGGAGCTGGCCCGCACGCTCGCCGAGTTCCTGTTCGGCGACGAGGACGCGATGGTGCGCATCGACATGTCGGAGTACATGGAGAAGCACGCCGTCTCGCGGCTCGTGGGCTCGCCTCCGGGCTACATCGGCTACGACGAGGGCGGTCAGCTGACCGAGGCCGTGCGGCGCAAGCCGTACAGCGTGCTCCTGCTCGACGAGATCGAGAAGGCCCACCCGGACGTCTTCAACATCCTGCTCCAGATCCTCGAGGACGGGCGGCTCACCGATGCGCAAGGTCGCACGGTGGACTTCCGCCACGCGATCGTGATCATGACGTCGAACATCGGCGCCTCCGAGATCGCTCGGAACACGCCACTCGGGTTCGCGGTCTCCGACGATGAGACCGGGATCACGTACGACGACATGAAGAACCGGATCATGGGCGAGCTGAAGAAGGTCTTCCGGCCCGAGTTCCTCAACCGCATCGACGACGTGATCGTCTTCCACAAGTTGGCGAAGGACGAGATCAAGCAGATCGTCGAGCTGCTGCTGCTTCGCATCCGGGAGTCTTTGGCGGAGCGCGAGCTGCAGCTGGAGCTGACGGAGGAGGCGAAGGACCTGCTCGTCGAGAAGGGCTGGGATCCCGGCATGGGCGCACGTCCGCTGCGCCGGGCGATCCAGCGCTACATCGAGGATCCCCTGGCCGACTTCGTGCTGCGGTCCGAGCTGATGCCGGGCGGGACCGTGATGGTCGACAGAGCCCCCGAGGGCGACGAGCGCGAGGTCTCGATCGAGATCATCGCGCCGAAGACGCCGGTTGGGGTCGGGGCTGCGAAGGGCTCCGACGACGACGGCGACGTCGACTCGGATGGCGCTCCATCCGAAACGCCCGCCGAGTAGCGCGGGTCCGCAGATTGCATCGAGAGGGCGGCCGATCGGCCGCCCTTCTTCGATGTGTGGGGGATTGGGGGTCGTATGGATCCCAATCCCGCACACCTCTCGGCTAGCGTGCGGTCTGTGACCGATCAGGTCGAGATCAGAGTGCGGGATAACGGGCCGTACAAGGTGACGGGGCCGGTTCGGCTGGTCGACCCAGAGGGCAACGAGATCGCGTTCGACTCCGAGCGTCCGCTGGTGCTCTGTCGCTGCGGGCAGTCGCGCACGAAACCGTTCTGCGACAAGGCGCATCGCGAGACGGGCTTCACGTCATGCGTGCGGGCGGCGGCGGCTGAGCCCGACGGCTGACGCGCGATTCGCGTGGTGTGTCCACCCTGCAAGCTGGCCAGCCAGCCAATTGGCGCGCGGGTAGTGGAGCGCCCGTAGCATCGGGGCATGGCCGTCGCTTCAAAGCCCCACAGACGCAAGTCGCCGGCACCGGCGCGTCCGCTCACCCACCGTTCCGCGACCGAGCTCGCCGCAGCGATCCGCGCAGGCGAGGCGAGCGCACGCGAGGTCGTCGAGGCGCACGTCGCGCTGCTGCGGCGCGTCAACCCGACGCTGAACGCGGTCGTCGCCGACCGCTACGACGCCGCACTCGCCGAGGCTGACGCCGCCGACGCTCGCGTCGCGGCAGCCGAGGATCCCGCCACGCTGCCGCCGCTGCTCGGTGTGCCGTGCACGATCAAGGAGTCGATCGCGCTCGCTGGCATGCCGAACTCCGCCGGGCTCGTGGCCCGTGCGGCCGTGCGCGCGACCGAGAGCGCGCCTGCGGCCCAGCGACTCGTCGACGCCGGCGCGATCCCGCTCGGCGTGACGAATACGTCCGAGCTGTGCATGTGGATCGAGTCCGACAATCGGCTCTACGGCCGCACGAACAACGCGTACGACCGGACCCGCATCGCCGGCGGCTCCTCGGGCGGTGAGGGCGCGGCGGTCGGCAGCGGCGGCTCGCCGATCGGGCTCGGGTCTGACGTTGGGGGCTCGATCCGAGGTCCGGCCTTCTTCAACGGCGTCTTCGGGCACAAGCCGTCGCTTGGCTTGGTGCCGATGACCGCGACGTACCCGCCCGCGAGCGGCGAGATCACGCGGATGGTCGCCAACGGCCCGCTCGTGCGGCGCGCGGAGGACCTGATGCCCGTGCTGCGGCTGCTGTCCGGGCCCGACGGCGTCGATCCCGTGCTGCACGAGGATCCGCAGCTGGGCGATCCCCACGCCGTGCCGTTCGCCGGGCTGCGCGTGCTGATCAGCGACGAGGCGTTCAACCGGCCGATCTCGCCGGAGCTGCTCGCCGCGCGCGAGCAGGCCGCCGGTGCGCTGGCGGCGGCGGGCGCCGTCGTCGAGCGCATCTCGATGCGGAGGATGCGCAACCCCTACGAGCCGTTCCTCACCTCGCTCGGCGATGGCGACGTCACGCTGCACGAGCTGATCGTCGGCGAGGGCGCGGAGTCCGTGACGCTGCGCGGGTTGCTGCGGCGCGGCGGGCCGCACACCACGCCGACGCGCGTGCTGCTGGCAGCCGAGCGGCTAACCGCGCGTTCCTCGCCGCGGCGCGCCCAGCGCGCGATCGAGGCTGGTCGCGCCTTCGCGGCGGACGTCGCCGCCACGATCGGCGACGGCGTGATGCTGCACCCGCCCTACCAGGGCGTCGCGCCGCGTCATGGCCGCACCGTCGGGCGCCTCTGGTGGGCGCAGCCGATGGCCGTCTTCAACCTCGCCGCGGTGCCTGTCACGCAGGTCCCGCTCGGGCTCGGCCGGGAGCGCCTGCCGCTGGGCGTCCAGGTCGCCGCTGCGCCCGGCCGCGACCACGTCTCGATCGCCGTCGCGCTCGAGCTGGAGCGCGTCTTCGGTGGCTGGGTGCCGCCGGCCGACGCCTGAGCGTTCGTTCGCGCAAGCTGCCGCAGGGCGCAGGGCCGCCCCTCGATGCCTGTCGTTCGGATTGCTCGGGCGGCGGCGCCGAACCGTCCTCGCCCGCACGTACCCTCGTCCCCCGATGGCGCGCGCGACCTCGATCCACATCTGCTCCGACTGCGGGCACGAGACGCCTCGCTGGCACGGCCAGTGCTCCGGTTGCGGCGCCTGGAACACGCTCGTCGAGGAGGCCGTCGCGCGGCCGGTGGCGAGAGCCCGTCGCGGCGCCGGCGGATCCGCGACCGCCGGGCAGGCGGTGACGCCCGTCGCGCTCGGCGACGTCCAAGCGGCCGACGTCGCGCGCCTGTCGACCGGCATCGGCGAGCTCGACCGCGTGCTCGGCGGCGGCGTCGTGCCCGGCTCGCTCGTGCTGATCGGCGGCTCGCCCGGGATCGGCAAGTCGACGCTCACGACGATGGCGCTCGCGAACCTCGCCGGCGCAGGTCGCAGAACCCTCTACGTCTCGGCCGAGGAGTCGGCCGCGCAGATCAAGCTGCGGGCCGAGCGATTGCCGGGCGGCCACGCCCTGCGGATCCCGACGATCGCCGAGACGGACCTCTCGACCGTGCTTGCGACGCTCGAGCGCGAGCGGCCCGACGTCTGCGTGGTCGACTCTGTCCAGACGCTCCACGCCAGCACGCTCAGCGGCGCGCCCGGCTCGGTGGGCCAGGTGCGCGAGGTCGCCGGCGAGATCATGCGGGTGGCGAAGGTGCACGGGATCGCCGTGCTGCTCGTCGGCCACGTGACGAAGGAGGGCGCGCTCGCCGGTCCGCGCGTGCTCGAGCACCTGGTCGACTGCGTGCTGCAGTTCGAGGGCGAGCGGGAGCGCACCTACCGGACGCTGCGTGCGCTCAAGAACCGCTTCGGCTCGACGAGCGAGGCCGGCGTCTTCGAGATGCGTCAGGACGGGCTCGTCGAGGTGCTCGACGCCTCCGCGCGCTTCGTCGGCGAGGCGACGCGCGCGCCCGGCAGTGTCGTGCTCGCCGCGATGGAGGGCTCGCGCCCGCTGCTCGTCGAGGTGCAGGCGCTCGTGTCCGAGTCGGACCTTGAGATTCCGCGGCGGGTCGTCTCCGGCATCGACCGCAACCGCCTCGCGCTCGTGCTGGCCGTGCTGGCGCGCCACGGCGGCGTCAGCGTCGGCAGCTCCGACGTGTTCGTGAACGTCGTCGGCGGCGTGCGCGTCGATGAGCCTGGTGCCGACCTCGCCGTCGCGCTGGCAGTCGCGAGTGCCGCGCGCGGCGTGGCACTGACGAGCGGGGGACCCAACTCCGGCCGTCCCGGCACGGATCCGGCGCCGCTAGCCTGCTTCGGCGAGCTGGGCCTCACGGGCGAGCTGCGCACCGTCGCGCACGCCGAGCGGCGCATCGCCGAGGCGCGTAAGTTCGGCCTGGAATCGATCGTCACACCGGAAGTCGGCACGCTGCGGTCAGCGCTCCGACCGTTGCGCGGGGGAGAACGTCCGCGTTCGGCCCAGGCCGCAGCGGTTTGAACGCAGCCGTTTCGGCGATTGCGCGCCGTTCGTCGTGCTTCGTGCGAAAAACCCTGCGCCCGCGCGGAAAATCACAGGAAAACCCGGTAGAATGGGCTTCGTATGGCGCCACGCACCGGGGAAGAGCTCAAAGAGGAGCTCGAGTCTCGCCAAGAGCCCCGGCTCGTCAAGGCACTCGAGATGGTGGCCCCTGGCACGGCGCTTCGCGAGGGCATCGACAACATCGTCCACGCCCGCACCGGCGGCCTGATCGTCGTCGGCGACGCGGACGATCTCGCGTTCCTCTTCTCCGGCGGGCTCAAGCTCGACATCGACTACACGCCCGCCTTTCTCTACCAGCTGGCGAAGATGGACGGCGCGCTCGTGCTCAGCACGAACGCGACGAAGATCGTGTGGGGCAACGTCCAGCTGACGCCCGACCCGACGATCCTCACGCTCGAGACCGGCACGCGTCACCGCACCGCCGAGCGCATCAGCAAGCAGACCGAGGCGCTCGTGATCGCGATCTCCCAGCGGCGCGAGGTCGTCTCGCTCTACGTCGACGGCGCGAAGTACATCCTTGAGGACATCCCCGTCGTGCTCGCGAAGGCCAACCAGGCGCTCGCAACGCTCGACAAGTACCGCAGCCGCCTGGATCAGGTCTCGACGCGCCTGACCGCACTGGAGTTCGAGGGCGGCACGACGCTGCACGACGTGCTCACCGTGCTGCAGCGCGCCGAGCTCGTCACGCGCATGGGCGTCGAGATCGAGCGCTACATCGTCGAGCTCGGCACCGAGGGACGCCTGATCGAGATGCAGCTCGACGAGACGATGGTCGGCGTCGCCGGCGACAAGGCCGCGCTCGTGCGCGACTACCTGGCCGACGACACGGACGAGCGCTTCGCCGACGCGTTCGACCAGCTTGTGCGCCTGCCGCACCAGGACCTGCTCGACTTCGGGCGGCTCTCAGAGCTGCTCGGCTACGACCGCAAGGTCAACACGCTTGACTTTCCCATCTCGCCGCGGGGCTACCGGATCCTCGGTCGCATCCCGCGTCTTCCACGGCTCGTCGTGCAGCGCATCGTGGAGGAGTTCGGCGGGCTGGAGGAGCTGCTGGCAGCCGGCGACGGTGAGTTGGAGACCGTCGAGGGCGTCGGTGAGATTCGGGCGAAGGACATCCGCGAGGGCCTTCGCCGTCAGCAGGAGATCAACCTCGTGGACCGCTACTTGCAGACCTGACCATCGGGGGGCTGCAGGGCGGCCCGCTTGGAGAAGGAGGCCATCATCACCGAATTGACCGAAGAGCAGATCGAGGACCTGGAGATCGTCGTCGAGCTCGAGCACATCGACTTCGAGATCGGCGACAACGTCGTCTACCCCCATCACGGGGCGGGGCAGGTCCTCAAGAAGGAGCAGAAGGACGTGCTCGGCGAGGTGCGCGAGTACCTCACGATCAAGATCCTCCACAACGACATGACCGTCATGGTCCCGACCGAGAACGCCGCGATAGCGGGCCTCCGTCGCGTGATCGACGAAGAGACCGTGAAGAGAGTCCTCGCGGTGCTCCAGGACGAATGCTCGGACATGCCGAAGAACTGGAATCGTCGCTTCAAGCACAACCGCGACAAGATCAAGACGGGCGACATCTACGAGCTCGCCGAGGTCGTGCGCAACCTCGCCATCCGAGAGGCGGAGAAGGGCCTGTCGACTGGTGAGAAGCAGATGTTCACGCGGGCGAAGAAGATTCTCGCCTCGGAGCTGATGTATGCGCTGGAGATGGGCGAGGAAGAGGCCGAGGAGCACCTCGACGAGCTGCTCGCCAACGGCGCCGACAGCCAGGTGACGGTCGCCGCCAAGTAGTCGGGTCGAGCGCGAGAAGCGGAGATGGCGGTCGCCCTGCTCGTGGCCGCTGGTCGTGGCGAACGCCTTGGTGCCGAGGGGCCCAAGGCGTTCGTCGTGCTGGCGGGCCGCCCGATGCTGGAATGGAGCCTCGACGCGTTGAGGCTCGTGCCCGCGGTCGAGCGAATCGTCGTCGCGCTGCCGCCCGGCGTTCGCGCGCCGGACGGGACGATTGGAGTGACGGGCGGCGCCGAGCGCTCGCACTCGGTGCGGGCCGCGCTGGAGGCTGCGGGCGCCCTGCCGGACGAGGAGCCGGTGATCGTGCACGACGCGGCGCGTCCGCTCGCTACGCCCGAGCTGTTCGAGCGCGCGCTTGGTGCCCTCGGAGCGCGGCGCTGCGACGCGATCGTGGCGGCCGCGCGTGTGACGGACACGGTCAAGCGCGCGTCGGGCGAGCACCTGCGCGTGGTCGAGACGCTCGACCGCAGCGCGCTGTGGGCGGTGCAGACGCCGCAGGTCTTCCGCTACGACGCGCTCTCGCGCGCGCTCGCCCAGCCGGACGAGCTGCTCGCCGCCGCCACCGACGACGCCGGGCTCGTCGAGCAGGCGGGCGGTCGGGTCCACGTCGTAGAGTCCCCGGCCGACAACCTGAAGGTGACGACCCCCACCGACCTGCGGCTCGCCGAGCTGCTGCTGCGAGAACGCTCCTGATGCTCACCGACTACCACGTCCACCTTCGTCCCGACGGCGACGGCACGCTCGCCGCCGACTACTTCACGCCCGCCAACGTCGCGCGCTACCGCGACGCGGCTGAGGAGCGGGGGATCGCCGAGCTGGGAGCTTCCGAGCACGTCTATCGCTTTCGACAGGCGCTCGACGTGTGGCAGCATCCGTTCTGGCGCGAGAACGCCGTCGACGACATCGACCAGTACGTCGAGTTCGCGCGCGAGCAGGGCCTCAAGGTCGGCGTCGAGGCCGACTTCGTGCCCGGGCGAGAGGACCGCATGGCGTCGCTGCTCGAAGGGCGCGACTGGGACTACGTGATCGGCTCGGTGCACTTCGTCGGCGACGAGGCAGTCGACCATCCCGACTGGGATATCTGGTCCGCGCACTCGGTGGACCCGGAGAAGGTCTGGCGGCGCTACTTCGAGTGGCTCGGGGAGGCCGCGCGCAGCGGGCTGTTCGACATTCTCGCCCACCCCGATCTCGTGAAGGTGTGGGGCGGCGAGCGGCCACGCCCCGAGGGCGATCTGCGCCGCTTCTACGAGCTGGCGATCGAGGGGATCGCCGAGGCGGGCATTGCGGTCGAGGTGTCCACAGCCGGCCTGCGCAAGCCGGTCGGCGAGCGCTATCCGGCGGACGCGTTCCTCGCGATGTGCCTCGACGCCGGCTGCCCGATCGCGCTCAACAGCGACGCGCACTACCCGAGACACGTCGGCTTCGAGTACGAGTCGACGATCGCGTGGCTTGCGGAGCGCGGCGTGCGCGAGCTGTGCGTGTTCGAGGGCCGCGAGCGGCGGCTGGAGCCGATCGGGTGACGCGTTGATCGCCACGGGCATCGGCTGGGACGTCCACAGACTCGTCCCCGACCGTCCCCTGATCCTCGGCGGTGTGCGGATCGAGAGCGAGCTGGGGCTCGACGGCCACTCCGACGCCGACGTCCTGACACACGCCGTCATCGACGCCCTGCTCGGCGCGATCGGCGCCGGCGACATCGGCGAGCACTTCCCAGACACCGACGAGGAGTGGCGTGGGGCGGACTCGCTCGTGCTGCTGCGCCACGTCGACGCGCTGCTGGGAGAGCGCGGCGCGGCGGTCGTCAACGTCGACGCGACGATCATGCTGGAGCGGCCGAAGCTGCTCGACCACAAGCCCGCGATGCGCACCAACCTCGCCGAGGTGCTCGGGCTCGGCCCCGACCGCGTGAACGTGAAGGCGACGCGCGGCGAGGGCATGGGCTTCGTCGGCCGCATCGAAGGCGCCGCCGCGCTCGCGATCGCGACGATCGAGCTGCCGGGCGTCGCCGCCTGAGCCGCCGCCTCGGTCGCGGCCGGATATACCGGCGCGGTAGGGTCTTCCGCCGTGCGCCAGATCCAGCTCCACGACACGAGAAGCGGGCAGCTGCAGCCGCTCGAGCCACGCGATCCCGGTCGTGTCTCGATGTATGCGTGCGGGCCCACGGTCTACGGGCGCATCCACGTCGGCAACGCGCGCCCGTATGTCGTCTTTTCGCTGCTGAAGCGCTTCCTGGCCCATGAGGGCTACGACGTCACGTTCGTCGCGAACGTTACGGACGTCAACGACAAGATCTACGACGCCGCGCGAGCTGCCGGTGTGCCGAGCGAGCAGCTGGCGCGGGACATGACCGCGGCGTACGTCGCCGACACCGAGGCGCTCGGGCTCGGACGCCCGGACCACGAGCCGCTCGCGAGCGAGACGATCGACGAGATCGTGGAGCTGATCCAGGCGCTGATCGACCGCGGCCACGCGTATGCGGTCGAGGGCGACGTCTACTTCGATGTGCGGTCCTATCCCGAGTACGGCGAGCTGTCGCACCGGCAGGTCGACGACATGGACCAGGGCGAGGGAATCGAGGGGGCTTCGCTGAAGCGCGACCCGCTCGACTTCGCGTTGTGGAAGGCGCAGAAGGAGGGGGAGGACACCGCCTGGGACGCACCGTGGGGTCGCGGACGCCCCGGCTGGCACATCGAGTGCTCGGCGATGGCCGAGACGCTGCTCGGCGTCGGCTTCGACATCCACGGTGGCGGCTCCGACCTCGTCTTCCCGCACCACGAGAACGAGGCTGCGCAGACCGCGGCAGCACGCGGGGCCCCGCTGACGAGCCTGTGGGTCCACAACGGGATGGTGCGGCTCGAGGGCGAGAAGATGGCGAAGTCGGTCGGGAACATCTTCCTGCTGCACGAGGCGCTCGCCGCGCACGGTCGCGACGCGCTGATCGCCTACTTCTGCGGCGGCCACTACCGCCAGCCGATCGCCTACTCGGAGGAGCGCCTCGGAGAGGCAGCGCGCAGCGTCGAGCGGATCCGCGACGCGGGACGGCGGCTCGTGCCGGGTCCGTCACCGTCCGACCTGACACCGCTTCGGGAGGCGTTCCTCGACGCGCTCGCTGACGACTTCAACACGCCGAGAGCGCTTGCCACGGTGTTCGACTGGGTGCGCGAGGCAAACCGCCGCAGCGAGGCCGGCGAGGCCGTCGGCGATGCCGACCTGCGCAAGATGCTCGGCATCTTCGCGCTCGACGCGCTGCTCGACGCCGACACGGCAGCCGGCGGCGGAGCGGACACCGCCGCGCAGGAGCTGCTCGACCGCCGCGAGGCGGCCCGCGCCGCGCGCGACTTCGCCGAAGCGGACCGCCTGCGCGATGAGCTCGCCGCGCTCGGGTGGGAGGTCCGCGACAGCGCGGACGGCCCGACGCTCGTCCCGCGCGTCTGATGGCGAAGCCAGGTCCGCGTTCTGGCCGCCCGCGCCCGGAGCGCGATCGTTCCGGTGCCGACCGCGACCGGTCCCGTCCAGAGCGCGATCGCGCGCGCCGCGAGCCTGCAGGCGATGCGGCCCCCGGTCTGCCGGTGCTCTACGGCCGCAACGCGGTCCACGAGGCGCTGCGCGGTCCGCGCGCAGTGCGGCAGGTGTGGGCGACGGAGCGAGCCGCCCGCGAGCCATGGCTGCGCAGCGCCTCGGTGCAGACGGTGGCGGCGGAGGCGATCGAGCGCCGTTGCGGCTCGACCGACCACCAGGGGATCTGCGCCGAGGTCGAGGAATACCGGTACGCCGAGGCCGAGGCGTTGCTGGCCGCGCCCGACGCGTTGATCGTCGCGCTCGACGAGATCCAGGATCCGCAGAACCTCGGTGCGATCTGCCGCACGGCCGAGTGCGCCGGCGCGACCGGCGTCGTGATCCCGGAGCGGCGCAGCGCCGAGGTCACGCCCGCGGTCTGCAAGGCCTCGGCCGGCGCGGTCGAGCACCTCGCGATCGCACGCGTGCGCAACCTCGCCGACTTCCTGCTCGACGCAAACAGAGCGGGTGCGTGGAGCTACGGCGCCGCCGGAGACGCTCGCGTCGGCTACTCGCAGCCGGACTACCGCGGCAAGGTCGTGCTCGTGATGGGCTCGGAGGGGAGCGGGCTGCGCCCGCGGGTCGCGAGATCGTGCGACGAGCTGATCGCGCTGCCGCTGCGCGGGCGCATCGGCTCGCTCAACGCCAGCGCCGCCGCTGCGGCGCTGCTCTACGAGATCACCCGCCAGAGGGACCCGCCGCGCTGAAGCGTCCTGACCTAGCTGTAGTTCCTGAGCACGTTGTTCATCCGGGCCTCCTTGGAGGCTGGTGGTTCTCGAGGCCGCCAGTCCCAAGGAGGACACCGGATGAAGCTGCACGCTAACGCGAGGCTCAGCCTGA
>Ga0126311_10001471_pt1 | contig 11450 bp, 8 predicted proteins | sample Plot61_FD_92539 | JGI IMG/M metagenome (GOLD analysis project Ga0126311, IMG submission 92539) | Serpentine soil microbial communities from UC McLaughlin Reserve, CA, USA - Plot61 | ecosystem: Environmental > Terrestrial > Soil > Grasslands | place: USA: UC McLaughlin Reserve, Lake County...
AGCTTCAGCACGCTTACGAGCGCGATACCGTCCATCTCGTCACGCGAGATCACGATGCCGCCCATCGTGTCACCGTGACCGCCGAGATACTTCGTCGCGCTGTGTACGACCATGTCGGCGCCAAGTGTTAAAGCCTGGCGCAGGTAAGGCGTCGCAAAAGTGTTGTCGATGATTAGACGCGCGCCGTTCTCGTGCGCGATCTCGGCGCACGCTTCGATGTCACAAACTTTCAGCAGGGGGTTCGAGATCGTTTCGGCGATCAGAACTTGTGGCCGGAGTTCGCGAGCTTTTTGTCGGACTGTTTCGAGATCGCTGAAATCGACGTGAACTGTCTTTACACCGAAGTTAGTAAAGACGTTGTTTAGCAGACTCGTGGTCGCGCCGTACAGATCCTGTGAGGCGAGGACAGTTGATCCCGCTTTCAGGTCGCACGCAATGAGTGCTGCATGAACTGCCGCCATGCCGGTCGCGTATGCACACGCGAATGCGCCTTCCTCGACTTCGCGCACGGCTTCTTCCAGCGCAGCGATCGTCGGGTTGCCGTAACGTGTGTAGATGAATCCCTGCTTCTCGCCGCTAAAGACCTGATCGATCTCCTGCATCGAGTCGTAAGTGAACGTTGCTGAGGCGTAGATCGGTGTTGAGACAGGCATCGCGTCCGGCAACGGACGTCGTTCGCCCGCGTGCACGAGTTTCGTTGTGATATCACGTTTAGTCATGAAAGAATTTTTCTCCCGCAACGGCGCAACGGCACAACGGAAAGCCGCGCCTTTGCGGGAGACCTCTTCAGTCGTTTAGATACCGCTCGCCGCCATCGCACAGCACCGTAACCACAACCGCCGGCTCACGCAGCGCCGCAGCCACACGCCACGCGGCAAAAACATTCGCGCCGGAGCTCGGACCGACCAGTAATCCTGCTTGACGGGCTAATTTACTCGTCATTAATAACGCATCTTCGGTAGCAACTTCCAGCGTCTCGGTGACCAGCGACTCGTCAAAGATCCCCGGCGTGATCGCCGTCGCCATGTGTTTCAGGCCTTCGAGGCCGTGCAAAGGCGACTCAGGTTGCACCGCGATCGCTTTCAGTCGCGGGTTCAATTCTTGCAAACGTCTCGTCACGCCTACAAAGGTTCCGGACGTTCCGAGTCCAGTCACGAAATGCGTGACACCCCCTTCAGTCTGTTCCCAGATCTCGTTTGCAGTGGTTTCGTAATGCGCGAGCCAGTTTGCCTCGTTGTTGTATTGATCCGGGTAAAAATACCGGGACGGATTCTGCGCGAAGACCTCACGCGCGCTGAGCTGTGCACCGTCAGTCGAGAGCATCGGATCGGTTTCAACGATCTCGACCCCGTAACTTCTCAAAATGCGTTTGCGCGCGGGACTCGCATTTTTGGGTAGACAAACCTTCACCGGATACCCACGCGACGCGCCAATCATCGCGTATGCGATGCCGGTGTTTCCACTCGTCGCATCGAGAATCGTCATTCCCGGTTTGAGTTTGCCGCTGCGCTCCCCTTCGAGAATCATCGACAGCGCCGCGCGATCTTTGACCGATCCGCCCGGATTGAGATGTTCCGCCTTCGCAAAAACCTGAACGCCGGGACTTAGATCCTTGTCGAGTAATCTTAAACGCAACAACGGCGTGTGACCGACGTGCGCTTCAACAGTACCCGGCTCGATACCAACAACAGGGGGTTCTAAAACATCGAAATGCATAACTCGTCCAAAAAATAAAAAACGGTCGCAACTTCCGAGAAGTGCGACCGGTTTCGCCGTCAAAATGGCTGGTAATTAAGTCATCTAATACCCAGCCTTGCAAGCGGCCGCTCGGTCGCGGTGCAATAGCACCACTGACAATAGCGACAACATGCGCAGGCCTTCGTCATGACTGAAAAACTATAGGCTCGCGCCAATTCACTGTCAAGCTGGCCTCTTCGCGCCATCCGCGCTAATCTGTCGCACATGTCTGACTGGCCATCACTACCACTCGAAGCATGGAAAGATACGTGCGCCACGCTCCACATGTGGACGCAGATTGTCGGCAAAGTTCGACTCGAGCAAACGCCGCTCGTTAACCACTACTGGAACGTGCCGCTTTACGTTTCAGCACGTGGACTGACGACGACGGCGATGCCTTACGAGGAACGATTTTTCGAGATGGAGTTTGACTTCATCGATCACAATTTAGTCATCAATACGAGCGATGGGACCACTGCGCTCGTGCCGCTGCAACCGAAGTCAGTGGCCACCTTTTACCAGGAAACGATGGACGCGCTCGGCCAGCTCGGAATAGAAGTGCAAATCTGGAAGATGCCCGTGGAGATACCCGATCCGGTTGCGTTCGATCAGGATCAGCAGCATGCGTCGTATGACCGCGAGTATGTAGAAAGGTTCTGGCGCGTACTGCGCTCCTCAGACCGGGTGCTGCAGGAGTTTCGATCGAGATTTACCGGTAAGTGTAGTCCGGTGCACTTCTTCTGGGGCAGCTTCGATCTCGCGGTGACGCGGTTTTCGGGCAGGACGGCGCCGCCGCGACCCGATGCTGATGCGATCACGCGTGAGGCGTATTCGCATGAGGTGATCAGTCATGGTTGGTGGCCTGGCCAGGGGCCGCTCGGTAAGGCCGCGTTCTATTCCTACACCGCGCCCGCGCCGGAAGGTTTGACTGAAGCGAAGATCCAACCGGAGCAGGCGTTCTACAGTAAGGAGCAAGGGTTGTTTTTATTTTTGTATGAAGATATGCGCACGGCGGCGGATCCTGATGCGGCGTTGATGGAGTTTTTGCAAAGCACTTACGAGGCGGGAGCGAACCTTGCGAAGTGGGATCGCCCCGCTCTCGAAAGAATTTGAATTAAAACCTAAATCTCACACCCAACTGAATCTGCCTCTCACCCAGGAACGTCCGTGGACCACCGAAGGGCGTCGCTGCAGCAGGATTCGTGAAGCCCACTACCGGCGTGGTCTGCAGGCCAAAGCCGGCGGTGTTCACCGTCAAGATGTTCGATCGATTGAACAGGTTGAACGCCTCCGCAAGGATGCTCAAGCTGTAATTCTCGCCAACCTTGAACGCCTTCGTCACACGCGTATCAAAGATGTAAATACTCGGCGTCGTAAAGCCATTGCGCTCGGTACCCGGCACGCGATCCGTGCTTGGATTACCATCGCGATTCACATCGCCGGCAATTAAAGCCGAGTAGGCAAACCCTGATTGCAAGGTGATGATTCCTGAGAAGGTCCAATTGCTCACCAGGTTCCGCACAAACGCATTCCCGGCTTGAATCGTCCCGATCTCGTAAACCGGACTGAACACGAAGCGATGCCTGATGTCGAGATCGCTGCGCCCCCAGTCGGAATTGATGTCGAGATTGTTTTGCAATCCCTTCGCATCGTCGGCGCCGACCACGACCATCGTCTGGTCCGGTCGATTGTCTTTCGTGTCTGACAACGTGTAAGCCGCAATGAACTGGAACCCGCGCGTGAAGCGACGCTTCAACTCCATCGCGAGCGCGTTGTAACGCGAATCGGCAGTGCTCTCAAACACGTTGATTCTCGCGAAGCCGGGAATCGGTCTCACCGCCGGATGACGGAGCACGGTGAACGTCTGTCCAGCCTGGTCGGCCACCGTAAAAGGCACCGGTGTGCCGAGATTAACGTCGCGAGTACGACTGAGGTGCACACCACGGAAGTATAGATAACTGACTGACAAACTCGTGTTCGCGACCAGCTCATGCTCAACACCGAGACGTCCCTGCTGAACGTAAGGCTGCGCATAATCTCGCGCGAACAAGTAAAGACTCGGATTCACACCGCCCGCGGACGGCGGCGTGCTGAAAATGCTCGGATAAGTCGGGCACGGATTCGGCACGATCGTGCAGTTCAAACTCACACCCGTCACCTGTATGCCGTTTTGCGAATGTGCCGTGCCGAGCATGATCGCCGGTGTGCGTCCGAAGAAGACTCCATAACCGCCGCGCAGCACTGTCTTTTCGTTAAACGCGTAACTGAGTCCGAAGCGTGGACCAAAGTTGTTGCGATCCCGAACCGGCGTGGTTGTGCTCAAGCCGGCTGCGGCGAGTGCGGGGCTAGGATTGTTCACAGACGGATCGGCAAGATCCTGCAGGTCGTAACGCAAACCGAGATTCAGAGTGAATTTCGGCGTCACGCGCCAGTCGTCCTGAACAAACAGCCCAACCTCGTTGAGGTCGGGATTGGTCGTCCCACCCGACGTTCCGGTGCCTGGAAAATTCTGCGTGAACGCCGCCGGTGTGTTCGACGCAAACAACGCGTACGAGTTGAACGTAAACTGCCCGTTGAAAAGTCCCGGGAAAAAGTTGAACACGCGATCGAAATTCAGATCAGCGCCGAACTTCAGGCTGTGGTTGCCGCGGGTGTAACTGACGATGTCGATAAACTGCGCGCGCTTGATCGTCGTCTCGCGCGGGCTGAAGTTGTTTCGTCCGAGCTGTAGAAAACCACCGCCGGTTTGAATGCGCGCCTCGGTAACGTCGCTGTTCGCTTCGCCGGGCTCGCGGTCGCGGCCAAACTGGAAGCGAAACTCGTTGATTAGCACCGGCGTCAATGTCGAAATCAGCGAGCCCGAGAATGTCGTGGTTTTTGCGACGCTGTTGCCCGAGTGTTCTTCAACACTGAGTGGACCGCCGTTTTCGTTGTTATTGCCGGTGAAGTTCTGTTGATTGAAACGCAGCACGAGCTGATTCGCGTTGTTGAGCCTGATGTCCGTCTTCGCCATGAACACGTTCTGATCGCGGCCGATCTGGTAAGTGTCCAGGAATGGTAAAAGCAAGTTGCGAATGTTTGCGGGTTGCGCGAAGAAGTTTGGCGGATCGACCACATTCGGAATGTTCGAGCGCTGGCCGTCGTAAGCGAAGAAGAAGAACGCGCGGTCGTGCTTGATTGGACCACCTAACGTGCCGCCAAACTGGTTAATCTGTGACTTCGGACGTTTCGCTCCACGTGCGGTCAGAATCGGCGAGTTCGAGTTCAACGCTTCGTCGCGGAAGAATTCAAACGCGCTGCCGTGCCACTGGTTTGAGCCGGATTTGGTGACGACATTAATCACGGCGCCGCCGGCGCGGCCAAACTCCGCCGAGAATCCGTTCTGGTTCACCTGAAACTCCTGCACGGATTCTTCTGAAAACTGGTACGGCGGGCGCGTGCCGGTGCGTCCGAATGACTGTCCGAAGAAGGTGTTGTTGTTGTCAGCGCCGTCGACCTGAAGACTGTTGAGCGTGCCTTTCTGGCCACCGACTGCGAGATCGCCTGGCCGCGTTGGATCGCGCACGACGCTCGGTGTGAGTGTCGCGAAATCGAGAAAGTTGCGACCGTTGACCGGCAGGTTTTGAATCGCGCGCTCGTTGACGACGGATGAGATTGAAGTGCGGCTTGTTTCTACGACTTGTCCTTCAGCAGACACGTCGACCATTGCGACCGTCGCATTGCCGACTGCGAGCTGGATGTCGAGCGGTGTCTGGCCGCCGACGGTCACGATCACGTTTGTGAAAGTCGCGGGTGTGAATCCCTGCGCGCCACTCGTTTCCACTTTGTAAGCGCCCGGCGGCAGGAAGACGATTCGATAGACGCCCTCATCGTTTGTTTGCGCGCTCTTTTGCAGGCCCGTTGCGAGACTGGTTGCAGTGATTGTGACGTTGGGCAGCGAAGCGGCGTTGGGGTCAGTGACGCGGCCTTCGATGTTTCCGGTGTTTGCTTGTGATTGCGCGAAAGCGATCAGCGAGGCAGACAGCACGATTGCAATGAGTAGGGGGGTTCTAAGCAACATGAATATTCTCCCGATTTGCCAACTAGATTTACGCAGAGAGAACCTAAGTCTTCAAAGGACGCCACAGGGCTGCGATACGTTTGCCGTTCGCAGTTTGCAGCAGGCTCATTAAACCCATGTAACCGAAGCCGAAAAAGAACAGCAGCAGAAAAGGAATCGTGCCCCACATGTGAAGACGCGCGGAGTACGCGATCGCGAGGAGAAAGTAAACAGCAAAACTCAACTCAAGCAGCGGCAGCAGACCGCGTTTGCGTTTGTACTTCTTGCGCTTCCAGGTAGCGTCAGCCGTGTCTTCCACACGATACTTCGGCGTTCGCACGAAATCCGACTTCACACCCATTAGCGCTTCCAGCACCGCCCGAGCGTTTGAAAACGCGAGGCCGATGCCCAGGCCCATCACGAGCGGCAAGTGCAACATGCGCGGCGTGCGCTTCTTGTCGAGATACCAAACCGCCGAGCCGTAAAACAAGACGACTGAGATCGATGAGAAGATCAACAGCGGCAGGTCCAGCACCATCAAGTGGTAGAACGGCTGGTTGTAACGCACCAGCAAGAGCGGAAACTGCAAAAAGCTCGCGACGATCATCAGCGGGTAACTGATGTTGCCCGTCAAACGGAAGAACATCTCCAGCTTCACGCGAAGCGGCAGCGGCGCCAGCCAGATGCGCGGGTAAAGCTTGAGTCCAACCTGCATTACGCCTTTGGCCCAACGTCGCTGTTGTGCTTTGAAGGCGTTGATCTCGACGGGAATCTCCGCCGGCGCCTCCTCGTCGAGCAGGTAAACAAATTTCCAGCCCATCAACTGGGCACGGAAACTCAAATCAGTGTCTTCAGTCAACGTGTCGTGCTGCCAACCACCGCTCAACTCGATCGCCTCGCGGCGCCAGATGCCCGCGGTGCCATTGAAGTTGAAGAAGCCACCAGTCCGATTGCGCGTGGTCTGTTCGACGACGAAGTGTCCGTCGAGCATGATCGTTTGCAGGCGCGTCAGCAGGTTGTAATCGCCGTTGATGTGCGACCAGCGCATCTGCGCGCAACCCACCATCGGATCGGTGAAGAAGTCGACCAGCTTGCGCAGGCAGTCGGGTTTGGGAACGAAGTCGGCGTCGAAGATAGCGAGCAGCTCGCCTTTCGCGAACTTGTTACCGTTCTCGAGTGCGCCGGCTTTGAAGCCGGTGCGATCCGCGCGATGGATGTAGTGGATGTCGAAACCTTGCGCCGCATACTTGGCGACGACCGCTTCAGCGACGCGGACTGTTTCATCAGTCGAGTCGTCGAGGACCTGGATCTCGAGTTTTTCGCGCGGGTAGTCGATTGCTGTGACGGCTTTGAGCAAACGATCGACGACGTACAGCTCGTTAAAAAGTGGAAGCTGGACGGTGATCGACGGCAGCTCGGCTTCCGAGTACTTTCCGCTCGGCTCCGGCACGAAGTTCTTATAACGCCAGAAGTCGATGACCTGCTTGATGCGGTAAGCGCCGTAGACTGCCAGCGTGCCCAGGATCGCGAAATAGACTAGCAGGATCACCCAGTCGAAGGTGTCGAGCTTGTAGAGCGGGCTGATATTTCCCCAGGTTTTATTGACGACATCGTGGAAGTACTGCTGGAAGATGACTTGCGGCGGCGGGCCCGTCGGGCTGGGCCATGGTGTCGGTGCTGGGGACTGAAAAATCATGAATTACAATAAATCCAAAAGCGCAAGATTCTACCTTAATAGATGGAATGTTGCGAAGCCGCCGCAACGTGTTTCAAATCCGGCGCTCGGGAGCGCTGTAGTCGCTGGGTGCGGAGGCGATGCGTTCCGGCGAGGCAAGCGTGAATGTCGCGGGTATTGTTTGCTTTGAGAGCGAGCGGAGGCTCCACTCAATTATGCCGGGCATGACGTAGAACACGGCCACGCTACCGAGCAGCGCCCCCGTAAGTAAACGTGACGTATGTGTATTTTCCCAGGTGTCGAAAAAGTTCAGGCTGAAGTCGATCGCAAGGGGAACTGCGGCCAGGATTAACCAGCTTCGCGGTGGCGTTGCTGTGTTTCTCAGTGAGCGGATTAGCGGGTATACGAGCAATGTGAGCGCAAAGCCCGCGTAGATTCCCGTGCACCGCGAGCAGACTGCGAGTTTATGGCCGTCGATAAAGTAAGAGCGCTCCGGAAGTTGGTGACAGAGCGCTCCGAACGCGCGATAGATCCCGTGGGCTAGATCGCCATGACCACCGGCGGCTGCCGCCGGCGCTACCACGATTAGCGAAACCAGCACCACCACCGTCGCCGCACTCACGGCCCAAAACGCCAACGGCCTCCTCGTTGGCACCACCTGCGGCACGTATGCGTTCATGAGCGACTCATTTTGTGCTTTTTGTGCCTCTTGCGGCTAAAAACGGATGACGGTGTCTGGGCCACCCTCGATGTGCAACGTGTCAACAAACCGGATGTGGCGCGACTCCGTCGTCATCACGACCGAATGCGTCCGCTTGCCCGCCCCAAAAAACCGCACACCCTTCAACAACGCCCCATCAGTCACACCAGTCGCGGCAAAAATGATCTTCTTCCCTGGCGCAAGGTCATCCGTGTCGTAAACTTTGTTCGGATCTTTAATCCCCATCGTCGCCAGCCGGTCAAGCACTTCCTCACGCGACGGCACTTTGTCTTTGTCTACACCCAAGCGGTCTGGATCGAAAACGAGCCGCGCCTGTATCTCACCGTTCAAACACTTCATCGCCGCCGCCGTGATAACGCCCTCAGGCGCGCCGCCAATTCCCATCAAGGCGTGGATGTTTGTTCCGGCTACCGCCGCGGAGATACCCGCCGAGAGGTCGCCGTCAGAGATCAAACGAATGCGAGCCCCCGCCTCTCTCACATCCGAAATCAGTTTCTTGTGTCGTGAACGATCGAGCACGATCACCGTCAGGTCCTCGATGTCGCGGCCCAGGCGTCGCGCGATGTTCTTCAGGTTGTCTTTCACCGGCGCATCGATATCGACGACGCCGCGTGACGATGGTCCGACCACGATCTTGTCCATGTAAATGTCAGGCGCATTGAGCAAACCACCGCGCTCGGCCGCCGCCAGCACTGCAATCGCGTTGTTCGCTCCGAGGGCGCAAAGGTTCGTGCCCTCGAGCGGGTCAACAGCGATATCCACCTCCGGGCACGACTCCGCAATCTCGTCGCCCACACCAAAACCGCCTCCGACCTCCTCGCCGATGTAGAGCATCGGCGCCTCGTCGCGTTCGCCTTCGCCAATCACGACGCGCCCGCGCATCGGCACCATATCCATCACTTCACGCATCGCCTCGACGGCGACGTGGTCTGAGAACTTTCGATCGCCCTGGCCCATCGTTCTGGCTGCGGCGATTGCAGCGGATTCGGTTACGCGCAAGAAATCCAAAGACAGCTCGCGCTCTGTCCTGAGGTCGTCACCCATCTGTGTCTCCTGGTTAAGGAAGTCAGGTTAAAAATGCTCGTTCATACTAGCAGAGCCACAAAGCGGCACAAAGAGCATAAAAGTTTCAAGGTCCCGGAGGGACGAAATGTTTATAGCATTTGTACAGGCAGGAGTTCAGGGCTCCAGCAGAGCCCGATATTTGCAGCACTTAATTCCTGGGCCTATAAACATGTGGCTGCGCTGCAGCCGTTTTTTAGGGTCTGGACAAACGCAATTCTAACTTGTACTCTCACGCCCGCTCTTCGTTTCTGGGCCTCATCACTATGGATCGAAGAATAGAGCTCATCATCTCGAAAATTAAAGCTAACACCGCGGTGCCGTGGGACACTCCGGCACTCGCCGTGCTCGTGAACCTTTCACCGTCGCGCTTCCGCCACCTCTTCAAACAAGAAACTGGAACGACTCCGGCGCAATACCTGAAAGATATTCGGTTAGCCAGAGCGGAGAAGATGTTGCGCACCACGTTTCTCAGTATCAAGCAGATCCTGAAGCAGGTTGGGATTACCTCAAACACTCACTTCGTGCGCGACTTTCGCCGGAAGTACGGGACTACGCCGACTGCCTACCGCCGCACAATCAAACGCAAACAGAAGCGGGCGCGGTAGCCACTTCCGGCAAAATTTAGCCGTTTTCGACAATAAACAGTCGTTGACTACGGTTTTGAATAAGACTAGATTGCGTTCACCCACCACAAATCAATAGCTCACAACGGAGTCATGAAAAATGTCTTTCAATTCCTCACGCGGGGTACGTCGCCGGCGATCTGTCATCTGGTCCAGCTTCTTAATCTTATCGGCGGCAGTCATGGTTTCTGCGCAAGCGCCGGAAACGGTCCTGGCGACAGTGAACAAAATCGAGATCACGCAGCAGCAGGTTGACGACTCGATAGCGTCGCAAATCTATCCGCTTCAGCAGCAGCTCTATGCGATTCGGAAAGCTGCGCTGGAGAACCTTATTACCACGAAGCTGCTCGAAAGCGAGGCGGCTGCAAGGCACATCTCGCTCGAAGAGCTTCGCAGGCAACTCACGGTCGGTGAGATCAACGTCACGCGCGCGCACGTCGAAGATGCTTACAAGCAGAACGCTTCGTTCTTTGCCATGATGAGTCCCGACGAAGCGCGCGAGCGTTTGCGTCTCGATCTGGAGAACCAGGCACGCATGAAACACTACCGTGCAGGCTTGGACGCGTTGCGGAAGAAGTGGGCCATCACGATGAATCTCTCACCGCCGGTGTTTGTTTCAGAGCTGGACGACGGCGTCTCACCTGTGAAAGGGCCGGCAAATGCGGCCGTGACGATTGTGGAGTTTTCGGATTTCGAGTGCCCGTTCTGCAAACAGGTGCAGAATGCGCTGAAGCAGGTGGTTGAGAGTTTCGGCAAGGAGGTGCGGCTCGTCTTCAAGCACTTGCCGTTGGAAGGTCATCGCAATTCGTTGCCGGCAGCGCGAGCGGCTTATTGTGCCGCCGAGCAGGATCGATTCTGGCAATTTCACGATGCACTCTTCGCTGCGGGTAACTTGTCGCCACCCGTTTTGGAGCAGATTGCTTCGGATCTGGGACTTGGCTTGCCGAAGTTCCAGGCGTGCATCGCTGCGGAGCGCTCGCGAGCTGCCGTTGTCAAAGATATTGAAGCTGCGAGGCTCTTGCGTATCGAGAGCACACCGAGCTTCGTAGTAAATGGAAAAGTAATTAAGGGCGCGCTCAGCTTTGCCGGGTTTCAAAAGATCATCGAGCAGGAGCTGGGAGAACGCGTCACCCAAAAACAACCTTCAATCAATTAGGAGATCCTCACATGAAAAGAATTGTCTGTCTGGTCTTTACTCTATTAGTGTCTCTCGTGGGTCCAGTGCTCGCTCAGGAACGCTCGAGCGCTGCCGCACACGAAAACATCGTTCGCGAAACTTACCGCAAACTTGAAATTTACAACGCCGCCGCGCAACTGTTGGAGAATGAACGAACACGAAGGCCGTTTCGCTCTGAGGCAAGCCTGAAGTTCGAGCTTGGTGATTTTCGATCCGGCAATGTTCAGGAGATCCTCAACAAGCCGTACTCAGAACTGGTGACGCTGCCGTCTGGAGAGGTTGTGTCGCTAACTCGTGGTGGTCATTCTCAGGATGGTGGACCACAGGAGGCGACTTTTGGTGCGGCGTGGGAACGTGGGCAGTATGCGTCTGTCTTCGATCCGGTTTGGACCATCGCGGATGTGTTTCACTTC
>Ga0126311_10001472_pt1 | contig 11435 bp, 6 predicted proteins | sample Plot61_FD_92539 | JGI IMG/M metagenome (GOLD analysis project Ga0126311, IMG submission 92539) | Serpentine soil microbial communities from UC McLaughlin Reserve, CA, USA - Plot61 | ecosystem: Environmental > Terrestrial > Soil > Grasslands | place: USA: UC McLaughlin Reserve, Lake County...
AAGTCTCGAGAATCTGGATCGCCTCAGCAGTGATTCCAGAAATCGGCCGCTCGTTCTTCCGGGCGTAGTGACTAACAAAATGTGAAATCAGCGCCGAGATATCTTCCCGTCGCTCTCGTAGGGGCGGCACTTTCAACATCAGCGTCGCGATCCGGTAGTAGAGATCCTCGCGGAAAAGATTTTCACTTACGAGCTTCTCGAGATCCTTATGCGTGGCGGCAATCACGCGCACGTTAACTTTGCGCGGCGCCCGCTCCCCAAGCGTGTGAATCTCGCCCTCCTGAAGAAACCTGAGCAACTTGGGCTGGAGCGGAAGCGGAAGATCACCAATCTCGTCAAGAAACAACGTCCCGTTCTCTGCGGACCGAATCAACCCGGCCTGGTCTGACATCGCGCCGGTAAACGTCCCGCGACGATGACCAAACAACATGCTTTCGATCAGCTCAGCAGGAACAGCAGAACAGTTAAAAGGAATAAACTCGCTTTCGGCTCGACGGCTAAGGCGATGAATCGCGCGCGCAATGAGTTCTTTCCCTGTGCCCGACTCTCCCGTAACAAGGACCGTCGAATGGGAGTCTTTGATGCGCTCAACGTTCCGCGCCACTTCCACCATGGCGCGACTACTAAACACCATTCCCGGCAAGGAGCTCGTGGACGACACACTCGCGGGTTTGGTCCCCGTTGGAATCACGTTCGTTGATTGGTGTGAGTGGGCCAGGTGCGCAACATCACTGAGCGCGTTTAGCTCTTTTGCCTGTTGCGCCGTCAACGGTCGCACACAACGACCATACAATGCGGCGCCTTCACGCCCCGGCGAAGGAAGTGCAAGCAAAAGGCAGATGGCCTGATCGCCTTCTGCGGCTGGCTCAGGGCGTCCTTTGTTGCCGAAGATCTCTGCAACCGCATGCTCGCCATTCGCGATCTCCTGCTCCTCGAGCCCTTCTGCCCAGCGCAGTGTGGGTTTACCCGAATCGGATGTGGCCCAGATCGATAAGCCGTACGTGGGCGCTGTCGCCTCCACCATCAGGCTCATCTTGATCATGACTTCGTAGAGCATGTCCGGACCGCCGCTGGCGGCCTGACAAACCGCTCGTACGATAGAACTGATAGGTAAACTCGACTCGGACGCGGGGGCATCCGGGCTTGTGACCGCAGAGTCAGACATCAACAACGTTCCTTTGTGCTTGAAAATCGTGGGATCCTTTTAATGAAGGCCGCAGGCAAGGGGCTTATGACTTTGTAGCCCGCGGTTTACAAGAATAGAGAGCCAATGCCGTGACTGTCAACAACGTTTTACAACCCCCTCACCCAAACCGCAAAAGAGACTCGCCTGGATTTCCGTTCGCCGCCTGTTCGCCAATTTCACTGCTTAAGCGCTGTTAGTTCAAGTAAATGTTCAACTTACAGGCTTAAATCCTTGGAGGAGAAATATCTTTACACCCTTTAAGCACGATGCTACATTCCGGCCATATCGCCGCTAAGTTGTTGAGCGGCAACAAATTGACAAGCCGTAAAGCACATTTTGTTGGGGCTGCTGGTCATCAATAGCCGACTATATTGTGGCCAAACCCACAGAAACCAGTTAAGCAGCCTCTTAACTTGAGCGCATGACAATCTACTCGGAACATGGGGATGGGAAGCCGTCGGTGCGGAGGCCCCTTCACCTTTGCCGCAGTTGGCATGAAGCTGGAAAGTACGATCAGATCGGAATCTGAACGGCAAAGGCACTGGGAGGTGTTGAGGTGAGCAAGGTCGCAAATAATTATTGGATCGACGAGAGAATCAGGTCGCAGCGCGTGTCGCCCCGCACAGGTGCTCTGCCGTCGGTGCAGCAGATCTCGATGGAAATCATTGGCACGCGTACCGAGGTACGCCGCCGCGGCGGAATAATTCCCTCCTGGGTAGTTTTTGGAATGATTCTGCTGGCCACTTTCGCAGTTTGTGTGACAGTGAACATGCGCACTCGCGCGAAAGTTCACGTTGCAGCGCAGCAGCTTACGGCTATGCAAACGGATGTCGAAGGGTTGCGCAGTGTTAACCAGTCGTTGAAATCGGATTTAGACAGATTGCGAACAGATCCACGAACCATCGAGATGGCAGCACGCGCTCGCCTGAACATGGTCCGCAGTAATGAGTTTGTTGTCCCAGTTGAATGATCATGACGAATCACAGAGGAATCGATTTCTATGCCTGCCGAAACCTGCCAGTAGTTGTACCCTGCTCGACATCCACGCAACCGGGTTAAACCCTCCGCGTTCGCGCGGCTGTGACTGCCATCGCAGCCGCGCTCCCCTCTTAGCCACAAAAGGCACAAAAGCACAAAATAGAACCCGCTTTATCGCGCTCAACTCCTTACTCCATTTTTGTGCCTTTTGTGCCTTTTGTGGCTAGTTCTGCTAATATCCGAGCGATGCCTGAAACAAAGGAAAGCTCACCCGCTGAAGTAGAGCGCGAGCGTTGGGAGGAGCAGACTCTCCAGCCGGCCCTCGACAAACGTCCGGAACGAAAGAAGAGTTTTCAAAGCGTCTCACTCGAAGAAGTCGAACGCCTTTACACGCCGGCCGATCTCGAAGATCTCGACTACGCGCGCGACACCTCCTTTCCGGGAGAGTTTCCATATACGCGTGGCATCCACCCGACCGGCTATCGCGGCAAGCTCTGGACGATGCGCCAGTTCGCAGGTTTCAGCACTCCGGAGGAAACGAACGCACGTTTTAAATACCTTTTGGAGCAAGGCCAAACAGGTCTCTCAGTCGCCTACGATCTTCCCACTCTGATGGGATACGACGCTGACTCGCCTCTGTCTGAAGGTGAGGTCGGCAAATGCGGCGTAGCAGTGTCGTCGCTCGCCGATATGGAAGTTCTTTTCGACGGGATTCCACTCGAGCAGGTTACCGTCTCGCAGACGATCAACGCGCCCGCCTCCATTCTCCTGGCGATGTATCTCGTCGTCGCCGAAAAGCAGGGAGCGCGCTGGGACAAGATCTCCGGCACGCTTCAAAACGATATCCTCAAGGAATACATCGCGCAGAAAGAGTGGATCTACCCGATCAAGCCGGCGATGAAGCTGGTGATCGACACGTTCGGGTTCTGCACTGAATACGTGCCGCGCTATAACCCGGTTTCCGTGAGCGGGTATCACATACGTGAGGCCGGCGCGACCGCAGTACAGGAGCTCGCATTCACTCTGCGCGACGGCATCGAGTATGTGGCGTGGGGCGTTGATGCAGGGTTGGATGTGGACCGCTTCGTGCCGCGCATGTCTTTCTTCTTCAATGCGCACAACGATTTCTTTGAAGAGATTGCCAAGTATCGTGCGGCGCGGCGCATCTGGGCGCGGGAGATGAAGCAACGCTTCGGCAGCAATTATGAGCGCACACTCCAGATGCGTTTCCACACTCAAACGGCCGGCGTCTCGTTGACGGTCCAACAGCCGCTCAACAACATCGTCCGCGTCGCGATCCAGGCACTCGCCGGTGTCCTCGGCGGTACGCAGAGCCTGCACACCGACGCTTACGACGAAGCACTCGCACTTCCCACTGATCGCGCGGCACTGATCGCACTCCGCACACAACAGATCATCGCGGAAGAGACTGGCGTGGTGAATACGGTTGATCCACTCGGCGGCTCTTACTTCATCGAGGCGTTGACTGAAAAGATGGAACAGGACGCACTCGAGTACTTCCGCAAGATCGACGCGATGGGTGGCATGGTCGCGGCGATTGAAAAAGGATTCCCGCAACGCGAGATCCAGGATTCCGCTTACCAGTATCAAAAGGCGGTCGAGCGACGCGAGCAGGTGATCGTCGGCGTCAACAAGTACACGATGACCGACGAGCCTTCTCAAGTTCCAATCCTGGTGATCGATGAGTCCGTGCGCACACACCAGCTCGAACGGCTGGAACAAACACGCACGCGCCGCGATGCAGGCGCAGTCGCCAACGCGCTCAACAAGCTAAAAACCGCGGCGCACAAAAACGAGAACACGATGCCCGCGACGATCGAAGCTGTTCGAGCTTACGCCACACTCGGCGAGATCTGCTCGGCCCTCAGAGACGTCTACGGCATTTACGAAGAGCCAGCCTTCTAGCCCGCACCTATGCCCAATCGGAAGATTAGAGTTCTTGTCGCCAAGCCCGGACTGGACGGTCACGATCGCGGAGCGAAAGTCATCGCCCGCGCCCTCCGCGATGCCGGCATGGAAGTAATCTACACCGGCTTACGACAGACGCCGGAGATGATCGCCGCGGCGGCGCTGCAGGAGGATGTCGACGCGGTCGGAGTCTCGATCCTGAGTGGCGCACACAACACTCTTTGCCCACGCATTGTTCAGTTGCTTCGTGAAAAAGGGATGGACAATGTTTTGGTCCTGGTCGGCGGCATCGTCCCTCAAGAAGACCTTCCGAAGCTAAAGCAGCAGGGGGTCGCCGAAATCTTCCTGCCTGGCACCTCCACAGAAGACATCGTCAAGTTTCTCCAGGACAACGTTAAACCCCGCGACTAACAGACCCGCTACAAATTTGTGGAGGATTGTCCCGTTTTTTGGATTCCCGCTCGAGAAATTTGCTAAAATCCGCTGATTTTCTGCGCCTGATCCTAAGGCATGTTGGTTGCGACTCGTGAGTTCGCATCGACCACGGAACTGCTGTCGGCCAGTTTTCCCCGACAACTCACCTCTTTACAGGAGACGATCACCATGAAGACCAGCTATTCAAACAGATGGCTTTTCTCGGCCTTCCTGACGATGTTGCTTGTCGCGTCGTCGGCTATGTCGATTAGTGTATTTGGCCAAACGTCCAACACGGGTACGGTCACGGGAGTAGTCAAGGATGAGAAAGGGGGCTTAGTTCCTGGTGCCGCCGTTAAGATTGTGAACCTCGGCACCAATGCTGAACGCAGCGCGACGACGAGTGCTGACGGTGTTTATGAGATAAGCCAGCTCGTGCCTGGCAACTACCGCCTCGAAGTTGAGGCTAAAGGTTTCTCCAAGTACGTTGTGGAACCTGTCGTCGTAAACGTACTTCAACGCACCACCGCAAATCCCGATTTGAAGGTCGGTGGCATCGGAGAGACGGTCACGGTCACAGGCGAAAGCACTGCGCTTGTCGAAACCACCAAGACCGACGTGAGCGGAGTCGTAGACCAGCGCCGTCTTGAAAACCTTCCGGTTAACGGTCGCTCGTTCGCCTCCCTTGCAATCCTGATCCCAGGCGCGACGCTGCAACCATCGTTCGATCCCACCAAAGCACGTGTCGGCACGTTTTCGGTTGGCGGCTCCACCGGTCGCAACCTCAACATCACGATTGACGGTGGCGACAACAAAGACAACGCCGTCGGCGGCATACTCCAGAACTTCTCGATGGAAGGAATTCAGGAGTTTGCCCTTTCAACTCAACGCTTCTCAGCAGCGAACGGTCGCTCAGGCGGCGCCTTGCTGTCAGTCGTTTCAAAGAGCGGCACGAATGATTATCACGGCTCAGTGTTTGGATTCTTCCGCGACGACAAGCTGAACGCAAATGCGCCGAAGCTCTTGTCTGAAGCGAATCCCGAGCTGTTTCCGGATCCGGCAGACGCGGTGAAACCGCCGTTCAGCCGGCAGCAGTTTGGCGGCTCATTTGGTGGTCCAATCAAAAGGGACAGGGCCTTTTTCTTCGGCACTGTGGAGCGTACGCGAGAGCGCGGCAATTCGATCGTGCCCGGCGTCGACCGCGAAAAGATCACCTTCCTCGAGCCGTTTGGTTATGAGGCTGTTCAGTTCCTGCCGCAACCTTTCAACGATTGGCAATACACGATCAAAGGCGACTTCAACCTGTCGTCGAAACACACGCTGGTCACACGGTTCGCCGGACAGAACAACGACGCGCTTAATGATCAGGCAGGCTTCCTGATTGTTCGCACTGACCTCTCGGGCGGTAACGAGAGCCTGAATACGCTGTACAACTTCCTGGCGTCGTTGAGCTCGACGCTGACCAATTCGACGGTCAACCAGTTCACCTATCAGTATCAAACTTTCGACAACCGCATTAACGCTACCAGCGACCTCAACCTGCTCTTCTTTCCGGATAGCCTGGCAGTAGGTCGCAACGGAAACGTTCCGCAACAAACTATTCAGAAGAAACACCAGTTTCGTGACGACTTAACGTGGAACCGCGGCAATCACGGCTTGAAGTTTGGCGGCGACTTCACCTACGTGCCGACACTGGGCGGACTATTTGCTTTCAACTCCGCGCCCGAGTATGACTTCAACTTCAACGCCGACGAGATTGCACTCAACCCCGGTCAGTTTCCGCAGGGATTCCGCACAACGCAGGTCCTGCCTGGACCAATTACCTGCCCCGCAATTGTCGGCACGGCGACCTGCACAGCCGCTGAGTTAGCCGGAACAGGCGTAGTTGGCGCGGTCGTGCTTTCGGGCGGCGATCCGAGCTTCAACCTGCGCGAGGGCGCGAAGCAGTTTGCTCTGTATGCGCAGGACGACTGGAAGATCACACCGCGATTCACACTCAATTTCGGCCTGCGCTACGACGTCGACTTCGGTTTCGTCGATAACGCTCACGCCGCCGAGAATCGCACTTTCCAGGCACTGCAGATCATCGGCAGTCCCTTTGCTCGCAAAGTAGTTGAGGACGACAAGAACAACCTCAGTCCGCGACTCGGTTTCGCGTGGGATCTGCGTGGCGATGGTCGTTCCGTTCTCAGAGGTGGATACGGTATCTACTTCGACCAGTCGTTCCTGAACGTGCCGCTATTTGCGGTCCAACAGGCGAATCCGGAAATCTATGCCACGTTCCTGAACGATGATCCAAATTTAAGCATTGATTCACTGCCACCCGCGATTCCGCGGCCGCTGAACAATCCGCTCTCGGGTACGCGCGGCAGGATGCTCGATCCGGACTTTGAATCGCCATACACGCAACAGTGGAACATCGGTTACGCTCAGGAGGTCGGGAGAGACATGGCTCTCGAGTTTGACTATGTTCACATTCTCGGCCTGCACGAGTTCACCGGTCTCGACATCAATCCACGCATTGGACCACTGATCAACGCACAACGCAGCAGTCCGAATCCCGGGCGTTTGCTGACGTCCCAGTTTGCTGCGCACGCAGCCGAGCTGACTACTCGCTTCGGCACTCCGACGCCTTTGGGCCGCATCACTGTGGCGCAGTCCGACAGTCGATCACGCTATGACGCTTTCACCGTGGCATTTAAGAAACGCTACGCGAACAAGTATCAACTGAACGCTCACTACACCCTGGCGAAGTCACAGGCGTGGTTCGGTGCGACATCGGACTTCGGTCTACAGCCGCAGAATCTGTTCGAAAAATTCGATCCGATCAACTTCGGTCCGACTGCTGAAGACGAGCGGCATCGCTTCGTTGTGTCCGGGATCTTCGACTTGCCGTGGGACTTCCAGGTGGCGCCAATCTTCCAGATGGCGTCCGCTCGACCCTACAGCATCTTCCCCGCTTGCCTTTGCGACATCAACCGCGATGGCGTGAATAATGATCGGGAGTCGGTGAATCCGGGTATAGACGACCAGCACAAGTTGCCGATCAACGATCATCGTGGCGACAGTTTTTCACAGTTGAACGTGCGCGTTTCGAAGTTCTTCAAGTGGGGCGAGAACTACAAGCTCGGCTTCTTCTTCGAGGCGTTCAATGTTTTCAACACTGGAAACTTCGGTAATCAATTTCAGAACGTGACAGGCGAGCCCGACTTTGGCAAGCCAGTCAACTTCTTTGGCGCGACGGGCTTTTCAGAGCCATTGGGAATTCCGTTCCAGGCTCAGTTAGGCGTGCGCTTTAGCTTCTAAGGTTGAGGCCGCGGGTTTACGCGGATTACAATCCGTAGCGGATACAATCCGTGTAAATCCGCGGCCAAAACTTTGCTATGAAATTTGCGCTTTTTCTGCTGTTGTTCCTCTCCTGCTTCTCCTTAGCTGCTGCTCAAAGTGCGAACGTCCTGCAAGGCAAAGTGATCACGCCTTCAGGAACTCAGCCCACGAATCCGGTTCGCGTCAAGCTCACCTTTAACGGCCGTCCAATTCACGAAACGTTCACCGATCTAAGTGGCCGCTTTTCATTTCCGGGACTTGCTCGTGGCAGATATCAACTCACCGCCGAAGGTGATGGTCTGATTTTTGAAACCACGACTGTCTATGCAGAGATCTCTGCATTCGGCGCTCCGCAAAGTTTTACACAAGACATTCAGCTCCGGCCCATTCGTCACAAACCAAACGCACAGCCCGGCGTGGTCAATGCCTTTAACCAGGATGTTCCCCCTGCCGCAAAGCAGGCGCTCGATGCGGGGCTCAAACTGGCTGAAGAAGGAAAAACTGAAGCCGCAGTTGAGAACATGCGGAAAGCGATCCAGATCTTTCCCAGCTACTTCGACGCTCACCTGCAACTCGGCAACACCTTTCTCAAAACAGATCAGCTACAGGACGCGATTGCTGAGCTCGACATGGCGCGGCAGATCAATCCCAACGACGAGCGTGCTTACCAGTCGTTTGGTCTGTTACTGATGAAGCAGAGAAACTATGCGGTCGCGGTGGCGGTGTTTGCTGAGGCCGGCAGATTGAATCCAGAGAATCCGATGAACGCAGTGATGCGCGCCACAGCGTTGATTCACCAGGCGGCAGTCACAGATGAATCAGCACCGGCAACGGAGAAACGAAGCTACTTGCTGGGTCGTGCGGAAATGGCAATCGGGCAGGCGGCTAACCTGAGTGATAACAAACTCAAGCCTGACACGATGACGATGGCATTGTTTTACGAGCTCAAAGGTGAGCCTGAGCGCGCTGCCGCCGAGCTTGAGTCGCACGTCCGGAAAAACCCACAGCTCAAAAACTCGGCGGCACTACAGAACGAAATCAAGCGCCTCCGGGACAAAGCCCGTAAATCCACTCCGTAAATCCGCCTTAATCCGCGGCTCAATTCTTCTGTAAAAACTTTGCGATGTTCCGCTGGCAATCGTCCGTGAGTCGCGCGATCACATTAACGTCCGCTCCCGTCTCGATCGCCTCCGGAAACGCGAGTCCATCCATCTGGTAAAGCAGCGTCTTCGTCAACGCCAGCGCTGACGCCCTCATCTTCTCAAACTCACTCACATACGCCCGCACATCAGCCTCGAAGCTCTCGTCAGCAAAGACCTGGTTGACGAGGCCGAACTCCCGCGCCTGCTCCGCACTGATCTCAGAGCCGCGAGTGATCAACTCGAACGCCCGTTTCTCCGACACGTTGCGACGCAGAATTGCCATCACCATCGCCGGGACGAAACCGATCTTCACTTCCGGATATCCAAAGCGCGCCGACGCTGACGCGAGCACGAGATCACAGGCAGTCGCCAAACCACACCCGCCGGCTAACGCTCTTCCCGTTACCGCAGCCACGACCGGAACCTGAACCTGCCGGATCAACAGAAACAATTCGAGCAGCGAGCGTGCGTCGTCTGAATTTTCAGCGACTGAAGCACCGGCGATCTTTTGAAGTGCTGAAAGATCGGCGCCCGAGCAAAAGTCCTTCCCTGCCCCGGAGATCACAACGACTCTGACGTTTTTATCTGCCGCGGCTTGTCTGAGGCTCTGCCCGAGTCCGGCGATGACCGCGTCGTTCAGCGCATTCCTTTTCTCAGGCCGGTTCAGAGTAATACGCGCGACCGCACCTTCAACCAAATAGACAACTACCTCATTCATCTCTGATCCGCGTTCATCCGCGTAAATCCGCGGCCTCGTTTTCTGTGATCTCGATCTCCATCCGCAATAATGCCGTCGAAAAAGTCTTCCCCTGTGCGTCAGTCATCAGCGACAACGTGCCGCCACCGCCGAGACTATCATGCAACAGAAAATTCAGCGCGCCGAGATTCGGTAACTCAAACCTCTCAACGTCACCGTGACAGATACTTTTGAAATGCTGTTTGACCCGTTCCGCCGTAACCTCGCGCACGAGGATCGGATAGAACTCATCCTTCAAAGCGATCAAGCCGACGTTCGCCGTATCGCCCTTATCACCCGAACGCGCATGGGCCAGTGTTGTCAGTTGTATCTTCATTTACTTTGTGCTGTTTGTGCCTTTTTGTGGCTATGCTTCCAAAACTTCGACTACAGGCGTGATCTCCTCCTTCGGGATCAACGCCGGCCAGTAAGCAACGATCTCCTCAACCTTCGGCCTGCCACCCGCGAACCCCGTAACTGCCGGTGGACCAGTGAGAATCAAAGGAGCAATCTCTTTCGTGAACCGTTCGACCGCATTCCGATCCTGCCCACGCACACCAACTCGCAATTGCACTTCAGGAATGTCTGGACGTGGCGGGCCCGCGAGTGAACCATGCGTCGCATTCACACCTACAAACTCCGTCAACACCTGCTCAAACTGAAGTCCAAGCCGATCGAGGCGGCGCCGCAGGATCCGGTCTGCCGCCTGCGCTTTGTCATAAGCATCCGGCCAGACATAGACCAGCGTTCCGACAGCTTTGAACCCGGCCGAATAACTGATCGACACTTTTAGAAACTCCGTTGCCGGGCGTCCTTCGACACCAAAAACACGCACTCGATCGCGACCCGCGTATTCCAAATGAATCGTGGTGAAGTCCGCCACGCAATCCGGCGTGATGTACTCGCGCGGATCACCCATCTCGTAAACCAGTTGCTCTTTTATACCCGGAATGATGATCCAGCCGCCGGTCCGCTCGTGCTTTGTAATGACAAACGTTCCATCCGGCGAGGCTTCGACGATCGGAAATCCGACGTCGGCGAGATTCGGAATGCTGCGCCACTCATACTGGCAGTTGCCACCCGACGCCTGCGCGCCGCATTCAATGATGTGACCGGCGATCGTTCCCGACGCGAGCCGGTTCCAATCGTCGTTGGACCAGCCAAACTCGTGTATTAACGGCGCAAGCGTCAAGCCCGTATCTGTGGCTCGACCCGTGATCACGATCTGCGCGCCCTGGTTCAAGGCGTCAACAATCGGCCACGCGCCCAAGTAAGCATTGGCGCTCTGAATCTTGTCGCGGACTGTCGAGAGCGGCTCGCCTGTGTCCATGTTGCGCAGCTCCACACCACGCGAGAGGAGATCGTCGAGCCGCGGCATGATGTCGTCGCCGGTGACGATGCCGATGCGGACTTTGCCTGCGAGACCAAGCTCACGCGTAACCTGAATGACTGCTTCCGCGCATCCGCGAACATTAACGCCGCCCGCATTGGCAGTGACTTTAATATCGCGCTCGACACACGCGGGCAGAATACGGCGCATGAGAGGCACGAAATCCTTTGCGTAACCCGCATTCGGATCGCGTGCTTTCTGTTTCTGCATGATCGACATCGTCACTTCCGCGAGATAGTCGAGCATGACGTAATCGATTGGTCCACCTTCAACCTGGCGAACGGGTGCGTCAAGAAGGTCTCCCCAAAAGCCCTGTCCGGCTGCGATGCGTAC
>Ga0126311_10001473_pt1 | contig 11435 bp, 5 predicted proteins | sample Plot61_FD_92539 | JGI IMG/M metagenome (GOLD analysis project Ga0126311, IMG submission 92539) | Serpentine soil microbial communities from UC McLaughlin Reserve, CA, USA - Plot61 | ecosystem: Environmental > Terrestrial > Soil > Grasslands | place: USA: UC McLaughlin Reserve, Lake County...
CCGGACTGTTCAGTGTGCCGGCTTCGGCAGCCAGCCAGCGGAAATTTAAGCGCGCCGGCTGTGTGATGCGCGGCGCGAGGTAGACAAAGCTCGCATCCTCCTCCTTACTGACCGTTACCGATCTAGTCACGTTGCGCGAAATGGTGAGAGTATCGCTCGGCAAAATATTGGTGGGTGAAACGTCGAGCACCTGTCCAAAGGTGTCAATCAGGTAGAGCCCGGTAATCTGCATCAGACCACTTCGTATGGGCAGAAAGTCGGTAATTGTGACCGGAGACGAGTTGTTCCCACCGGCAACTGCGGCCGCTACGTCGCGAGTAAGATTCTTGTACTTTTGCTCCGACAGCACTGGAGGCCCCTGCGATGGAATAGCCTCTATCATCGCGACGAGATCAAAGACCGGGAGTTGTGGAATCTGTTGACGCATCAAAAGTGCGTTGTTCAAGCCACCCAACGACTGCGCCAGCACGTGCGTTGAACTCAGCGCTCCGTAGGCCAACAAAGCCGTATTCAATGGATCCTGAACCTGTTCGGGCTGAGGCAGTGCGGCGAACGTCGTCAGGACCAGCCCTGTCAGCGCCGGCTTTCCGTTATACCAACCGGCTGGAAGGTGGTTCTTATCGTTGAGGTCAATCAGATGGTACGTTGTGATTGGTTGGCCCTTCGGACCTTTCGTTGTCACAGCCACGCGAAAGATGTGCTGCGTGCGGAACCAGGCGGCTACGGCGGTCTGCTGCTGCGTGATTTGCTCTTGCTTGTCCTTGCCTGAGATGGTCGCCGGATCCTTGAGCGGCGGTACGTCAGCCAGGGTGAAGTGCAGTTGGGCCCAGGCGATGAGACCCTTGTCGACTTGATAGTCGAGTTCGTCAGCCACACCGCTGGAGCCTACGATCGCGGCCTTGAGATCGAAGAGCGTCAATCCCATCAAATATTGAGCGATGTTAAAGCGGAGCATTCGTCCCGCACCGGGCGTCAACGTCGTTCGGCCGGTGTAGACGTTATCAGTCTCTCGATTTGGCGAGTGCGTGAGTAATAAATTGCCGGCGTTCACGTCAAACTCATAATTTGCGCCTACAAAACCGGGCCCGTAGTCGTTGCCTGACAGAGACTGGTTTTTATTCGTATCCATCCCGAGAATTTCCGGCCACACACTAACTTCCCATTCCAGAGTGATCGGATGCCAGGGTTCTTCGGCCTGGTGTGAAAAACCGATCGTGGTTGGCGTCACCTTTTGAGGACGAAGACTCTCGATCGTGGATTGAATCGTCTGAACTACCTGATGAGGATCGCCATTGCGCAGTTGCGAACTGATGCCACCACTATCCAGCGTCGTCGTAACACTCAGCACCTGGCAACTCAGCGTGTCGTCCTCACTGGCCCGCCCGTCTTCACCATGCCTCGGAGTTTTGGTAACTGCGGCGCCTTTCAGTAGGACAGCAGGTTCATTCGGTTGCCAGAACTGAGGCGCTGATTTTCGTAGGAGGAAAAACTCATGTTGCGCGTGCTGCATCGCCGGCGCGGCGTTGTACTCGTCAAGCCGTGACGATAACTGCCGCAATTGCAGCACCACACCCTGGGCCAGCGTGAATTGATTCGCAACGTATGGATTATCGTTTGAGGCCGTCGCTGAGAAAGTGACTTTGCCGGCTGCATCTTTGGCAATCTCGATGAGGCCCGCCCGCGCGACGCGTTGCTGCAGCGCTTGCAGGCTGCCCTCGCTAATGTAAGGAAGGATCTCGTCTGCATCGCCGATGAAGTCGACCGGATTTATATTTTTGGCTTTCACGTTCGCCCACGTGGGGGCCTGGTTTTCGGGTTGCCGCTGCTTAACCGGTACGTCCTCTTCCTTTGTATAGATGATCGTGCTATTGAGCGAGCTCATGTTGTAAGCACTCTCAAACTTGAACCAGTCTGCGAATACCCTGTGACGAAGCGTTTCGATCTCTTGCCAAGCAAGATCGTATTCTGCCTGCCCCAAATTAAGTTCGTTTAGAAGATGCGCAAGGACGGCAGGAAGCGCCGGCTGTTTGGAGGGCGGCTGGCTGCTGGACTTACCTGCATTGTTGCTGGTGCTGCGCAACTGGACGGACCATAGCGTTCCGCCAGTGCGCGGCTGAAAGCCCTTGTTGTGACGGGCCTCACGGAACCGCGCATCCAGATCCACACTTGAACTATTTAATTCGTGACGCAGGCCGATAGCTTCCAACTGATCTTCCATGATCAGACGGTTCGCTTTATCACCCTGGGCCAGAGTATTAGCGATGTCAGCCGAGAGCGCCTCAGTGCCGGTGTTGCCAACTGCCACTGTCAGTCCGGAATAACTTGGTGGTCCATCGGTATGCGACGTCGCGCCGGCGATCGCGGGATTAGGCTTCAACTGTGGCTCTATGTCAACGCTGGCGTAATAAACGCTGCTCGCGGGAAAGGCGGCTGGAGGATTTGTCACTTTCCATTTGTACTCAGAGATAAGGGCGTCATAGAGGTTGCTTCCAGGTTTCTGTCTTGCCAGCGACGCGTACAGTTGCAGGCAATCGTTAGTGCTCTCGTACCAACCGAGTATGTCGTAGCGACGGAGTTGATCGTTTTGAGCGCCGTTGTCAACAAAACCGAATACGGTGGAACAGTTCGTGTAGACGGCTGCAAACAGTGGATCGCCATAACCAACTGCCGTCAGACCATCGGGCATGAACTGGTGCAAGTATTGAGAACTGCTGGGATCGTTTGTATTCCAGTCTGAAAGCTGCTGAGCGCGTCCCATGTAGCGGAATGGCGCGGAGTAGACGGCGTTGTAAGCTGGATCAGTGATGTCGTTCGGTGATGTTGGAGCATCCGGCGGCGAGTTGGTTAATACTTTCTTGTACTGCTCCGCGGGCACGATGGGAAAGGTGATAGCAGCTTGCGGTGACACTCCACTTCTCGTGGCATCTTCCGGATAGAGGTAATCGCTTTCGACAACCCATTGCGATGCGACTTGCCAGTTGCCGTTCGCTTTGGTCTTGCTGGTAATCAGCCAACGATTGGGAACCTGCGGGAAACGCAGGCGGTTGTTGCTGTCTGGATCGGCACGCATGACGGTCAGTGCGTCGGGCAGTGACCAATGCAAATGGATTCCCGTAGCTGCTGACACATAGTTCGGACCGAAGTTTTCCAGAGCTGCGGGCTTGCGCATGATGTTCTGGCTGGTAAACGGGTCATCCGTATTGAACTCTATCGACAACGTGCTTGGAGGGAGATGCGGGTGAACACGTTCCGTGACCCAGCAGGCGTAGGGCATCTTACTGAAATCCGCCAGCGGGCTAATTAGTTTTGACTGACTGTCGCTAACGCACAGCGCATCGATATGAATCGGGACCAGTAGTAATTCAGACATAATTCAAATAGCCACGAAAGGCACAGAAAGACAAACGAGTTTTAAGCCTTTAATTCATTTGTGCTGTTTGTGCTTTTTTGTGGTCTAACTTTTCCTCTATCAGATTCTCCAACCGCTCGATACGCGCTCGCAGGTCGGCGTTCTCCTCGCGCAAAGCCTGAACCTCTGCGTCCTTCTCACGTTTGATCTGCTGGGTAGCGGAGACATTGAGCATGGCGATAGCGTCGTAGTCAACGCTGGCGAAGTCGTTCACCAGGCGACCGTATACGAATACCGCTCCATCCGACAGACTCGGCGATACACGGAACCGGTTCGACGCGACCTCGGTTACGTCAACGAGCGATTCTTTTCCGTCGTCGGGAATAATCCTGACCCGATCTCCCTTTTGCAGTGTCGTCTCCAGGTCAATCCAACTGTCCAGGCATTTTGCTGTTTGATAGATGTCAGGCACGACGTCTTTGGAGAGAGAAACCGCTTGAGTGTAAACGCCCAACAACTGCTGGCCGATGACTTTCTTTTGCGGCTGTTGACCGCGTGTTGCGGTGTCTTTATAAGTGTAGTCGGTGACTGCCACTCGCATCAGCGTCGCAAGATCCTGTGCTCCGTCCGATCGTCCAATCACATCCTTAATGCGTACATCTGAGAAGGCATTAAATTCGACTCCGACGATACGATTGTCCGACCAGATGCCGTTAGAAATTCCTCCGGCAGGAGCTAATCCGGTAAATGGAGTTGACAGCCCCTCCCTGTACGCAAAAAACGCAAACGTGTTGGTATCGGCGACTTGACTGCCATTCACCTGCAATTTGCCCATCGTCGGATTTGCGTTTCCAATGCCGACGCTGCCTTCAACAATCATCCCGTTCTGAACGGCAGTTGTAGTTTCAGCATAAGAGCCAATTGCGAGCCCTCCCTTTACCGATAACGTGCTCTTTGGATCGTTCGTGCCGATACCGACACTGCCTTCAACGATTAGGTTATTCGGCTTGGCAACACTAGCTGCGTACGTCGCGCCGACCGCCGCTCCTCCCTTTACCGATAACGTGCTCTTTGGATCGTTCGTGCCGATACCAACATTTCCTTCAACGATTAAAGAGTTTGGCTTGGCGACACTAGCGGCGTAAGTCGCACCAACCGCCGCTCCGCCATTGATGGATAACGTGCTCTTGGGGTCGCTCGTGCCGATACCGACATTTCCCGTCTCCTTCCATGAAAGCGCGATCTTCTGTTCGCCGGCGTTTGAACCTAACACGCCTCCCATGTAGCCAAATACAGCCGGTCCGTTTACATTCGTGTTAGCAAACGGCTTGCTCGAGCCGTAAAAGCCAATGCCATGGAATTTATCAGAGCCCTCCCGGAACCACAGAGTGTGATCATTTATGCGTGCATCACCCTCGATGTTTACTCCAGTTCCACCTTTGAAGTGCGCACTGGCTCCTTTGTCGGACTGATTCACCACCATCAACAGATCAACTTCTGTGTCTCCGTTAATAGCCAATGCCGAATGGTTCCCGGCCGTCCCGTTGCTCACCAGTCCAGAGTTGAGCCTGCTGTTATAGATCAAGGGCGACTTCTCGATCTGCGTAACGAGGGTCTGGGTCCCGTAGTTAGGAAACTCCCGTAACGTGACATAGAGGTTCGTAAAACCCGGAGGCAGCGACGTCTTGACGCCGTGTATCGGAAACTCAAGCGCAGAGTTGTGGGGGATTTGCGTCATCTTGCTATAGTCCGGACGTAACAGCCACGTCTTTTGCCCCGTCTCATCAGGAATAGCCTCTTGATTCCAATTGGCTGGGAGTCCCACCACCAAAGAATCCGTTTCGCCCGAGTTGCACAATGCCCAGGCAGCAGCATCGTCAACATCAACGGTTAGCTGAATAGCGGTCGGGGTTTTGCCACCAGCCCCGGATGGAGGAGCAAAAATGACGGGATCGGGAGACGTGTTTACCAGCCTCAGTAACAGTGACTGTGGATTCCCGGGTTGATCTACGAGAATCGTTTTCGGTTGCACTAACGTAGCAATCAGGGGTGTCGGCACACCGGCATCCGTGAATGTGGTCAGGTGGACCGTCTCGGTTCCTGTGACCGGTTGGCGACCGGAATTGAGTATGGCGAAAATGTTTTGGCCCACTGTCAACCCGACTTGCAATATCTCAACGTCGGGGTTGGCAAGTATGGCGTCGGTATACTGCAACTGAACCGTGGTCGTACTGCCAGCTGCCGGCGAGGCTGGTTTAAGATTGATGTCCACCGTGCTGAGCAGATAGAGATCCATTATGTAACCCGCGCCTGACTCGGGTATGGCCTTCATGCACCACTTGGGATTAGTCACTATGGGCGGGGCAGAGCTAAAGAAACACTGGTTGTTAACGAATTTAATATTGAAGTGATAGTTTTCGGCCGAAGCCGGCCCTGGCTGACCAACAATCCGCACCTCTTGGGTAAGGATATTCGTAATTGATAGGTTCAGTTCCTGCGGAATGTTGCTATTGACGTGGATGACATTGGCGCCAAGACTGTCGCCCGGGCTCAAAGTCAACGCGTTGTTGACCGCGTTAGCGATAAGGAAGTCCAGCAATTTTTGAAACGTCTCTTCATTAATAGGCATGGGTCGGCCCCTCCTGAATTTGGTCTTTACTTTCTGGACTGAATGACTCAACTGCGCGGCGGAATTAGCAGGTGTCAGAGCGGGGCTGGTTGATTGAGTCGTCGGGGTTCCGCACTGTCTCCCGGAAATTTGCGAGAGTCTAGCACGCTTACCAGGGAACGTCACACATTGACGTATCAAGCAATAAGAAACGTCCTCCAGGCAGAAAACTAGAGCTCAAAGGGTTCAAGTAATACCAGTTGAAGAGTGTAGTTGTTCAAAAGGAATGGCGGGCCATACGGGACAATCTTCGCAACTTTTTCCTGTCACCACCGGCAGAAATGCTCAGTTTCTTGCAACAGTTGCGAGAATTGCCCGCGGGTCAATATGCCATGGCGTACGAAGAGGTGGTACCGCATGGGGGACTCGAACCTGTGCCGTGAGGTCATTGTGCGAGGGAGGCGCGGCAGAGACGTGAATTCGCTGCCGGTCCTAGAGCCCCATATCAACGGGCAGGCAAGGCGATGTATACGGTTTCGTCGATCTCGTAAACACAATCCCAACCTCGATACTCGCTTTTTCCCTTGGTGAGCGACATTCTTGTTGCCTTAGGTCTTCATCCCGATTTTTGTGACTCACAATGCGCACGTTGTGCCAACCCTCTCGTTCCTGGCCCAAGGAAATACTCGCACGCTACCCCGAGTACCGGAGCGGTGGAGGTGGCTAAGATCATGCGGATGGCCCAAGGTATCGCGTGATGGCTCGCCTTTTCGTCAACAGCCGCAAAGCGACTCGCCTCGGCGGGCCAAGACAAATTCAATTAGGCGTCCGATTAGTTCTCTATTGTGCTGTGTTGCCGAAATCCAGGTGCAACTAACAATAAATTATGGATGTCGCATCAGAAGAAGGAGCCACAAGCGGAAGTAACCTTCAACGCTCGAGTCGCTTTCCCGTAACGCGACGAAGTTCCTGGAGAAAAAGCCGCGCATCATTCCCTTCGTATTTCCGAACAACATCACCCGGTAGACCTGAGTGAGTCTTTACGATCGCATCTTCACGAGCCGTTTTGGGAATTTCAAACAATCCCTGCGCATCACCGGTCGTGACATAAACACCTGGTCGGCCACTTGGGCATAGGAAGAGGACATAAGCCTTTCCAGTCATCATCTTTTTGATCCAGGGAGTTCTGACTTCTGCCGATGAGCCGTCGTCGAACCTCACCATGCCGCCGGGAATGCTGACTTTTGTCGTGCTTCCTTCTCGGAGGTCTCCCTTGTATACATACATGACCTTAGTGTGGTAATCGATGGTGATACTTCTGCCGTCCTGAGATAAAGTCGATACATTATCTTGCGGAATGCCGACGATTACCGTCGAACTATTATCAGCAAGATCTTTGAGATCGGCATAAGTTCGGTTGCGAGTGGGCGCCTGGTTCGTGATGTATTGGCCGTTGCCTCTTGCTCTCTCATTGAGTGTTCGAGTATCGGCCGCTGCCGGCGCTTGAGGCGCCGGGTTGACCCTGGTTCCCACTGCACGTTTCATCGCGGTTATCTTTGATAAGCCAAAGCCCAGACCCAAACCAGCTAAAATAACGAGTGCGATCAAAAGATACTTGCTGCGGCTTTTCACGACATAACCTCCGGCCACTAGTAGGTACAGAAAACATCAGTTAAGTAATAGACCGTGCCTATGTAACGACAGCCGTCGTAACACCAGTAAAGATCGATGGCGTCGTAGAAGTAATAGCAGGTTCGCGGATAAAAAATCGGGGACGGGTTCGGATCCGTATAACCAGCGCCACCACCACCGAGAACAGGCGTTGATTTTCGTTCTCGCTTGCACTGGGTTGGATTGTTGACGTAGTTCTTAACGTTAGCGACGTCATTCTGCGAGATGCTCTGGCTGCCTTTGAGTCCAGTTGTACATCCGTCTTTGGCTTGGGCCATGGTTGTCTGACACTGATCCGCGTTCCCGTAAAAATCTGCGAGTCCAATGAAGTGCCCCAATTCGTGCTGAATTATTTCCGACAAATCCTGTTGTGAAGAATTTTCAACTACCGATTTCTTTATGTACAGCTTTGCACTTTGAATTTGACCCGTCTGCGGATTGGATGTCGTTTCCAATTGGGCGCAAACTTGCCGTCCGCTCTTCGATTTCAGGTCATTCACGACGACAATCTCGACGTTGGGAGTTCCCGATCCCTGAGTGTTTTGAAAGTTGAACGGTGAGGTGGTGTTGGTACTGTCGGTCGCGATGTTCCAATTAGTGACTGCGGTGGTTAGCGCGCCTCCGACCTTACTTTGTTCGGCCGCTGGAACACTGTCAGTGCCGGAGGCACGGTATTGGACGTTTACGTTTCGTGAACTGCCGCTACCGAAAGCCGTCTCACCTTTGTAACAGCCTGCTGTACAGTCGCCGAAAACGGAATACAGTTCAGAAGCAGCATAGGTAGCCATAGCCACCGAATAAATACTGAGGACCACGCTTAGAATAATCTTCATAACTCCTCCCTGTAAGGAAAGGAACCAACTAGGAAGCGCATATGCCGCAGGAGTAGTTTTGTCTAACGGAAGCGCTTAAATGACACTTCCTGCTTCCGCAAGATCAATAGCAATACCACAAGTATCCGCCACACTGATTGCTCGGAGTGCAATAACACGAAAAAGAATCCCAACTGCCTCCGCTATTCCAGCAGTTCTGTTCTTCAATGGGATCACATTCCGGCGGCGGGGGCGGCGGATTCAGCGCGTTATAGAGAGTGTTCGCGTTATTACCGTAGGTGCCTGCTAGTCCGCTACAGATCGGATCGTCCACGTCAGAGTCGTAGATGTGAGACAAGCCTCCGATACCATTAACCATATAAACGCCGGGAGGGCCCACTGAAACTAATCCAACTTTCTTGGATGGGTCATAATCGATAAAAAGCAGATATCTTTGATTGAGGGAGAAATCCGGAAAATCGGGAACATTCACAAAGAACGTCACGCCATCGACTACCTGGATGCCGCCGGCTCGAAGTAGCATAATTTCGTTCCAATTCAGTGTGGGGATATCAGCCGGTGGATCCGGCATGGCTCCACAACTGGAGCACTCCGGCAAAGCGTTCTGCTTGATTGTGCGCTCGATCCTGAACCTGTACCACGTTCCGATGCCGTACTGGTCCAAGACGTAACTTTGTTTACTTATAGCCGTAGCCTCCACCACTGTGTAACGAGACAAGGCCTCGTCCAGAGTATTCACACTCTCCCATGCGTCGTTGATTCCTAGATGAACCTCAGACTCGCCGCGAGCGACGGCCAATGCAGCTTTGCCGCTCAATGTCGCATCATCGATGGTCTGACTGAAGGTCCCGTGGCTATACAACGCCACGGCTAAGGCTAGCGAGGTAGTCAGCGCTGCCAGTGCAATTGATCTTTTTAGCATCTGAGACTCCTAATGCTGTCGTCGCGCAGTGAGCGCTGACAGGTGGTTGTCCTTTTGCTACGGACGGGCAATCGGAGTATTTCACTCCAGCGAACAGTTCGAATTTTTTTAATGATTGGTGAGCCAGAGAGCGCACCCATGACACTTATCTACGGTGAGGGATCTTCATCTGAAGAACCGTGGATGGTAGGCATATACACCTTGTGGTTGAAGGTTGTCAATAGCAATGTTAAATTATTTGCGAACACCGGGAGTTGAGAGAAAGTCGAGCAGTCATGAACACCGTTTTTTATGTTCGAGCGGCAATCGCCATTTGCTTGATGCTTACTACGTGGGCGGTCGGTTCACACGCGCAGGCGCAGAGTTTCGATGAAAAACTATTCGCTGCAATTCCCGCAGAATCACGGATGAAACTGATTGAGAGATTGGATCTCTACGTCACCTCGCAGCGCACTGCCGATTACGACAAGCTTTACGATCTTTACTCGCAGAAAACCATCAGCCAGGTTTTTAAAGGACAGAGCAAGACGGAATTTTCAGCGGCATTCAGGAAAGGTGATGAAGACCGCGCGAGTGTCCGGCTTTTTGAGTTTATTCCGAAGCGGGTAGAAAAAACTACTGAGAATGGCGTCGATTTTTACAAGATCTATGGTAAGGCGACGCTATTGCAGCAAGGTGAAACCGTCAAGAGACACGTGGTAATCGAGGCCCACCCGCAAAATGGGACCTGGTATTTCTCCGCGATAGCTACCGTCCAAAGGGATTAATTTAACCAAACGAAACAGCGCCATCACCATTACGTAGTGGACGAATTTCGACGAGCGTTTCAGGCTGAACTAAACCACTCTTTCAGAATCGCAGTGGCGTTGGCGCAGAGGTAAATGGATCAATACGAAGGGAGGCCGGAGATCTTACCTGCAACCTCAACGTTATGTTTTTCACTTTCGACGAGTCAGGTCGCCGAAAATCGTCATAAGAGAGATTCCAACTTGTAGGTTCCCCCTTCTCAGAGAGCAACAAGCTGAAATTTCGCTCCATTTCTTTCCATAACCATCAATGTTTCGCCGTACGATTCCGCTAAAGCTTCATCTACGCTCTCGAATGTTTGTCGGCCATGTGCTCCGGTCACGCTAAGGAAGAAAACTCCGAACTTGTCCGTTTGCCGTACTAGCTCAAATTACGAACTAATTCGATACTTGTACTTTTCCAAAAATTGGAATCAAAGAACAGCGGGTAACAATTTACGAAGGAATTTAGCGTAGTTTGTACTTTTTGAAGAATTGGAAAAATTTGGAACCAATTAATTGCCGGAGGCTATTGGAGCCATTAAGTTGCCGGAGCGGCAAATTAATGGTTCAAGTGACATAAGCGAAAATCGATCTTTTGAACGAGAATGGCGGGCTATACGGGACAATCTTCGCAACTTTTTGCTGTCGCCACCGGCAGAAATGCTCAGTTTCTTGCAATTGATCGTAACGAAGCGTGGTGAATCTGTTCAAAGAAGATTCACGAAAACCAGACTAACAACAGTCAAAGTAACACGCTAAGGAGTCTTCTCACTGATGCCGCAACGCGACCAGCGGATCCACCTTCGCCGCACGGCAGGCTGGAAAGTAACAGGCCAGTAGTGCCACGCTGGTCAGCACCGCCGCGACTACTATAAAGGTCGTCGCATCAGTGGGCGCCACGCCAAACAGCAGTCCGCGAATGACGCGCGTCAGCGCGAACGCTCCGACCAAACCAATCACTTCGCCAATCAGCGCCAGCGTCATTCCTTGTTTCAAAACCAGTCTCAGTACATCCGGAACTTGGGCGCCGAGCGCCATGCGAGTTCCGATCTCCCTGGTCCGCTCTGTCACTGCGTACGACAGCAATCCATAAATTCCCACCGCGGCCAGAATCAGCGCCAACCCTCCGAACAAACCCATTAGCAGCATGTTTAGACGCGGTTGCGCAATACTGTCCGATACTATTTGATCCAGAGTTCTGATGTTTGTAACCGGCTGAGTGGGATCAATAGTCTGTACCGCATTGCGAAGCGCAGAAACGAGC
>Ga0126311_10001474_pt1 | contig 11426 bp, 14 predicted proteins | sample Plot61_FD_92539 | JGI IMG/M metagenome (GOLD analysis project Ga0126311, IMG submission 92539) | Serpentine soil microbial communities from UC McLaughlin Reserve, CA, USA - Plot61 | ecosystem: Environmental > Terrestrial > Soil > Grasslands | place: USA: UC McLaughlin Reserve, Lake County...
CCGCAGCGACGAGTGGATCGCCAGCGCCCTGGGGACGAGCCCCTCGTCGGTGCAATCGTTCCGCTCGCGCAACGCCATCTACCGCCGCGCGGCGACTTCGAGGCTGCACGACCCGCAGGACTACTCTCTCTACGAAGGGGTGCTCGAGCCAACAGGTCCCGGCGCCTGGTTCGACCCCGAAGTCGGCAACGACCCCCACTGGCAGAAACGCTGGAGAAGCACCGAGAGGGTCGAGTTACGCCTGACACCGACCAGGATCGTCCTCCTGAGGCGCGGAGGCGCCAGGGGACAGGCGACCCGTTAGCGAGCGTTCTTTCGGGGCCGTGTGAATAACATGGCCCGCAAGGAGGAGGAAGAGGATGGCGCACTACTTCGTGACGATGGATCTCGAACCCGACGCCTACCCGCAGCTGCCTACCGATGGGCTCGCCAAGATCGTCCGGGAGGCCATCCTCCCCTCGGTGGAGGCGCTCGTACCCCTGAGCGCGGCGAGGAAGCTGGTGACGGGGGGGTACCTGGTCGGGGAGAGGACGATGGTGTTCGTCTTCGAGGCCGACTCCGAGGAGGAGGTGCGCCAGATGCTCGATGAGCTGCCGCTCTCGCGGGTGGCCAAACCCGACATCAGGCGGATGCAAGCCCTCGGAGAGATGCACGCCGTCGATCAGTTCTAGACGTGAGGTGAGGGAACTTCTTAGAACTCCGTTAGGGCGAAGTTCGCAGAATTTACCTTCCACGCACTCCGGTGAATAAGCCTCACAGCGAGTAAACATGGACAAGGAGCAGGGCACCCCCCTCCCAGGCGCTATACTCGAAGCGTAGGAGTGACGTAAGGAGGTTGTGCCATGAGCGACGGCTTGAAGATACTGCTTGGTGCGTTGGGTGGTGCGATCGTCGCCTTGCTACTCGCAGGAGGCTTCTCCGGGAGCGGAATGGGCTACGGCATGATGGGCGGCATGGGGCAGATGATGGGCGGCTCCATGATGGGCGGTGGCCTCTTCGGAATGCTATTGGCCGGGCTGTTCTGGCTGCTGCTCCTGGCCCTGCTGGTTGCGGTGGTGGTCTGGATCTTCAACCAGGCCCAGCGCAGGTAGACGGCTGGCCCTCACGCAGCGGACCGGCAGACCGCCGCTACTTCCGAGAACTCCGTACATCCGAAGTTCGCAGAATTTGCCTTCCACGCACTCCGGTGAATAAGGGCAAGATGAAGGGCCGGGGCTCTTAGCAGCCCCGGCCCTGACCGCTATCTACGGACGGATAGGGCTAAAAAACTAGGGCCTCCCGCCACCGCCGCCGTAGCCGAAGCCGTAATGAGCATAGCCAAGGCCGCACCCACCACCGCCGCCACCGCCCCCGCAGCCGCTGCCGAAGCCACCCGCGCCACCGCCACTACCGACTGCAAACGCTGGGGCGAGGGTCACGTCCATCATCGCCACCATCAAGGCCACCACACTCAGCAACACTAGGATGCGCTTCATACTAGCGCCCCCCTTTCTTTAGGGGCGGATGAAGAAAGGGTGTTTAGACCCCCGCCACGGTTAGCTAACGGGGGCAGCTTACAAGGGTTGCTAGGCGCAACGCATCCCCCCTAGGTACTATCTTTGTTGTTACTTGGCCGTTGCTTGCGGTAGAGAACTTCTTAAAACTGCGTAAAGCGGAAGTACGCAGTACGGCCTTTCCACCCACTTCGATGAATAAGCCTGCGTAGAGATGGCGCCAGGGTTTGTCGTGTGGCATGCTTGCAGGTGCTATTAGCAGGGGATGCATGCCACGAAGGGGAGGATGTCGTGGTTCGCCAAGGACGCAGCATAGCTGTGGTGGGAACCTTCCTGATCGGGTACGCCGTTCTTCTCCTAGCGGTTGGCTGCGCGGGGACGACGAGCTCGGAATCCTCCAACGAGAAGGAGCAGGGAAGCTCACCCCAAGCAACAGACTCAGAAGAAGAAGTCCGATGCGAGGGAACGAGGACCTACCACATCTACCAAGTCCTCCATAAACCCCGCTTTTGGAATGGACCGTTGAGATATGGTAGCGAGGAAGATATGAAGAAGGCTGATAAGAAGGCTGATCAAGAGACGATGGACTTTGGTGTCTATACTACCAACGACCTACCCGGCTGCCCCAAGGGTGGTCTGCTCTTAGGCACCGACAAACCTGACATGCTAGACGGTAAGGATGGCGATGACGAGATACGTGGCCTTGGCGGCTCCGATCACTATCTCGATGGAGGAGACGGTAGCGATATCATCTACGGAGGCGACGGCGACGACGATCCCAATAATAAAGGACAATACGCCGTGGGTCTCGATGGAGGAGACGGTAGCGACACCCTCTACGGAGGCGACGGCGACGACAGTGTGCAGGGAGGTAACGGAGAGGATGTCCTCTATGGCGGGGATGGGAACGATATTGTTACTGGCATCTTTGATGAGCAGCGGGACAAGCTCTATTGCGGTGAAGGCCGGGACGAATACGTCGCTGGCAAGAACGACTATGTGGACAGCAGTTGCGAGAAGAAGGTTTCGCCCAAATGGCTTGATTCCCTATGACATCGGTGAATAGCCCATTCCCGCGGTCCGGAGGGCCTGACCGAGAGAGGGACCATGATATTCATCCGGCGGGTATTATCGCTATGGGACCGGCTATGCGACCTTCTTAGAACGCCGTACATCCGAAGTTCGCGCTGGCGGGGCGAGGGGTAAGAATGGTCCCTCGCCCAAATGGGGGTTCCGCTCCTCCGAAACGCGCAACCGGGCCGGGAGGCGAGCCCGTGGAGCTACAGGGTGTGGCTGGCGAGACCAGCGTCACACTTGGAGCAGACCCTGACCTGCTCGGCGTAGGTGCCGCTGCGCTCGTCATCGTTGATGTACGCCACGAAGCGCAACGTTCCGACGCGGCGTACCTTGGACCAGAGGGCGTGCGCGCACTCGGGGCAAGGGGTCAATATGCGGTCAGCGTATCCCGGCAAGCCTGGTCCGTCATAACCCAAAAGAGGCAATCCCCTTGCGATTTTCGATGCACGAATTGTCCTAACCGCGTGTCCCGCCGCTTGAGTTGAGGGCCATTATCTCAGCCCTGGGCCCAGGTTCCACTCATACCTTCTAGCCTTCGACGATACCAGGCAGGCCGTCGAGGTCGGGGAGGACGTAGGTGGCATCCGTTGTTTGTGCAGCGCCCCTGCGGTCGACGAGCACCGTATCTATGCCGGCCCCGGACGCACCCACGATGTCGGTTATGGGGTCGTTGCCGACGTGCACTACGCTGTCACGGGAGATACCACCCACGCGTAGCGCTTCCTCGAAGATGGCGCCCTCGGGCTTCTCGACCCCCACGACAGCGGAGGCGATCACGCCGTCGAAGTAGCCGCTCCAGCCGAGTTCCTCGAGCAGGTTTTCGAGCTCGATATCCCAGTTGGAGACCGCGTAGACCCTCGCATCCATCTCCTGCAGCCGGCGCAGCACCGCCTCCGACTCGGGGTAGGGGTTGAAGGAGATCCTGCGCCCGGCCACCTCCGTAAGTACCTCGACCGGCGCCTCTATCCCGAGCTCTTCCGCGGTCATCCTGGCGTTACGACGCCTGAAACCGGCAAGATCCTCTTCGGTACGGTGCTCGATGTTCTGTTCGATGTGGCGCCTGAGGCTTCTCCAGGCTGGCCCGGCGACCTCCTCGGTGGTCAGATCGCCGTTACCGGAGTACGGAGCGAGGTCCTCGATGTAACCCTCTATGTCCAAATCCACCCACAGGAGGGTTCCATCGATGTCGAGGAAAACAGCATCGTAGCGCATCCTAACTTGTCCTCCCCGCGCTCAAAGCACCTCGGCGTCGATACCCTGCTCCCCGGAGAGAGTGGCGAGCGCCTGCTCCACGTCCTCGGCCGAGTCGTCGGGGACGTAGAAATAGGCGGTCTGGGGGAAACGGTCATCGTCGGGCTCGGAGCGGGCGTGCTCGTAGTCGACGCCGAGCGTGTCGAGTACGTCCCTGATGTTCTCCAGGGCCGCCTCGTTCCTGACGTTGGCCACTCGCAGCATCGCCTCACCTGGCATGGTTCACGCCGGACAGGTCGAACTCGAGAAAGCGGCCGTTCTCCTGGATCAGCTCCCCATCAGCGTAGAGTTCTCCGCCCTCGCGCAGATCGCAGACGAGGTCGGTGTGCACGCTGGAGTCGTTCTTGCCGCCGGTCTCGGCGTAGGAGCGGCCGATGGCGAGGTGGACCGTACCGCCGAGCTTCTCGTCGAAGAGGACATTCGAACTCGCGTGGGGGATATTGTAGTTGGTCCCGATCCCTAGTTCGCCGAGATAGCGGGACCCAGCATCGGCGTCGAGCAGGCTCATCAGGAAATCCTCACCCTTCTCCGCGCTCGCCTCGACGACCTTCCCCTCCTCGAATCTCAGCCACGCGCCCGAGATCTCACGCCCCGCTATGGCAGCGGGTACGCCGAAGTGGACCGTACCATGGGCGGAGTCTTCCACGGGTCCCGTGAACACCTCGCCGCAAGGCATATTCCGCCTCCCCGCGGAGTTCAAGAACTTGCGTCCCTCGACGGAGAGCGTCAGGTCAGTCTCGGGACCGACGATACGGATCTCACGCGCCTCCTGGAGTCTCCCAATGAGCCTTTCTTGCTCGGCGAACTTATCGCTCCAGTAACGCACAGGGTCCTCCTCGTTCAGCCCCATGGCCCCGAAAGCGAACTCCTCGTACTCGGAGAGGCTCGATTGGGCCTCCTGCGCCAGCGCCTCTGTCGGGAAGAGCGTTATCACCCAGCGGTCCTTCTTCAGCACCACCTCGCTCAGGGGTTTGTTCCGCTTCTGGAGCGCCTGCTGCTTGGAGGGGTCGACGTTCGCGAGCGCCCGCGTATTGCTCGGCGCGAGGATCATGATCTGGGCATCGACACCCTCGACAACGGCACGCGTGACCCCAGGTATCTCATCGTAATGTACCTCTTGCGCATGCTCGAAGAAGAGCTCCTGCATCCCTGGCAGGCTGATCTGTGTTATCGGTGTAGCCCCGACCTGCAACAACCGCGCGTAGATGGCCCTGATCAGTGGTCCCGCGCCCACCTCCCCGGAGATGAGGACCTGATCCCCCTCCCCGGCCTCGGTAGAGTAGTCCACCAGGACCCGCGCCAGCTTGCCGATCCGCTCGTCTATCATGGCTATTTCCTTTCCAGAAGGTCTCTGCACGGAGAGCTTATCATTCGAGCTAGTCAGCATTTCAGCACGCTCAGGCTTCGCCTTCGCTTGTCAGCATGTCAGCTTGTCAGCTGTTTGTTTTTGCTGACATGCTGAAATGCTTTAGCTGGTGTCGAGGCCTTCACGCGTGAACTGCAGCGCCGCACGCATCCTCTCCAGGATAGCCGCGGGATCCGGGGTCCCTAGCGGCCAGGGCTTGAGCTCCAGGCTCACGGCCCCCGGATAGCCGCTCGCCGCAAGGACCGCCAGGAGCGGTTTCAGGGGGAGGCGTCCCTTGCCTGGCACACGGTGCTCGTCGCGGCCGATCTCCAGGTTCGAGTCAGAGAGATGGACGTGACGGAGCTGTGTCGCGAGCACGGAGTGGGCCCTGAGGATGTCGACCTTGCTGGCGCCGGCGTGGCTCGTGTCCAGCGTGACCTCTCCGACGCCAGCAAGGTGCTCCGGCAGGTAACATCTCCGGCGCCCCACCCTGAACATGCCCCGTGCCCGGCTCCTCGGCATGTTCTCGACGGCCACGATGACGCCTTGCTCCCGTGCCTCGCGCAAGGGTCCTGCCTTCCAACGCTCCAGTGGTCTGCCCGGTGCGGGTGGATGCGCCACTACGACGGGAACCCCCATCCGGCTCGCCAACTTCGCGACCCGCACCAGTGTCTCCTCGGGGGCGAGCCCCCAGGCACTGCGAAAGAGCGGGACGTGTAGGGTCAGTATCGGGAGGCCGTACCTCTCGGCGAGCGCTCCGAGGTAGTCTTCCTGGTGGGTATCCCAGCGTTCGTCCATCATGATCTCGACCCCGTCGTAGCCGGCCTCGGAGACCCAGGCGTAGACCCTTTCGAGACCGAACGGGTAGAGCGAACCCGTGCTGAAAATGACAGGGAGGGCCATTATTGCTCTCCGCGCCGGATCTCCAGAAATCGCTCCACCGTCGAGGGGGAGTGATTCTGGTAGTGGTTGTTGGCGTAGGCGAAGACCGTCCTTCCCTCTTCGAGAAAGCGATCCACCAGCTCCGACCACCACCGGAGGTCTTCGTCTCGGTTCTTTTTGAGATGGGTGTGTCCCTCGGGGAACTCCCTACGGTCGCCGAGCCAGCGGATGTAGGAGAAATCCGCCGTCGCCTCCTCCATCCGAGGCATCCGCGGGTAGTCGATTAAGGTGAGAGCAGCGCCGCGCTCGCGCAGCATCTCCGGAAGGTCCGAGCCGAGCCAGCTCCTGTGGCGCACCTCGACAGCATAACGGAAGCCTTCGGGCAGACCCTCGAGGAAGTCTTCGAGTACGCCCATTCCCTCGACGTCGAAAGAAGGCGGGAGCTGCAGGAGGAGCGGGCCGAGCCGGTTCCCGAGTTCGGCCATAGTGTTCAGAAAGTACTCTACTTCGTCCTCCGCGCCGACGAGGTTCTGTTCGTGGGTGATCTCCTGCGGGAACTTGGCAGCGTAGAGGAACCCATCTGGTGCGACTTCGCGCCAGTTCTGTACGGTCGAGCGGCGCGGGGTGCCGTAGAACGTCGAGTCTATCTCCACGGTCGCAAAGCTCTTGACGTACTCGGCGAGCCTCGAGGCTGAAGGAAGGGCTTCAGGATAGAGGGTTCCTTCCCAATCAGCATAAGACCAGCCGGAGGTCCCGAGGTAGAGGCCCGTCTCCGGCGGCTCGATGCTGCCGGGAGTCCCCGCGAAGAGCCGTTGTTGCGCAGAATCGTCCATTCGCCCTCGAAGCTGCGATGCTACCATACGGGTCCCCGAGATTTGTATGAACGCTCTTCCTGTTCTCTTTAGCCCCATGTACTACATTAGCGCCGTGGACGAGAAATGCCGGATACCATGAAGGTCTACTACAGCGACCATTTCGTATTGCCGCTGCCTGAGGGGCATCGTTTCCCGATGGTCAAATACGAGATGCTCCGTGAGAGGGTCGCCAGGGACGGGATCTGCGGTCCTGGAGAGCTCCAGACCCCACGCGCGGTAACGGACGAGGAGATCCTGCGCGCCCACGTACCGGGCTACCTGAAGCGCGTCGTCACCGGAACGCTCACGAAAAAGGAAGTGCGGCGCATCGGGTTTCCGTGGTCGGAGCGGATGGTGGAGCGCTCCCGCCGCGCCTCGGGCGGCACGCTGGGAGCCTGTCTCGCTGCCCTCGAGGAAGGTTTTGCCGCGAACCTCGCAGGGGGGACGCACCACGCGTTCTCCGATAGAGGCGAGGGCTATTGCGTCTTCAACGACTCGGCCATCGCCGCCCGCGCCGTCCAGGCCGCGGGGCTCGCCGATCGCGTGGTCGTTATCGACACCGACGTGCACCAGGGGAACGGGAGCGCTGCAATCCTGCACCGGGACCCCACGGTGTTTACGTTCTCGATCCACGGCGCGAAGAACTTCCCCTTCAATAAGGAGGAAAGCGACCTAGACACTCCCCTCCCCGACGGGGCAGATGACACCGCGTTTCTGCATGCGCTAGAAACAGGCCTGGAGACGGCGCTCGACGCCGCGGGTGCGGAACTCGCGATCTACCTTGCCGGCGCCGACCCTTTCGAGGGAGACCGCCTCGGGCGCCTCTGCGTAACGAAGTCAGGCCTCGCAGAGCGCGACCGAATCGTCCTCAAGACCTGCAAGGAGCGTGGGATCCCGGTAGCGGTAACGATGGCGGGCGGTTACGCCAGGGAGGTAGATGACACGGTGGATGTGCACTTCCAGAGCATCAGGCGCGCGGCGGAGCTACTCGAGAGGCCCCCGGCCGGATCGAAGGAGGCGTAAAGGTCATGAGCGACTCCGACCGCAGTTCCTGCATCGTCGTGGGGGCCGGCATCTCCGGTCTTCTGGTGGCCAGCTCCCTGCAAAGAGAGGGCTGGGACGTTACGGTTCTGGACAAGGGCCAGGTGGTTGGCGGCAGAATGGCCACCCGGCGGGTCGGTGGGGGCACCTTCGACCACGGCGCCCAGTTTTTCACTGTCAGGGGCGAGCGTTTCTGGGAACTCGTCGAAAGCTGGCTCGAGGCTGGCGTCGCCGCGGAGTGGACACGCGGCTTCGCCGACGCAGAGGGCCATCTCGAAGAAGACGGTTATCCCCGCTACAGAGGCGCCGAGGGTATGACCTCCATCCCGAAATACCTCTCCCGCGACCTCGACGTTCGCACCAGAGAGAGGGTCGTAAGGGTGGATAGCGGCGACTCTGGTTGGGTCGTAAGGTGCGCATCCGGCCTGCGGGTAGCCGGGGATGCTCTCGTGCTCGCGGTCCCCGTGCCTCAGGCGTTGGACATCGTACCGTCAGGGAGTTACAGGCTGTCGGATGGAGTCAGGCGCCGGCTCGAGGTTGTCTCCTACGACCCTTGCCTCGCCCTTATGGTTGTGCTCGACGGCCCGACCGGCGTACCGGAGCCAGGAGGGATGCAGATCAAGGGCGAACCTCTGGATTGGATCGGCGACAACAGGCGCAAAGGCATCTCCAAGGTCTCGGCCGTCACGGTACACGCGGGACCGGAGTGGAGCCGCTCGCACTTCGCGGATGGGGAGACACAGGTCATAGACTCCCTGATCTCGCTCGCGGACGACCGGCTCGGCACGGACCTCTCACCCGCCGTGGTCGCTACTTCCCTCTTCCGCTGGCGCTACAGCTGGGTCACCGAGCCCCACCCCGAACCATGCCTCGTCGCCTCCGACGATCCGCCCCTGGTGTTCTGCGGCGACGCCTTCGGGCAGCCCAAAGTCGAGGGCGCCACGCTCTCCGGACTGGCCACCGCCGATTTTCTACTTGGCCGCTAAAGCGTATTGCAGAGGGTCATTGAATCCCTGCTATTAGTGCCATCAGCCGTCAGCTTACAGCTTTTTGTTCCTGGTTGATCGCATACTATGAGATTCAGCTCCATTGCATACCGCTCTGGCTGAACAGGCATGATCCTGTCCGATATGCGTACCTACGCATCTAGCGGCGGGTAACAAAAAGTGGTACATATTACCTATATAACAAGATCGGTCGAAGGAGAAGGGGTCCGTGGGAAACAGAAGGGTGGCGCTAAAGCCACACGCGTCCAAGATCCGGCAATGGGTCGAGGAGGGTAGGGGCGACACGTGGATCGCGCAGGAGTTGAACACGACGCCCTCCAGCGTACAGAGCTTCAGGTCGCGAAACTCGATCTACCGCCGGGATCCCGTGCGGCGCGGCCAGCTCTCCGAGCATCCTGCGGTGCTTGACGAGACGGATAATGGCATAGTCCTCGAGACCGATGCCAGGAACTCAGAAGTCTTCGACCGTGAGTGGCGCCACTACCTGCGTGGTTCGCCCGAAGACCTGCAGGTGGTGATCACCCAGGACAGGATCTACCTGGAGAAAGTCCGCTAGCGTGCACAGTGAGTCCGCAGTCGAGCTGCGGCTCACTCTGGAAGAGGCCGAGGCACTACACGCACTGCTCGAAAGCCTTCTCGAAAGCGGGGGGCAAGACCCACGCCTGGAACGCTCCTACCGCCTCCTCGGCTGGCGTATACTCGCCGCAAAGGGCGGTCGAGGCCTCACAGGACGCATAGCAGATCTCGCACGCACGGCCGACAGCCTCGAAGAATACGAGACCGCACGCGATAGGGAGCTGGGCCCCGTGCTCGACGGCCTGGAGCGCGGCGAGAACCGGGATCCCTGACTTGTTACCAAACTGTTACCTTCGAGTAGCGCTAATGTAATTTGGGATCTGTATCTTGCGGGGCGCTGGGCTCTTACCCCCTTCCTGGCCCAGTCGAGAGGCCCGGGCCGCGGATTACGCGCGGTCCGGTATTCCGTTTGTGTTACCCTCTGTCGGCCTTATGCAGAATCTTCTCAGCTCGGTCGCGCTAACGATCTCCGTCGGGATTCTCGCTGTGCTCGCACAGTGGTCGAGAAAGAACAGGATGGCTGAGATCTCCCTCTTGTTCGTGCTCGCGATCCTCTCGCTCCTGCTCCTCGGCGGGGGATTGTTGCTTGGCATCGTGTGGGCCTCCGGCCAGATGCCTGCGGATGTCTATCCGCAGAAGATGTTGGCGATCTCGGCTATACCTATTGCGACGGCGGGCTTGATCGGTCTGGCGCTCTGCGCCCCCACGTTGGTGAAGATCGTTGGCCGCAAGCCGAACGGAGAGTTCTGGACGGACCCGCCGGTCTTTCTCGCCCTCTGGTTGTTCGCCACGGTGCTGCTCGCCAACAACCTGATAGGAATAATCGGGTTCGAGCAGTTGACTCAGGTCGACGCTTTCTCCCTCGGGACCGGAGGTAGGATCCCACCGGTTGCCATCCTCGCCAGCCAACTCCCTTTCGTCCTCGTCGCAGTTCTTGGCGTCGGCGCCGGCATCCGACGCAACGCGCGCGAGACGCTCGCCCGTCTCGGCTATGGTCCCATCTCCCTCACGCAACTGGGTATAGTCGTACTGTTTATAGTGGGGGCGTTCGGGCTCTCGGTGGCCGCCGACGCCCTGTTCGCACAGTTGCAGCCCGACCTTTACCGTGAGGTCGGTGAACTCACCCAGACACTCTTCAATCCGAAGGGCTTGAGCCCGGTCTCGGCTGTGCTCTTCGCATTGCTGATCGGGGTCGGCGCCGGTCTCGGGGAGGAGACGCTCTTCCGGGGTGCCGTGCAACCGGTTTTCGGGATACCGGTGACATCCGTCCTCTTCGCCTCGATGCACGTCCAGTACGGTCCATCGTTGCTGCTCGGCTACATCTTCGTGCTCTCCATCGGTCTCGGACTCCTCCGCCGTTACATCAACACCACGGCCAGTTTCCTTGCGCATGCAAGCTACAACACGCTCAGTATCCTGGTGCTCTACTTTTATGGCATGTGAGTTGCATGGAGGTTGAAAACCTCCATGCAAGCTTTCAGCGGTCAGCCTTCAGCTGTTGGGCTGACCGCTGACTGCTTCATAAGCAGCCACTCTTTTGTGCCGCCGAACGTCTCAACGGTCTCGAAGCCTGCTCTCTGGTACACGCGGATGGCGCGGCGGTTGAAGGAGGCGACGGTCAGGCGGAACGCCGGGGGCGAGTACGTCTCCCGCGCGAACCGTAGACCGGCGCGCACGAAGTCTTCGCCGAGGCCCCGTCCCGTGAGATCCGGCCTCATCCCGAGCCCTATGTCGAGGGCACTCTCGCGCTCGTAGACCCCTAGACTCCTTCCGGTCCGGACCTGCGCGTCCTCCCCATAGCAGAAATACCCCTCCAGATCTCCGCGTTCGTCGTAGACGGAGTGATAGAAGTAGCGCGGTCGTAGGAGCGCGTCGACGGAGGTCGGGTCTCCGTCGTAGA
>Ga0126311_10001475_pt1 | contig 11424 bp, 10 predicted proteins | sample Plot61_FD_92539 | JGI IMG/M metagenome (GOLD analysis project Ga0126311, IMG submission 92539) | Serpentine soil microbial communities from UC McLaughlin Reserve, CA, USA - Plot61 | ecosystem: Environmental > Terrestrial > Soil > Grasslands | place: USA: UC McLaughlin Reserve, Lake County...
CAGGGCTTTTGAAGGTGCTGAAGAGGTTATTGTCGTCTGAGGGAGAAACGACGATGCTGTCATCCGCGAGCAAGGCCAAAGAACGCCAGCTACGATTAGTGACGTGCCTCACCGCCGGTTTGGCCTGACTGAGTGCGAGCACGCCCGATTCACCGCGTGAGACATAAACATCACCGGAAAGTGCGGCCGCAACCGAGCCGCCGTTGAGGGTTAAAGCGCCAACCTGTTTCGCCGTCTTACTTTCGGAATCATAGGCATATAGCCCGGGATTCGTGGCACTGACGCCGTAGAGCAAATTATCTTTAGCCGACCATGTTATGGCAGTAATGGAGGGCACGTCTTCGAGCACGTGCTCTGAAGCCTGAAGCACTACGGTCGGCACATTCGCCCTGTGCGTTCCGGTCACAAATACAACGGAGCACCCGATGCCGACACAGAATAAAGTTAACGTGAGTAACTTTCTTAAGCGTGTCATGATGATTATTCCTTCTTGGTAAGGGAAGCTGTGAAGACTACGGCGTTTAAACTTATACTCCTTCCGCCGTGTATGAGCCGGCAAGGCAACACATGTCAAAGCAGCTTCAGTTGAAGAAATTATGCGTAGTGAGGCCGGGGATATGTTTTCACTACCAAGGAGGTTTCCGTTATACAGATGAACTCGGGGATAGTCAATTTTTTTGGGCGACCGGCTGCGCCCGGCCGCCTTACCGAGTTGTATTCCTCAGTTTTCAGCCGAAACGTTTTTGTCGTAATGACATTTCGTTTGACGAGCCGAAAATGCGGTCGAGGCAATGACTCAAGAACCTGACGTCGCAAGGAGAAAGTCTTACGAGACTTGGAATACTGTTAGGCCCGGCTACCATTCATAGGAATGGTCTGTCAAATGAAGAATGTCTCCGGACGTGTGACGGTAGAAGTTCCTATTGCGGTCTTTCTGTTCGACCTACTTGGTAGGAAATTCTTCGCAAGTCGCCCACCCGCCGCAGCGGGAGGCTGCGAACGCCCTCGTCTGCCTCTGTGCTGAGTTTTACGCTGAATCCCATTTCAATCGCTAAAGGGAAAATCCCGACGTCCAGGATGGGTGGTATAGACTCATCACCCCAGACAAAGAAGCGTTCGGGTTCCAGGCATTGTCGCTCTCTGTGTGGAGGCGAACCGATGCATCTGTCAACGAATTGGCCTCAAGCCCGTTGCCTTCAACGTTCAATTTGAAGAGACCAGCTTTCGCGTGTTAAAGAAGAATGTTGGAAGGACCTGATTCAGAAGTTGCTCACGACCTACGTTGATGGAAGCGTAACTCTGCCACGGTGCCAGACTCGTCATCTCGGTGGGTCAGCACGGCGACCCATAAGTGGGTAAGTGGCATGGCCTTCTCCTTTTATAAACTCACCGTCTTTCCATTGCTTTCATTTGGACGAAAGGTCGTGAGCCATTTCGGTGGTGCACAGATAGATCTACACGGATTGCTCAATAGCATGAGGAGGCAGTCGCTAATTCTCGCCAGATGCTGGGCTTTGGCTGATATGCCGTAGCGTAGTTATACAGCAACTGAGGCACGACCGAATGGCTTGCCGTGCAGCAAGTAGCCTGACTCAGTTCTGAAGAACTACGGCGTAGATCGTCTCGTTCGCGGCAGGGTTGTTTCTGGATACGTCCACACGGATATAGTATGAGTTGCCCTTTGGGTCATACGCGTGACTAAAAGTGCGGATAGTGCCTTTAGAGTTGCCCCCTGTTGTCGGCGCGGCGAGCACGTCCGAATCGACGGTTGCGATGCTTTTTATTAGGCCCGCCCCCGTCGCATTCCCAAGCGACATTTTTATGAATTGGGCGGTAACGTGATTACCCGCTGTAGCTGAGTCATCATAGTACTGAATAGCTATGCTTCTTGGCGTCCAGCTCAGCGTCGGTACGGGGCAATAAAGAATAATGTTGCCGACCTTAGTGGAGGCAAACTTGACGGTTCCAGCCGTACCGATATAGAGATTGTCACGGATAGACCCTGCGTCTGGAGTACAGGACGTTGCGTTCATGCTCCATTGTTCGAACGCATACGCTCGGGATCCGAAAAAGGACGTTGCTACCATCGCCAATGCAATTACTACTATGATCCTCTTCATCGATTTCATCCTTTCGAAAGTGAACGTGTTGCGCCTTCGACCTACCCGCAAACGCCTCCCAAAGACCAAAGCGCCAAATTTGCCAACGCAGAATTTGGCTCTTCTATGTGTGTTATGAGAAATCGCTCGCGAAACGTTTCAGCGAAGAATATTCAAACGTGATCGTCGTCAATAACGGGCACCGCGTCTTTGTTTACGTGGCCCGGACCAAGACACTTAAACTTCGCTATCTGATTCACTTGTACGCTAAGGAACTGGTCCTTAAAAAGTTCGTGGGCTTAGCACCGGACCAACTTCTTGCAAGCATGGTCGAATTATCACTGAGAAATGAGAACCTCTACTTCACTCGGGTTGCACTGAACATCAGGAAAAGTTGCGAATAGGGCCCACTGTAGGGAGCACTATTCCTTGCAATTACGAACACGAACTTGGCAAAGAGAAAGGCCGCCGGAACAGTTTCCAGCGGCCTTTGGCTCATCTCTCCCCACACTGGACAATCTTCGCAACTTTCTCTTGACGCCAACGCCAGAGGTGCTCGGTTTCTTGCAACACGTGCGGGAAGCGCCTAATTTTGCCACTTCCGGAGGTCGCGAGGATTGGCGCGTAAGCTCCTATGAGTGCAGCGAGTAAACCGTGAGAGCCCACAGTGGACAATCTTCGCAACTTCTTTTTGGCGTCACCGACGGAAATGCTCAGTTTCTTCCAACAGTGCCAAAAAGCGCACTAGTCCGGCCAGCTAACCACGTTCCGCACACACTGGCAATCTGCTTGTAATAGCCCACAGTGGACAATCTTCGCAACTTCTTTCAGAGGCTGTCATCGTTGGGATTAAGCGCAAACTTTTGTGCCCGTAACCTGTCTCTCGGCGCAGTCCAATCGACTGGATTCTTTGACCGAAATTTGCTGACAACTTTAGAATTATTTTTGGTGGACCGCCAAGCACGTCAGAATAGTGTTCCACATTAACTACTATGAGTGAAATTCCAAAGAACGAACCTATCTTCCAGCCGAACTTTATTAATGACCTACGGACGGCCTCTCAACCGTAGTCAACGGAGTAGATCGATCGGCCGCGTGCCGATGGCGCAACCGCCGGGCAAGAGACCTTCGCTTTGCCGAAATGAGTGAGCAAGGGACCAAGCGCGAGCACTGAAGCGCGCATCGTCTTGACCAGTTCGTAAGGCGCCTCGAAACCTCGACGTGCGCCGCGGTGATCTTGTAGGTGCGGAGTTCGGGCGTTAAGACGGTGGTGCCGAGATCTTCCAGCAGTCGTCGCTGCGTGATGATGTCACGAACGTAAGGAATGTTGTGCAGCGTGCCGGTCTCTTTGGTGAGCAGCGCCGCTGCCATGCACGGTAGTGCCGAATTTTTGGAGCCACTAATTGAGACTTTGCCGTGAAGCGGGCGGCCACCCCTGATGCGAAACTTGTCCACGATGCTGGACAGAGTAATTGAAAATCAGACGATTGAACAGCAACGTTGTTTGTTATCGCAGATTTCGCGGGTGGCCGCGGAATTGATGGTTTGAGTTGCCCTTGTTTCTACGGTTTCTTTGAAGGCTGGCCGTCGCAAGGAGTGCAGCCCGTCTCTTTGTTGTAGCACAACTGTGGGTCGCCACAGCCACCAGCAACATCGAGCAATAGCCCAGCGTAATGGCCTAGATCGTTCACAATCTTTTCTCGTGACCCTTCATCTTTCAGGAACCTGTCGGTAAGGACATATGTCAACGAGTGCAAAAGCGAAACCAAATTTCTGTAACGCCTCTCATCTCGCTTTGAAAGGGCTGACTTTTTGCGGGGCAGTTTAGCTCTTCCTGGGGGCATCGTTGTTCTCCTTTAGTCAAAATTATCGATCATAGTTATCAAGCCAATACTGGTTTGCTTGCCGAAATAGATAGTTTTTCCGTCACTGGACCAGTTGAGGTTAGTAAAGAATACTTTTGGTTCTTCGTTTGAAGTGAGTTTCCTGGCCGAGCCGCCGTTGATGTCAGTCAACCAAACATTATCTGATTTGTCCTGATCGCAAATAAACGCGACGGTTCGGCGGTCACTCGCGAGTTGAACGGTCCAGAAATAAGTAGACTCGAGCGTTCCGATTGTGCGCGTCCGGCCATCGCGCGAAACGCGAATAAGCTTCACCGGAAGCGGGTAGCCCTGAATAATCGGTCCGTCTTCCTCAGCAACCAGCGCCAGTAAATCGCCCTCCGCTAACCAGCCAAGCGGACGCACGAGGGCTTTAGTCTCAAAGAGCAATTTCGTCGTGTCTTTCTCTCGCACCCACAAACTCCAGACAGGGCTCGGTCCCTGGCGATTATCCGCTGCGAAAGCGATCCGTCCGTCGGTTCCACACACGGGTTCGAAAACTGATCGGTCAGGATCTGTGTTAGCGGTGAGAGGCTTCCGATCGGAGCCGTCGAGATTCACGGACCAAAGGTCACTTGATCCGGAAGCACGAGAGGCGTAAACGATCGCATCCCAGTTCGGTAACCAACAGAAGTTGCGACCAAACTTCGAAGTCGGTAACAGATAAAAGCCGTTCATTGCGGCTCCGCCCTTTGTAAGCCGGCGTTCACCTTCTCCCGATGAACCAGCGGAATAAATATCGAACTGGCCGCCGGCCAAACGCATAAACAGAATCTGACGGCCATCGGGCGACCAGGTTGGACCAAACCCATTCGCGGCGATGGACGTCAGGGGACCTTCACCGGTCGAGCTCTTAACAAAGATCGTGCTACTGCTGGCAATCTTCTCGACAGCGTCAGTGGCTTGAAACGTGATCAGCCGGCCATCGGGAGAAACCTCCGGCCAAAGGGTCAGGCCGCTGCCTGAGGTAAGCTCAAACTCCCTCCCGGAACTTGTGTCCACGCCGAATATTTCCGCGTTGTTCTGCGAGCTCACCGCAAGCAACCTCGCGCCATCTCGCGAGATGTCCGTTATGACATGATTCTCGGCACCGGCGGTTAGTTGAGACCGGTTTGTTTTATCGAGATGGGCGACAAAAATTTGAAACGCGCCGCCTCGATTAGAGGTGTAGATAATTCGCTTACCGTCCGGATGCCATAGAGGAGCGCGGTCAACGTCGGCGTCATTCGTTATTTTGAACGGCGCGTCGCCATTGAGTGAAGCGACCCAAATATCTATTTGCCCATTCTCAACGCCAACATAAGCGATGCGATCTTCATTCGGTGCCAAACTAAAATTACGGTAAGCCGGGTGCCTTTCAAACCTGGTCAGTTGTGTGACCACTCCGGTCGCGACATCGAAGCTGAACAGATTGCTTGCCGAATCGAAATAGATGGACTGGCCATCTTTGGACCAGCTCTTAAGTCTCGCGCCTCTTTGCGTAAGGGTTCCCAGGAATTGTGGTGCACCGCCGCTCACCGAACTCGCCCAGATACCCACTTTGTCTTCGCGGTAAGAGTAAAAAGCGATCCGGTCGTCGTTGGGTGACCAGATAGGCCAGTTGTTTTCGTCCGGATCAGCAATGACGAGTCGCGGTTCAGCGCCGCTAACAGTCGGTTTGACCCAGATGCCCTCTAATCCATTCTTGAGCATCGTAAAGGCGATCATCCGACCGTCATGTGAGAAGCGAGCTTCAATTCCGCCTTCGCCGCGTTCACTCTTCCAACTGTGACTCGGTGAAAACTGTAGCCGTGCGGACAGCTCGCTTACACCATTCGCACTTCGGCCGTTGATGAGAACTCTTAGTAATGCTGCCCCAAGAACAGCGATAGCAACTATCGCCACGAGGCCAATGGCGAGTCTTCGGCGACGTTCACGAGGAGTAAGTTGTCGAGATTGGATTTGCGCCTGAACGGCTTTCAAATCCGCCAGCAAGTCTTCTGTTTGTTGATAGCGATCGAGTTTGTCTTTGGCGAGTGCCTTCGTGACGATCTCTTGCAATGACGCCGGCGCGTTTGGAGCAAATTTCGTTAACGGCAATGGCTCCGTTTTTAAGATCGCATCAATGACGTCGCGAAACGCTTCCCGGTTGAACGGGTTCCGACCGGTGATCATTTCGTAAATGACTACACCGAGACTGAAGACATCACTGCGAGTGTCGACTTCCAACGCTTTGGCTTGTTCCGGCGACAAGTAGCCAACCGTTCCCATTAAAGTCCCGGGATCGGTATCCATCCTCGAAATGTTTCGGCTGTTGACTCGTACATCAGGGCCTTCGGTGAGCTTTGCCAGGCCGAAGTCAAGGACCTTCACGTAACCATCGCGCCGGATCATGATGTTCTCCGGCTTGATGTCGCGATGAACGATCCCCGCCGCGTGCGACGCCACCAGAGCATTGGTGACGCCAATCGCAATCTCGACGGCCTCGCTCAATTGCAGCGGACCATTCGCCAGTCGCTCGCGTAGCGTCTGCCCGTCGACAAACTCCGTTGCGATGTAGTGAACATCGTCGATATGTCCGATCTCGTAAATCGTCAGGATGTTCGGATGATTGAGTGACGAAGCTGACTCGGCTTCGAGCACAAAGCGACGAAGCCGGTTCTCATCGCCCGTAAACATCAACGGCAGCAGCTTGAGCGCAACATCGCGCGGCAAGTGGGTATCGCGTGCTAAATAGACCTCGCCCATTCCGCTTCTCTTGATCAAGCGAATCACTTTGTACCGCCCGAGAGAAGTGCCGATGAGCGAGTCGGAAAGATCGTCGTCGAAGTCGAGTCGATGATAGGCGGGGCTATCGATAAAACTGCCCGCCCGCTCGTGCGCGGAAATCAGCTCCGTCACGTCCGCGAGCAAGCCCGGATCAGTGGCACAAGCCGCGGCCAGAAACCCGGCTCGCGCGCTCGGCTCTAAAGCCAACGCCTCGTGAAAGAGTTGTTCGACGCGCTGCCGTCGGTCCATTGCTGTTTTCTTGATCGCGCCCATCAACTACACGAGCGCATAAATGGATTCGTTTCCCTCAACCAAGCCGACCGGCGAGAGAAATTATTTGGTCATTTCTTTACGGAGCCACGCGCGCGCAAAACTCCAGTGTCGCTCGACGGTGGCGTGTGAAAGCCCGACAACTTCCGCAGTTTCCTCGATGGTCATCCCGCCAAAAAACCGCAACTCGACCACCTTGCAGTGTTCCGGATACGTGGCAGCCAGCAATTCCAACGCATCGTTGAGCTCGAGCAGATCAACGCTTTGCTGCGGCAGAAAGCGGTCGACCTTATCAAGCGTGATGAACGACTTTTGCCCGCTTCGTTTCTCAGCCAGGCGGCGTCGCGCATGATCCACGAGGATATTTTTCATCATGCGCGTGACCATCCCGTAGAACTGTGTGCGGCACTGCCAACTCATTTCACGCATCGGCACGAGCTGCTCGTAGACTGCATGGACCAGGGCAGTGGGTTGGAGGACGTGATCCGGGCGTTCGCGCCGCAAGTGAGCTCGAGCAAGCTTTCGTAATTCGTCGTAGGTTAGCGTGGTGAGTTCGTCGAGAGCCTCGCGTTCCCCGTCGTTCCACCTGACCAACAGTTCAGTGACTGTTCCCAATGGCTTGGCGCCTCCGAGTCAGCAGTATTGAAGGCTTGGGAATCCTGCGCTCATACAATCTTCAGGATGGCTTCGAGGCGTCCGTGTCAAGCGCAGTGGGTGATGATTTTCATGTGAATGAGGGAATTCGTCAAGGTTTTGCGCTGGTTGGGTTGTGGAAGTAACACAACTAAACCCAGAAAGGAACATCCCATGAACATAGTTAACCGAACTCTCACCCTGAATCCGCTCACCGGCAATGGTACTTACGAATGCATTGCCGGTTGCAAGGTTGAGCTCAATATGGGCGACGTCGCCCAATTTGCGCTTCCCAATTTCCGAGGCTACACGCTTACTTGTTACCTAGAAGGTGTGGACGTACCCCCCAACCCACACGATCACCTTCACACCTTCGTGCCTGAAAAAAACTGGCGTAATGTCGGAGATCTCATCGATATGGACCACGTGTTCAGAGCTGAATTAAGCAGACAAGTTTTGAACGAGGATGCCGGAAGTAATGACGAAATCCGCGCCGTGTTCGTCCTAACAAACAACTCAACCGGCGAGCCCGTGACAAAGAGGAGTGTTACGCGGTACCTCCAGGGATAAGCACCAGCACGGCTTCAACTCCCGTGGAACACAACGTCATGGCGGGCGCAAATCAAAAGGTGCGACAGGAAGCTCCCTGTCGCACCCCTCGCACCTCCCTGGAATTCGGTATTCACACTGCCGTTGACCGTTCCCGTTTGCGGGTGGGCCGAATAGTTTTCCGGCACTGACATGATGCCGCGGTTGGTCGTGCTGACGTCCAAATTCACCGTCCCAACGATCACCGCTGAGCTCGATTACCAGACCGCCATTTGTCGTCGAACCACGCACCGCTCCGCCGACGCGCTTGAGAACGACGCCGCCGTTGAGCGCCGTGAAGTCGATCCGGCCATTAACGTCGGCGATCGCGATGCCGCCGTTTTGCGTCTCCAACGAAAGATCGGCGCGACGCCGGGACAAACACTCCCCACAGTGGACAATCTTCGCAACTTTTTCTTGACCACAACCACAGAAGTGCTCAGTTTCTTCCATCAGTTGCGAGAAGCGCCCTAATCTGCCAGTCACTCCGAGTCGCGAGTATTGGCGCGTAAGCGCCTAAGAGTGCAACGTGTAACCGCGTGATAGCCCACAGTGGACAATCTTCGCAACTTGTTTTGACGCCAACGACGGTTGCCGATCGAAGAACTCATGAATGCTGAGTCATATCGTGTAGCGCATAAGAGGGTCTCAGCGTAATGAAGCCCGGCATTTACTGTAAGCTTCGCAATAACAGACACTCCGCGATGTGTAAGCCGGCGGCTATCAATTAGAGCGCTCTGCTAGACCGGCGCCTTTCTGTTCATCCCAAGTAGAGCTTGCCAACCATCCTTAATAGGAACTCCGACAGCTTCGAGTTCCTGAATCAGTCGAAGTCGCCAGTCGACTTCTGTATCTCGTGAGATATAAACAATCCCTTGATAGTCAGACGGTATTTCGACGTCACCATCACGAATGGCGATCACTCTTCTTCTGCCCAGCTTTCCAATAAAGAAACCAAGTTCGAACACGACGTTTTGTCGAGCACGAGGCTTTGCTTGTTGCGGCAGACCTTGGGGATATCCCACGTCATCTCTCGTCAGCAGCCCGATCGCAACAGATACTCTACGCGTATGTCGCTCAAACTTCTCGATAATGGTATTTCCTTCGTTTGGCTGATGATCGAGGATGATCGGATTCAAGCCAAGCGCTCGCAAAAATTGTGAAAGGTCGTTCCGCGCATCGTTATCATGGCCATGGACCACGAAGATTTGCCGACTTAGTGCCCTTCGGCATGAGAAGACGAGCCGTCCGGCCGTGAGTTCGAATGCGATTGGATCCATATTTGTTTATCATTCACTCATGCATACCCGCATGTCTTTGCCGATCCGGACATACTGGTTGAGGAATGTAGCGTAAGGTTCAGTAAGTCAGCGTCGCTTGCCAAAAAAAGGTCTAGATCACCTTCATGAGCGTTCCGTCTCAGACTCGAGCGATTTCGTTAGTTGGAAGAAGGTGCGAGGAGCGCCTCCCGAGAGCGAACGTAGGCTACAATTAGACTTATCAGCACGTCAATGTTTTCGGAGTAGACTGTTTGGTTTCCCCTAGTGGCCACGGCGTGGTACCAGGCCTCCTCGAGATCGTAGTGAGGAACGAAATTCGGAGCGAAAATCGGCGAGCTTGAACTAGTCAATGATGCGCTACGTCACAGAACACGCCACAAAAACTTGAGGCCACCTTCGCGATGGCCTCGCCCTGGAATTTATTTAGGGATGAATGCTCCCCACAGTGGACAATCTTCGCAACTTTTTCTTGAGGCCCTTGCATACAATCACGGAAATGCTCAGTTTCTTCCAAAACTTGCGGGCGCAGTAGTTGGCACGCAAAACACAAGAGTTTGACGGTACACCAGTCAGTGCTCGCGCTGAGTTTTAGCTAAGGTGTCTACTTCATCTGACAGATGTCTCCAATCGGAAACACTTTTGAGGTCTCTATCAAAGTAAACCCGTATTTAGGTCAGGGCATAAACATTGCTTTCTGAAACGCGGGCTCGACCTCGCTGAGCCTGTCGCTCAACTAGCTGCTCTCACATTACTGGAATTATCCAGTTGATCAGCATCCCCGACAGAGAGTTGGCTTTACTGACGGAGTTGGATAGACACGCTCTACCTATCTTCGTTTCCTCAAAATAACCTCTAATCCGAAAGGATCACTCATGAAATACACAAAAACTCACAAACATCTCCGTTACCTCTATTTCGTTCTCGGACTTTGCGGCATCCTCGTTGCGACCCTGGCGAATTCTCCCGCGCCTGCTCAAGCGGCCTTGATGTCACCACCCACCCCGGATTACTTCGGCGCGCTCGAAAGAGCCGATTGCAGTCAGATCTCGGGATTCGCCTATGACGATAACGCACCGGATGTCACCGTGTCCGTGGACATATATGACAATGGAAATTACCTAACGACCGTTCCCGCTAATCGGTTCCGAAGAGACTTGTTTGATGCGGGATGGCCGAATCCCAATCATGGTTTTCTGTTGTTTACGCCGGGCTCTTTGAAGGATGGGAGGATTCATACAATCTCTGCGAATTTCGCCGGGACCGGTGTTGCTCTGTCCGGTAGTCCGAAATTTCTCGCCTGTAACGCATCGGTCTTCTACCCAACAACGGTGCCACAGACCACTGCTAATGGACAAGGCCAGACTTGGGAACAAGGTGTCGAAATATCTTCGTCGATGAGTGGCATCATCTCGAAGATCTGTTTTTGGAGATCGGCTGGGGAGCCAGTGGGGGTAGGGTATACACATAAAGGGCGCATTTGGAGTAATTCAGGTGCCCTACTTGCATCGGCGACCTTTAGTGATAACACGGGTCCGGGTTGGCAATGCACAACGGTGAATTTCCCAATCACTGCCTCGACTCATTACAGGGTCACTTACAACGTCTACGTTGAAGTGGGGAAAACCTTCTTCACCTTCAACAACGGGCCGATTACAAAAGGACCGTTGACCGCATGGACTTCGTGGTTCGGAACGCCTGCTGGAACTTTCCCGACAAGCAACAGCACCAGCAACCTTTTCGCTGATGTCGTATTCAACGGACCTCAATAGTGCGATTGAAGAACTGATCGACACGGGCGGACGACTAGGAACGTCCGCCCGTGTTCTTCAATCGAAAGGATCAAGCCGCTAGCAGCTCGCTTGCAATTAGCGCAATCTGGGCATCGATCATGCGTAGGGTTTCAACTGAAGTTTGTTAATATGC
>Ga0126311_10001476_pt1 | contig 11423 bp, 10 predicted proteins | sample Plot61_FD_92539 | JGI IMG/M metagenome (GOLD analysis project Ga0126311, IMG submission 92539) | Serpentine soil microbial communities from UC McLaughlin Reserve, CA, USA - Plot61 | ecosystem: Environmental > Terrestrial > Soil > Grasslands | place: USA: UC McLaughlin Reserve, Lake County...
ATCCGGAGGACGTCGCCGGAGCGGTACGCTTCCTCTGCTCCGAGGAGGCGTCGTTCATCACGGGCGGAGTTCTTCTCGTCGACGGCGGCTTGGGGATGTGAGTTTGGGCAGCAACAGCAACGGCAGCAGCGGACGCAGGCGTGTGGTGATCACCGGGCTCGGGTGCGTCTCGCCGCTCGGGAACTCGGTCGACGACTCGTGGCGCAACCTGCTTGCAGGTGAGTCGGGCGCGGCGGAGATCACGCAGTTCGACCACTCGAACAGCGCGTACACCGTCCATTTCGCGTGCGAGTTGAAGGAGTTCGATCCGACGGTGTGGATCGACCGGAAGGCCGCGCGGCGCATGGATCGTTTCGCGCAGATGATCCTCGCTGCAGCGCGTCAGGCGGAGAGCGACTCGGGCATCGACATCTCCAAGGAGCCGGAGCTCGTCGGCGCGTCGGTCGCGACGGGCATCGGCGGCCTGCGGTCGTACCAGGACTGCTACGACATCCTGCTGGCGCGCGGGCCCGACCGCGTGAGCCCGTTCTCGATCCCGAGCATCATCCCCAACATGGGCGCGGGCTGGGTCTCGATCGAGCTCGGCACGAAGGGGCCGCTCATGTCCGAGTGCACGGCGTGCGCCGCCTCGAACATGGCGATCGGCGACGCCGCAGACGCGATTCGAATGGGCCGCGCGGACGTCATGCTCGCAGGCGGTACGGAGGCGCCGATCACCGAGGTCGGCATCGCCGGCTTCGACGCGATGCGCGCGCTCTCGCGCCGGAACGACGACCCCGAACGGGCGTCGCGTCCCTTCGATCGCGCACGCGACGGGCTCGTGATGGGCGAGGCGGCGGCGATCCTCGTGCTCGAGGATCTCGAGCATGCGCGTGCGCGCGGCGCGAAGATCTACGGCGAGCTCGCCGGCTACGGCGTCTCGTCCGACGCGGCGCACATGACGGAGCCGGATCCGACGGGAGCCAACCCGGCCCGCGCGATGAAGATGGCGATGCAGGACGCGGGTGTCGAGGCGACGGAGATCGGCTACATCAACGCGCACGCGACGTCGACGCCGCTCGGCGACGCGTCGGAGACGCGAGTGATCAAGCAAGCGCTCGGCGAAGAGCACGCGTCGCGCACCCCGGTGTCGTCGACGAAGGGAGCGACGGGCCACTGCTTCGGCGCGGCCGGCGCGATCGAGGCGGTCTTCACGACGCTTGCGTTGCACGACGGCAAGCTGCCGCCGACGATCAACTACGAGTCGGCGGACCCGGCGTGCGATCTCGACTACATCCCGAATGAATCACGCGAAGCTCCGGACCTGCACGCCGTGATGTCCAACTCGTTCGGCTTCGGCGGCCATAACGCAACGATCGTGATCCGCCGCCTCGACGAGAGCTAGCAGCCCGGCGCTCCGACCGAGGATGCCTTCGTTGTCCGATAGGACACCTAACGTTGAGGCGTGCGTCGTGTCGACATCGGCGGGCAAGCCGTCGAGATTCCCGTACGCGAGTCGCGTCGCGCGCGCAAGCTTTCCATCCACGTCGACGCACTGCGCAACGTCGAGATCGTCGTGCCGCGACGGACGACGCAGGACGAGATCGACGCGTTGCTGTTCGAGCATCGCGCCTGGCTCGAACGTCAGCTCGCGAAGCCGCCGAAGTCCTTCCACCTCGGATTGCAGCGCGCCGACGTCGTGTGGATCGGCGGTCTCGCGCTGCCGCTGCCAGGCCTGCCCGCCCTCGACGAGTGGTATCGGGAACAGGCACGCATCGAGGTGAAGCGCGCGGTCGTGCGCGAGGCCGGTCGCCTCGGCGTCACGTACACGCGCATTTCCATTCGCGACCAGCTCACGCGGTGGGGCTCGTGCTCGAGAGCCGGCGCGCTCTCGTTCAACTGGCGCCTCATCCTCGCGCCGCCCGCGATCCTCACCTATGTCGTCGTGCACGAGCTCTGCCATCGGATCCACCACGACCACTCCGCCGACTTCTGGGCCGCTGTCGCCGCCGCGCGCCCGACGTACGACGAGGAGCGCGCGTGGCTCGCGGAGCACGGTTCGGAGCTTCTCGCGTACACGGTGCCGCAGCGCCGCGTCGCGTAGCGACTACGCTCCGAGCGCGTGGATCGCTGGGTGACATTCGACTGTTACGGCACGCTCGTGGACTGGAATGCGGGGATCCGTTCCGTCGTCGGCGTCGAGCTGCTCTCGCGCTACCACGAGCTCGAGCCGCAGGTTCAGGCCGAGGATCCAGCGAGCTCGTACCGCGACGTCATGCACGAGGTGTCGGCGCGGCTCGGGCTTGACGATCCGGACGAGCTCGCACGCTCGCTTCCCGAGTGGCCGGTGTTCCCGGAGGTGCGCGAGTCCCTGGAGGACGCACGTAGCCGCGGCTGGAAGCTCGTGATCCTCTCGAACACCGACCGCGACTTCATCGAGGCGTCGATGGCGAACATCGGCGTCCCGTTCGAGTTCGCGATCGTCGCGTCGGAGATCGGCTCGTACAAGCCGGGCCTTGGCCACTGGCGCGCGTTCGAGGAGCGTGTCGGGCGCCTGCCGGACGTGCACGTCGCTGCTTCGCACTTCCACGACGTCGTCCCTGCGTCGACGCTCGGCCTCCCGAGCATTTGGATCAACCGGCTCGCGGAGTCGTTCGAGCCGCCGCCGACGCGCGAGCAAGCGACCCTGGTCGGTCTCGTCGACACGCTCGACGAGCTCGTCGCCTGACGTGCTGCGTGCGCCGACGACGGACGACGCGGAGGCGATCGCAGCGCTGTTTGCCGGCACTCGACCGCTCGACGCACGAGAGGTGCGCTCATGGTTCGCGAATCCCATGTTCGACCCGACGAACGACTTCCGCGTCCTCGAACGTGACGGCGAGGTCGTCGGCTATGCAGACGTGCATCCCGAGGTCGACAGGCTCGCGCTCGACTGGATCGCCGCCGACGAGGCCGCCGGTCATGCACTGCTCGACTGGGCCGAGGACCGCGCACGTGCCGAGGCGATCACGCGGCTCGTCGCGTGGGCGTGGCCCGGGAGCGACGTCATCGAGAGCGTCGTCCACGCTCGTGGCTTCACGCCGTTTCGCGCGTCGCTCGAGATGCAGGTACCGCTCGACGACGCGACGCCCGCGCCCGCCTGGCCGGACGACGTCAGCGTCCGCACCGTCCGCAGCGGCGAGGAGCGGGAAGTGCACGCGCTCGTAGAGGAGGCCTTCGCCGATGCCAACGACTTCCGGCCGACGCCGTTCGAAGAGTGGGCGGCATGGTGGGACGACGACAGGAAGCGCATCGATCTCTGGTTCGCGGCAGAAGCGGCCGGCTCGCTCGCGGGCGTTGCGCTGTGTGCGTTGGACCTCCCACGTGGGCCGAGCCTCGGCTGGATCGAGACGCTCGCCGTGCGGCGCTCCTGGCGGCGCCGCGGGCTCGGGCGCGCACTCCTCCTCCATGCGTTCCGGGAGCTCGCGCTCGTCGGCCGCGCCACCGCAGGCCTCAGCGTCGACGCCGAGAATCCGACCGGCGCCGTGCGCCTCTACGAGTCGGCCGGGATGCGCCCCGTCAGCCGGCGCGTGCTCTACGAGAAGCGTCTCTCCAGCACGTCGGCGCTCTAGACTCGCCGCATGGCCGAGCGGGTCGACATCTCGATCGAGCAACGCGATGCTCCGGTGCCGAGGAACGGCACGAAGCACCCGAATACGTGCCCGAAGTGCGACTCGCACTACCGCGACGACGAGCTCGAGGCGACGCTCTACGTCTGCGGCCACTGCGGCCACCACTTTCCGGTCGCGGCGCGCGAACGCATCGCGCAGCTCACCGACACCGGGTCGTTCGCCGAAGAGGCCGCCGAGCTTCGTTCGGAGGATCCGCTCGAGTTCTTCGACCTGCGGCCGTACACGGAGCGGCTCGCGGAGGCCGAGCTGAAGACCGGCCTCGGCGACGCGATGGTGATCGGCCACGCATCGATCGACGGGCACGCGTGCGAGCTCGCCGTGATGGACTTCGCGTTCATGGGCGGTTCGATGGGAAGCGTCGTCGGGGAGAAGTTCTCGCGCGCGTGCGACAGCGCGATCTCGCGCGGCATCCCGCTCGTGTCGGTCGCCGCCTCCGGCGGCGCGCGCATGCAGGAGGGGATCCTGGCGCTGATGCAGGTGCCGAAGACCGTGGCTGCGGTCGAGGATCTGCACGACTCGCGCACGCCGTTCATCTCCGTGCTCGCGCATCCCACGACCGGCGGCCTGCTCGCGAGCTTCGCGAGCCTCGGTGATGTCCTCGTCGCCGAGCCGGGTGCGCTGATGTCGTTCGCCGGCCCGCGCGTCGTGCAGCAGACGACGCGTGAGAAGCTGCCCGACGACTTCGGGCTCGCAGAGTCCAACTACCGCTTCGGCCACCTCGACGCCGTCGTTCCGCGTTCGGAGCTCCGGTCGACCGTCGCCAAGCTGCTGAGGTTGTTCGCGCATGCCGGGTGAGGCGGAGCTCAGGCTGCGGGACCGGTTGAGCAAGCTCAAGAGCACGAGCCTGCTCCGCGGCGCGCGCGTCTCCGGCGAGGTCGAGAAGATCGAGCAGCAGCTCGACCGGATCACGCGCGAGGAGACCGACGAGGAGATCTGGCGCTCCGTCGAGCTTGCGCGCCACGACGAGCGCCCGTTCACGCTCGACTACGTCGGGCGGCTGCTCGACGACTTCTTCGAGCTGCACGGCGACCGCTTCCGTGCGGACGACCCGGCGATCGTCACCGGTCTCGGCAGGCTCGACGGCCGCACGATCGCCGTCGTGGGGCAGCAGAAGGGCCGCGACATCAAGGAGCGCTCACGCCGCAACTTCGGGATGGCCTATCCCGAGGGGTACCGCAAGGCGATGCGGACGATGCAACTCGCCGACACGTTCGGGTTCCCGCTCGTGACCTTCGTGGACACGCCGGGCGCCTATCCGGGCGTCGCGGCCGAGCAGCATGGCCAGGGCGGCGCGATCGCCCGGTCGCAGGCGATCATGCTCCGGCTGCAGATCGCGACCGTCGCCTGCATCATCGGCGAGGGCGGCTCCGGCGGGGCGGTGGCGATCGCTGTGGCCGATCGCGTGCTCATGCAGGAGAACGCGATCTACTCCGTGATCTCGCCCGAGGGCTGCGCCGCGATCCTGTGGCGCGACCCGGACCAGAAGCAGAAGGCCGCAGCGGCGTTCAAGCCCGACGCTGCGCACTGCTACGACCTCGGCGTGATCGACGGAATCGTCCCCGAGCCCCCCGGCGGAGCCCAGACCGATCCGGACGCGGCCGCCAGGCTGTTGGGAGAGGCGATCAGGGAGGCGCTCGACGATCTCGAGTCGGTTCCGGGCGACGAGCTCAGACGCCGGCGACGCGCCCGGTTCCGCTCGCTCGGCGTTTTCGCTTGAGGAAACGGTTTCCGCGGCGGCTTTCCCCAGTATCCACAGCCTTTTCCCCTGCCCCGAACATGACTCGAGGCCGGTAATTCCGGCCTCGAGCGTCGGACCCCCCGCTTGCGGAAAAGCCTCTTCATGGAAGCCTGGCCGCTTACAAACCATATTTTCGACTCCCTCCCCGATTCCTAAACACGCCTTCGGGCAACCTCTCCACACGTGAGCCTGCGGCAGTACCGGCGGAAGCGCGACCCGGCGCAGACGCCGGAGCCGTTCGACGAGGACGGCCCGCAGGGAGGCGACGGGCGCCCGATCTTCGTCGTCCAGCGGCACGACGCGCGGCGGCTCCACTACGACTTCCGGCTCGAGCGCGACGGCGCCCTCGCGTCGTGGGCCGTCCCGAAAGGGGTTCCCGTCGAGCCTGGAGAGCAGCACCTCGCCGTCCACGTCGAGGACCATCCGATCGAGTACGCGAAGTTCGCGGGCGAGATCCCCAAGGGGAACTACGGCGCCGGCACGGTCGAGATCTGGGACGAGGGGACGTACGAGCTTCTCGAGGAGAAGCGGAACGGCGGCCTGACGGTTCGGCTGCACGGCGAGCGGCTGAACGGGGTGTGGGCGCTCGTCCCCGCCCATCTCGACGGCAAGGCGGAGAACTGGCTGATCGTTCGCAAGCGCGAGCAGCCGAGCGAGACGACGGCGGCTGGACGCAGATACGGGCCGATGCTCGCGACGCTCGAGCGCGACGTGCCGAGCGGCGCGCAGTGGACGTTCGAGGTGAAGTGGGACGGCTACCGCGCACTCGCGTACATCCGCGGGTCCGAGGTGCAGTTTCTGTCACGCAAGGACAACGACCTCACCGAGCGCTTCGCGAACGTCGCGAAGGAAGTTGCGAAGGCGGTGAAGACGCCGCACGCGGTGATCGACGGTGAGGTCTGCGCGCTCGACGAGCGGGGCCGCGCGAGCTTCTCGGCCATGCAGCAGGGCGGCACGGCGCTCGTCTACTACGTGTTCGACGTGCTGGAAGTCGAAGGCGTGCCGCTCGTCGATCTGGCGCTGCGCGAGCGCCGCGAGCGGCTCGAGAAGCTGCTCGACCGCCGCAACCGGTGCGTGCGCTTGTCGGAGACGTTCGACGACGGCGACGCGCTGTACGAGGCGGCGAAGCAGCAGGAGCTCGAAGGGATCATGGCCAAGCGCCTCGACTCGCGGTACGCCGAGGGCCGGCGCACGCGCGACTGGCTGAAGATCAAGACGCACGGCCGCCAGGAGTTCATCATCGCCGGCTACACGCACGGCGGCGGCCGCCGTGCCTCGACGTTCGGCTCGCTGATACTCGCGGTCCGCGACGGCGACGAGCTGCGCTACGTCGGCAACGTCGGCACCGGCTTCAACGACGCGGAGATCCGCCGGCTCCTCTCGAAGCTGAAGCCGCTTCGCCGGGAGACGAGTCCCTTTCGGCCAATTCCCAAGCTGGCTCGCGTGCGAAAGGATGAGATCGTGTGGGTCGAGCCGCAACTCGTCGCCGAAGTGGAGTTCGCCGAGTTCACGCACGACGGCCGCCTCCGGGCGCCGTCATACCAGGGCCTCCGCGACGACAAGGCTGCCGAGGAGGTGCGGCTCGAGGAGCCGGAAGCGGAGCCCGAGCCGCTCGAAACACACATCCGCCGCGGCAAGCGCGAGCTCAACCTGTCGAACGTCGACAAGCCGTTCTGGCCCGAGGAAGGCATCACGAAGGGCGATCTACTGCGGTACTACCGCGACATCGCGCCGGTGCTCGTCCCGCATCTCAAGGACCGGCCGTTCACGATGAAGCGCTACCCGGACGGGTGGCGCGGCAAGTTCTTCTTCCAGAAGGACGCGCCGGTGCACATGCCGGAGTGGATCCCGCGCTTCCGCGCGCTCGTCTCCACGCGCGAGAAGCCGCGCGAGAAGAAGTGGGTCAACTTCCCGCTCGTGAACGACGAGCTCGCGCTGCTGTGGATGGCGAACATGGGCTGCATCGACCTGAACACGTGGTACTCGCGGATCGAGAAGCCCGATCGCCCGGACTTCGTGCTCTTCGATCTCGATCCCGCGGCCGACGTCGGCTTCGCCGAGACGATCCAGGTGGCGCTGCTCGTCAAGCAGGCGCTCGACGCGCTCGGCCTCGTCTCGTTTCCGAAGACGAGCGGCGCCGACGGCATTCACATTCTCGTCCCGATCGAACGGCGGCACACGTACGACGACACGCGCCGCTTCGCGGAGATCATCGCCGGCGCACTGGCGCGAACGAACCGTGGCCTGGTGACGACGGAGTGGACGAAGTCGCGCCGCCGCGGCGTCCTCATCGACGCGAACCAGAACGGTGAGGGCAAGACGATCGCGTCGGTGTACAGCGTGCGGCCGAAGGAGGGCGCGCCGGTGTCGACGCCGCTGCGTTGGAACGAGGTGAACGAGAAGCTGAACCCGGCGATCTACTCGATGGACGTCGTGCTCGACCGCGTCCGGCGCTTCGGCGACCTCTACGAAGGCGTGCTGACGACGCGCCAGTCGCTGGCGAAGGCGTTGAAGGCGATCTCGTGACACGCGCCGCCGCGGTCGGCGCGAGTCTGCTGGTGCTCGCCGGCTGCGGCTCCACGAGGACGCGGACGGTCACGAAGATCGAGCAGTGCAACGGCATCGCTGCAGACCTCGCGTTCCATTACGCGATCTGCGGCAACCGCTTCGTTCGGGACGGCAAGACGCTCGCGATCCGAACACCGCCCGGCGCGAAGGTCGGCCACTGGACAAAGGCATACCTCTCGCCGGATGGAAAGACGTTCCTCGCGCAGTGGTCGGCGGAGTGCGAGGTGCCGTTCACGTTCCTCGTTCCGGCTCGTGGCGGCGTGCCACGGGTCGTCACCGGGAACGCCGATTGGACGAAAGCGCCGCAATCGACGGCCGACGGGTGGACCGAGGACGGCCGCGCCATCGTGGAGATCACGCGCGGCGACTGCGGCAAGCCCTCGAGCCGCGGCCTCTACCTCGTCGCGCAGGACGGCACGCGTACGGCCGTCGGGTAGATGGCGATCCAGGTCAGCGTGATCGGCAGCGGCGCTGAGCACGAGGCGCGCGCGGAGGAGGTCGGCCGGCTACTCGCCGGGCGCGGCTGCACGGTCGTCTGCGGCGGGCGCGGCGGCGTCATGGCCGCCGCGGCGCGAGGCGCGAAGTCGGCCGGCGGGACGACGGTCGGGATCCTGCCGGGCACGTCGCCTCTCGACGCGAACGAATGGATCGACCATGTCGTCGTCACCGGTCTCGGCCACGCCCGAAACGCAGTCGTCGCGGCCTCGGGCAATGCCGTGATCGCGGTCGGCGGCTCGTACGGAACGCTCACCGAGATCGGCTTCGCGCTCGTCTACGGCCGGCCGGTCGTGATCCTCGAGCCGGGTCTCGAGGTCGAGGGCGTGCCGCGGGCGAAGACGCCGGCCGAGGCGGTCGAGCTCGTGCTCGCGTCAGTCGCGCGCTAGCGGGCGCGTCAGGCATGTCGGACCGCCGTCGCCCTTCGAGAGCTCGGCACCCTCGTAGGTCAGCACCTCGACCCCCGCGCGCTCGAGCCGCCGCCGCGTCTCGACGTTTCGCTCCAGGGCGAGCGCGACCCGCGGTGCGAGAGCGAGCACGTTCGGGCCCATGCTGTCGAGCTCCTCCTCGTGCACCTCGACGATCTCGACGCCGCGCTTTTCGAAAAGCTCGACGAGACGCACGGGCAGCAGCGGCGGAAACGCGACGACGAGATCCGGCGCGAGCGGCGAGACGAGGGACATCAGGTGCAGCACCTCGCTCCGGCCGCGCAGATGCGGCAGGTCGAACACCAGGACGTCGGCATTCGGTAGCGCGTCGCGGATGCACGCGACCCCGGCGTCGTTCGTGCGGTAGCCGCGACCGACGAGAAGCGTGTCGTCGTCGAGCCAGAACATGTCGCCGCCGTCTGCCGTCGCGGGTGCTTCCATCCGCACGGCAACCGGCACGCCCGCCTGCGTCAGCGCCGGCTCGAGCATTCGCGCCTCGTCGCTGCGCTGCTCCTTGCCGAGGCGAAGGAGGACGGCGCCTTCGTCGGAGATCAGAAGCGGGTCGTACACGTAGATCGCGTCGGCTTGGGCCGGGACGGTCGCGTTCGCAAGGACGACCTCGGCGCCGGCGGTGGCAAGCAGCTCGCACAACGCCGCATGTTCTTCGGCGATCGCGTCGGCATCGGGCTGCCCGCGCCAGCCGAGCATGCGGCACGACACGAGCTCCTCCGCGCGCGGCGGCCGCAGCAGGACCCGGCGCAGCGTCCCGGTCGAGTTCACGCCGCGGCTTCCATGCGTCGGAGCAGCGTCAGCGCGCCGTGCTTGTCGAGCATCTCGTTGAGGTTGCCGCATTTCGGGCTCTGCACGCAGGAAGGGCAGCCTTGCTCGCATGGGCAGCGCTCGAGCAGGCGCGCCGTGTCTGCGACCCAGCCCTCGAACACCTCGAAGCCGCGCTCGGCGATCCCGACGCCGCCTGCGTGCCCGTCGTAGACGAACACCGTCGGGCGCCCGGTCTGCCGGTGGAGGTTGGTCGAGAGCCCGCCGATGTCCCAACGGTCGCACATCGCCCACAGCGGCAGGAGGGCGATCATCGAATGCTCTGCCGCGTGGAGCGAGCCGAGCAGCTTCGGCAGGGCGTCGGAGCCGTCGAGCTGGGCGTCGGTCGGGACGTACCACACGGCCTCGGTCTCGAACGTCGTCTCGGGCAGGTCGAGTTGCACGAGGTCGATCACCTCCTGCGTCGAGATCCGCCGGCGCTGGTACCCGATCACGCGCTCGGTGACGGCGACGGCGCCGAAGCAAAGCTCGAGCCCGCACCTGTGTTCGCGCCGCCGCTCCTCGAGGATCGCTGTGTCGGTCTCCTCCTTCGCCATCGTGTACCAGTCGCCGCGGAACGGCACGACGAGGGCGGTGCGGCCGTCGAGGTCGAGCCGGCGCACGAGGTAGGGCTCGCCGAGGTGCAGGTAGACGGCGCCGTCGTGAATCGTCGAATACGAGCGTTCGAGCTCGACGAGGCCGAGGAGCGCTCCCGTCTCCTCGTCGACGACGGTGACGGCATCGGGTGTGGACGAGCGCAGCGAGACGCGCGCGGCCGGATAGTCCTTGCCGGCCCAGACGAAGCCGGCGGGCGTGTGCTTGAGCTCGGGGAGGAGCGCAGCTCGCTCGAGCGCCGCGTCGCCGAGCGTGTCGCGGTCGGCATCGTCGAGCGGCCCCTCGAACGCAGCCGAGAGCACGTGCCCGTCGAGCACCCGCGGATTCGCGTGGTCGAGGATCGCCGCTTCGACGCGGCGCCCTAGCAGCGTGTCCGGCTCGCGCATGAAGTACTGGTCGAGCGCGTCCTCGCTCGCGATCAGCACGGCGAGGCCGTGCCCGCGCCGGCCGGCCCTGCCCCACTGCTGGCGCAGCGAGGCGACCGTGCCGGGGAAGCCGACGGAGATCGCGCAGTCGAGGAGGCCGATGTCGATGCCGAGCTCCAGCGCGTCGGTCGCCGCGACGCCGAGCAGCTCGCCCTCCACGAGCCGCCGCTCGATCTCGCGGCGCTGCTCGGGCGTGTAGCCGGCGCGGTAGGGAGCCAGCCGCGCGGCAGTGGCCGGCTCGACGCGTTCGGCCGTGAAGCGGTGGATTAGCTCGGCGCTGCGGCGGCTCTTCGCGAAGCAGATCGTGCGCAGGCCGCGCGAGACGAGTGCGGCGTAGAGACGCGATGCCTCTCCGATGGCGGATGCGCGCTGCCCCAGTTCCTCGTCCAGCAGCGGCGGGTTCCACAGTGCGACCGTCCGCTCGGCCCGTGGCGCAGCGTCGGCTCCGACGACCGTCACGTCCACTCCGAGCAGCGAACGCGCGAGCTCGCCCGGATTCGCGATCGTCGCCGACGCGAGCAGGAACTGCGGCTCCGCGCCGTACACGCGAGCGAGCCGGCGCAGCCGCCGCAGGACGTTGCCGACGTGCGAGCCGAACACGCCGCGGTAAACGTGGGCCTCGTCCACGACGACGTAGCGCAGGTTCGAGAACACGTCGCCCCAGCGGTCGTGATGCGGCAGCACCCCG
>Ga0126311_10001478_pt1 | contig 11419 bp, 15 predicted proteins | sample Plot61_FD_92539 | JGI IMG/M metagenome (GOLD analysis project Ga0126311, IMG submission 92539) | Serpentine soil microbial communities from UC McLaughlin Reserve, CA, USA - Plot61 | ecosystem: Environmental > Terrestrial > Soil > Grasslands | place: USA: UC McLaughlin Reserve, Lake County...
GACGGAAATACCGGCTTGCTTAACCTGGACGCCGAAACGCGGTTGATCTCGACAGTGATCATTCTGAGTCGTGAATCGGAGCAACCGGAAGCAGGTGCGCATTGCGGCGGCTCGCTCGTCTTCAGCGATTTGAGGAACAGGGTCCGGCCGTCTGTCGAGCCCGGTATGCTGATAGCTTTTCGTTCAGAGACGACTCACGAAGTGACGCCGGTCACGCACGGCGAACGCTATTCGATTGCGTCATGGTACAGGTGATAGTCCATGCCCAGCATTCAAAGCAAGGCGATCAACGTTATGCTTCATCTGACGCGCATGAAGCGAACGGTCAATCGCATGCGGCAGCGAGTTGAAAGCGGCGAGAGGACCTACAGCGAGCCTTCACCTCGTCTGCATCGTAAACATCAAATCTCGAAACGAGAAGTCAACGGGCATCTCGTTTGGACCATCGCACCTTTAGAGAAACCCAGTGGCAAGCATATCATCTACCTGCACGGGGGCGCGTACGTTAACAGCTTCGCCCCGCAGCACTGGGACTTGATATCCAAGCTGGTCCAGGCTGCGAATTGCACCGTTACTGCTCCAAATTACCCGCACGCGCCCGAGTATTACGTCGGAGACGTGTTTGCGTTGATGCTTCCGCTCTACAACGAGCTTGCCGCTGCTGCCGGTAGTTCGAATATAACGATCATGGGCGACTCGTCGGGTGGTGGGATTAGTTTGGCGCTTGCGCAGCGACTGCGCGACGATGGCCTTGCTCAACCTGGTCGTCTCATCTTGTTATCGCCGTGGCTTGACGCGACGCTTTCGAATCCTGAGATTGCTGAGTTTGATAAGATTGATCCATTTCTCGGGGTCGAAGGCTTGAAGTATGGTGGTGCGGTTTACGCGCGCGATGTGGACCCGAAGAGTTACCTTGTGAGTCCGGTTTATGGAAGTGTGAGAGAGCTCGCTCCGATTTCGTTGTTCATCGGCACGCGCGATATTCTGTTTCCCGACTGTCGCAAGCTCAGAGATCAGGCGACAGATGAAGGTGTCGATATCGATTATCGGGAATACGATCGCATGGTCCATGACTGGATGCTTGGACCAATGCCCGAAGCGAAACACGCAATCGCTGAAATCGTCGACTTGATTCAACGTGATGGGAGAACTTAATGAGCAATCGAGCCACTGGAACGTTCGAAGTGAAATTGAACCCGCAGGATGAAGGAGCTGAAACACCGATCGGTAGAATGAATATCGACAAGCAGTTTCAGGGCGATCTCGTGGGCACGAGCAAAGGACAGATGTTGATGGCCGGCAGCGAGAGTGAAAAAAGCTCAGCCGGCTATGTGGCCATTGAGAAGATTACGGGAACACTGAACGGACGTCGTGGCACGTTCTATCTCCAACACAACGCGACGATGACTCGCGGCGCGGGCGATCTGAACATCATCGTAATTCCCGACACCGGCGCGGATGAGTTAACGGGGCTGAGCGGGAAGATGAACATCATCATTGAGGGCGGGAAACATTCCTATGAGTTTGACTACGAACTGCCTTAACCTGGCCAACATGCACTTATATCAAGTGAAGGAGGCAAACCATGGCAAGGATCAACTGGGGTCGGCTTTTCCTCGGCAGCTTGATTGCTGCGATCATCATGTTTGTCACTGATGGTCTTATTCATGAAACCATTCTCAAGGCCGATTGGCACGCCCTTTACACGGCGTTGCGAGCGACTGAGCCTGAAGGACACGGCAGCAACATGGTCTACTTCGCGCTCTTCGAACTCGGTCGTGGTTTCACGGCGATGATGTTCTACGCCACGATGCGCGCTTTCTTCGGCGCTGGACCAAAGACCGCTGCCCTGGCCGGTATTGTTGGTTGGATCGCGTTCTCACTTACTGGACCAGTGCAGTTCATTCCGTTGGGATTCTTTTCCAACGTGCTGTGGCTGAAGGTCGCTGTCATTCATCTCATCGTTTCGATAATTGCAACAATTGCCGGCGCTGCGTTGTATAAAGACGCAGCAACTCCGGCAACGGCGTAAGTATTCCGCGGAAGGATAAATTTCTGCTATGAACTTGCAGCCAATTTTTTGGGGCGGGCTGATCGCTGGAACTCTCGACATCTGTGCGGCATTCCTGACCGCATGGTTACGCGCCGGTGTTAGTCCCACTGTTGTGTTGCGTTTTGTTGCGAGCGGACTGCTCGGACCCGCGGCGCTTCAGGGCGGCGCCAAAGTCGCACTTGTTGGTCTTGCGCTTCACTTTCTAATCGCCACGATATGGACCGTGGTCTTTTATCTCGCGAGTCGAAAGTGGCTTTTCCTGATTGAACGCCCGCTAATGTATGGACTGCTTTATGGCATCGCAGTCTACACGTTCATGAACTTCGTCGTGTTGCCGCTTTCGCTCGTCACGCGTCGACCCATCACTGCTGTCGGCACCACGATCGGTCTGCTCACGATCATGTTTTGCATCGGTCTACCGATCGCGCTGATCGTCCGCCGCTTCTCGCGATAAGAATATGTAATGATATTCTTACGCCACGATGGTCTATTGGCAGAAGTTTAATCCTGCAGAATTCGAGTTTGAATTTGATGAAGCTGAACTTGCCGGACATTCGGTTAGCGTTGATGAAGCCATTGAGGTTATTTGGAATGGTTTTCAAGTCCGTCGAAACAAGCGTTATCATGGTGGCTATCAAATCATCGGCTATACGGACGGTGGTCGCAATTTGAAGTTGATTGTCTATGAAAAGCGAACGGGCTTGATTCGTGTGATCACTGGATGGGACTATGATGACTAGGAAGGCTTCAGAGAAAGAGGTAAAGATCAATCTTATTGAAGACGCGAACGATCCCACCGCCTGGGAGAAGCCAATTACAGTGCCTGCCAGCCGTGCGCCGCGACCTGAGCGATACGGTCGATCCGGACATCTCCAACTGGCAGCAAAGTTTTACATTCTTTCACTCCTGCATTTTCATGGCGCGGATGCTAGTCTTACTTCCCCTCAGTCTGGCAATGTTGACATCACGGTAGTGAGGCAACCCGGCGAAGCATTAACAATCCAGGTAAAGACCCTGATGGGGACCTCACAATGGCCTGTCGAAAACTTCAGCGCGCGAAAACATCACTTCGTTGCCTTTATTCGTTACGAGCGTGAGTCGCACGATCCTCAAGTGGCGCCCGACGTGTACATATGGGCGTCGGAACGGTTAAAGGCATTTCTCGGTCGCGATAGAACAAAAACAGTATCGCTCGAGGATGTAGCGTCAAAGTTGGATCCTAAGTCTGCCTGGAAGCAGTTTATTGCGCGTCCTGCAGCGTAATGCTCAAGTTCCTTACGAATCGATTACAAAGCCGCGCAAGTAGCGTTTGCTTTTGCACGCTTGCGATTCATGCGCCTTACAGGAGTAGAGCGCGGGTGCTTGTCGCTGATGCGCCGCAGTTGCCGTGGATTGTGTTGACTGATCAGCCGGAAGACTTTGACGGGTTGGCGCTGCGAGCCGTGCACCATTCGCCGACCGGGCCCATGGCTGAAGAGTTCCTTACGAAGTGGACGCCGAACGGACAAGGGCGTCCGGCTTATCATGACAAGCGGTTTGCTTTGCAAGCTGCGCTGAAGGAGTTTGATACCGCGATCTTCGTCGATGCTGACACGCGGATGAGCGACATCCCCAAGCTTCCAGTGTTTCCGTCAAGGATTTGTGTTGTTAAAGAGGTGCAGGCGAGCATCGTGGAACACTTGAGTCGCTACGGTTCAGACCGGCTGCCCGCGTTTGAAGAACTGTCGGTGCGTCTTACCGGAAGCAAAGAAACGCTCAAGACCGCGCGCTGGTGTAGCGAGGCACTGTTCGCCATCACCAAAGATGGAAACGAATCGAAGTTCTTCGATGCGTGGGATCATTGCGCCGAGTTCTTACAGAGCAAAAATCTTTTCTCCGGTGAAGGTGGCGTGATCGGACTCGCAGTGGTTTGTGCCGGTTGGACCGTAAACTACAGGGCGCTCTCCCGGCTCGCCGCCGCAACACGCCATGAGGGACTTGGACCAAAGTCGGTCTAGCACACAACTACTCAACAACCCAACGCCATTGTTCATTGGACCATTCCTGCGCACCTGGTAACAGATCGTCAACTGCCTTCACCACTTCCGGCCACTTCTCCTCGTTGTAATCGTCTCCAGACAACCAACCGCCTCGTTTGACTTTCGGAAGCCACGCCTCGACGTCCGCCTTAACACTCGCATAATCGTGTCGCGCGTCAAGATGCACCCATTCAAACGACGCATCGCCAAACAACGACGAAGCACTAACAGAATCAGCGATAATCAAAACGATCCGATCACCAAATCCGCAATCCAACACGTTCTTATGCAAAGCGCCGGCAAAAGTCCCACCGCCTTCGCGAACCGCCGCGTCGTGATAGTCTTTTCCGCGCCAGCCTTCCGGACCACTGCCGCGGCAAGTGTCGATCCCGACGATGCTAATGCGCTTACCGCTGTGCTCAACCACTTCAGCCAGCGAGCAAAGACTGCGACCCAGATACGTTCCGACTTCAACAAAGCGACTCCCGTCAGGAAAATGCCTCACAGCCTCTTCCTGTGCGGAACGCCAGGCAAACCAGCCGTCGATCTCATGCCAGTCGCTCCGTCGCCCGAATATCTTTTTTACAAATTCCATTAACGTAAATGCGGAAACGATTCGTCAGGGATTTGCTTATTGAGAAACCGGCTCAACTTCGCCCAACCATCTCCATTTTCCCAGCACACTACCAGCAGGTCTTTATCGATCCGGCCGTCAAAATACTCGAGCACTTCGCGATTGTGCTTCTCATATCGCCGCGCTGAGTAATCGTAGTCCCAGTCAGCGGGCTCAACTCCGAAAACCTCGTCCCACCAGTGCGGCTTGACAAAGTCTTTGTTTCTGATCCCTTCTCGCTCATGATGCCCGCGCAAACTGCGCACATACGTCGCAGTGTCTTTCCTCATCGTGAGAATGAACTTGCTGCCCGGAAATCTTTGGTCCAACTCCCGGTAAATCGCAAACCAGGGCCAGTCTTCAAACGATTCAAACTTATCAGCCACTACGAGAACATCGTCGATCTGATTTCTTTTGAATTTGAGCGCGAGGTCCATGTCGTACGTGTGATGTTTGAACCCAAAGCGCCGGAGACAATAACCGAGCGATGTGGTTCCCGTTTTCGGAAGACCAATGCCCACTACCTTCGTCGATCTGACCGGTCTGAGCCTGGTCCAACTGTTTCTGAGTCGATTATTAATCCTGGTTACGATCATGACCGTTATTCAATGCGAGTACTTCCGAGTAGTACTTCAAGAGTGAGGCTACGGTTTTCTCGGGAGCGAATTCCTGCATACGTTGCTTAGCCGCCTCTGACAGTGCAGCTAGATCCGGAGTTGTCCACGCTGAGATCAATTTTTCGGCAAGCGCCGCAGGATCGTTCGGAGGCACGAGAAAGCCGTTCGCACCGTCGATTATCAACTCGTCAAAACTGGCGCCGTCTGTTCCGATCACCACTTTGCCCAGGCCCATTGCTTCCAGACACGCATTCGGCAAGTTGTCTACCAGCGAAGGTAAGACAACCAGGCGGGCGCCCTGAATCACGGGATACAATTGGCTGTGACGCAAGTTTTCGATCACGATCAGCCGTGCGGCGGCAGCGCCACACTGCGCGCGCGCGAACCCGGCCATTGAGGAAGCCACGCTCGTTTCCATGTCCCTGCCGACTAAAGCCACATAGGCATCCGGACATTGATTCAGAAAACGCGGTAAAGCCTGCGCCAGCGTCTGAAAGCCCTTGTGCAATTGAAAGCGACCGAAATAGAGCGCGTATCTCTTACCCTTGAGAAACTGGTCGTAGATGGCCGTATCCCACTCACTACTTTCTATGTAGAACGGTGTGCGAATTAATCGCGCATGCGGCATGCTGAACTTATCCGCCAGCACTTTCTGAGTTGTAACACTTGGTGCAAAGACGTTTCGCGTCATCTTGTATTGCAGCGATTCGAGGTGCCCGGTCACCGTGATGTCAAAATTCCGCCTTGTTCCAGCAGCATCGTGCCACGCGCCTTGAGCAGACGAAGCCCTGACGACGTGAGTAGTGCGGAGCAACGGAATGGAAAGCAAACCACAGTAAGAGTAGTTGGGATACTGAACGAGGTGAAACGGCTGTTCACGGTGGAGTTGTTTGAGTTTGCGAAAAGCCTGAGTGCCGTAGTTAAGCCAGTGTAATGTGGTTGCTAGATAATAGCGGGTTATACGATTGAACAGGTCCCACGACGGTTTGAGCATGACGCGGTGGACCATCACGCCTTCATGATTAAACTCTCGCTCATCCTTTCGCGAGAGGGTGATGACGTGAACGTCGTGACCGAGCTCAGCCAGCAATCTGGAAATTCGGTTGAGGTAGTTAGCCAGACCACCATCGAAGTAGTCTTCGGTAACGTATTCAGGTGTAACGAATGCAATCCTCAGCTTGTTTGGCAATGCGCCCATGGGTGGCCGTTTCCTGAGGCTACATGGTGGCCATTAGAACCGGCCACACGTGAGTAAGTAGTCACGAGCATCGAGAGCACTGGTTCGGGTGCGAATAGTTGGAGATAACGATCGCGCGCAGCTTGGCCCATTCGTTTACGCAACGCCGGGTCCGACGCGAGACAGTGCATGGCATCGGCAAGCGCGGCGCTGTCACCCGGCGGGATGAGAATGCCTGTGTCGGGAGTCAACAAATCAGGTGAACCACCAACACTGGTCGTGATGATTGGCAGTCCATGGGCCATCGCTTCGATCACGCTCTTCGAAGTGCCTTCAGCAAATGACGGGAGGACAAACACGTCAAGCGTCCGCATGAACGCGCTGCAACCCACGGCGCCATCGTAAGAACCGACAAACTCCCACGAACCGTTGAGCTTTAAATCCCGCACGCGTGCCTTCACTTCCTGCATTGCGGGACCGGTTCCCGCGAGCCGCACGACTACATCGTCCCGGTTTTGTCGCAACTGCGCCATCGCCTCTGCGAGCACGAACGGTCCTTTACCCGCTTCGATTCGCGCTGCATATCCGAAGATCGTTTCGTGATTGCCGTTGAGCCTTGACGGCAGCGTGAGCGTTTCTGAATCGTGATTGAGCAGCGGCAGGACGGAAACCGATGACAGAAAAGGAAAGCGTTGGGACCACTGCTTCGCAAGTATCGGAGACAGCGCTGCGACCTCGGAACACAGCGGCAGCACCTTCTCGAGTCGTTTGTAATGTGGATCGAGACCCGGCAGATAATGCGGCGTTCCCATCTCGTGATAGAGCACCGCAATCCCGCATTCTTTCCCAGCGCGAATCATGAGCATCGCGCCCGTGTCGGGTGTGAATACGTGCAGCACATCGTAATGAGAACGCGAAAGATAAGTGCGCAAGTTTTTATAGTGAGCACGAGAGATCAGATCGATCAGCACTTGCCAGATACGTCGCAGGCCGGCTTCGGAGCGCGGGATTAGAAGAAAAAACAGCAGAAAACTCGAAAGCAGTCCGCGCACGGTGCGCAGGATCGTGAACGCGACCGAGCGATCGATCACGTTTACAAAGCGTACGCCGGCGTGCCGTAGCCGCCGGGCAAAACGATCGTTCTCGGGAGGTTTGTATAGCAGTAAGACGTCAACGTCATGCCCTGCCTGATGCAGACTGATTGCGTAACTGACGAGGATCTCATCAGCTCCGCTAACCGGCCCATAGAAGTGACTCTTGCAAAGAGCAATCTTCATAGTTTGAGAAATGACCGAAAACGGAAAGCATCGAATACGTTTGCCCGCGCCGATCGAGTGTTACCTTCGTGGATTGAGTTCGTAGCTTCGGTCATCAGTATGTCAGAAACGCGGTTACGAAACTTTCGCTGCACGTTGCGTCGTTGTTTACCGCTCGCCGCCCGCGCGCGCGGACGATCCAGCGCGGATTGCTGCACCTGTAACGCCTGCTTGACGAGTGCGGCTGAATTAGAACACATCTGTTCCGATGCGGAGCTTGCTTTTCGATAAATTGCCAACGGCTCTGCAATCGCGGCTACCGGAAAGCGTTCGCTAAGCCGGAGCCACATATCCCAATCTTCGATCAGTTTCAAATCGGAGTTGAATCCACCCGCGGCGCGCAAGCTCGACTTACGTGCGAGCACTGAAGGCATCGGGATGAAGTTGTCCTCGAGCAACTCCCAAAAGATGTCGCCCTGCGGACAGTTGAGCGGATAGATCTCGCCGGTTGGAAGTTGACGACGCGCGTCACCGATTAAGGCCTGACCGTAACAGAGCGCAATGTTTTCGTCTTCGGCGATCGCGCGCAACTGTTTGTCGATTGAATTCGGCAGACGTAAATCGTCGTCATCGAGAAAGGCGACGAACTCGGATGAGCTTTCCGAAATGCCGGCGTTGCGGGCGTGAGCGAGACCGCGGTTGGTGCTCAAGCGAATGTAGCGAATGTCCGCAATGTTCGCGCAAACGTCAGGTGTGTCGTCAGTAGAGCAATCGTCAACGACGATCACCTCCGCGTTCGTCGCTGCTTTCTTTGCGCTTTCAATGGCGAGTGGCAACAGTTGAGAACGGTTGTAGGTGGTGATGACGACGCTGACATCGGGCATGGGTCGCTACTATACAAGAAAGTTTCACGCAAAGGCGCAAAGATAAAAAGAAAGGCACAAAGGAAAACTCAAATTCACTTTGCGCCTTTGCACGAAACTTTGCTGCTTTGCGTGAAGCTCTTCTTAAATTCTTCTACAACTGCCGTTGAACTGCGCGCCTTCTTCGACCACGAGGGCCGGCGCCGTTACGTGTCCTGTGACGTTCGCGGTGCGGCCGAGCACGAGTTTCTCAGTGGCGCGAATGTCGCCTTCGACCGTTCCGTTTATCTTCGCGACCGCGACCTTGATGACGGCTTTTGTCACTTGCGCGCCAGTGCTCACGATCAGCGTTCCGTCCGGTGAGGTAACATTGCCGGAAAAATGGCCATCGATTCGCAGCATCGATTTGAAGCAGACTTCGCCGGTAAAATTCACGACGTCACCCACAAAACCGAGCCAATTGTCTTTGTTAACGTTAGACCGATTGCTATTAACGAGTGTAGGCTGGCCGCGTTCGTCTCTGCTCGACACTGCTGGAGTAGTCACTGGCTGCGCCCTTTCGCGTTGATTGATTTGGGTGGGTGGGAAGCCGCCGGGGAGCCGCCGCCGCTGCTGAGAAGAAAAAACTGAACAAACAGACTATAACATTTGGCTGCGAGGCGAGAATGTTACGATTAGATTGCCGTTCCGAGACGAAGAGATTCTAAGGATGAACAGATGAAACTGATTATTGCTGTTGTGCTGACTATGACGAGCGCGTCGCTGGTCGCGGCTCAAGGACCGACGAAGCACGCGATCACAGAAGTGAAAGGCAACACGGTCGCAGCGGCTGCTCCTAAACAATGCTTGCTGGCCTTTCGCGAGTTCTTTAATTATCTGCAGAAGAATGAGCCGGGTATTGTTAAAGACGAACGGGCTCAGAAGTTGTTCCTGAGCGAGAACCTTCGCAAGGCGTTTCAGCAGAAGATCGCCAGCTTTACGAATGGTTCTGACGATCCGGACTTTCCCGGCAACGGAACGTTCATCGGCTCGTGGGATTATCCGACAACTTATTCCATCGTCTCGTCGAGGCGTTACGATAACCGCGCCATTATCGATGTGCTTTACAAGTGGGGACCGAACACCAACTATCCCGGCGATGAACGCACTACTTCATTTATCTACGTGTTCGAAGACCGCATGTGGAAGCTCGACGACGTCTACACGTTCCGCGGCGAGTTTGCGACAGCCGAAAGTCTCAATCAGTATTTCCTGGACAAGAGATGAAATTCGACCTTCACACACATTTCTACACGGAAGCATTTTTTCAAACGATTCGAGATCTCCCTTCGGAGTTTTCTTTCGGCACGAGTTCCAGCGGGCAAACGATCATCACTTATCGTGGCGCGCGTTTCTTCGGCGTTACGCCCGCGATGACCGACGTTTCTAAACGGCTCGAAGACATGGATCACGTTGGTATCGATGTGGAAGTGATTTCACTGTCGACACCAAATGTATTCTTCACCGGCGCCGAGCATCAGCCAGCCGTAGCGCGCATGATCAACGACTCGTACGCCGAACTCATCGCGCAACATCCAACACGCTTCAAAGGTTTCGCTTCGATTCCGATGGATGCGCCGGACGCGGCGCTCAACGAACTTTATCGCGCGATCGATGAGCTTAAATTGAACGGCGTCGTCCTGCTCAGCAACATCGGCGGGCGTCCGTTAACGTCGCCTGAGTATCGCCCCTTTTTTGAAGAAGCGAACCGGATGAAGTTGTGCATCTTTCTTCATCCGATGATCCCTGCGAATTCAGACGCGTTTCGTGAGTATGTGCTTGGTCCAATCGTCGGTTTTCCGTTTGACACGACACTCGCTGTCGCGCGTATGTGTTACGACGGGATGTTTGCGGAGCTGCCGGACATACGCTGGATCATCGGGCATCTCGGCGGCGCTGTGCCTTATTTGATGGAGCGGATGGACAATGGTTTTCGTGACTTTGCGGATTGCCGGGTGAAGATCGATCAGTTGCCGAGTGTTTATTTGAAGCGACTCTATTACGACACGGTGTCGTTTAGTCCGCACACGTTAAAGATGGTGCGAGAGATGGTGGGCGCGGATCACATGGTGATGGGCAGCGACTACCCGCACCTGCTCGGTTCGATCGATCGCGCGGTTAGCTCGATCGAGGCGATGGAGATTTCCGCTGAGGAGAAGCAGCAGATCTTTTCCGGAACGGCACTCAGTGTGCTGAATAATATTTAGCCGCGGATAACACGGATTTACCGAACGATAAAATCAGCAATCTGCATTGCGCTTGTCCCGGCCACACCATCCGTCACGGTCACCTTTAAGTCGTACCTGCCGGCCGGCAACGTTTTAAGCGCCAGCTCTTCTCCAAAGGGAATTCGCATCGCATCCTCGCTGCCACCGTTCAGCCGCCGCTGTGGTGAACTCAACACGGCTTGCCCGTCGCGCAGCACCTGCGTTTGCACCGTTAACTGCGGATTGCCCGCCGCATCGCGCTTGGCGTTGTATACAAACACCCAGTAACCAAGCTGCGACATCCGCGGAAAACTATGATCCACACTCAACTGAACGCGCGGCGTTCCTTCCTTACTTTTATCTTCGAGTACCTGTCCGCCGAGTAGCACGCTGCTTAGCGTTAGCTGATTCTTCGCCAGATCCGGAATCGCGATCCACTGGATTGCGCTGCCGACGCGACCAGAACGCTCGTCGCGCGCAGCCACACGAACCTGATAAATGCCCGGCGCGAGGGGCGTGTGATGATTGTAGAAGATCGCGTCAGAGCCACCCGACTTAGGCGGATCGATATTCAAC
>Ga0126311_10001479_pt1 | contig 11419 bp, 6 predicted proteins | sample Plot61_FD_92539 | JGI IMG/M metagenome (GOLD analysis project Ga0126311, IMG submission 92539) | Serpentine soil microbial communities from UC McLaughlin Reserve, CA, USA - Plot61 | ecosystem: Environmental > Terrestrial > Soil > Grasslands | place: USA: UC McLaughlin Reserve, Lake County...
CTTATCCATCGTCCAACTCAACCCCATCGCTCCGTAACGACTCACACGGCCATACGTCGGCCGCAAACCGGTGACGCCGCATCTCGACGAAGGTGAAACGATCGAGCCGAGCGTCTCCGTGCCGATCGAGAACCCGACCAGACCGCCCGCAGTTGCGGCCGCTGGGCCAGCTGACGAGCCGCTCGATCCCGTTTGTGCTTCATCCGGCTGCCAGGGATTTCGCGTCACACCGGCAAACCAGCGCGCGCCCTGTGCGAGTGCGCCCATTGACAATTTGGCCACGAGCACCGCGCCCGCATCGTTCAGTCGCTCGACGACCGTGGAGTCGTAATCGATTACTTGATCGCGATATGGCTCCGCGCCCCACGTCGTTTTGATTCCCTTAGTGGCGAACAGATCTTTTGCGCCCCACGGAATGCCATGCAGCGGCCCGCGATATTTTCCACGTTTGATTTCAGCGTCGGCGGCGGCTGCTTGTTTGAGTGCGAGTTCCTCTGTCAGCGTCACCACGGAGAGCAGTTTTGTTCCATACTTCTTCAGCCGTGCGAGATACATGTTCGTCAGCTCGGTCGAAGTGATCTTGCGCGTGCGAAGTAATTCGGCAAGTTGAGGAACAGTGGCGAAGGCGAGATCTTCGATGGTATTGAACTGCGGCAATTCAACTTTGCCAAAACGAAACTTCGTCTTTGGCGCGTACAGTTCCTTTTTTGCGCGCGCGGGATGGAAAGCGATCGCCGGCTCGGTGTCGAGTGGTATATCGATTTTGCGGTTCGCCTCGTATGCGTCGAGATTGCGATTGACGCCGCCGAGCGCCATTGCTTCCTGGGCGTCGCTCAACTCGATGCCTATCAATTTCTCAGCCTGGCGCATCATCTCTTTGGTGATGCGCGGAGCTGGTGTCGGCGAGGCGGTGGGCGAGGGAACGGGTGTTGGCGACGGTGTTTGCGCGAGGGCGTCGAGCGGTAACTTTGTTGCCGCCCAACCTGCGGCACCCATGGCCGGGAGTAGTTTCACAAACGTGCGGCGGTCGACGTTCGCTTTGCGTTTTCGAGTCGGTTTGTTTTTCTTCATGGTGACCTGCGTTTAGCCGCGTTAGGTACTCGGCTTACCGTACTTCAGCTTCACGACTTTTGCTTTACCAAAACGATAGATCGTGACGATGTAGAGGTTATCGTATTCATTCTCGGGAATCGGCGGGTAAGTCTCACCGCTCAGCTCCGAGACTATGGCCGGAACCGTGGTGTTGTGACCTGCGATGAAGACTGTTTGACCGCTATAGGTGGTTTGTATTCGCTTCAGCAGCTCGTTCGTTTGCTTCGAATCTAGTTGCGTCACGCCGGCGCCGGTGCGATCCGCAAGAGGTTTGACCGTTTGCTGTGTGCGCTTGTACTGCGTGACGTAGATGGCATTGATGCCGGCATTGGCGAACACGCGTCCGATCTCCTGCGCGCGCTCAACTCCCTCCGGCGTCAGGTCGGGATCCTGATTGTTCGGCTCGAGCTTTTTCTCTGCGTGCCGGACGAGTATTACGGTTGTGACCGGGCGAGAGAAAGTCGAGAAGTAAGCGAGGACAAGGACCGCGCCGAAGATGGCGAAGAGCGCAGAAAAAACTACAATGGTCCTCAGCCTGGTCCGTGGTTCGGTTGCTTCTTCCATTTAGTTTATGCGGGTACTGGCGAAGCGTTACGATACCAACAAAATGAGCGTCCCACCAACCGAAGGCATCAAGTACGCCGGTTCAAAACTGAAGCTCTTGCCTCACATCCTCGAGCTCGCTGCGAGAGTAGAACCGCGAACCGTGTTCGACGGTTTTGCCGGCACGACACGCGTCTCGCAGGCGCTCGCGCAGTGCGGTTATCGTGTGATCGCAAACGACATCGCTGTCTGGTCCAAAGTCTTCGGTGATTGTTACTTGTTAAGCCCTCATCCTGCCGTGCATTACCAGGACCTGATCGATCATCTGAACTCGCTGCCTGGCAAACACGGATGGTTCACAGAACACTACGCTGGTGACTTCAAGAAACCCTGGCAACGACACAACACACTCAGGCTCGACGCCATCCGCGAAGAGATCGAGCGGCTCGCTTTAAGCAACGATGAAAAAGCAGTTGCCTTGACGAGTCTCATCCTCGCGATGGACGAAGTAGACAGCACGATCGGCCATTATGCTTCGTACCTGAGTGAATGGTCGCCGCGCTCCTATCGCGAAATGAAATTGCGCGTGCCGAAACTGATTCCGAAAACGAGTGAGCACGAAGTGTATAAGGCGGATATTTTCGAGCTTGGCTCATCGATAGACGCAGATCTGGCTTACTACGATCCCCCATACGGCTCGAACAACGACAAGATGCCGCCGTCGCGCGTGCGCTACGCTGCTTACTATCATCTCTGGACGTCCATCTGCCTCTTCGATAACCCTACCCTGTTTGGTAAGGCAAACAGGCGTGCTGACACGAGCGACGGGTTGAGTGCGTCGGTGTTTGAAGAATTCAGGAGGAACGAGGCGGGGCGCTTCATCGTCGTTGATGCCATTGAGCGGCTGTTGAGTCAGACCAAAGCGCGGCACATTATTTTGTCTTACAGCTCGGGTGGCAGGGCGACGGCTGAAGAGCTAAACGAGGTGATCCGCCGCTCGGGGAAACTGATCGACGTTGTTGAGGTGGATTACAAGCGAAACGTGATGGGCGGCATGCGCTGGACGCACGAGTGGGTGCGCGACCCAGACGAGGCCCATCGAGAGTCCCTGTTCTTAATCGAAAAATAAGACGCAGCGCCTTTGCGCGTGAAAATTGCGGGTGATAGTCTTAAATCACCGAGGTACCAGATTGAGTCAGCAAAATACACCCGATTTGTCGCAGGCAATCGCCGAAGAATTCGGCGCTAATGCCACCTATGTCGAAACGCTTTTCGAGCGCTTCCGCAATAACCCCGAACTCGTCGACGACTCCTGGCGTGCCTATTTCAGCGAGCTTACCAATAGTGGAGGCAATGGCATTGTGGCAACGCCGATAGCCAGTGCGGCCCCCGCTGCTGCTCCGGCGCCGGCTAAAGCTCCTGAAGCGAAGCCACAGCCCGATGGCGAAGTCGTCCCAATCCGCGGCGCGGCACTGAAGATCGTCGAAAACATGGAGAGCAGCCTCTCCGTGCCGACTGCGACCTCCGAGCGACGAATCCCAGTGAAGCTGCTGGATGAAAACCGTCGCATCATCAACAAGCATCTCGCGGAGAACGACCGCGGCAAAGCTTCATACACGCACCTGATCGCGTGGGCGATGCTGCGCGCTCTCGACACGTTCCCGCAGCTCAACGACGGCTACGCGGAGCTCGACGGCACACCGACGCGTCTGAAACGCAAGAACGTCAATCTTGGCATCGCTATCGATCTGACAAAGAAGGACGGCTCGCGCACGCTCCTTGTTCCAAACATCAAGAACGCCAATGCGCTGAGCTTTTCCGAGTTTCTGGCAGCTTACGACGACGTCATCACACGAGCGCGCGAAGGCAAACTCCAACTATCCGACTTTCAAGGAACGACGCTTTCGTTAACCAATCCGGGAACAATCGGAACCGTTGCCTCCATTCCGCGATTGATGGAAGGCCAGTCAGTGATCATCGCCACCGGCGCGATTGAGTATCCGGCGGAGTATCAGGCGATGGCGCCGGAAGCTCTCTCGCAACTGGGCATCAGTAAAGCGATCTCGATCAGCAGCACCTACGATCATCGCATTATTCAGGGCGCCGAGTCGGGCGCGTTTCTCGCACGTGTGCATGAGTTCATCATCGGCAAGCACGATTTTTACAAAAACATCTTCCGAGATCTCGGCATTCCACACACGCCGTTTGGCTGGAACCGCGACCGCAATCCGTTTTTCCTGCCCGGAGACCAGGTTCGCGAGCAGACGCTCAAAGAAGCGAAGGTGATCGAGCTCATCAACGCGTATCGTGTGCGTGGCCACTTGATCGCCGACACAGATCCGCTTCACGCACTCCCGATTCTTTACCACCCGGAATTGGATATCGAGAATTACGGACTGACGATTTGGGACCTCGATCGGGTTTTCATTACTGACGGCCTGGCCAATCGCGAAAGCGCCACGCTGCGCGACATTCTCGACGTTCTCCAGCGTGCTTACTGTGGCAAGGTCGGTATCGAATACCGGCACATTCAAAGTAAAGAAGAAAAGCAGTGGATTCGCGAACAGATCAGGCATCAGTTTGTCGAACCCGAACCGCTTGCGGTTGATGTGAAGAAGCGACTGTTGTGGAAACTAATCTCCGCGGAACAGTTCGAACGTTTTCTGCACACGAAGTACCTCGGGCAGAAACGCTTTTCACTCGAAGGCTGCGAGACGATCATTCCACTTCTCGATGGACTGATCGATGGCGCGGCCGCGCGCGGCGTGGAAAACATCACTTTCGGCATGGCCCATCGCGGGCGTTTGAACGTGCTGGCGAACGTGATTGGAAACCTGTGCGAAAGGATTTTCGCGGCGTTTGAAGGCTCGGTCCATCCGGAGTTTCCGGCTGATGAAGGTGACGTGAAGTATCACCAGGGCGCGACTGGCGAACGCGTTCTTAGTGACGGTCGCAAAGTGCAACTGTCGCTGTCGCCGAATCCCAGCCACCTTGAAGCTGTGGATCCGGTTGTCGAGGGAATGGTCCGTGCAACGCAGGATGAGATGTTGGGCCAGCGAGGCGCATCGCGCGAGCAGGTCATCGATCTCGCACTTCCGGTGCTGCTGCACGGCGACGCCGCTTTCGCAGGTCAGGGCGTCGTGATGGAAACGCTGAACCTCGCCGGTCTGAAAGGCTATCGCACGGGCGGCACCATCCACATCATCATCAATAATCAAATCGGATTCACAACGTCGCCAGAAGCTGGTCGTTCGACCATCTACTCAACTGACGTCGCGCGCATGACTCAGTTGCCGATCTTCCACATCAATGGCGATGATCCCGAAGCCGCGTATCGCGTGCTGCAAATCGCGCTCGACTACCGCCAGGAATTCAACAAAGACGTGGTGCTCGACCTGATCGGTTTCCGCAGGCTCGGTCACAACGAGACTGACGAGCCGAGCTACACGCAACCGCTGATGTACGCGCGCGTCAAAGCGCATCCGGGCGTGCGGACTGTTTACGCGAAGCGTTTGATCAGGGAAGGCGTCGTTACTGAAGAAGAAGTAAACAATTTGATAGCGGAGCGAGTGCGTCGATACGAAGAAGCACTTGCAAACGCGAAGCGAAAGGTTGCAGAAGAGCCGGCGCAGTCGCATCCGCGCCTGGAAGAGCTTGACGGTTCGGAAGTGGTTCAGACCGGAGTCGCTGCTGACACGATCAGGAGCATCGCGCACAAGATCGCAGTCGTGCCTGAAGGATTTCACGTGAATCCGAAGATGGTGGGCCAGCTTGCGCGACGCGCGAAGATGGGCGACGGCAGCGTGCCGGTTGATTGGGCGTTTGCTGAAGCAGTGGCGTTTGGATCGCTCGTGCTGGAGGGCACTCGCGTGCGCTTGAGTGGACAGGATTCCGGTCGCGGAACGTTCAGCCAGCGTCACGCTGTGCTATACGACACGCAAACCGGACAATCATGGGTGCCGTTGTCGGAGCTGCGTTCTGAGTCAAATCCTACGGCACGCTTTGATGTGTTTGACAGCTCGTTGTCAGAAGAAGGTGTGCTGGGGTTTGAGTATGGTTATTCAGTAATTGATAGAGATGCGCTCGTGTTGTGGGAAGCTCAGTTCGGTGATTTCGGTAATGCTGCACAGACGATCATCGACCAGTACATCGCCGCTTCGGAAGACAAGTGGAAGCAGACTTCGAGAGTCGTGATGCTCCTGCCGCATGGTTACGAAGGACAGGGACCGGAACATTCCAGCGCGCGTCTCGAGCGATACCTGCAACTGTGCGCGGAGAACAATCTACAGGTCTGTTATCCGACCACGCCCGCACAGTACTTTCATTTGTTGCGACGGCAAGTCAGGCCGGGAATGGAGCGACCGCTGGTCGTGATGACGCCGAAGAGCCTGCTGCGTTTGCCCGCAGCATCGTCGAGCATCGAGGAGCTCGCGAGTGGAGGCTTTCAGCCGTTGATCGACGATGCCGGGATCACCGATCGTGACGCGGTGCAGAGGGTCGTGCTGTGCAGCGGCAAGGTCTACTACGATCTCGTTGAGGCTCGAAAGAAGAGCGACGTAAAGAACGTCGCTGTAGTGAGACTGGAGCAGTTCTATCCGTTCCCATTGCAGAGCGTGCGTGAGATGCTCGACAAGTATCCGAACGCAAAAGAGCTGGTCTGGGCGCAGGAAGAGCCGCAGAACATGGGCGGCTGGACGTTCGTTCACGAGCGCCTCGAGAACCTGCTGCCTGCCTGCGAGCGTCCGAAGTACGTGGGACGCTCGGCTTCGGCGAGCCCCGCAACCGGCTCCTACAGCATTCACCAGAAAGAGCAGACTGAGCTGATCAACGAAGCACTCGGCTCAGCGGTTCAGAGTTCAAGCCTTAGCTTGCCGGCAGAGGCCTCAAACCCTGGAATAACAAGCTAAAGCTTGAACTCTAAACTGTTCGTCCTCACAGACGCTTTCTGTGGCTCACCACATTGCCCGCAGACTCCTCCAGCCTCAGAATCCTGGACCATGACCAAGAGAATCATCGCCATCGCTTTCATTTTTGCCTGCACCTCTATCGCCTGGGCCATCCTCGGCGGAACAATCTTCGCGCGAACTTATGATTCCGGCGCTGTCTCCTCGAACCGGGTCGCATCGACGTGGGGTACACCACAAAACCAGGGACCACCAACTGCTTCTTACAAAACGACGGTGAACAAACAGCAGTCAGGCGTCGAGGCAGGTGTCTACGTTGTAAGGACGATCAGCGAAGACCAAATCACTGAATTACCGCTCGAGAGCAGCAAGATCAACGTCGATCTGGATCTTCAACACCGCCAGAAAGGTCTCCTCTGGTACAGCACGTACAAAGTTCAGTTCTCAGGTCTTTACGGCTTTCGCAACACGAGTGACAAAGAACAAACAGTCGACTTCAAACTACAATTCCCGACAGCTCAGGCCATCTACGACAATCTCACTTTCACGGTAGACGGCAACGCTGTTCCGCTAACAAATGAAAAGAACGCCGCCATCACCGCTTTCAAAGTCGCCGCCGGCCGGACTGCCCAGCTTGCCGTCAGCTACAGCTCTCAGGGACTCAACGAGTGGCGTTACAGTTTTGGGAGTGCCGACGTGGCGCAGGTCCGCGATTTCACCCTGCGCTTGAAAACAAACTTCAAAGACATTGATTTCCCCGATAACACGCTGTCGCCGTCTGAGAAAACTGAGACGAGCTACGGCTGGGATCTCAACTGGTCTTACAAGAGTTTGTTGTCTGGATATCAGATCGCGATGGTCATGCCGGAGAAGCTGCAACCGGGACCGCTCGCGGGACGCATTAGCTTTTTTGCCCCAGTATCACTCTTCTTCTTTTTCTTTCTCATGCTGATCATCACGACCATGCGCGGCATCGATCTCCACCCAATGAACTACTTTTTCCTCGCTGCCGCGTTCTTCTCCTTCCATCTGCTGCTGGCTTACCTGGTCGATCACGTGTCGATTCACGCCGCCTTCGCAATCTCGGCGCTGGTATCTGTTTTCCTGGTCGTGAGCTATCTCCGGCTGGTTGTCGGGATCGGGTTCGCGAGTCGAGAGGCGGCGGTTGCGCAGTTTATCTACCTCGTGGCGTTCTCCTACGCGTTTTTCCTAAAGGGATTCACAGGGCTCGCCATCACTATCGGCTCAATATTGACGCTTTTCGCGGTTATGCAGATCACGGGACGGGTGCGATGGGCAGAGAAGCTCGGCGTTAAGTCCTCACCACAACCAGCCGTCGATCTTTCCTAGTCGATTGCAATAGAACAAGTCAGGAAGGGGGCTTGCCCCCGCTGCTGGGAGAGCGGGGGCAAGCCCCCTTCCTGACTTGTTCCATGTTTCATAGCTGTTAATAAGTACACGGTGTCTAACGTCTTAGTTCTGAGCTCCGGATTCAACTGAACTTGAGGCGTTTTCGCGGCGTATACGCCCCCGATCCGTGTTATGAGAGCATTTCTTTCCTTTTATTCCGACGCACTGAAGATTGCCTTGCAGTCGATCTTTGCCCACAAATTGCGAGCTTTTCTGACGCTGATCGGCATTATTATCGGCGTCGCTTCGGTGGTCACGGTGGGCGCTTCAATCAGCGGCCTCAACACCTACGTCATCGCGAAAATCACCAAAGTTCTTGGCAGCAACCACTTCATGATCGCCCGCATGGCCTTCTCAGGCAAAATGGACGATGAAGAGTTTGAACGACGAAACCGCCGCAACAAGCGTCTGAATTGGGACGAGTACCAGTGGGTGCGCGACCATTGCCCTTCCTGCTCCGAAGTCGGCGCGGGTGTCGGGGCCGGTACCGACCTGAGACAGGACGGAATCGAGTTTATCGGCGCGCAGGTCTTCGGGCACACCGCCAACATGGTCGATATTGAAGACAAAACCATCGAGCTCGGACGCTTTATCTCCGAAGATGAAGTGGAGCGCTCAGCGTTCGTGGTGGTGCTCGGCGCCGACATCAAGGAGAAGTTTTTCCCAAATCAGGATCCGATTGGAAAGACTCTGAAAGTTCGCGGACTCCCGATGCGCGTTGTTGGTGTCGAAGAGAAGCGTGGCGCCTTCTTCGGCGACTCCTTTGATCGCCACATCTACATTCCCGTAACCACGCACCTTTCGATATTCGGCCGCAATGGTCTCCAGATTCATGGGAAGGGTCGGAACCGCGAGACATTTCACGCTGCGATCGAGGACGCGCGCGTCGCCATGCGGATCAAGCGTCGTCTCAACGGCAACGAAGAAGACGACTTCGGTCTCGTGAACGTTGAGGAATTGAATAACCAGATCGACGAATTTACCGGCGCGATTGCAAAGGTCGTGGTTCCAATCACTCTGATCACGCTCGTCGTCGGCGGCATTGTGGTGATGAACATCATGCTCGTCAGCGTGACTGAGCGGACGTTTGAAGTCGGATTGAGAAAAGCAGTCGGCGCGACGAAGCGACAAATCCTGATGCAGTTTCTGATTGAGTCGGGAATTCTTTGCGCGCTCGGCGGCATCATCGGATTGTTGATAGCGTGGGGCATCACCACTTTGATCACCACACTCGCATCGATCACGATGACGATAACCATCGGCTACATCATTCTTGCGTTAGCCGTGTCGACGATCATCGGCATGATTGCGGGCATTTATCCGGCGTTCAAGGCGGCTCGGCTCGATCCCATCCTGGCACTGACGAAGGCATAACCGGCGAATTAGTAATGAAGCTTGGGTTCCCAAAAGGTATTTTGCGCGAGACGCTGAAGATGGCGCTCGACAGTGTGCGCGGTCACAAGTTCCGCAGCTTTCTCACGGTGCTGGGAATCGTCATCGGCGTGATGACCGCGATCTCGATCGCATCGCTCCTGACCGGTCTGCGCCAAAGCATCGTCGCGATGATCGAGGAATATGGAACGAACAACATCTACGCTTTCCATCTGTCCACTGGTCCACGCACGAGTGAAGATCGATCGGAGCGGACGCGAAAACCGCTGACGGTCACAGACGCCGAAACGATCAAAGCGCAGGCGAGTGCCGTTGAAGATGTTGCTCACATAGCGCCGAATGTTGGTTACGGCGGTGGTTCATTTGACGATAACGTCACTTACCAGGGACGCAACTATCGCTGGGGAAACACTTCGGGAGTATCACCAAACTACGCCGACATCACGAACATTTCTCTCAGCGAAGGCCGCTTTATTACGGAGTCAGACGATCAGCAGCGCGCTAACGTCATGGTGATTGGCGTGAATGCAGCAGATGCGCTCTTCCCCGGTTATAACCAGATCGCCGGCGCGCAGGTGCGCATGGGCGGTTATAACTTCGAAATCGTGGGCGTGCTTGAAAAGCGCAAGGCCGGGTTTTTCGGTGAAAACGAAGAAGACAATGCGGTCTACATTCCTTTCCGCACCGCGCAGAAGGTCGCACCGGCAAAGGGTTATACGCTGCTTGTTATTCGTGGACGCACGGGCAGAGTGCAGGAAGCCCTAACGCAGTCGGAAGAGATCCTGCGGCGACGCCGTCACGTGAAGTTTGGCGATCCAAACAATTTCGACATCAAGACGGCTGACAAGTTTATCGAGCAGTTTGACAGCATCACGGCGATGGTCGGGTTGATAGCGATCGCAATCTCGAGTTTGGGATTGCTCGTCGGCGGCATCGGCGTGATGAACATCATGCTGGTCAGCGTCACTGAGCGCACGAGAGAGATCGGCGTGCGGAAAGCCATAGGCGCGCGCCGGCGCGACATCGTGCGGCAGTTTCTGTTTGAAGCGATGATGCTGACGTTTCTCGGCGGCGTGCTCGGTGTGCTGCTTGCAGTAGGTATTAGCCAGATATTGATGTTGCTGATCCCGAGTATGCCTGCGTCGATTCCTACGTGGGCTGTAGTTACCGGGCTCACGGTGTCGATCGGGGTCGGATTGATATTCGGCGTGTGGCCCGCGCGAAAGGCGTCTAAGCTGGACCCGATCGAGGCCCTGCGCTACGAATAAAGTTAATCAGGAAAAATCTTGTAAATCCTGTAATATGCTCGCTGTGGAGCGAGACGTTCTAAAGGAATTCCTAACTTACCTCCAAGTCGAAAAAGGCCTCGCGCGTCACTCTCTCGACAGCTATCGACGGGATCTCGATCGACTCCAGGCTTGGGCCAACAAAAGCGGCAAACACGTTTCTGAGCTCACGCGCGGCGATCTGCGAAAGTGGATCGCGAGTCTCTCGCGCGAAGGTCTGGCGCCTGCGTCGGTCGCTCGCGCAGTCAGCGCCACGCGCGGGTTCTTCAAGTTTTTAATGCTCGACGGGCATATCAAGTCGCACCCGGCTGAAGATCTCGACACGCCACAGCGGTTCGCATATCTCCCAAAGTTTCTCACTGAAGACGAAATCAACCGGTTGCTTGCGGCGCCCGACATCTCAACCGAAGAAGGCATACGCGATCGTGCGGTGCTGGAGATCATGTATGCCACCGGCCTGCGTGTCTCTGAGCTCGTGAATTTGAAGCACAACGATGTCGATGTGCTGGCGGGGTTGGTGAAGTGTCACGGCAAGGGAAACAAAGAGCGTCGCGTGCCGCTCGGGAAAAGCGCGATTCACTGGCTGCAACAGTACACGGCAGTGAAAGCCGGCTATGGAAAGCAGTCGTCACCGCATGTGTTTTTGCATCGGGGGCGGCCGTTCACGCGACAACTTGCGTGGTCCATGATCAAGCATCACGCGGAGAAGGTTGGAATCAAAAATGTTTCGCCACACACGCTCCGGCACAGCTTCGCGACTCACCTTATCCAACACGGCGCAGACTCGCGTTC
>Ga0126311_10001480_pt1 | contig 11416 bp, 10 predicted proteins | sample Plot61_FD_92539 | JGI IMG/M metagenome (GOLD analysis project Ga0126311, IMG submission 92539) | Serpentine soil microbial communities from UC McLaughlin Reserve, CA, USA - Plot61 | ecosystem: Environmental > Terrestrial > Soil > Grasslands | place: USA: UC McLaughlin Reserve, Lake County...
ATCAGGATCACGAACTCGGCCCAGCCCTCGCTCATCGCGCTCTGGAAGATCGCCAGCGAGGTGCCGCCGCCGTCGTTGACGGCGCCGACGTCCGACGCCGCGAAAGTGATCGCGAGCAGCACCAACCAGCCGATCAGGGCCGACAGGGCGACCGACTGCCAAACCCCCTTGGCGGCCGAGATCTCGGCGTCGCGGGTCTCCTCGGCCACGTGCGCCGACGCGTCATAGCCGGTGACCGTGTACATCGTCAGCAGCAAGCCGGTCGGCAGGATGTAGAACCAGTACATCCCCATGCCGAAGCCGGAGTTGTTGATCCGCTCGGTGAAGACGAAGTCGGCGCTCTGGTGGTGATCCGGAACGATGATCAGCACGCCGATGATGACCACGACGCCGACGCAGTGCCAGAAAACGGAGATGTTGTTGAACAGCGCGACCAGGTGCGACGAGAAGATGTTGATCATCGCGTGCAGGGCGAGGATCAAGACGAAGACGATGAAGATCTCCCCAAGCGAGACCTCGTCGGCGAAGTTCAGGATGAAGTCGAGGCCCCAGAGGTTGAACACGTAGGTGAAGAACTGGGCGCAGAACCAGTCGACCGTTGCGACGATCGCGATCAGCCCGAGCAGGTTGAACCAGCCCGTGAACCACGACCAGACCGGGCCGCCGAGCTCGTTGGCCCACCAGTAGGGACCGCCGGCCGTCGGATAGGCGGACGCCACCTCGGCCATGCTGAAGGCGACCGTGAGGATGATCAGGCAGACGATCGGCCAGCCCCAGGAGATGGCGACCGGACCACCGAGGTTCCACGCCTGCGGATAGGTCGTGAAGCACCCCGCCAGGACCGAGATGATCGTGAACGAGATCGCGAAGTTCGAGAACCGCGACCATCCCCGCGTGAGCTCCTCCTTGTAGCCGAGCTCAGCGAGCTTTTGCGCGTCCCGACTCAGAGTCTCGTCCGCCATGCGCTGTCCCCCTAGATCGCCAGTCCGTCGGGCGCGACTGTAAGCCCTTGTGCGGATGGAAGCAAGCGGTTGGGAATCAGCGTGCGAGCGCCCCGACCACCTCCTGCCACCAGGCCCTCGCCGTGTCGTCGCGCTCGCGCGCCAGCCGGCGCCGTGCGTACGCCTGGATCTGCTTCGCGCCGCCTACCGCGAGCGTCGATCCCGTCAGCGCGTAGCGCCCGTCGGTCAGCGCCACCAGGGCCTCGCGCTCGTCGCGCCGGGTGCGCAGGTGCTCGCGCACCGCGACCCCCTCGATCGCCTCTGGATACGCAGCGTCGCCGTCGCGCTCGCCGTCCCACGGTCGCGAGCTGAAGACCGCGGCGCCGACCACGGGCCGGTGCTCGAGCGGCGGTCTCCCCACGGGCCCCGTCTCCCACCGTGCGACCACGTCGCGCATCCGGTCGGCCACCTCGGTACGTACGACGACGTGCAACCGGTCGCCGCTCTCGATCCGCGTGGAACCGCGCGGCAGCACAGCCTCCTCGCCGCGCACGATCACCGACAGCAGCGCGTCGCGCGGCAGGCCGAGGTCGCGTACGCGCTGGCCTACCAGCGCGTACTCCGGCCCGACCGGGAACTCCACCACCTCGGCCCCGAGCCGGCGGATCGTGCCCGTCTCCGCCAGTGGCCGCGGTAACGCCGGCTCGCTCGTCGTCACCCCCAGGCGCTTGGCCAGCGGCTCGAACGTCGTCCCCTGGAGCACCGTCGACAGGACCACCGCGAAGAAGACGACGTTGAAGAAGGTCCTCGAACCGTCGACGCCCTCGATCACCGGGAAGGTGGCGAGCACGACCGGCACCGCCCCGCGCAACCCCGCCCAGCCGAGCACCACCCGCTCCGCGGTGGTGAAGCGGTCGAACGCAGTGCTGGCGAACGTCGCCACGGGGCGCGCCACGAACACCAGCACGAGTGCGAGCGCCGTCCCCCGGATCGCGACGTCGCCGAGGTCGCTCGGGAACACCAGCAGCCCCAGCGCCAGGAACATCGTGATCTGCGCCACCCACGCAAGCCCTTGGTGGAAGACGGCGACCGTCCGCTTTGCCGGGATGCGACTCGAGCCGAGCGCCAGACCGGCGACGTAGACGGCCAGGAATCCCGACCCGTGGGTCGCGTCCGCCGCACCGAACGCGATCGCCGCCGTGGCCAGCGACGCGACCGGATACAACCCGGTGGAGTCGAGCCGCGTTCGCTGCAGACCCTGGACCGCCAGCCACCCGACGGCGTTGCCGATCGCCGCTCCGATGGCGACCTCGCCCGCGAACAGCAGCGCCATGTCGGCCAAGCCGTAGTCGGGCTTCTGGATCCAGTCGATGAAGCCGATCACCAGCAGCACCGCGACGGGGTCGTTGAAGCCGGCCTCGCCCTCGAGCGTGCGGGCGAGCTTGCGCCGCAGGGTCGAGCCGCGCAGGAGCGCGAAGATCGCCGCACCGTCGGTCGACGCGACGATCGAGCCGAGCAGCAGCCCCTCGAGCGTGTCCAGGTCGAACAGCCAGACGGCCGCGAAGCCGGTGATCGCCGCGGTCACCAGGGTGCCGAGCAGAGCGAGCGACAGGGACGGACGCAGCACCGGGCGGATCTCGGAGAACCCGGCGATCAGCCCGCCCTCGAACAGGATCAGCGCCAGCGCGACGATGCCGATCGTGCGCGCCAGCTCGTAGTCGTCGAAGGCGATCCAGTCGAGCCCGTCAGACCCGATCGCCATGCCGAGACCGAGGAAAAGCAGCAGTCCCGGGAGGCGAATGCGCTGCGCGAGCAGGGATGCCGCGATGCCAGCAGCGAGCAAGGCCCCGGCGACGAGGATCAGCTCACCGTCGGTCACCCTCGGAGAGGGTATGCGTCGGAGTCCCCACGGCGTAGTGTGGCGCCATGCACGAGGAGATCACGATTCCGGAGCTGACGGAGGTGATCGCCCGGCTCGCGGCGGTCCTGGGCCCGCGAGCGGGAGGCGTGCGACCGCTCGAGGGCGGGATCACAAACCGCAACTACCGGGTCAACTTCGGCGGCGACGAGTACGTCGTGCGCCTGCCCGGAAAGGACACGAACCTGCTCGGCATCGACCGCGAGGCCGAGCGCCTGGCCACCAAGCAGGCGGCCGCGCTGGGCATCGGGCCAAAGGTGGCGGCGATGTTCGAGGAGCCGCCCTGCCTGGTCACCTGCTTCGTCGAGGGCCGCGAGCTGACCTCGGCCGAGCTGCGCGAGCCGGCGTTGCTGGCCGAGGTGTCCTACGGCCTGCGGGCGTTCCACGAGTCGGGACTCGAGCTGCCGACCCAGTTCCACGTCTACGACATCGTCCGCGAGTACGCCGAGGTCGCCCGGGCGCGCGGCGGCGACGTCCCGGAGGCGTTCGACACCGCGCTCGCGCGCGCGGGCGAGATCGTGGCGGCCGTGGGCGACCTCCCCGACCACGCACCGCGACCGAACCACAACGACCTGCTGGCGGCGAACTTCCTGGCCGCGGACGACGGCGTGGTGATCGTCGACTGGGAGTACGCCGGGATGGGCGATCCGTTCTTCGACCTGGGCAACTTCGCGGTCAACAACGAGTTGGGCGAGCCGGACGAGGACGCCCTGCTGGCGGCGTACTTCGGCGAGCCGGCCAGTCCCCGCCGCCGAGCCGCGCTGAACCTGTTCCGGTTCATGTCCGACTTCCGCGAGGCCATGTGGGGAGTCGTGCAGAGCTCCGTGTCGGAGCTCGACTTCGACTTCTCCGGCTACGCCGACAAACACTTCGCCCGGCTCGAGGCGACCGGCGGCGACGCGCGCTTCCGCACCTGGCTCGAGGAGGCCCGTGGCGCTTAGCCGCGAGCTACCGAGCGCCGCCCGGTGCGTGATCGTGGGCGGCGGTGTCGGGGGCACGTCGATCGCGCACCATCTGGCACAGCTCGGCTGGGACGACGTGGTCCTCGTCGAGCGCAACCAGCTGACCTCCGGGTCCACCTTTCACTCGGCGGGCCTGGTGGGCCAGCTGCGCGGCTCCGTCTCGCTGACCCGGATGATGATGTACTCGGTCGAGCTCTACCGCGAGCTCGGCGAGGACTGCGGCTGGGTCGAGTGCGGGGGCATCCGTCTGGCATCGAGCGAGGAGCGCCTCGAGGAGCTGCGGCGCCAGGCGGGTTGGGCCAAGACGTTCGGGCTCCCGCTCGAGCTGATCTCCGCGGAGGAGGCCCGGGAGCTGTTCCCGCTGATGTCGACCGAGGGCGTGCTCGGAGCCGCCTGGCTGCCCACCGACGGCTACCTCGACCCGTCACAGCTCACGTTCGCGCTGGCCGAGCGCGCGCGCGAGAACGGCGCGCGCCTGTTCACCGGGACGCGCGTGACCGGCATCGACCACGAGGGCGGGCGCGTGAAGCGGGTGCGCACCGAGCGTGGGGACATCGAGGCCGGGGTGGTCGTGATCTCCGCCGGCATGTTCTCCGCCGAGGTAGCCCGGCTGGCCGGGGTGCGGATCCCGATCCAGCCCATGTCACACGAGTTCATCGTCACCCAGCCGTTCCGCGAGCGCGACCCCTCGAATCCGCTGCCCACACTGCGCGACCCCGATCTGCTCGTCTACTTCCGCGAGGACGGCGGCGGGCTCGTGATGGGCGGGTACGAGCGCCCCAGCTCGCCGGCCTTCCTCCCCGACGAGAGCGGTTTCGAGCGCATCCCGCCGGACTTCAACGGACGGCTGCTGGAGGACGACTGGGACCGGTTCGAGGAGATCGTGGTCAACTCGCGGCGGCGCGTGCCGCAGATGGAGAACGTGAAGGTCACGCGGATGGTCAACGGCCCCGAGGGCTTCACCCCGGACAACGAGTTCTGCCTCGGCGAGACCGAGATCGGCGGCCTGTTCGTTGCGGCCGGCTTCTGCGCCCACGGGCTGGCGGGCGCCGGCGGCGTGGGCAAGGTGATGGCCGAGTGGATCGCGGCCGGCGAGCCGTCGCTCGACCTCTGGCACATGGACATCCGCCGCTTCGGCGCGCACTACCGCTCGCCGTCGTACTCGCTGAAGCGAATCCGCGAGACCTACGAGACGTACTACGACATCAAGTACCCGGCGCACGAGCGCCAGGCGGGCCGGCCGCTGCGGTTGTCCGCCGTGAATGCGTGGCACCGCGACCACGACGCCGCGTTCGGCGAGAAGTCGGGCTGGGAGCGGGTCAACTGGTACGAATCGAACGCGGCGGCCGATGACGAGGGGCTGCGGCCGCGCGGCTGGGCCGGACAGAACTGGTCGCCGGCGATCGGCGCCGAGCACGCGGCCTGCCGCGAGACCGCGGCCCTGTTCGACGAGAGCTCGTTCGCAAAGCTCGAGATCGCCGGTCCCGGGGCGGCCGAGCTGCTCGAACGGCTGTGCGACAACGAGGTCGCGCGCGAGGTCGGCCGCATCACCTACACGCAGATGCTCAACTCGCGCGGCGGGATCGAGTGCGACTTCACGGTCGCGCGGCTCGGCGAGCAGCGCTTCTCGATCGTCACGGGCACGGCCTTCGGCAATCACGACCGTGAGTGGATCCGCCGCCATCTACCCGACGACGGCTCGGTGCACGTCCAGGACGTGACGTCGGCCTGGGCCTGCCTCGGGATCTGGGGGCCGCGCTCGCGCGACGTGCTCGCCCCGCTCACGCCGCAGTCGCTCGCGAACGACGACTTCCCGTACATGAGCGCGCGCGAGATCACGGTGGGAGACGTGCCGGTGCGTGCCCTGCGCGTGACGTACGTCGGTGAGCTCGGCTGGGAGCTCTACTGCCCCGCCGAGTACGGCCTGACGCTATGGCGCACCCTCTGGGAGGCCGGACAGCCACACGGTCTGGTCGCCGGCGGCTACCGCGCGATCGACTCGCTGCGCCTCGAGAAGGGCTACCGGGTCTGGGGAGCCGACATCACGCCGGACGAGACCCCGTACGAAGGCGGACTCGGCTTCTGCGTGAAGCTCGACAAGCCGGGCGGGTTCATCGGGCGCGAGGCCCTGACGAATACCGAGCCGGCGCGCCGGCTGGCCTGCCTGACGCTCGCCGACCCGCGCTCGGTGGCGCTGGGCAACGAACCGGTTCGGATCGGAGCCGAGATCGTCGGCCGCGTGACGACGGGCGGCTATGGCTACTCGGTCGGGGGCTCGATCGCCTACGCCTATCTCCCGAGCGAGCAGACGCAGCCGGGCACCGAGCTCGCGGTGGAGATCTTCGGCAGCTGGATCGAGGGCGCGGTAGTGGCCGAGCCGCTCCACGATCCGCGCTCTGACCGAATCAGAAGCTAGACGCCAGCCGCATTCCGCATTACCTTGGACTGGCAAGCCTGAATCCTTCGCGAAGCTGGTCCCTCCGCCCGAATGCCCTCCGAACTTAACCGTCGCACCCTGTTCGCTGCCGCCGCCGCGTTCCTCGTGGCGTTGGCGGTCGCCTATGCCCTGAGCAGCACCGGGCAGGCGAGCGAGGGATCCGGTACACCCGGATCGCCCGCCGAGCAGCTCGACGTGGCCTCCGGGATCGCCGGCCAGTCGACGCTCGGCGAAGCGGCGGCGCTGCCGCAGCTGGTCGTCAAGCCCAAGCCGAAGCCGCGCGAGGAAGAGGAGGAGCCGGTCGACGAGGTAGCTACTCCGGTCGACTCGACGCCCACTCCCACGTATACGCCGCCCCCGGCGCCCACCTACACCCCGCCGCAAGCGGACACGCCCCCGCCGGTCGAGTTCTCTGACTCCGGGTGACGCCGATGTACGAGCCGACGCCGACTACATACAGCGCGTCTCCCGACGAGGCGCTGATCGCCGACGCGATCGAGGCGCTGCCGCCAACCGGTGACCGCCACCACACGATCGTCCATCTCGAGCACCAGACCGTCTGCCTGAGCGTCGCCCGCGCGCCCGCTCGGGATGAGTGCTGGGAGTGGTTCTCCGCCGCGGCCGCCGAGCGCGCCGAGCTGTCCAGCGAGCGCCTGCTGCCGCTGGTGTCGGCGGGCAACTTCGACGGCTGGTTCTACGTGGCTCATGACATCGGGACGGCCGTGCCGCTGTCGGAGTACCGGCGCATCTCGGACCTGTCAACGGCCCGCGCCCTCGCCCTGCTGCTGGGCATCGCCCACGCGCTCGACGACGCGGTGAGCCAGGGCAAGCCGCCCTGCGAGGTCACGCCCGACTCCGTGTTCCTCGACCCGCGCCTCGGCGCGATGGTCGGCGACCTCGGCGTGGCGCGCGAGGCGCTCGGCAACCCGGCGGCGGGCGACGACGCCCACGCCGCATGGGTCGCCCCCGAGGTGCTCCGCGGCGAGGACGCCCACCCGCGCTCGGCGGTCTACTCCTTCGGGGCGATCGCCTACACGCTGCTGACCGGCGGAGCGCCCCACAGCGGCGACGCCCAGCGGATCGCGGGCTCCGCGCCGCCGCGGCTGAGCGACGCGCGACCCGACCTGCCGGCCACGCTCGACACGGTCTTCGCGGTCGCGATGGCGCCCGACCCCCGCAAGCGCTACGCCACGGCGGCCGAGGCCCGGCATCTGCTCAACCTGGTCATCTACGGCGCTCCGAACATGCCCGCCCTGGAGGCGCCGCCGCGCTTTCGTCGCGGCTCGTCGGCGCCCAAGAGCGCACCCGTCCGCCCCGTCCCGCGCATGCAGCCGCCCGTCGAGGCCCCCCCGGGCCGCGGCCGGGCCCTCGTCGGCCTGCTCGTCGGCGGCGCCCTCGCGCTGGGCGGCCTGGCCGGCACGGTTGCGGCCGGCGGCGACAGCGCTCCCGCCCCGCGCCCGCACGCGACCGCTGCGGGCATGAGCGTCGACCTTCCCGCCGGCTGGCGCCAGCGGCCGGCCGAAGGCGGACGGCTCGAGGCCTACCCGGTCCGCGACAAGGACTCCGGCCTGACCGTGGCGGTCAGCCGCGACCGGCTACGACCCGCCGATCAGGCCACTCCGGTCGCGCTCGGCTCGTACGAGGCGTGGCAGCACGAGGCGACCCCAGTGAAGGGGGGCGGGCGCGTGGCGCGCTACGTCATCCCGACCAGGTCGGGCAAGGTGGAGATCACCTGCGCCGCGTCGCCGGCCGCCGCGCCGAACGTGCTCGCGCTCTGTGAGCGCAGTGCGTCGACCCTGGAGCTGGGATCGCAGCGCACGCTCACGCTCGCCGCGGTCGCCACCGCCCAGGAGCGCTGGCAGCTCGCCGCCGACGCGTTGAAGGTCGATCGCGCCCAGGGGCGCCGCGCGCTCGCTGCGGCAGAGACCCAGGCTGCCCAGATCGCGGCCGCCGCCGCCCTGGCCGGCATCTACGAGCACTCGGCCCGGCGCTTCGCGGCCCTGTCCGACGGGGAGTCGGTCGTGAAGGCGGCTCGCGCCGCCGAGGCGAGCTATCGAGCGCTGGCGCGGGCGGCGCGCAGCAACAGGTCGAGCACCTGGGCGGCGGCGCTCGCCGATGTACGCGCCGCCGAGGCCCGCCTCGCACGAGTCGTAGCCGCCGGCTAGCGGCGCGTCAGTCCGCGCAGCCCTTCGCGCCGAGCTGGCGGGCGAACTTGTTCGCGTCCGCGGTCTCGATTTTCTGGAGGCGCTGATAGGCGTCCTGCGCCGCCTTCTGATCGTTGTCCTTGATCGCGTCACGCAGGTCCTCGAGCACCGGGATGCCCTTGTCCTGGATCTGAGTCTCGAGCGCGTTCACGAACCGCTCGGCCGCCTCACCCGCCTCGCCGTCGGGCTGCTCGAGGTCCTTCAGCTTGTCGACGCTCTTCTGCGTCTCGTCGATGCCCTTGTCGAGCGCGTCCGCGAGCTCGTCGGGCGTGGTGCTCTTCTGGAGATCCTTGAGGCTCTGCTCGGCCTCCGCGCAGATCTTGTTCGCGTCGGCGGCGAACTCGGCCTTGGTCGGCGCGTCGCCGCCTCCGCAGGAGGCGAGTCCGATAGCGGCCAGGGCGAGGGCAAGCGGCGCGGCCGCGAAGCGGTTCATGCGGGGGCAGGCTAGCGAGGGGGCTCTGGCAGCAGGCCGGCCAGGATGTGCTCGGTGCCCTCGATGTGCTGGCGCACGATCCGCACGCCGCGAGCGCTGTCGCCCCTACGTAGTGCTGAGACCAGGCGCCGGTGCTGCTCGTTGGAGCTCCTCAGCACCTCCCTGGGGTGGGCGATCCGGGCGATCAGGTCGCTCATCTGGCCCTGGACCTCGGTCATGGCGGCCACCAGCCGGGCCGAACGGCTCGCCTCGGCGACGCCGATGTGAAAGCGCACGTCGGCGCGGCGGTAGTCCTCGAACTCGGTGGCTGCGTCCATCTCGCGCGTGAGGCGCTCGAGCCGATCGAGCTCGGGGCCCTGGGCGCGCTCGGCCGCGAGCACGGCCGACCCGGTCTCCACGGCGACCCTGTAGTCGAGCACCGCCCGCGCGCCCTCACCGAGCACCTCCGTGGCCACGTCCTGGCCCATCGGCGGTCGTTCGGCCACGAACGTCCCGCCCGCGCGCCCGCGCAGCGAGACCAGATGGCCGCTCTGCACCAGCGTGGTGAGGGCCTGGCGCAGCGTCGAGCGCGAGATGCGCAGGCGGTCCGCGAGGTCGCGTTCGGGGGGCAGGCGGCTGCCGGGCTGGAGCAGGCCGAGCCGGATCGCGGTGCCCAGCCGCTCCACCGTCTCCTCGAACGTCGTGGGCGGCTGCACCGGCTGGAAGACCGCCTCCAGCGCCGGTGTGCGCTCCGGAGCGGACACCAGTTCCACCCGAGCAACGGTACACCCGCCGAGCCTTTGCCCTACATTGCGAACCCGTGGAGGTACGCAAGGAACGGGTGGTGGTCGAGACCGACCGCTACCGCGTGGAGGGCATGATGACGCTGCCGCGGGAGGGCTACCGCTCGCGCGTGTCCGATCACGTGAACCGGCGCGACCAGGAGTTCTTCACGATGGTCGACTGCGAGCTCGTGTCGCTGGACGGCTCGGGGCGCGACTGGAAGACGCCGGTGCTGATGCTCGCACGGAGGCACATCCGGCTGATCGTCCCGGCGCCGGGAGAGGTGTGATCCGGAGGCTCGCTGCCGCTGGGGCCGCCGCCGTCGTGGGCGCCGCCCTCTGGTGGCGCAAGAACCCGTCGGCCTGCCCCTACTCGCAGCGGTTCTGGGTGGAGGCGCCGCATCCGTTCATCACGCGGGCGCGGCTGCGCGAGATCCTCGAGCCGCGGCCCGGCGAACGCGTGCTCGAGGTCGGCCCGGGCACCGGCTACTACGCGCTGCCGGTGGCCGGCTGGCTGGAGCCCGGCGGCCACCTCGACGTGCTCGACGTGCAGCAGGAGATGCTCGACCACACGCTCGAGCGCGCCGGCGAGCAGGGGATCGACAACATCTCCGCGACGCTCGCCGACGCCCGCGCGCTCCCGTTCGCCGACGACAGCTTCGACGCGGCCTATCTGGTCACCGTGCTCGGGGAGATCCCCGACCAGGGCGGGGCGCTGCGGGAGCTGCGACGGGTGTTGAAGCCGTCCGGCCGAATCGTGGTCGGCGAGCTGTTCGGCGACCCCCACATGGTCACCCACTCGGCCCTGCGCACCCGAGCGGGCGCGTCGGGGCTGCGGGTGGAGCGAACACTCGGGGGCCGGCTGTGGCACTTCACGCGGCTGGTGCCCGCCTAGCGGCGCTCGTCACCGCTGCATCCTCGGATCCTGCGTGGGGTCGGAGTACGTGGGAGGGCAGCCGTTCGCGACGGCCTCCGGGTGCAGCTCGTAGTGCCACGGCTCGTTGTGGTAGGTCTGGCACAGCCCGTACTCGGCGCCGCGCTCGGACAGCCAGTCCCTCGCGTCGGAGGGCCCGATGTCGACCGCGTCCCCCGACACGTGAGCGGACGTGTTGGGGCTGGCTACCCATCGCGCAGCTTCCTCTTCTGAGCCGTACTCCGAGACCGCCTCCTGGAGTAGGTGCTCCTGATACCCCGGGGAACGCCAGCCGCTGTCGACGAAGAACTCGATCCCATCGCCCGCGGCATCAGTCGCGGCCCGGCGCACGGCGCCAAGCAGATCCGGGTCGAGGTTGGCTACGCCCGGAACCTCGTTGTCAAAGACGGTCGTGCCGTCGGGAATGGCACCGTCAGCTTCGCCGAGCGCACCACGGTGCTCGCTGCGAGGGACTTCGACGGGCGATGCGGCCGTGGAGGACGACGACGTGAGCGACTGGTAACCGAGGGTTGTAGCGATCGCGGCGACGACGACGAGCAGGCCGGCGACACGCCTCCTGCGAATCCGAATCGGACGATTCGTTGTTCGTGGTGGCTGCCTGTGGGTCACGCCCTCCAGTCAAGGCAAGGCCCCGTTGCCAGCACGTATGCGGTTTTCGATATGCCGACGATATGCGTCCGCTGCGGCGGGCACGGTAAGTCCGTCAGCGCGCCACACGCGTCGGTGACCGCAAGGCAAGCTCCGATCTGACGCGCGCGGGAACGCCGCTCGGCCGAACGAGCTGCGCGCCCCCGGGCGGAATCCCTAGGGCGCGCGCGGTTATCGC
>Ga0126311_10001481_pt1 | contig 11413 bp, 7 predicted proteins | sample Plot61_FD_92539 | JGI IMG/M metagenome (GOLD analysis project Ga0126311, IMG submission 92539) | Serpentine soil microbial communities from UC McLaughlin Reserve, CA, USA - Plot61 | ecosystem: Environmental > Terrestrial > Soil > Grasslands | place: USA: UC McLaughlin Reserve, Lake County...
AAAAAGTGTAGTCGAAGGTGGTGTTGGACCTCGGTGAGCCCGACCGGATGGCGTATTGCAGGTTTGGATATCCAAGGGCAGGAGGTGAAGAGATGACCATGCCCGGCGGCAGGACCTGGTAGCGGTGCAAAGAGGCGATGTTGACGTTGGATGCACGGAAGGAGGTGAACTTAAGTGATCAGCCCCGGTGGTAGGACTTGGTAAATTGAGCAAAATTGTAATAGTAAGTGCCTATCCTGTACAGAACCCGCGTTATATGCGAAACTATGGCTTGTCGGGCCTTCGGTTCTGCAACAGGGGTATGAGTGCGCGAGGTTCATCTCAAAACGTATGTAGGAGTCCTGGCGGCTCTTGCAGCGGCGCTCGCCGCATCCTGGATCTATTGGAATAACCCGACGGTCGACCCGCGCTTCGTTGTGGGGACGGCCATCTTCGCCGGTCTCATCTTGCTTGGCGATGCGTTTCCCTTGCGCATAAGCGAGCGGCACATGGTCGGTGCCTGGGATGTCGGGATGGTGTTGGCGATCGCTATGCTTGGGCCTATGTGGGCTGCACTGGCGGCGCTACCTTCCGCTATCTTCGTTGGTAGGAGGGACTGGCTGCGGACGGCTTATGAGATAAGCCACAGCGCGACGATAATCTTCCTTGCGGGAATTGCCTTCTCTTTCGTCTCAGAGCCTCTGCTGCTTAACGATCCTGGGTTCTCCGTCCCCGTGGTGTATGGAACCATCGTGGCTGGGATCGTACTGCTTGGGGCCAACAAGACCGCCAGCGTCGTGTTGCTAAAGGTCAAGTACGACCAGGCATTTCATAAGACCTGGGAAGACCTCATAGAACCCTACCTGTTCTCGGACCTCGTCGCTCTGCTGACCGCCGGGGTTGGGGTATCGACCCTGCTGCGGTACGGGCCGGTAGCGGCGGTAATAGCCGTGGTCGGCTCCGTCGCGAGCCTGCTGCTCGTGTACCGCTCGCGCGAGCAGGTAAAGGAGATCGGGAAGTTGCAGGCGCGGGCTGGGTCCCTCGAAGAGGCCCTCGCGACTTCCAACATGACCTTCGGCGCCATGATGATCCAGGAGCTGGGACGCAAGGACGGGTACACGCACCGGCACGCGGCGGCTACCGCTGTGTACTCGGCGGACCTGGCGCGCGAGATGAAGCTGGATGAAGGTCGCGCGGAGCGGCTGCGGATGGCCGGGCTGTTGCACAACATCGGGCTCTTCGGCATGCCAGAGGAGCTACTGCTTGCGACGGGCAAGCTCAACTCCATAGCGCAGAACCAGCTCGCCGAGCATCCTGCGCGCGGCGAGAAGACCCTCGCCGCGATCCCCGAGTTCGAGGAGGTGGCGGGTTGGGTCCGCTGGCACCACGAGCGTCCAGACGGTAGAGGCTACCCCGACAAGCTGCGCGGCTCCTGGATACCTCTCGAGGCGAAGATACTCGCTGTGGCGCAGGCCTACGCCGCCATGGTCCTGGATAAACCCCACCGCCCCGGAATGGGATTCGCGGAGGCGAGGGAGCAGCTGAGCGTGGGTCTGGATACCGAATTCGACGGGGTAGTGGTGCGGTCCTTCCTTAGGATTCTGGACACAGAGTCGGAGGGATACCGTATGGCCGACGATCACCGCTTCGTCTTCCCCGCCCCGGAGGAGCGGGGACGCGTGAGGCCCGCCGTGCAGAGGATGGGTCCCGAGGCCGAGGGAGGCCGCGTGCGAAGCTTCCCCGGATGACGGATTAAGCTGCCGATGGCTCCAAAGACTATGGCTTGGTCCAGAGTAGGAATGGCGCGCGTTGCGCTGGCAGGCATTGTAGCCTTGCTGGTGAGCGTGGGATGGTCCATGCCCGAGGCCTGGATAGCCTACCTCGCGGCAGGTCTCGCGGCTGCCTTCGGGGGGCTGCTGATCCTTGGCCGACCCGACGTTCTTCTGCGCGAGAAGCTGGCCCATACCGCGCTCGACGCCGTGCTGGTCGGCGCGCTCGTGGCCGGCACCGGCGGCGAAGGTTCCCCCTTCTTCCTCCTCTACTTCCTTGCCGCGCTTGGAATAGCGTGGATAGAGACCCCCCCGAAGGTGGTCCTCGGGACCGCTGCTGTGGTGGAGAGCTATCTCGTGGTGGTCGCTGCTGGTTCGTTCGGTTTTTCTACGGAGGTCTTGCTGCGGGCCGGCTTCCTCACGATCTTCTGCGTGGCCGTGGCCTTGTTGGGCTCCGAGATGCATGGTCTCAGGAAGCTAGCCCTCGGGCTCTCCTCTACCCTCGCCAACGAGATAGACCAGGTCGAGAAGGCCGAGAGCCTGGTCGCGAGGTTCGGTCCGGCGCTCAAGGTGCTAGATCTCAAAGGCGTCCTGCAGTGGACGGCCGAGGCCGCGCACGAGGTAGGGGGAGGGTCCTACGCGCACGTCGCCGCGCTCAAGGGCAACCACCACAGGACGGTGATGGAGGGAGACTTCGATGCCTGCCCCAGCTGGTGGCACCCTTCGATCCAGCGCCTCGTGCTGTGGAGCTGCCGCGAGGGGGAAGTCGTGCGCAGCGAGGAGACGATCCGCGGCATGAAGGGCTTTGTGGCCGTCCCAATAAGCCCCGCCGATGGCGATAGGTGCGGGGCCATCGTCCTCGGAGGAGGAGCTTTTGGCGCCGAGGAGGAACGCGCCCTGAAGCTGCTCGCCGAAGGGGTGGCTCCCGCTCTGGAGAACATGGACGAGGCCCCTGGGGGGTTGGATCAGCTCACCCGGCTGCCTAACCGCGCCTCGCTCCTTCATGTCCTGAGGCGGGAGGTCTCCTACGGTGGGACGCTTACGATCCTGGCCATAGGTCTGAACGGGGTCAGGCGCTACAACCGGACATTGGGTCCTGCGGCTGCTGACGATCTCCTCCGGCGCGTCAGCGCGAGGATCGGGAGCAGGCAACGCGCGTTCCGTTACGGAGCTGACGAGTTCGTGGCAGTGCTTGGCGGGTCCGACGAGGCCCGTGCCCGCAGGACGGCGCTCGCGATCCAGCAGCTGGTCTCCGAGGAGACGAGCCGTTCCGGGCACCCTCTCTCTACCGCAGCTGTTGGCTACTCTTTCGCCCGCGCCGAAGATGAGGATCCGGATCTGGCCTTGAACGCGGCCCTGCGCTCTCTCGAGGAGGCCAGGGGCCTGGTGGAGGGAATCGTCGCTGCTCCCCCCACCGGCGGTGCGCCTGAGGACTCGGAGGGTAGTAAGCAGGGCCTCGAGAGGGCCCGCGCATTGATAGAGCCCCTCGAGTCCAGAGACCCCTACATCGGGGAGCACTTGAGGAGCGTCTCCCGCCTCGCCTTGCGTATAGGCTTGAAGATATCGCTACCCTCGGACCAGTTGGACGCGCTCACCCTCGGTGCCGTTCTGCACGACGTGGGTAAGATCGGGGTCCCGGACCGGATACTGCAGAAGCCGGGGCGTCTGACCGACGAGGAGTACCAGATAATAAAGCGCCATCCGGTGCTGGGGGCGAGGATGCTCGAGTCGGTAAGGGAGCTTAGTCCTGTGGTGCAGGCCGTCAGGCACCATCACGAGCGCTTTGACGGCAAGGGCTACCCTGGGAGGCTGCAGGGCGAGGACATACCGCTTGCGGCACGCATAATCTCGGTGGTAGACGCCTTCGACTCCATGATCCGCGAGCGGCCCTACGGTTACGGGATCTCCCAGGAGAGCGCCCTCGAGGAGATCGAGAGGAACTCTGGGACGCAGTTTGATCCAAGGATCGTGAGGGCGCTGTTGGAAGTTGTGTGGGAGCTCGGCGACCGGCAGATCAACTCCGCAGGTTAGTAGGCGCGCCGCAGCGTCCAAAAATCTTCGAAAAATAGTACATTTGAGTGATACGCTGGACCCCTTCTCTGGTATATGCTGCCAGCGTAGCATGGTTGTGGAAGCGAGGATGCTTGCCGCGCCTCCTGGGGAAAGGAGCCACGACACCTTAGGTGTCACACATCCTGTCGCGGCGACACCAGGAAAACCTTCGGAGCCGTGTGGCTTCGATCGGTAGGTAGGAGAGGGAAATGGAAGGTACGATGCTGGAATTGCCTGCTGGATACTACCTCGAGCGCGACCCGGACGTAATGATCTTGCGCCGTATCGACGGCTCCATGATCGGCGCGTTCAGCGCCCGTGGCGCCGCTCCCGAGGCGGTCCTTGGAGCCATCGAGGAGGCGAGCCAGGGGGAGACGCGAGCCGCAGGGCCGGCCCTCAGGGCTCGTTACTTCGGGCACTTCGAGGTGTTATGTGATAGCGAGGCCGTCCCCCTCGGACGCAACGGCAAGGCGCTGGCCATCCTCAAGTACCTGCTTGCCTACAGGACGCGTCCTGTGTCGCAGGACCAGCTGATGGGCTGGCTCTGGCCCGAGTCGAGCCCCAAGAAGGCTAGGTGGTCGCTTAACTCAGCGGTCCACGTGCTACGCAAGCTCCTGAGCCGCCGTTCCTCGCCTGGGGCCGAGAACTACATCCTGCTGGAGGAGGGATATTATCGTCTGTGCCCCGAGGTCAGGGTGGCGACGGACGTGGATGAGTTCGATGCCTGCTACGAGAAAGGACGCAGCCTGGAGAAGGCCCGCAGGATGCAAGAGGCCGCCGCCGCGTACGAGGAGGCCGTCGAGCTCTACCGTGGCGACTACCTCGTCGAGGACCTCTACGAAGACTGGACCATGGTCGAGCGCGAGCGGCTTACCAACGCCTACGTCGACATGCTCAGCCGGCTCGCCCTTTACTATCTGGAATGCGAGCATTACCAGAGGAGCATCAGGGTCTGCTACCGGCTCCTGGAGAAGGATCGCTGCCACGAGGACAGCTACCGCCTGCTGATGCGTTGCTACATGAGCCTCGGCTTGCGGGGGAGGGCGTTACACCACTACAGACTGTGCGAGGAGGTGCTCGCGCAGGAGTACGGCACGGCCCCCTCATCGGAGACCCGGTCTCTCTACAGCAGCCTCCTTGGAGACGAGAGCGCGTAGCACTAAAGCGGTAGTCAATGAAGTTGACCCACCCCTGCGACAGTTGTCTTTAAGCATAGCGCAGAATGCTGCGGGACCACCTGGCACGCCAGCCTCGGACGCAGTAACGAGCGGGGGTCCAATATCATTGCACACTGCTATAGGCGGTAGCGTCCCCGCACCTTGGCGTGGAAACGTAGCGAGTCTCGAGGGGTCGGAAGCTCCGATTCATCAGAAATTCATCGCTGCCTGCTTTTCTTGAGGCCAGGCAGAGAAGGTCCAGGGAGGTAGCGCAATGACCACCGTCACCAGACTTGAAGAAAACGAACAGAAAGCGCTGGCGTATCTTGACGGGATCGTCGATGCGCGCTACAGCTGGTGGACTGGCGGCCACGTCCCCGACGGGGCCCCCGCCTGGGCGAGAAACGGGCCGCCGCCCCAGCCAGCGGATGTCAGGGGTACGTCCTGCTTCTGCGCGGGGGTAGCGAACCTTGCCCGCAGGGTGGTGGGGCTGGAGGTCCCGACTCTTGGCAACTCTAACTACGACGGTGGCGTGGTCGCCTACTTCGGGTCTACCGAAGCCGCCCCCGCGGACTTTCCAAGGCGCGGCTACTTCGAAGTGCACGGCAAGCTGCGCCGGTTCGACCTCGAAGAAGCTCGGCGACCCTGGACCCTGATCGGGCGCAAGTACCGTAACGTAAGGGACCAGGGTCACGTCGCCATCGTGCTCCCCAACGGCAGGGTCTTGCAGAGCTACGATGCGGGTGGGGGAAGACCCGGTGTGACCAAGGACACCACCCTCGAGCGGTCGCACGATGGCGGTTTCTACGAGGTCATGGTCTTTGCGGAGGACTGGTTGCTCCCCTTCGACGCCGACCGTAAGGCCCCGAGACCCGACAGACCGGAGCGACCGGAACCGGAACGGCCGGAACCGGAGCGTCCGGAACCGGAACGGCCGGAACCGGAGAGACCAATAAGGGTTGTGCTCTTCACCGCCGGGCAGCTCTCCGACATAGCCGAGAACCCTGACGTGGGGACCCTCGAGAGGTACCGGAACGCCCTGATCCCGGAGATGCAGAGAGCCGGCATCACGACGCACGCCCGCGTCGCGGCGTTCCTTGGGAACGTGGTGCAGGAGACGGACCGCCTGCAGACGCTGGAGGAGTACGGCGATCGCAATTACTGGATGTACCTGGACCGCAACAGCGGGCGATCCGGGGAGTGGCGCTACCATGGCCGGGGTTTCCTCATGAACACCTGGCGGGACGCGTACGCCAGGCTCTCCGATGTCCTGGGGGTGGACCTGGTGGAGAACCCGGACCTGCTCACCCGTCCCGACCTGGCGGCGAAGGCGACCACGTGGTTCTGGAGCCAGCACAAGCTCAATGCCTACGCCGACCGGGGCGAGTTCAAGAAGGTCTGCGCGATAATCAACACCGGCTCGGAATGGGGCCAACCCAACGGGCTGACCGATCGCCTGCGCTTCTATGATCGGGCCAAGCGCATACTGCCCAGGAACATGAGTGGCGGGGATGCAACCAGCGACGGCTACAACTACGACGGGCTCCCGTACATCAACCTCGCGGCCATCGAGCAGGCTGACGAGACGGCCGCCTTCGCCCTCGCCACGCAGATCCGCAAGGTCGGGATCGGTGTCACCGTCACCAACGGCGCCAAGAACGTGGGCGCCCTCGCGGAGATCATCTACGACGAGCCCCTGGGCTACCGTCAGCTGTGGATCGTGGGCGACCCGGCCCTCGATGCCTGCGGTGATTACGGAGACCTCGCCAACTGGCCCATCAGCCCGAAGACCGACTACTACAACCTCGCCGGCAGGGATTTCTCCGGCACCTGTCGTCGGCTCGCGGAGCTCGCGGACGAGAAGGTCAAGGAGGGCGTAGGCCAGAGGTTCCTCGAGGAGATGGGCATGGCGAACCACAGCCCCACGAAGGCTTCGCCCCCCACGCCATCGCCTCAGAAGGACGAGAAGCGGCAACCCGCCTCGACCGCCTCGCCTCCGACCGAGTATTCTCCGGAGTCGGTGGAACCGCCCTCGCACGACTACGCGTCCGCGCATCCTCGGGAGCCAGAAGAGCCGCCTTCCTACGACGGCGAACCGCCGGTATCGTCGTACCCGCGCCTGGAGGGCAAGAAGGGGCTCAAGGACAAGAACCCCTTGGAGACGACTGGTGACATCCAGGAGAGGGAAGTCCGCAGTAAGCGGCAAGAAGAGGGGCGCAGGAGTGGCAGGAACGGCGAACCGGGCGAACCTGAGTTCATAGAGAGGTTCGCAAGCGAGGATCTCGAGGAGATTGGCAGAGAGGTTCTCGGGCTCATCCGCAGATATACCGAACAGAACAAGACGCCTCGGAGGGAGCCAGAAGCCCACAAGGAAAAGGAGGAGGACTGACACGGGCGTGAGAGGTTTCGAGCATGAAGAAGACGGAGCGGCCGTAGAGCGACTGAGGACGCCAGAGCCTGGAGTGGTTAGGCACGGCACGATGGATGAAAGGGAGTTCCCGGTGAACGACGAGCAAGGGCACCAAAGCATAGACTCTCCACAGCGGAGCAGGCCGTGGGGTTTCTGGCTCGTGTTGGCCGCCATCGTGATGGTCGCGATCGTGTACTCGGTGACGATGCTCACCATCGGGAGGGAGATCAGGACCCCCGCAACAGCGCTCGGGGCGATGACCGCGGCCTTTGCCGTAATAGGCACCCTGGTGGGCACCTATTTCGGCATCAAGGCCGGCCTCGACGGGCAGGACAAGGTGAAGGAAACCGTGAACACGGCGATCCGCAGTGGCGAGGTGCGTCCATGGGAGCGCGCCGGGAGGTGGGAGGAGTAAGGTGCCTACTGTAGCGAGTCCCGCAACCCCCGCCGGACGCTACGTCGGGTTCGACGTCTCGGATCGGCGGTCGTTTCCCCTCGCGATCCTTTTTAGTTGGATGCGCTGTAGCCTCAGGACAAGGCTCTCTTAAAGACCGTATCGTAGCTCGGCTGAGCCTCCTCTCCCGGGCGCAGGATGGGCCAGGCTCGCACTTCCATTTTTACCCGTCCATCTTCTTCTGAAGAGAAGTGGACGGTAGTGAAGTGGTTTGTCCTGTGCGCGACCTCGCGGTTTTCGGTGATCGGGAAGAGGTCCGCAGGAGCTTTCTTGTAGGTGCCGAACAGGGGTTCGGCCTTGTCGCTCAAGACGGCCTGCATCGGAGAAGAGATCACCTCGACGAACCTGGTCTCGGAGCCCGGCTTCAGCTCGCCGCAAGCGATGCGCCCGAAATGCACGTCCCCGGTGATAACCACTATCGAATGATCGGACGATCTTATGTAACCGACCAGGTCTTCGTACTGGGCGTAGTGGGGCAGATCCCTGTCGACGTACGTCTCGATCGCCTTTATCAAGCCCTTCTTTAGCAGGGACTGGACTATGCTGTTTGCCTCGACCAGCACCGGCTGGCCGACCACCAGGACGCCTGGACCCTGCAGCCCTTCTATCCAGCGTTCCACCGACCTCAGATCCTCGTCGGTCATGAACCGAAGGCCCTTGGTGTCGCGGTTGATGCGGGTGTCCGCGACGCAGACGGAGAGGGGGGGGATCTCGAACTGTAGCAGAGGCGAGGGTGATTGGAAGGCCCGAAAGAGGCGGCGCGCCTCGTTGAACCACCACCTGCGTTGTCCGCTGGTGAGGTTGTTGAGCAGACCTACTCCCCCGAAGTTGGGCGCGTTGTTCCAGAACTCGTGATCGTCGCAGCAAAAGTAGTTCGCGCCGTCTGCCAGCAACTGCCGGAAGCCCGCGTCTTCGCCTCTGACCTGCGTCCAGTTGGCCACGTATTTCTCGAAGAGCATCGCCCTGAATGCGCCCGGCTTTTGATTGGCGCGATACCATTTGAGGGTGGTCTCGCGCCACGGGTTGTCCAGATAGACCTGATCTCCGCACAGAACCTTGACATCCGGGCGTTGGTCTTCGGGCATGTAGTGGTAGGTCCCGCCTACCAACCCCTCTGGATCCTCGGGTCCGTAGAAACAGGAACCCACCAGCAGCGTGAACGGTTTTTCGTCCTTCGTGGGAAGCGCCGCGGGCAACGTGGTGACCCGCCCCTCCCTCAGATGCCTCTCCGAGCCTATCACCGTCTGGTTGTCGATGCGCAGCTTCAAAGAGTAGGAGGTCCGGGATCTCAACGGTTTCAACTCCACGCGCTGGTAGGCGAGGGTTCTTCTAACCGGCTGTGACTTGAGTACGGAGGCTAGATACATAAGGCGATCCACGAAGGGGTAAGATGCCGGGTCTTCCGCCCGGAAGGATTCCCACCTCTCCCATCCGGAGGCATCCAGCTCGATCTCACGCCTCTCACCATCCCCGTCGAACTCGAGCCTCACGGATCTTCGGCGTACGTCCTGCTCGTCTAGCGCGCCGACCCAGATCGTCGCCGTGGCGTCGGTCACCTGATGTGGAACCAGAAGAAAAGACATTTGCAACCACTCCTCCAAGCTGACACAGCATCATGGCGGCGGGTCCGGTCGGCGGGTCACGAGATCTTGCGGCCGGATCGGCTTGCGTTTCGCGTGCACCGGTGTCCACCGTCAAACGTTCTCTCCGATCAACCCCAGCGGCGGGGCTAAGGGCGTAGAGATCTCTCCAGATCTCCGACCGCTCCCGGCAGGGGCGCAGAGGGTGGATCCAGCCACTCCTGGCCGAGGCCCAGATCTACGACGCTCTCCAGACCCTCGGGCTGTGTGGAGGGAGGCTCGTCGTAAGTCAGGAACCAGCCCTCGAAGTGGTCATCGAGGACGCCGCTGGCACTGGGCAAGAAAGCCGTGAAGAAGGGGCGTGGTTCGATCTCCAGCTCCTTGAGCGGGCGCACCCTGGGGTGGTCGCCGATGTAGATACGGCACGCTCGTCTGTTGAGCACGGAGAACCCAGCCCTGCCGCCTAAGGAGCTGTAGGCCTTCATCAGCATGCCGCGGAACTGGGAGTAGGCGCTCGTCGCCATGCTGACGGGCAGCCATGCTTTCTTCGGACGTTGCATCTCGACCCTCATCGCGAGCATGCCGTCGAGGTCGTACTGGCTGGTGATGGTGTTCTCGGTCACGTGGAAGTCGAGGTTGGCCTGAACCTTGGGCGTACCCCAGATACCCTTGCCTCCCTTCACCGAGATCTCGGTGCTCACCGGCATGTCGTACACGTAGCCACCAAATCCGAAAAACCGCCTGAACACGAAGGGCAGAAGCCCCGGCGCGGGCTTCGGACCGCGGGTACAGGCGATGGTGGTTATGTACTCGACGTACCTACCTATATCGGTGGACTGGTAGTTGACGACGGTGAGGAGCAGGACTCCCTTGCCGAAGATGCGGGCCGGATGGAGCTCGTTACCAGGAAGCAGTTTCTTCGCCTTCTCGGCGTTTATCGGGAAGGCGGCCACGAGGGCCGGGGAATTCCGGGCGTCTACGGGCAGCCGGTAGGGTATCCCGTCCACCAGCGCGTGGCGCCCTGCCTGTCGCCTTAGCCGTCTGGACATCTTCATTTTGGTTAACCTCGCGATCATCGCTCTAGTTCGTTCAGGATCAGCGGGAAAACATCCCGATACGCGTTCTGGCCCATGAACACATCGAGGTGACCGTAGTTTCGCAGCAGGTGAAAGGAGTGACGATTCTTGTCGAGAGAATCCAGGTAATCGAAGGTCTTCTTCTGGCTCTCCGGCAGGAAACAGTGGTTCTTGTCACCCGCCAGGAAGGCGAAGCGGGCATCGGTCCGGGGCGGCTCGGCCACGAAGTTCTCCGGCAGCTCGCTCAGCCCCTCGACCGAGACTAGGTGTCCTTCCTCGACGCACCGCGCCATCTGCTTGAAGAAGGTGATGGGCACGTGGGCGAACTCCTGCTTGAGCCACTCGTGCGTCTCGTCGTTGAGGTTCTCGTGTGACCAGAGCGCCGGGAAGCCGGTGCCGTAGGTGAAGCTCACCATCTTGCAGACCGGGTTCCTGCACTCGTGGTGGGCTAGCAACACGAGCAGCGTTATGAGCTTGGCCATAGTCGTCGGCGCGTAGAGGCCCCACCTGGGGTTCAGATAGTCGATCAACCGCCCCACCGTCGGAGTGAGGTACGTGATCTTGAACCGGGAGAACTCGGGGATGACGGGGTGCAGGGAGACCGCATTGGCCACAACGGTCTTTACCTCAGGCACTAGTCCGGCGACCGCCGACATCATGAAGCTGGTCGAGCCCTGGCAGTGGATGACAGCCTTGATCTCGTCGGCCCCGGTCTGCTCGACTACCGTCTTGACGGCCTTCGGATGATCGTAGACGGCGGCCTGATCGAGCGTCCAAGAGTTCGGCGGCAGGTCGATGCTGGCGCGCCAGTTCTCTAGCCATACGTCGTAACCGTTCGCCACGAGGGCATCGACCACCGTAGCGCGGACGGGTGACCGGAAGATGTTGGCGCGCACGCCGGCGCCGTGGACGAGAAGGACAGGTCCCTTATCCGGG
>Ga0126311_10001482_pt1 | contig 11408 bp, 15 predicted proteins | sample Plot61_FD_92539 | JGI IMG/M metagenome (GOLD analysis project Ga0126311, IMG submission 92539) | Serpentine soil microbial communities from UC McLaughlin Reserve, CA, USA - Plot61 | ecosystem: Environmental > Terrestrial > Soil > Grasslands | place: USA: UC McLaughlin Reserve, Lake County...
GCCGAGTCCGCAGGCGTCAGCGTCACCGCAACCGGGTGCGAGCCCGTCAGCAAACAATCAGACGGCGAAATTGCAGCCGCAGCCTGGATTGGACCGCAACGGCGTGCGCCCGTATCTACAGTTCCGCATGCCGACCTTTACCTTCTCGCCGAACGAATTGCAGATCCTCGTGCGATTCTTCATGGCGATGTCCGGGCAGCAGGATCCATATATAAAGGAGCCGATGCCGCCGCTGACCGAGCAGGAGAAGCTTGTCGCGCGGCAGATGTTTACTTCGGGAACGCCGTGTTTGAAGTGTCACATCACGGGCGATCCCGGACACGATGCAAAAGCGATCGCGCCTAACTTCCTGCTGGCCTCAGAGCGACTCAAGCCTGACTGGACGTTCCGCTGGTTACTGGATCCGTCGCAGATCAGTCCCGGCACGGCGATGCCGAGCGGGCTGTTTCGTCACGAAGGCGAACGTTGGGTAATCAACTTGCCTAACCCGCCTGCAAGTGCGAGTGCGTACCTCGACGATCATGCGCGACTGCTGGTCCGATACATGTTCCTGTTGAATCCGGACGAGCAGCGCCGGTTGTTGGCGGAAGGTCCCGCGGCTACCGCGGCGCCGACCACGGCGAGCTTGCCGGCACAGAACCACGCGCAGGCGAAGCGTAAGCGTAATCACGCGCGTGTGAGATTCCGTAAAGTTGCGGCATTGGGACGTCAGGCAGCTTCCGCGCTGCGAAATTGACGTCCTAATATCCCTATGGTGCGTTTAATACTGTAGACATAAGCGTGCTACAGTTAACGGGAAAGTTATCTTAGTTTGGAGGAATTTATCATGAATAAGCAGACAAGAGTCTGGCTTGTGTTATCGATTGTACTGTCTTTGCTAGCGATCTCGAGTTCGTGCGGTGGAGCTAAGACCGATGGGCCGACAGCAAACACCAACGGTGGTGGAGCCCAAACCGGGGGAGAAAAATGGGCCGGCGGGACCGGCACTATCAGCGGCGTTGTTTCTTTCAACGGTACGCCTCCGGCTCCGAGAAAGATCGACACGGCGGCCGACCCGGTCTGCGGCCAGAAGAATCCGAACCTGGTGACTGACGACACCATCGTCAAAGACGGCAAACTCGCCAACGTGTTTATTTACATCAAGGAAGGAAGCGTCGAAGGCGGCAAGAAGATTGGCGACTATAGCTGGGACACTCCGGCAACCGCCGCCAAGCTCGATCAAAATGGTTGCCACTATGCGCCACACATATTGGGCGTCATGGTCAATCAGAAGATCCAGATCACCAACAGCGACGCGACTCAGCACAACATTCACCCGACGCCAAAACTGAACGCGGAATGGAACCAGACGCAGCCGAACGGTGCGCCTCCAATCGAAAAGGCTTTTAACCGTTCCGAAGTTCTCATTCCGGTTAAGTGCAACCAGCATCCGTGGATGAAGGCATACATCGGTGTGATGAAGCATCCACTCTTCGCCGTCAGTAGTGACACCGGCGCTTACGAAATCAAGGGTGTTCCGCCGGGTAAGTACACCGTCGTGGCCTGGAGAGAGGGACAGACTCCGGAAGAGAAGCCGATGGAAGTAACGGTAACGGCTAGCGGAGCCGCGAAGGCTGACTTCAGTTTCGGCGCGGCAGCAACCACTTCGATCAGGCCGTCGTTGCAGATGATGCCCGCGATCGAATTTCCGATGTTGGGAAAACACTAACGTTATTTTTGATTTCTGATTGCCGATTGCCGATTTGATTTGGCAATTGGCAATTGGAAGTCGGCAATTCAATGAACCGGGGTCTTAATCGTTTCGCTATCCTCGTCGCTTGCGCGACGTTTTTCTTGATCATTGCGGGCGCGTTGGTCACGAGTCACGATGCCGGACTGGCCACGCCCGACTGGCCGCTATCAAACGGGCAGTTCTTCCCGAAAATGGTCGGCAACCTCTTCTGGGAACACGGCCACAGGATGGTCGCAACTACCGTCGGCATGCTGACGATCGTTCTCTTGATCTACATTCTTGCGAAAGAGAAGCGATCGTGGGTGCGTAAGCTCGGCGTCTTTGCTTTACTCGCGGTGATCGCGCAGGGACTGCTTGGTGGTTTGACAGTAAAACTGATGCTGCCGCTCGCGGTTTCAAGTGCACACGCGACGCTGGCGCAACTTTTCTTCTGTACCACCGTCAGCCTTGCTGTTTTCACTTCAAGGAGCTGGATCGAAGCGCGGAGGTTGGAAGAAGAAAAGGAAGTTCTACCGCTGCGTTATTTATGCACCGCGGCACTCGTAACGATCTTCATGCAACTGATTCTTGGCGCCACTTTGCGTCACTCAGCGACATGGGATAAGCAGCTGCCCGTCGAGTTGGTAATGACTCATATTCTCGGCGCAGTCGGAGTCACGCTTACTTTGGGCGGCGCCGGCTTGGCCGTGTTGCGGCGCCACAAAGGTGAAAAGTTTCTGACGCGTCCGGCCACGATTGCGCTTTCGTTGTTGTTGGTCCAGATATTTCTAGGCGTGGCTGCTTATTCAACGCGTCTGAAATCACCGGGCGATCCACAGCCGTTGAACCCGATGGTCGGGATCACGGTCGCTCACGTAGCGTGCGGCGCCCTCGTATTTGTCAGCACGATCGTGTTGACGCTCAGGACATATCGAGTCTTGCCAGCTACGAGTGAACATTCAACATGGGCGGCGAGACCACAGGAATCACAGGTTATTTAATGGAAGAGTTTGCTATCGATTTGCGCGGTTCGGCGGTTGCGGTGGTCGAGCGGACGCGTCTGTCTTTTCGCGAGCGAGTGGCGGCGTATGTCGAACTGACAAAGCCGCGCATCACGTTTCTGATTATGCTCACTGCCGCGGCCGGCTTTGCACTCGCTTCAATCGGCCACGTCGACTATCTCGCGATGGTGCGATCACTGATCGGTATCGGACTTTTGTCTTCCGGAATCGCCACGCTCAATCAATACGCAGAACGCGAACTCGACGGCTTGATGCGACGCACTGCAAATCGTCCATTGCCGGCGGGCAAGCTGGCGCCGTGGGAAGCGCTTGCATTCGGCGCGGGTATCACGATACTCGCTGAAGCTTATCTGCTCGTGCTCGTGAATCCATTAAGCGCACTGCTCGGACTAACAGTCATCGCCGGTTATTTGTTCGCTTACACTCCGCTCAAAACGCGTACGACACTCTCGACTTTCGTCGGCGCTTTTCCGGGCGCGGTGCCACCGTTGATCGGTTGGACCGCAGCGCGTGGATCGATCAGTCTTGAAGGCTGGATCCTGTTTGCGATTCTGTTTCTCTGGCAGTTCCCACACTTCCTCGCGATTGCATGGATGTATCGCGAAGACTACAGCCGCGCCGGCATTTTGATGCTGCCCGTAGTTGAACCTGACGGCCGCGTGACTGCGCAACAGATCGTCGCTTACACGCTGATGTTGTTGCCGGTCAGTCTGCTGCCAACGCTGATGGGAATGTCAGGAAGAATTTACTTCGTCGGAGCCATTGTGCTCGGACTGCTTTTTCTCTACAGCAGTCTACGAGCGGCATTTTCGATGTCACGGCAACACGCACGCCGTCTGTTGCTGGCATCAGTACTCTACTTGCCGCTGCTGTTTATCTTGATGGTTTTGAATACTTAGTAAGCCAAACACGAATTACACAGATCAGACACCAAAGGAGATGTAACCGATGGGACGAGTTCTGGCGGTTATTATCTGGATTATCACGCTGCTGTCGGTGCTGTTATTTGTCAGCGGAAAATGGTGGTTTCCAGAAGGGATTACCGAACATGCTCCAGCACTGGACCGGCAGTTCTTAATCACGATCATCGTGGTCGGTATTGCCTTCACTGCCGCGCAGATAGGCCTCGGTTGGATGGTTTGGAAGTATCGTGACACCGGCAGCGCCGCCGACCGAGCCGTCTATTCTCACGGCAGCAATCGTTTGGAAGTGCTCTGGACCATGATCACGGCTGTCATTTTCATCACCCTGGGACTGATGGGCCAGAGCGTCTGGGCTTCGTTGCGACTGCACGATGCGCCTCCGGGTTCTTACACGGTCGAAGTCGTGGCGCAACAGTTTCAATGGAACTTCCACTACGCGGGCAGAGACGGGAAGTTTGGTCGTACCGATCCGAAGTTTATCGACGATGGCAGTCTGAACTTCGTCGGACTTGATAACACGGACGCAAGTGCGACCGACGACGCCGTGATAAGCACGCTCGCGATTCCGGTCAATCGTCCGGTGGAGCTGCGGCTGCGATCAAAAGACGTCATTCACAATTTCTGGGTACCCCAACTCCGCTTCAAACAGGATCTTGTTCCGGGCATGGAGATCAAGGTCCACTTCACCGCCAACAAGGTTGGCAAGTATGAGCTTGCGTGTGCCGAACTGTGCGGCCAGCTCCACTTCAAAATGAGGAGCTTCATGCTCGTGCTGCCTGAGGAAGAAATTCAGTCGCTACAGGCCATGCCGCAGGAGCAGTTTCAGGCACGCATGGCGGAACTGCTGAATCAATATCAATTGCCGAATTATCAATAGGACCTATTTCAGAAACGACGAGGAGACGACAGATGTCAGTTGAGAGTCACGAGGGCGTGCACCGGCACCCGGCACCGACGGGCTTCATACGTAAGTACATCTTCAGTGTGGACCACAAGGTCATCGGCATCCAGTACATCATGCTGGCGCTGGCGGCGGTGGCGGTCGGGATGACCATGTCGCTGCTGATGCGACTGAACTTGTCCTGGCCGGGCACGCATTGGCCCATTCTGGAGACACTGTTTCCGACCGGCGCGCCGCAGGGAGTGATGACACCCGAGTTTTACCTGTCACTCGTCACCATGCACGGCACGATCATGGTCTTCTTCGTACTAACGACGGCGCCGCAAGGTGGTTTTGGCAACTACTTCCTGCCAATTCAGATCGGCGCTGAAGACATGGCGTTTCCAACGCTGAACATGCTTTCGTTCTGGGTGACCCTCGTCGGTTTCATCGTCATCCTGCTCGCGATCTTCGTCGAAGGGAATCAGGGTATCGGTGAATGGTTTGCCGGACTTGGACCATCATTCGCCGGCGGCAGCGGCACCGTTGGACCAATCGGCGGGTGGACGGGTTACGCGCCGTTAAGTGCACTCGGCAAGATCGCCGGTCCGGGCCAGGGCGGCGGCATGAACCTTTGGATCATCAGTATCGCGATCTTCTGCGTTGGTTCATTGCTCGGTGCGTTGAACTTCATCACGACGCTATTGAACATGCGTACGAAAGGCATGTCGTTGATGCGTATGCCGCTCACTTGCTGGGCGTGGTTTACGACCGCGGTGCTGGCGTTGTTGTCATTCCCGGTGCTGCTTGGCGGCGGCATTCTGTTGCTGCTCGATCGCATCGCAGGAACCAGTTTCTTTATCCCGAGCGGACTCTATGTCAGCGGCTTACTCTCGGGCTCAAATCCAAACTTCCCATTGCACACGGGTGGTTCACCGATCCTCTGGCAGCACCTCTTCTGGTTCTTTGGCCATCCTGAAGTTTACATCGCGATCCTGCCTGGCATGGGCGCCACGTCACACATCCTGGCGACGTTCGCACGCAAGCCGGTCTTTGGTTATCGCGCGATGGTGTTTGCAATCTTCGCGATCGGCCTGCTCGGGTTCTTCGTATGGGGCCACCACATGTTCATCAGTGGCATGAGCCCTTACTCAGCGATCGCGTTCTCAGTGTTGACGCTTTCGATCGGCGTTCCTTCAGCAGTGAAGACTTTCAACTGGCTGGGCACACTCTGGGGCGCGCGTATTCGTTTCACTACCGCGATGCTGTTTGCGATCGGATTCGTATCACTCTTCGTCGCGGGCGGTATCACGGGTTTGATCCTCGGACAGAGCTCACTCGATCTGCCGATGCACGACACTTACATCGTCCCCGCTCACTTCCATCTTGTGATGGGCGTAGCATCGATCTTTGGCATGTTTGCGGCGCTGTACTTCTGGTTCCCGAAGATGTTTGGGCGCTTCATGAACGAAACCATCGGGAAGGTTCATTTCTGGATCACGTTCGTCGGTGTCTACGCGATCTTCGTGCCGATGCACATCATGGGTATCGTCGGTATGCCACGCCGCTATTCGAGCTTTACTGAATACAGGTTCCTCGACACTCTGCATCCGCTCGTGGTGCTGGTGTCAGTAGCGGCAATCATCACGATCACGGTGCAGGTCCTTTTCTACTTCAACGTGTTCTGGAGCATCTTCAAAGGTAAGAAATGCACCAGTGACAATCCGTGGGAGGCAACGACGCTCGAATGGACCACCGCGACGCCGCCGCCGCACGACAACTTTGCCGGCGTGCTGCCGACGGTTTATCACGGACCATACGAGTTTGCCGTTCCGGGAGCACCGAATGATTACGTAATGCAGACAGACGTCGGGGCCGACGTGCCGAGTGGTAATGGCCACAATGGTCACAAGCACTAAGAAAGTAACGAACAAGGGGATCGGTTCCGGCGGGAAGTTTCCCGGACCAAACGGTAAGAAGCCAGGCGGGAATGGATGGCACGGCGGGGACCACTCGAAACCGAAGTTTTCCCCGTCCAGCTACCGGATCACGATGTGGGTCATACTGGCCGCCGTGATGATGATGTTTGCAGCGCTTTCCGGTGTTTACATTTTCTCGTCCCAGGAACAACGGCCGCCAGTGGCAATGCCGCGAATGTTCTTCGTCAGCACGGTGCTGATTCTGGTAAGCAGTGGCACTTACAAAAGGGCTAAACGATCTTTGCAACAGGACAGGCTGCGCGCGCACAAGCGCTGGTTGTTAGCGACTCTCGCACTCGGGCTCGGGTTTGTGACGTCGCAATTGATCGGATGGCGCGAGCTCGCGAACGCAGGTGTTTACTTCGCCGGTCATCCGCGCAGCACGTTTTTCTATTTCGCGACGGCGCTGCACGGCGCGCACCTGCTCGGCGGTATCGGGTTGGTTTTGTACATACTGCTGCGCAGCCTTCGTCCCGTTTGGCCGTTGCAAGTTGAGAAGAATCTGACGTGGACCGGAATCGTCGGTCTTTACTGGCACACGATGGATGGCATCTGGCTATGGCTGTTTGGACTGTTATTAATTTTCAGGTAGGCGATAAATGAACGTAGCAATAGATACAGCGACGGGGAATCGTTATCGAATCGGAATGCTCGTGAGCCTCGCGTCGATCGCGATGCTGTTCACGTCGCTGTCGAGCGCGTACATCGTGCGTTCGGGCGTGATGAACGACTGGTTCCCGATCGCGGTCCCACGCGCGATGTTCGGCAGCACGGCGCTGCTTCTGCTCGCGAGCGTCTCAATCGAAATCGCGAGACGAAAGCTAAAACAGAATTTCTCGACGACCTACAACCGTTATCTGTCGCTGACCGTTGTGCTTGGCCTCAGCTTTCTTGCGTCGCAGTTATTCACATGGCGACAACTGGCGCGTCAGGGAATTTACATCTCGAGCCACCCGCACAGTTCGTTCTTCTACCTGCTGACCGGCGCGCACGCAGTACACGTCGCCGGCGGTTTACTCGGACTCGGTTTCTTGTGGTTGCGTTCACGTCGTCACTCGGAAGACCCGACAAGACGACAAGGCATGGCGGACGCAGTTTCGATTTACTGGCATTTCATGTTCGCTCTTTGGATCTACCTATTCCTACTGCTATTCCTTTGGAGGTGACAGGTGAGCACTGAAGCACAGGTGGGACATTTCCCGGCAGTGGATTGGGAAGGCGGCGCCCTTCCTTATCGCGTGGGCCATCGCAAGTTGGGAATGTGGCTGTTCATCGTTTCCGACTCGCTGACGTTTTCGGCGCTGCTGATCGGCTACAGCTATCTGCGCGCGTCAAACGTCTGGCCGACTCCGTTTCCTTTCTACCCGAGCATCGTCTTCTCGTCCGTAATGACTTTCTGCCTGCTGTCGTCGAGCTTGACGATGGTGTTTGGCGTGTCAGCTTCAAGCAGAGGCGACAAGGCAAAAGCGAGGAAGTGGATCCTGGCGACAATCTTTTTCGGCGGCGCGTTTATCGTGCTGCACTTGATCGAATGGAATCACCTGATTCATGAAGGACTGCGGCCGTTCTACCTGCCCGAACACTGGGTACAGGCGTTTACGACGACTGACGGCGTCCCACCATCGCCGCTGTTTGGCGCAACGTTCTTCGCCATCACCGGACTCCACATGTTTCACGTCGCGACGGGCGCAGTTTACCTGTTGGTCGTCGCGCTGCGCGTGAACAAGCTCAAACACGAAGACATCGAGATCAGCGGCCTTTACTGGCACTTCGTCGACCTCGTCTGGATGTTTGTGTTCCCGCTGATTTACATCATGTCAGTTGACGTTGGTCATCACAGCGGTTTGTAAAGGCGAAGGAGAAACCGAAATGACTGAACACGCACACGTTGAAGAACATTTCGCCGGCAGTAACAAACTGTTCATCTCGATCTGGGGCTGGCTGGTGCTGCTGACCCTCGTCGAGATCTTCCTGGCCTACAAGCCGATGCCGATCCACATTATGCTGATCGTCCTGCTCGGTCTGTCGATTATTAAAGCGGCGCTGATCGTTGCGTATTTCATGCACTTGAAGTTTGAGCGACTCAGTTTGATCCTGACGATTGTGCCAATGCTCGTCGTTTGTATTATGCTTTTGTTTGTGTTCTTCCCCGACAGTTTTCGATCGGCGGGACTGCGTTACAAGTTTAAAGAGGCGCCACCAGTCGCGCCGGCGCCGGTTGAGGAGCCGTAGTTATGAAGTTGAGTTGGCAGCGAGCATTGGTTTTGATTTGTGTGGCAGTTGCAATCGTGCTGTTGGCAAACACTTACGCCGAAGCACAGTGCTCGATGTGTCGCGCGTCGTTGACCAGCGTCACCAACTCGAGATTCATTCGCAACTTCAATATCGGCGTGCTGGTGCTGTTGGTGCCGCCGGTTTCGATCTTCTGCACGATCTTTGTCGTGTTGAGGAAGTATAAGGGCCACTGAAAATGGCTGACGATAACCCGCTGGCATTAAATGTTGAGATACAAACGACACGCGGTCGTGTTTGCCCGCGTTGCGGCGGCAAAATCATTCCTTCCAATCGCGCCGTCTACCAGAGTGGCGCAGATCCTACCGGTTCATTTCCTTTATGGGAATGTGAAAGATGTGGCTACGAAGAAATCGGCGAGCGCCGTAAGCCGGCTGGAAAAGCGAAGCACTAACGAGTAGATCTAAATGAAAAGAGAACTCGGACTACTAAACTTCATCTGTTTGCTGGTCGCGCTTGGTTTTCTGGCGATGGCGATCATCAGCGTGCTTAACTCGGGCGATTTTCTCACGATTGACAATCTCTTCATCATCACGGTCAGCCTCGTGATGGCGCTGTTGTTTGCCATCAATCCCTTGCTTTATCTCAAATCCGAGGGACGGCTGCCGCTGCCGTTTGTGAAGAAGCCTGCGGCAGTTTCAGGTCCGTCAGGCGAATGGGGTCAGGTTAGGTCCAGCCACATGCCACCACTGCTCGACGCGAAAGGTCGCGCAGTTCCTCCGGACGTCAAGGCCATAGTTTCCAGACTTGGGCCACAAGAAGGCACAAAAGGCACATAAACAATTTCCGATTACGTTTCTTATTTGCCACATCTGAACGCGTGTTTGAACGGCACGAGTGCACTGTTACTGTTTTCCGGTTACACATTTATCAGGTCACGTAACGTTGCGGCTCATCGTGCGTGTCAGGTAAGCGCGCTCGTCGTGTCGCTACTATTTCTCGCCTCGTACCTCACGTATCACTACTACCACGGCACCACGCGTTTTCAGGGGACCGGTTTGGCTCGTCCGATCTACTTCACGATTTTGACCAGCCATACTATCCTCGCGGTAGTAATCGTGCCACTCGTGATCCTTACCTTCTATCGCGCGCTCCGCCAGGACTTCGCGCGTCACCGGCGCATCGCGCGTATCACGCTGCCGCTCTGGCTGTACGTGTCGATCACGGGCGTGATCGTTTATCTTATGCTTTACCAGATTTATCCTTCCTGATGCCTGCTTCGCGTCCAATTCTGTTGCTTGCCGTGCTTTTCGTTGCAGCGACTTTTCTGGCCTGGTACTTCTCATGGTTCGGGCGGGGGTTGTCCGATGCAGACATCTCGAAGTATCTCGCAGACGAAAAGAATCCGCGTCACGTGCAACATGCTTTGCTCCAGGTTCAACAGCGCATGGAGCGCAACGATCCGTCCGCGAAGAACTGGTATCCGCAGCTCGTCGCGTTGAGTGATAATCCCGAGACGGAGTTTCGACTCACGGTCGCATGGTTGATGGGATTTGATAACAAGGCACCCGAGTTTCACGATGCGCTTTGGAAACTCTTGAACGATCCGGAGCCGATCGTACGTAGGAATGCGGCCCTCGCGCTCGTGAGATTTGAAGACAGCAGTGGTCGTGAAGAGCTCGTCTCGGTGCTGCGTCCATACTTGTTGAAGGCGCCCGTGGATGGCGTAGTCACAAGCAGTATGCACGAGGGGTCGACGATCGCGCGGCGAACGTTACTCGCTCGCATTGAAGGGCCCGACGGAAGAGTTGTAGAACTGCGTTCGCCGTTGCCGGGGCGCATCGAGAAGATCGCGAAGGCAAATGGATCCCCTGTGAAGCGTGACGAAGATCTGCTGACTATCAATTCAGACGAGCAAAGTGTTTGGGAAGCGTTGCGTGGACTGGCGCTGGTTGGGACCGCGGAAGATCTGCCGTTAATCCAAAGTTACGCGAATTCAAACGAAGTTGCCGAGCGCGTGAAGGAACAGGCAATCCTGACAACGCAGGCTATTAGCCACAGATTACACAGATAGAAAACCGATTTAAGCCGGTGGCGCTGGAGGCGCGTCAGGGAGTGTTATCCCGTGTACTGCTTCCCAGTCGTCGGTCGGCACCATCTCGATCGCGTCCCACGGGCAGCCATCTAGAAACGCACCATCCGGACCTTTGCTCGTACACTTCTGGCAGCCGATGCAGAGATAAGGATCGACTTCGATTCTTCCAAATGGCGGGTGGTCTTCATCAGGCACCCAGAACATGCAGGCTTCGATCGGACAGTACTCAATACACGCCGGCGAACCGGAGCAACCGGTGCAGCAGTCAGTGGTGATCGCAAGGATGCGCGGCCGCTTTTTTCTCGTCGCTTTACCGTCGCCCTCAGACATTGGCCAGTGCTTGTCTACGATGTCGTACATGTCGTCTGACTCTAACATAGCTTTGCGGAATTCCTCAACGATTTGTGTCAAAGACGCCTAAAGCTTGCCGTGGAATGTCACTAGCTTTAAGACTTAGTGAACGTTCAAAACGGGAGGATTAATCGATGCAATCGGTGACAGGAGTTTTTAAATCACGAGATGACGCGGACAAAGCAGTTAACGAGTTAAGAAACGTTGGTATTCCC
>Ga0126311_10001484_pt1 | contig 11405 bp, 7 predicted proteins | sample Plot61_FD_92539 | JGI IMG/M metagenome (GOLD analysis project Ga0126311, IMG submission 92539) | Serpentine soil microbial communities from UC McLaughlin Reserve, CA, USA - Plot61 | ecosystem: Environmental > Terrestrial > Soil > Grasslands | place: USA: UC McLaughlin Reserve, Lake County...
CCGCGCGCCGTCAGCGAGTACCTGGTGGAGCGAATGATCAAAGGCGGCGCGAGCAAGATCTGTTTCGTCGTCTCGCCGGGAAAGTCTGACATCTTCGAATACTTCGGTGGCGAGATTGGACCAGCAACTCTCTGCTACACGGTGCAACCCGTAGCCGCGGGTCTGTGTGACGCGATCTTTCGAGCACTCCCCTTCATCGAGCGTGATGAAGTGGTAGTCATCGGGCTGCCTGACACGATCTGGTTTCCGGAAGATGGTTTCTGTGCGTTGCCCGATGATCGTCTCGCGTTCCTTGTCTTTCCGGTGGACCATCCGGAATTCTTCGACGCTGTCGTGACTGACGCAGACGGGCGTGTGTTGCGGATCGACGTGAAGAAGCGCGACGCCGGTTCATCGTGGGTGTGGGGCGCATTCAAAATGCCGGGGTCGGTGCTGCACGAGCTTCACGCGTTGTGGTGCAAACGCGAACGTAGCGATGAATACATCGGATCGCTGGTTAATGCATATCTGGCGGCAGGTGGCGAGGCTCACGCGGTTCCGGCCGGTGAAGTCTATGTCGATGTCGGCACGTTGAATGGGTATCGAGAAGCGATGCGCGTGTTGGGTGAGGTTCAGAGTTCAAATCTACAGTTTGAAGTGGCTGCGAGATGAAGGTGCTGGAAAAAGACGAGCGGTTGACTGAAGACGAGATTCGCCGGCGAGTGGCGGAGTTGGGCCAGTGGTTTCACAACCTCGACCTGCGCGGCGTGCAAACAGCTCCGAGTCACTTTCTCGGAGACTACCCGCAGGTCAAATGGCAACGCTTTGCTCATGCCGTTCCCGATGACTTGTCGGGAAAATCTGTCCTCGATGTTGGTTGCAACGCAGGTTTTTATTCGATCCAGATGAAGACGCGCGGCGCTGAACGCGTAGTCGGAATTGACACTGATGAGAAATACCTGGACCAGGCGCGGTTTGCTGCGAAAGTGAATGGAATGGAGATTGAGTTTCGGAATCTTTCCGTCTATCGCGTTGCGGAACTCAAAGAACAGTTTGATCTCGTGCTGTTTATGGGCGTGCTTTATCACCTGCGACATCCGCTACTCGCCCTCGACCTGCTTCACGAACATGTTGTCGGTGATTTGCTCGTGGCCCAGTCGATGTTGCGTGGCTCCCGGCAAAGGATTGATCTATCGCCCGATTTTGACTTCTGGGAAGAAGACGTGTTCGAAGGTGAAAGTTTTCCGCGGCTGTACTTTGTCGAGGAACGCTACGCCAACGATCCGACAAACTGGTGGATTCCCAATCAGTCTTGTTTTGAGGCGATGTTGCGCAGCGCGGGTTTTGCGATCCTGGACCATCCCGAGTGTGAAGTGTTCGTTTGCCGCCGCGCAAGCTTGACCGGGCCAGTCGATCCGAGAGAAGAACTGCGGGAGATTACGCGATGATCGAAGCCGTCATGTTCTGGAACGAGCCGAACAACAAATCTCACTGGGATTTTGAGATCGATCCGGGTTGGAACAAGTTCGCCGAGATGATCAAACTCGCTGCTGAGGCGGTGCGCGCGGAGAATCCGAAGCTGCTCAGAGTGCTCGGGGGAATCTCACCGATAGATCCGAATTTCATTCAAAACATGGATGCGCAAGGCGTGTTGAGCTGCCTCGACGTCGTCGCGCTGCATGGGTTTCCGCTCGACTGGAATCACTGGTCCATAGATGAGTGGCCTGACAAGATCCAGGAGATTCGCGAGGTGACGTCGTTGCCGATCTGGATCTCGGAAGTTGGCGCGTCGACGTTTGGGGCGGAAGAGATTCAGGAGTTTGGTCTGCGTCGCTCGGCGGAGTTACTCATCGGGCGCGTGCCGCGGATTCATTGGTACAGTCTTTACGATCTTCCGAAAGCATGGCCGGCGACGACGCGACATCGCGAGGCCGAGGGCTCGGCGTATTACCGTCACTTTCATATGGGATTGCTCGATGAACACGGAACGCCGAAGCGCGCGTTATGGCAGTTTGCGGATTACACGCCGGAGCTCGGAGTTTGCCAGTGGTTTTATTTTGAAGATCACCGGCTAGATGATGCTGTTGCCTGGTTAAAGCGATTAGGAGTGAAGTATTTGCGCACCGGATTGAGCTGGTCTGACACGGAGCGGCCGAATTATGAAGAGTGGTTCGATCGGATGATGGCGGCGCTCGAACCTTTCGAGTTGACGCTGACGTTCTGTTTCACACCTGAATCGAAAGGTATCAACCCGCATCACACCAGCGCCCCGCGTCACATCGAAGAGTATGCCGACTTCTGCACCCGCATGGTCCGCCGCTACGCAGGTTCCTGATCCGTCTTCCTGCCACAAAAAGGCGCAAAAAGCACAAAGGGAACCACGATAATCAGCGGTAACACCAATACAAAAATGAAGTGTTCCCAGAATGGCATGCCTTGTCGATAGGAGCCGTTGATCAATGGAATGCCGAGCGTCGTGGCGTAATAAATCGCGAGTGGAAAGATGAGTGCCGCGCGCTGTTTTGCCGCTTCCATTCGCTCGCTCAACACGAACAGCAACAGCAGAAATCCGAAATAGACAACAATGCCTTCGAGCCGGTGGAGTTGGTTGCCACTCAAACCATTAACCTCGAACGAGCGGCGTTGTATCTCCAGTGCGACACAAATGCGCGTCGTGTTCGCGATCAGCGTCGCCACATACGCAAGCGCTGCTGTGAGTGGAAGAAAAGTCCAACTAATCCCCTGCAAACGATCGCGCCACAAACGTCGCAGACCAAGCATTAGAAACGCCGTGATCAGAAAGTTGACTCCCGCACACGGCACAGCGATCACAAACCTGTGATCGCTGCTCATGTACCCGGTGTACGATTCAAACGCGAACGACCTGCCGCTCAGCAACTCAACCAACGCCGTCGTGGGCGCCAGTATCCATCGCAACTCGTTCGCCGTCGCGTTCGAGTAATAAAACTTGAGCGCCAGAGCGCACAGCAGCACTATGGCCAACTGTGCGCCCCAGATTAGGTTGCGACGACTCATACAAACCACCGCTTCCGTCGCAGGATCATGATCGTCGCCAGCAGCAACGAACCCACCACCAACCACACCAGCTCCGGTTCGCTACCAACCTCAGCACCACCGACAGCCAATTCGCTTACATGCATCGGCAACGGCTGCGGCTGATTCACGTCTTCCGCCGAACCCGTCGGATTCGTCACCACTTCGCGCACCGCGATGAACGACGTGAATTGCGTCAGCAAGTTGTACTTCAAACCGAGCGCGGTTATCTGTTTCGCATCTTCTTCCGAAACGTCCGAAGTGCCGTAGTCAGACAACTCAGCAATTCGCGAGCGCGCCCAAAGATATCGCAGCGCATTGTTACCCTCATCCAGTTGTCCGTTCGCCACGTCGAAGCGACTCACGAAATCGCCCTGCCCCGTCTTGCCGGTGAGTTCGATAGCGCCCGCGAGTGGTCCACGCCATTTGCCGAAGAGAACGATCGGGCGCTGCGCGAACAGATCCGGGAAATTCATCGGATTGACATCGTAAGTGTCGAAGCCGACTGAGCGAACGTGAATGTCAGTCAACACGGGCGTCTGAATGTACTCGCGAAACTTGTTCGCTACGGCTCCGGCTTCTGTCTCGTCAGTGACGATGAACGGCTCGCCCATACCCGCCTTCGCGACACCTTCGATGAGATAGCGGTTCACCGATCCGCCGATACCAAACGCGAACACGTTACACCGGTTCAAATTCGTGCGAATGTGTTCAAACACGCCCTGCTCACCCGAAACGTAACCGTCAGTGATCAGCACTACGCTGCGAGAGATGCCGTCCTGACGCGGCAGGGCCATCGCTTCTTTGATCGCGGCGAGCAACTCCGTGCCGCCGCCACCCCGTTGTTGTTCAATCAAACCAATGGCACGCCCGATGTTCTGCTGGTTCGCCTGCAACGACTCGGGCGAGAGCACCGCGGCGTCGCCCGCGAAGAGAACTACGTTGAACAAGTCGGTCGGTCGCAGGTTTCCGATCAAGTCTTTGAGCAACCGCTTGGACGTGTTCAGCGGAAATCCGTCCATCGAGCCTGATACGTCAACGACGAAGATGTACTCTCGCGGCGGGATGGCTTCGCTTGCCACGCGCGCCGGCGGTTGGGCCATGTAAAGAAAGTAGTTTTCATCGGCGCCCTGGAACAGCAGCAGCCCTGAAGTGATTTGGTCGCCGGCCAGACGATAGCGAACTACGAAGTCGCGATTACCCTGAAACGGATTCGAATCGTCGAGCGTGAATCGCGCGACGCCCTGGTTCTGCCACTGCGGAATGATCTGGTGTGACGGGCACGCCAGATCGTAAATCGGAACACCGGCGGAGATCCGCGTCGAGATGTGCAAAGCACTGGGCGACTGTTGCCCCTGATGCAAGTAAGGCGTCTCGACAAACTTGTCGTTCCGCTGTTTCTTGTCATCCTGTGCCGATGCGTAGCGTGGTCCAACAACAGTTGGAAACACGAGTTCGTAAACGTTGTCGGGCGGGATCAGGAGCTCGGTGTAGTTGAGTGTGATCTCAACCTGTGCCTGCGGCATGATGTTGGCCAAACTCATCGAGAAGACGTTCGGCCGCTCCTGTTCGAGCAGTGATGCGCTCTTCCCTTCCTCTTTGGCTTTGTCGAAGTCTTGCTTCGCCTGCTCGCGTTCCTTGATCTTGGCGACGATGATCTCGTTACCGATCTGCATGCGCATCGCGTAAACAGCAGCGCGCGTCGATGCCGGAAACACGTACGAAGCATTAATCGGACGCGAACCCTCGTTGCGATAAATTTGCCGGACTTTCACGTCGGCAATCACACCTGAAACTGAAATGTCGACCTGCGTGTCTTTGAGCGGCAGTTGATCGACGCTGGGGTCTCCTTTGACTACGAAATAGGGCGCCAGCGTTTTGTCTTCCTCCTGGTGCTGGGCAAACCCGGGCTTGAAAACGATCGCAACTGCGATCAAAGCAAAACACAAATTGCGCAAATTGAATTGCATACGGTCCTCTCCGCCTTAAGGCGACTGCAAATTCGGGCTCCGATTGCCCCTACTTAAAACGCGCAGATCGTATGGAAGGAAGGCTTTGAAACTAACGCTACGGACCACAGCACGGCACCGTACCGGCCACAGTCGCGCAGTGGGGATGGCCGGAGAATGCTAGAATCTTGGCCCGTTAACACTGGATTCCCATGAAAGAGTCGCCGGTCAAGATTGATGTACTGCTCGAGCCTTTGTTGGCCGAAGCCAGCCCGGAGCAGGCCGATGAACTCCTTTCACAACTGATCACGGTCCACGCCGAGCCGGTAATCAAAGCTGTCATTCGCTATAAACTGCGCTTCAGCACGAATCGCGAAACGCAACGCGCTGAAGCTGAGGACATTCAACAAGAAGTCCTGCTGCAACTGCTGGCCCAGTTGCAACGCTTTCGGAAACTTCCCGACGGTCATCCGATCACGGACCTGCGTGGCATGGCCGCAGTCATCGCACATCGCACTTGCGCTCGCTGGCTGCGGCGCCAGTTTCCCGAACGACACGCGCTCAAGAATCGTCTTCATTATTTACTGACACGCCAGCGTGGCTTTGCGCTCTGGCAGAACCAGAATGGAAAACTCGTCGCGGGTTTTGCAGCCTGGCAGCAGCAACAAAAGAACGTGACGCATAACGTCGCGGGTATCGAGAAGTTGCCCAAACGCGAGACACTCTCCGAGACCGTCGCGACGATCTTCAATCATCTGAACGGTCCCGTTGACTTCGACGAACTCGTCAGCGGCGTCGCTGCCATCCAGGGAATCAGCGATCAGCCTATCGAGTCGCTCACGGACGATGAAGACGCGGTGCACGAACCGACAGCGCCGGAACCTGATCAAGCATGGCGCACCGAGAAGCGCATGTTTCTCCAACGATTGTGGGAGGAGTTGCAACAACTGCCGCGAAACCAGCGCGCCGCGTTGTTGCTCAACCTGAAAGACGCGAGTGGGTTTAGTAGCATCACGCTCTTTCCCGCGACCGGCATTGCGACGATGCGCGAACTGGCCGCGGCTTTGGAGACCAGCGCCGAAGACCTCGCAGCGATGTGGAACGACCTCCCGATAGAAGACGCGCGCATCGCGGAATTGCTCGGATTAACGCGCCAACAAGTCATAAACGCCCGAAAATCCGGGCGCGAACGGCTGGCGAGGCGGCTGAAAGGATTTATTTAAAGGCGATGGTAATACGCGACAATCTTCGCCAACTTATGCATGTGAAGCCCGCCGGATTCCCGGCTAAGGATCAGACGAAAATCAGTGGAACACCTGTCTTCAAAACAAGTTGAGGGTTATTCCCTCCGTCAATTGCCCGCGGCGGAACTGCTGGCCGTGAGCGATCACCTCGGTGAGTGCGACGCCTGCCGTTCGCGTGTGGAGAGCAACGACGCGGCATTCTTCGCGCTGCATGACGAAGTGCTTGGTGAAAACGGGAGTGCCGGGCACCTTACCGTTGAGCAGAGTTCTGACTACGTTGACAAGCATCTTTCCGGCGAAGCGCTTCAGTTCGTGAACGATCATCTAACGGGTTGCGAGCGCTGCGTGCTTGCGGTTGCAGACTTGCGCGCGTTTCGCAATGAGATCGCGCCGTCGCTCGATCGCGAGTATGGTCCAACAACGATACCGGCGCGCGTTGGATGGCGGGATAGGTTTGTGTCCTTATTTAGAGTCGCGCCCGTGCCCGCGTTTGGCGGCGCCGCGCTGGCGATGCTCTTGCTCGCTGCGGTTGCATGGATCATCTGGCGCACGCCGAAGGAATCGCATCAGGAAGTCGTCGTTGCGCCGACTCCGGTTTCGCAACCGGCGCCCTCAGTTGAACCTTCGCAACCGTCGCAGTCCGCGCCCGCGGTCGTGGCGCAGTTGAATGATGGCAATGGCGTATTGAGTTTGGACCAGGAAGGAAAACTCTCCGGGGCCGACAACTTACCGCCCGCTTATCAAGGTCTCTTGAAGAAGGCTTTGACTTCGCAAAGGATTGAACGGTCGTCGCAGCTTCAGGGATTGACACGGGCGTCGAGCACGTTGATGGGTTCGGATAACAAGCCGCGGGAGTTTACGGTTGTCGAGCCGGTGGGGAATGTGGTGCTGAGTAATCAACCGGCATTTCGTTGGTCCAGTTTAGAAGGCGCGACTGGTTATGTGGTCGAGGTTTACGACGATCAGTTCAAGCTGGTCGCGTCGAGTCCGGAACTAACGAATCGATCATGGACGGTGTCGCAGTCACTTGCGCGTGGAAAGGTTTATTCGTGGCAGGTGAAGGCGATCAAAGACGGGCAGGAAGTCACTTCACCGCGTCCACCCGCGCCCCAGGCAAAGTTTCGCGTGCTCGATCAGGCGAAAGCGAATGAGATCGCGAGGGCGAAGCGCGACTTTCCGTCGTCTCACTTAACACTCGGTTTGCTGTATGCGGATGCGGGGCTGTTGCGAGAAGCCGAGCAGGAGTTTCGGTTATTGAGGCGCGCTAATCCTAACTCCGACATCGCGCGCAACCTCCTGCGCCAGATTCAAAGCCTACGGCATTAAGCTCTGCGGCCCTCTGCGTATCTTTGTGATCTCTGCGTTTAAGGCGCTCTTAAACGCAGAGATCGCGGAGAGCCGCGGAGGGCCGCTGAGAATCAGCGTCCATCCCCGACGAGCACGAAGCCGCCCCAATAAAATGGATGATTCGTCTCGGGGTTCTTCATCACCTTCAACGCCGCTTGTCGCAGCGCTTCGCTCTTGCGCACTTTCGTCGTCGAGAGCAGTCCGCGGTGGAAGTTCACCATCAGATCGCGCGTACCCGCTGACTCGACTTTCCACTGGCTCACGACAATCGACGGCACCCCCGCGATGAACATGGCCCACGAGAAACCAACCATGCCCTCGCCTGCGCCGATTCGCCCGCGCGCAGTTTCACACGCCGACAGCACCGCGAGATCCGCATGTAAATTGAGTTGCATCAGCTCCCACGCTTCCAACAACCCATCCTCGGCCGCGCCGCCTTCAGCCAGCGCCAGGTGCGAGTACATGGGCGACGCGTTGTTCAACATTCCGTGCGTGGCGAAGTGAAGTATCTTCGCGCTACTCGCCTCACTCTTAACACGATCCTCACGAGCTTCGGCACCAACGTAAACCTTGCTGCGCGCGACGCCATACAGCCGTCCCAAAGCTTTGACTTCCTGTTCCGCCTCGGGCAGCGGATCGAGTTTGCCGTCACGCAACGTGAGCGCCGCGCGCTTCAACGTCTCGGTTCCCAGCACCGGATTGCCAAGCGCCAGCAGCGTCGCAGACGAAGCATGCGCAGCCTCGACCTGCCTGCGCTTCGTCATCTCACGCAACACAGTCAACGACGGCGCATAGGAAATCGCAGCATCCTCGATGACAAACCGGTTCGAACTGTTGAGCAGCGTTTGAAACGGTAGATCCCACAACGTGTTATCGGGAGCGATGATCAGATTCGTTTTGCCGGCGAGTTGAGCCGCTGCTGGTTTGATTAGCAGTTCATAAAGCCTGGACGCTGAGGTCCTGAATCCAAGATCGCGTGACGCGAGTTGCTGCCGGAAAGCCTCAGTCTGCTTCGCCAGCTCTTCTCTCTTAACCGGCAACACATAAACGCGAACGTCCGCTTCCTTCGTTCCCTTCGTGACGATAAACAGATACGTCTTGTCATCGCCGACAACATACTCGAGCAACGCGCTCGACGCGTCCGGCAACAGCGTCGCCAACTCATCCGTCTTAACGATCGGCGCCTCGCCACGCTGCACCTTCAACTTCGGATGCGCCACATTGAGTCGAGTCTCAAAATCTTCGTACTCCAAACGCGCTTTCTCGACCGTACCCTTCAATTCAGTCACACGTTTCGCGTCCGGCTTATCCTTGCGCACCTCAGTCGTGAACTGTGAATTGAGCGAGACGAGCCGCAGGCGCAGTTCTTCCTCTGCCTGCTGCTCCTCTTTGGACCATGACTTCCGCAGATCCGTGCGGCCACTCTGCAACGCATCGAGCAACACACGTGACTTCGACTGCTCCGCAAACGTCAACGCTTCGGCGACTCTCTGTTGCGATACGAGCAGATCGACCATGTCGTACCACGGTGACAACCTGCCTTCGAGAAAACTCATTTGCTGTTGTTCACTACCGGCAACTTCATGGCGCAGCATTTCAAGAGTGTTGATTGCGGTGAGAAAAGCCGTGCGTGCTTCCTCCGGTTGGCCCAACGCAACGAGCGCGCGTCCCATTTGGTCCTGCGCCGTCCAGATCTCTTCGCGGCTGTAAAGATCATCGGCGAGTTTCGCCGAGCGCCGGCTCACTTCGAGCATCTCGGCATACCTACCCTGCGCTTCATACAAGCGCGCGAGGTTATTCAGCGACAACATCGCCGCGCCTCGATCTTTACCCTGCTCGCGCAGTTGCAGACTCTTCTGCAACGGCTCGAGCGCTTCGTCCAGGCGTCCCTGCAAACGAAAGGTGTCGCCGATGTTGTTAAGAGCTCGGGCCATGCCGGGCGTCGCCTTCAATGCCTCGTAATTTGCGAGTGCTTTTCGAAAATACTCCAGGCCTTCTTCGTATTGTCCCTGCGACTTGTAGATGACGCCGATGTTGTTTTGTAGATTCGCGATGCCAAACTTGTCGTCAATCTCCACCAGGATGTCGAGGCTCTTACGGTTGTATGCGAGCGCCTGTTCCAGACGACCTTGTCGTCGATAGACCAAGCCGATGTTCTGATATTTGTAAGCGAGACTGCGTCGATCGAGGGACTCGCCCATTTCCTGAATCACTGCGAGACTCTTGTTCAAATAGACGAGCGCTTCGCCGTAACGACCCTGAGCGAGATAACGCGTGCCGATATTATTCAGCGCCATGTTGAGCGTGCTTTTATCGCCGATCTCTTCGCTCAGCGCGCGTGCCTTGTGATAGTAGTCAAGACCGACGTCGTAATGGCCGAGGGACGTGTGGGCCAGCCCGAGACTGTTAAAACTCAACGCGGTCAGTTTCTTGTCGCCCGTCTCCTGTGCTAACGCCAAACCCTTGTCGTAATACTCGACAGCAATCTCATGCCGCCGCTCCGTGTCGTAGGCATAACCGAGCGAGTGAAACGCGCGTGCCTGGCCCGCCTTGTCGCTTGCTTCTTCAAAAACGTTGAGACACTTTTTAAGGTAAGTTTCTGCTTCCTTCGGAGGATTGCGGCGCCCGTAAATATCACCAATCTCACACAACGTGTTCGCCACGCGCTTGCGGTCGCCGCTCTTTTCGGCGATGTGCAGCGCGAGGCTGGAAATCCGCAGTGCCTCGTTGTAATCGCCTTTTTGAACGATCGGCTCGGCCAGCGCCTTCAAAGCCGCCATTAAGGAGTCGTCGATCAGCTCGGGTTTTTGCGTGAGCAACTGATCCTGTTCCGCTTCTGATTTGAGCTGCACAAGCGCCGCAGCGAAGTCTTTTGAAGCTGTTTGCGATTGGCCGAGTGCCACAGTGATGAGGCTGAGGCTCAAAATCGGCAAAGAGAGCGCCCGGCGGAACGTCATCGGCATACTACGATCCCTCCTTAGCTGTACTGGCTCAGAAAGTTAACGCGCAAAAAATTCCTCAGGAGGGCCAGGTAATATCTTCAAAACTTCAGCAACTTCCTCAGTCGATGTCCAGATTCGAACCGAGGAAGATAATGAAACCAATTCAACTGCCATCATTCATACGCCTCGCAATCGCGCAGGCGTTAATCATCATTCTGACAACTATCGTTTACTTGCCCGTCGCCTTTGCAACATCGCGCGCGACAACTCCGCGAACAAAGCTTGCGGCGGCGCCTTTGGTCGGAACCATTCAGGTCAACGTCTCAAACGACGCTGACAATCTCGATCCAAACTCCGGCTGTGACACTGACGCAGCCGAGTCCGGCGAACAGTGCAGCTTGCGCGCCGCAGTTCAACGTGCGAATGCTCTCGCGGGCGACGATGAAATCACTTTCAACATTTCTTCAACGCAACCGAACTGCGATCCGTCAGTCAATCGCTGCACCATCAATCTGTTCAAGCCGCTCCCGGATCTCAGCACAAACATTCGCATCATGAGCCCCGGCATCGACAAGATCACTGTGCGACGTAATGGGGCCGGTAGCGACTTCCGCGTGTTCCGCGTGACGTCAGCAAGTGAAGTGACGTTCTCAGGTTTACGAGTTGAAAACGGCCGCCCGGCGGGAATCACTGCAGGTGGCGCAATCGCAAACGACGGCGCCGGGATCGTAAACGTCATTGACGGCATCTTTACTGACAACTTTGGCGGCACGATCGTCGGCTCGGGCGGCGCACTCGCGAACAGCAACAACGGCACGATGAACGTCGTCAACTGTTTCTTCGCTGACAATCACGCGACTTCGTCAGGCGGCGCCATCAACAACGGCGGC
>Ga0126311_10001485_pt1 | contig 11397 bp, 4 predicted proteins | sample Plot61_FD_92539 | JGI IMG/M metagenome (GOLD analysis project Ga0126311, IMG submission 92539) | Serpentine soil microbial communities from UC McLaughlin Reserve, CA, USA - Plot61 | ecosystem: Environmental > Terrestrial > Soil > Grasslands | place: USA: UC McLaughlin Reserve, Lake County...
AACGGGCAGTCTCGGACGGGGTCGTGCATCCCGCGTTCGGCTTAGACATTCTTACGAACCTCGTTGACGAAATCTCCGCGCTCGGCGAGGAGCAGGAGCGCGCTTCGTCCGCGCAGGAAAGTCTCGCGGCCGCGCAGGAGCCCGCGCCGCGGGCGGACGAAGAGTTGCGGGTCGAGATCGTGCCGCTGTCGGCCGGGGCGAACGAGCCCGAGATTCTGAAGGTCGAGCCGCTGCCGTTCGCGTTCCGCGGCGCGCCGGACGCCGTCGAGCCCGAGCCGCCCGAGGAGTTGTACCTGAGCCTGCTCGACGACGAGGGCGACTTCCGCGCGGGGCAGCTCGCGACGATAAAGGTTCACGTGGGCCGCGGCGCTTACGGGCGCTCGCCCGTGGCGGGCGCGTCCGTGACGGTGAAGATTCTCGGCACGACCTTCCGCCCGCTCATACTGACGACGGACACGGACGAGCGCGGCCTCGCGATCATCCGCGCGCTCCTGCCGCGCTTCAACTCGGGCCGCGCGGCCTTAATCATCCGCGCGACCTCGGGCGAAGAGTTCTCCGAGCTGCGCCGAATCATCCACCAGTAGGGAGTGGCAGCGCTTGAAGATAAGACTCAACGGCGAGGACAAAGAGACGGAAGAGGGCACGACGCTCCCCGCACTCATCGAGAGCCTCTCGCTCGCGCCCGAGCGCATCGCCGTCGAGCTAAACGGCGAAGTCGTGCGCCGCGCCGAATGGCCGCGCGTCACGCTCAACGAAGGCGACCGCGTCGAGGTCGTACACTTCGTCGGCGGCGGAGGCTGGGAAGTACTGAGTGCTGAGGACTGAGTACTGAGTGAAGAGCAGGCGCCTTCCACTCAGTCCTCAGTCCTCAGTCCTCAGCACTGTAATCTCGCTTGCCTCACGAATTTCTCTTTCTCACGCGGCGGGTGTAAATTGAGTGCCGGTCGCGGCGCGGCCGCATCCTTGAGAAAGAGTCTTCATAGAATGTCCACAGCAGTTGAAGCAGGCAGAGAGACCTTCGAGGTCGGCGGGCGCGCGTTCACGTCCCGCCTCATCGTGGGGACGGGGAAGTACAGAAGCTTCGAAGAGATGAAGGCCGCGCACCGTGAGTCGGGCGCGGAGATTGTAACGGTCGCGGTGCGGCGCGTGCCGCTCGACCGCAAGACCGAGTCGTTCCTCGACCACCTGGATCCCTCGCTCGTCATACTGCCGAACACGGCCGGCTGCTACACGGCCGACGAGGCCGTACGCACGGCGCGGCTCGCGCGCGAGGCTTTGCAGACCGACCTAATCAAGCTCGAAGTCATAGGCGACCAGACGACGCTCTTTCCCGACAACGAGGGGACGCTCGAAGCCGCGCGCGTGCTCGTGCGCGAGGGCTTCATCGTTCTGCCTTACTTCTCGGACGACCTCGTGATGGCGAAGAAGCTTCTGGACGCGGGCTGTGCGGCCGTGATGCCTCTGGCCGCGCCGATTGGCTCGGGTCTCGGCGTGCAGAACCCCGCGAACCTGTCTATCATGCGCGAGCAGTTGCCCGACGCGACCATCATCGTGGACGCGGGCGTGGGGACGGCGAGCGACGCGGCCGTCGCGATGGAGATAGGCGTGGACGCCGTGCTTATGAACACGGCGATTGCGGAGGCCGCAGACTCCGCGCGCATGGCTAAGGCGATGCGCCTCGCGGTCGAGGCGGGCCGGCTCGCGTACCTCTCGGGACGCATGCCGAAGCGCCTATACGCGAGCGCGTCGAGCCCGCTCGCGGGCGTCGTTCGCTGAACTCACGGCGTCGTAAGAGTCGGCGCAAGTCTTCGACGTGTAGATAAGAAAACTCTTCGGGGTAGAAGAAAGATATGAGAAGCGGGGGCGCTCCTTCTTCGGATGAAGGGGCGGCTCCCGCTTCCTTTTGCTCCGGCGCGACGACGACACAGGCGTGCGCGGGCGAGACGGAGTTACGCGGCGACGGCGCGGCGGTCGCGAAGTCTGAGCCGTTGTCGTCCGAGTCTGCGCAGCCTTCGTCTTTCCTGACGACGGCGGTCGTGTTGCCGGGCGCGCTCGTCGCGTGCGTGCCCTCGAAGCAGTCCGCGTTGCCGTAGCCGACGAAGTCCGCGAGCGCAGAGCCCGCCGGGCAACTGCCCGTCAGCGTCGAGGTGTTTTTGACGAGCGCGACCTTGCCCGCGTTCGCGGCGAGCGCGATGCTGCCGGTCGCGTCGGGCGTCGGGAGCGACTGCGTGCCGCCGGAGCCCGCTCCCTCCTGCACGAGAAAGTAACCACCCGGCGCGAGCGTGCCCGCGAGCGGAGTCTTCTGCCAACTCGCGCCCGACGCGCCCGCGTACTGCACAGACCAGCCGCTCAAATCGACGGCCTCACTCCCGCGGTTGAACAACTCTACGAAGTCGTTCTTATAAACCGACCCGCTGTTGCCCCCGCCGCTGTAGACCTGACTGACGACGACGCTCGTGAACGGAGTCGGCGACGGCGAAGGTGTGGGCGACGGTGACGGCGTCGGCGTCGGACTCGGTTCGGGAGTCGGAGTCATCGTCGGAGTCGGCGTCTCTTCCGGTGTGGGAGTCGGCGTGGGAGTCGGTTCAGGAGTTGGCGTCGGACTCGGAGTTAGTTCGGGCGTGGGGGTTGCAGTCGGGCTCGGCGTTGGCGTCGGAGTCGGCGTTGATGTCGGCGCGGGTGTCGGGGTCGGCGTGGGGGTTGTATTGCACGGCGCGAGTGTCGTGGCCGTGTTGCGCGGCGAAGGCGCGGCCGTGTGAAAGTCGGTCTTGTTGTCGTCGCCGTCCGCGCAGCCTTCGACGAGCCTTTGCGCGGAGGTCGTGTTTGACGCGGCGGGCGAGGGGCCTGTGCCCTCGAAGCAGTTCGCGCTCGGGCCGTAGCCGACCAGGTCAACGTACTGCGAGGCGTCGGGGCAAGCGACGCCGAGCGCCTGCGTCGAAGCGACGAGCGCGACCTTGCCGGCGCTCGCGCTCATGGTAATGCCGCCGGACGCGTCGGGCGCGGGCAAGTCCTGCCCGCAGGGCAGACCGTCGCAGCCCGCGCCCGACGCTCCTTTGATTAGAAGATATTGTCCGGGCAGAAGAGTCACGCGCGGAAGCTCGGTCGCCTGCCACGCAGAGCCGTTCGCGGAAGCGTATTGAATAGACCAGCCGGAGAGGTCTACGAAAGTCTCGCCCCGATTGAAGACCTCTATGAAGTCGTCCTTGAAGTGCGCGCCGCTGTTGCCGCCGCCTCCGTAAATCTGACTGACGACGACGAGCGGCCTCGGCGTAGGCATTGGCGTCGGGGTGGGTGAAGGGGTAGGCGAAGGCGTCGGCGTGGGCGTTGGCTCAGGTGTTGGTGACGGCGTTGGAGTCGGCGTCGGTTCTGGTGTCGGAGTAGCAGTCGGGCTCGGCGTCGGCGACGGGGTCGGCGTCGATGTCGGAGACGGCGAAGGCGTCGGAGTTGGTGTCGGAGTTGGAGTCGGCGTCGGCATTGCGTTGCATTGAGCCAGTGTCGTGGCCGTGTTGCGTGGCGAAGGCGCAGCCGAGTGGAAGTCAGTCTTGTTGTCGTCGAAGTCTGTGCAGCCTTCGTTCTGCCTTTGCGCGGAGGTAGTGTTGGAGGGCGCGGGCGCGGGGCTCGTGCCTTCGTGGCAACTCACGTTAGCGCCCGCCGTGCCGTAGCCGACGAGGTCGATTAGCTGCGACGCCGCGGGGCATGCGCCGACGAGCGCCTGCGTCGAGGCGACGAGCGCTGTCTTGCCCGCCGTCGCGCTCAAGACGATGTTCCCCGTCGCATCCGGCGCAGGCAAATCCTGCCCGCAGGGTGCCGCGTTGCATCCGTTCCCGGACGCCTCTCTGATTAGAAGATATTGACCGGGCAAGAGCGTCACGTGCGGAAGCTCTGTCGCCTGCCACGTCGAGCCGGTAGCACTCGTGTATTGCACAGACCAGCCCGAAAGGTCTGCGGCCGTCTCGCCTCGATTGAAGATTTCAACGAAGTCGTCTCTGTACGGCGCGCCGCTGTTTCCGCCTCCGCCGTAGACTTGACTGATGACGACGAGCGGCGTGGGCGTCGGAGAGGGCGAAGGGGTGGGTGAAGGCGTCGGCGTCGGTTCCGGTGTGGGAGTGGACGTGGGAGTCGGCTCCGGGGTAGGAGTTGGTTCGGGAGTCGCCGTCGGAGACGGCGTGGGTGACGGAGTCGGAGTTGGTGTCGGTGACGGCGTGGCGTCACACGGCGCGAGTGTTGAGGCGGTGTTGCGCGGCGTGGGGACGCCCGTGTTGAAGTCGAGTTTGTTGTCGTCGGAGTCGGTACAGCCTTCGTCCCGTCTGTGCGCGGAGGTGTTGTTGGAGGGTGCGGTGGCGGGGCTCGCGCCCTCGAAACAGTTCGCGCCCGCGCCGTAGCCGAGCAGGTCGATGTACTGCGAGGCGGCCGGACAACTTCCGCTCAGCGTCTGCGTAGAGGCCACGAGGGCGACCTTGCCGGCGCTCGCGCTCATGGCGACGTTCCCCGTCACGTCCGGCGTTGGCAAGTCATGGCCGCACGGGGCCGCGTCGGCGCAGCCGGCTCCCGAAGCACCTTTGACCAAGAGGTACTGGCCCGGCAAGAGCGTCACGTGCGGCAACCCGACGCTCTGCCACGCAGAGCCGGTCGCCGAAGAGTACTGGACAGACCAGCCCGAAAGGTCTACGGCCGTCTCGCCGCGGTTGAAAATCTCTATGAAGTCATCTTTGAAAAGTGCGCCGCTGTTGCCGCCGCCTCCGTAAATCTGACTGATGACGACGAGCGGCGTAGGCGTAGGCATCGGGGTCGGGGTCGGCGCAGGTGTGGGCGAAGGCGTCGGGGTTGGTGGTGGCGTCGGCGAAGGCGTCGGCGTGGGGGTCGGGTTGACGTTGAGAGTCGCGTTGCCTTCGATGCCGCCCGCGCGCGCTCGTATCGTCACGGTGCCGGACATGAGCGCTTCGGCCGTCGTGTCGAAGCCGGTGGAGTTTGAGAGCGAAGCCTTCTTCGCGTCGTCCGCGAGCCAGCGGAAGAGGACGCGCGTGACCTCCACCTCGGCGCCGCCCGAAAGCGCGTAGGCGCGCGCGGCGAACTGCTGTCGCGCGTGAACGTCGAGCGCGGCGCTCGAAGGCGTGACTTCGATTCGCGTGAGCGCGTGCGAGCCGAAGGGCGTGCCGTCCGCGCGGAGGCCGGGTGTGTACGCGCGGCCCGCGGAGTTCGTCGCGGTCGCGTGCGCGTTGAACTCTCCGCCGCTCGCGCCGACGGACGCGTCGGGCGAGCGCGTCAGCGACTGGTCTCTCGGCGCTGCCGCCGAACCGCCAGCGCCGTACGCGAGCGCGGCGACCGTGTGAACCGGGCCGCCCGCGAGAGGCAGCTTGACGGTTACCGTGTCGCCCGCGTCGTTGAGCCCGAGCGAAGAAGTCTTCAGCACGAGCGCGCCGCCGAAGGCTTCGTCAGAGGGTGAGGGAGAGCCGCCGCCGAAGACTAAGACGGCGCGGCCCGCTTCCAGAGTCGTGTGCGCTGGGAAGTTGAAGCGCACGCCCGACGCGTCGGAGATTTGCACGCCGGAGAGTTCGACGGGCTCGTCGGAGTTGTTCAGAAGCTCCACGAACTCGTCGTCGTCGGAGCTTCGCGCGCCGTCGCGGTTCGCGTCGCCCTCGACCTCGGCCGTCGAAGAATTGTCGGTCGGCACGTCCGCGAGAACTTCGTTGAGCACGAGAGGCAGCCGCACGTCTACGCCCGCGCGCGCCGAGACGTTCGAGCCCCTGTTGTCGGGCGCGGACACGTTGACTACGCACGCGCCGACGCCCGACGCCGTGAAGAGCCCGGACGAATCCACCGAGCCCGCCGCGTCGGAATCGACACTCCAGCCGAACGAGACGCCGTCTACGGCGCGGCCGTTCTCGTCGAAGGCGACGGCAGAGAGTTGTCGCGTCGCGCCGCGGTTCAGCGTGAGTGTCGAGGGCGTCACTTCGAGGCGCGCTATCTTCGGCGGTAGCGCGCGAACGTCGAGGTTTGAAGGCGGGCTCTCAACTTTGACGGAGTCCTGCGTCGCGTTCGCGCGGAGTTGCGACGTGCCGGGCTTCAGTCCTTTTAAGATTATCGACGCAGAGCCCGCGTCCGTATCCACGCTCGTACTCTCGACGGGAGCTACGCTCTCGTCAGTCAACTCAAAGTCGAGCGAATTGACTTTCAGCGTCCTGCCGTACTGGTCGAACGCCCGCGCGTCAAAGCGCGCCGACTCACCTTCGAATATCGTCTGCGCGTCGGGCGAGAGCGCGACGCGCGTGAGTGTTCCCGCGCGTTCGAGGAAGAACCCGCCGTCGGCGCGAGTGCCGGGCGAGAACCTGCGCCCGTCGGACGCCGCGGCGTGAAGCACGAAGCCGCCCGTGATGTCGGGCGCGCGCGTGACGGATTGATTTATAGAGTCGCCGCCGAAGCCATCACCCGACCCGCCGTAAGAGAACTGCGTTACGAGGTTGCCCGCCGCGTCGCGTACGAGAATCGTCAGGCCCGCGTTCGTGAGCGAGAGCGAGCTGGAAGAGACTCGGCCGACGAGCGCGCCGCCGAAGAAGGGGTCGCCCGCGTTCGCGCCGTCCCCGCCGAAGAGCACGAGCGCCTCGCCCGGAGGGAGGGAACTCCCCTGCGCGAAGCGGTGACGCACAGTCTCGCTCGTGCCGTTGAGAGGTCTGGTCTTCAGCGTCCAGCCCGACAAATCGAGCGCCGAAGCAGAGCCGTTGACCAGCTCTACGAACTCCTCGTCCGGGCCGCTGCGCATGCCGTCGTGGTTCGCGTCTCCGGCCGCGCCGTCGGGCGGGTCTGCGAGCACCTCGTTTATGACGAGCGTGCGCGTGACGACGTTCAGGACGGATTGAGCCGCGACGCCGCCGACGTTCGCGCTGACGGTCGCGTCGCCCGGCGCGAGGCCGCGCGCGAGTCCCGACGCGTCAACGGCGGCCACGCCTTCGGCGCTCGTGTCGAAGGACGCGTGCGCGTTCTCAATCTCTTCGCCGAGCGAGTCGAAGGCGCGCGCCCTGAAACTCATCTCGCCGCCGACGGGGATAACCGCGGAGTCGGGCGAGAGTTCGACGCGTGCGACGCGCGGGGGCGCGCCGCCGTCGCCTATGGTCAGCGCCGCACGGTTGCTCTCCGCGCCGTCGGCCCGCACTGTGAGCGTCAACGCGCCCGCGCCTTTTAGCTTCGAAGGGAGCGCGACGTGAAGCTGGTCGAGGCCGGGAAGCTCGGGCGAGGGAATTACGGCTTCGACCTTCAACGTGCGGCCGCCCGCGAAGGCTTCGACCTTTGAAGCGCCGCGGAGCCCCGTGCAGAAGATTATGAGTCGGCGCGGCTCGCCCGCGGCGTCGGTCGCGTCGAAGGGGCCGGGGCTCAAGGTCTGGTTGTCGAGCGCGAGTGCTTCGCCCGTGCCCGCGCCGTTGGTCGTGAAGAGGCCGGGAGCGGTGTCGTTGACGTTGACAGTCCCGCGTATCTCAAGCCCGTCGTGGTTTCGCACCGTGACCTCGGCCGCGCCCGCGAAGAGGCCGTGCGGCATAAGGAAGTTTATCTGCGTCGGCGAGGCGTAGAAGATTTGCGCTGCGCGGCCTTCGACTGTGACTGTGACGTTACGGAAGTTTGAAGGGAACGAGCCGTCGCTTCGTCGCCCCGCTTCCGAAGGGTTGAGCGCGAGGCGCGTGCCCGTGAGGATTGCGATTGAGTCGGGCGCGAGCGCGCCCGCGGGCGGGGTCTTGGCGGGCAGCGCGCCGTTGAAGAAGCGCAAGCCGTTCTCGAACTGCGCGCGCGGCTCTAGCCGCGCGAGGAAGATTTCCGAGTCGTTCGCGAAGTCGGGCGAGACCTCGGGCTCGGCGAGCGAGCGCGCGAAGCTGAAGGCGACGAGCGAGCCCGCGTCGTCGAGCGAAGAGACGACTTCTGCCGTCGCGCCCGCGGGCGCGTTCGTGACGCGCGTGACGTGCGCGGTCGGGATGTCGTAGACGTAAAGCTCCGCGCTCGCGTCGGCGTTTCCGCCCGTCACGGAGCGGCGCGTCGCGAAGGCCACGCGGTCGCCGTCGCCGCTTATCGAGGCGTTGAGCGGAACGTCCGAGGCGCGCGTGCCGAGCTGCGTGAGCTGTCGCGGGGCGTTGCCGTTGCGGCCGTCGAGCATGAATACCTGCGTCGCGCCGTTCGCGCCGCGCGCGGAGTAGACTGCGCGCAGGCCGTCGTCGCTCAGGGCGCGCCCGTACGCGAGCGAGAGGGCTTGCACGTCGCCCGCGGCTTTGAAGGACGAGCCGTCGGCCGTCTTATAGATGAAGAGGTCGCCGACGGAAACGCCGCCCGCCGTCTCTCTGTCGCGCACGAAGGCGACGCGCGAGCCGTCGCCGCTCAGCTTCGCGTCGCGGGCGTCGGCGTCTCCGTCCGTTAGTTGAGCAAACGTCTGCGTGCGCGCGTCGAAGAGAAAGACTTCGCGTTTGTGTTCGGCGTTCGCGCCCGTCAGGTCTCGGTCTGAGGTGAACGCGACGAGATTGCCGTCGTCGGAGATGGAAGGCTGAAAGCAGCCCTGCGACGCACGCAGAGAGGGGTCGTCGGGGAGCGTCTTCGTCACCTGAACGAGCCGCGCGCCGTCGTGAAAGAAAATCTCCGAGTCGCCGTCGCGGTTCTCTCCGACGGGGTCGTCCTTGCTCGCGAAGGCCGCGCGCCGCCCGTCCTGCGACACGGCGGGCGCGGGGCCGCGCGAGCGCGAAAGCTCGGTCGGAAGTACGGAAGCGTCCGTCGCGTTCGTCGCCCTTGTCTCATTCGTCTCAAGCGCGACGACGCGGAGGCCCGCGGGCGTCGAACCTGCGCTCGACTCGAAGACTACGCGCGAGCCGTCGCCGCTGAGCGTCGGGTTGATGTTGACGGACTCGGGCGCGGTCGTCGTGAGACGCCGCGGGGCGTTCGACTGCGAGCGCACGCCGGCGACGAGCAGGCAGAAAATAGTTGCGGAGATGAGGACGACGGCGAGACGCCTTGCGCGTGAGGCCACGGCCGTGCTCCTTTCGTTTGAAGGGGCGAACGGCTGGCGGCTCCGCTCACGCGTAAACGTGTTGTCGGCTTATGAATGTCCGAAGGGCTTCTTCTCTCGAAGCGGACGGGTCAGACCCGTGAGTGGGCCCGACCGTTTGTGCGCGGCATTCTACAACTTGTTCGCGAAATGGCAAAGGAAATGTAGAGGGTGTGTCTTAAAGCTTGCCGGAAAGATTAAAGCAGCGCTCATTCGGGCGCGCCCTCCCCCTGGGAGCGCGGGCATCCTGCCCGCATTGAGCGCCGAAGGCGCGAAGACTGAGAAGCGCCTTCGCTCTACGTAGAGTTACGGCGCTTCTTCATCAAGCGTGCTCTGGCACGCTTCGGCGGGCAGGGATGCCCGCGCTCCCGGCTAGAGGTCGCGTTCAAGTGGGCGTCGCTGTAGCCACCGCAGATACGGAGACACAGAGGTTTTGAGGGTTTGGAATTTTGAGATTTGTAATTTTGAATCCGAACCTCCGTGTCTCCGTGTCTGCGGCGGTAATCCCGAAACCGGCCCCGAACACAGCGAGAGTCAGTCACTCCGCGCGGCGGTAACAGGTCTCGCCCTTGTCGTTCGTGAGGCAGACGAACTGCTTGCCGTACTCGTCCGTCTTCGTCCGTAGTCGGAAGGTCTCGCGCTCAAGCGTGTACTCGCGCTCCTTCGTGCTGTTCGGCGCGCATCCGTTCTGCTGCCGCCAGAAGTTCCTGCTCGGGATGAGCGTCAAGGTCGAGCCGTCGGTCTCGAACCTACCCTTCTTGTCGTTGAAGAGGGTCGTCGTGCAGCCGTACATGGTCGATTGAAGAAGGCCGACGAACTCGAAACGGCCGTCGGCCGTGAAGACGTACTTGAAGGTCGAGCCGTTGCTCGGCGTGGTCGCGCCGGTGACGGTGTTGCGGTCGGCCATCATCGACATCCCGCCCGTCCCCCAAGTACCTACGAGCCAACTCGCAGCGTTCACAGCGCCGCGCTCCGGCCCCCGCGCGGCGGCGCGTGGTGCCTGCGCCGCGTCGGCGTTAATCTGTCCCTCACCGGCCGCGTGTACTTCAGTCCAGGCCACGAGCAACGCCTCGTCCGTGGGGACGTAGAAGCCGAGCACGGCGCGGCGCGTCGGGGCCTCTCTGGCGACGCTGAAGACAGTAACTTCGCCCTCCCTGCCGGCCTCCTCGTACGCCCAACCCTTCGCACGGAGGCTTCCTTGCAGTTGGCGCATAAGGTCGGCCGCGTTCTCCCTACGGTAGCCCGCGCCAGACCATGCGAGAACCTCCGAATCGCCCTGCACAATCTTGCTGCCGCCCGCCTCGACTATCTTCTTCAGCGCGGAGTTGACCTCGGCGGGGACGCTGCCCACGCGTACGCGCTCGGCCCCCGCGGGCAGCCGCGCCTCCGTGACCGAAGAGCTGGCGGCCGCTTCCGTATCCTGCGCCCACGCGGGCGCGGCGAGAAATAAGACCGACGAGAGCAAAGCTATTGAAGCCCGCAACGTTTTCTCGAACATGACATCTCCCCTTAATCGAATAAGACTGCGCGCTCCGCGCGCCGGCGCGCGCGAGGCAACCCTTCTAATCGACTAACGCGTAGTGAGAGGCGGAGAAGGTATCAACGCGGGGCAAAATTTCGTCCAACAGAACCGCGAACGGCAGTGAGCGGGTCGCAGTACGACTTAACCACGGAGACACGGGGGCGCGGCTAAAGACTTCCAGCCGCGCCCCCGTGTCTCCGTGGTTGAGCTACCCGGTCGCTACCGCTCCCGGTTCTGTCGTCTAGGTTCCGCTGGCGGTCGTCACCGCGTCGGGTTGTTTGCGCGCGGCGAACTCGGGGAGGGCTTCGAAGACTTCGAGCGCGTACTTCACATTGTTGAAGGGGGCGGAGACCTGGACGCCCTGTATCGAGTCGCGCACGTCCAGCAACAACTCGCGCGCGATGGCGAGCCCCTCGTCGCGGGCGGCCTCTTTGCCTTTTTCGGAGGCGAGGCGCATGCGCTCCATGATGCTCGGGGTGACGCGCACGCCGGGGACTTCGTTGTGCAGAAACTCTGCGTTGCGGTAGGAGACGAGCGGCCAGATGCCCGCGATGACGGGGACGCGCACGTGCTCTATGCGGCGCAGGAAGTCGCGTAGCTGTTCCGAGTCGAAGACCGGCTGCGTGATGGCGTACTCCGCGCCCGCCTCCACCTTCCACTCGAAGCGCTTTATCTCCTCGTCAAGATTTATCGCGCCGGGGTTGACGCCGACGCCTATGCAGAAGGACGTGGGCATGCCTATGGGGTTGTTGCCGAGGTCTAGCCCGTGGTTGAGCTTGTTGACCATGTTCGTCAGGCCGATTGAGTCGATGTCGAAGACGGCCGTCGCGTCCGGGTACGGCCCCATCTTCGGCGGGTCGCCGGT
>Ga0126311_10001486_pt1 | contig 11397 bp, 11 predicted proteins | sample Plot61_FD_92539 | JGI IMG/M metagenome (GOLD analysis project Ga0126311, IMG submission 92539) | Serpentine soil microbial communities from UC McLaughlin Reserve, CA, USA - Plot61 | ecosystem: Environmental > Terrestrial > Soil > Grasslands | place: USA: UC McLaughlin Reserve, Lake County...
ACGTCGGCGTACGGAACCGGCGACGGGTGCGCCCCGCCTGCGATCAGACCGGCGATGTGCGCGGCGTCGACCATCAAGCGCGCGCCGCACGCGTCGGCGATGTCGCGGAAGGCGGCGAAGTCGATCGTGCGCGGGTAGGCCGTCGCTCCGGCGATGATCAACTTCGGGCGCTCGGCCATGGCGATGGCGCGCACCTCGTCGTGGTCGATGCGCTCGGTCTCGCGGTCGACGCCGTACGCGACGAAGTCGTAGAGCCGACCGCTCGCGTTGACCGGAGATCCGTGGGTGAGGTGTCCGCCCTGGTCTAGGCGCATGCCCATGACCTTGTCGCCCGGGTCGAGCAACGCGAGGTAGGTGGCCATGTTGGCGTTGGCGCCGGAGTGGGGCTGCACGTTGGCGTGGTCGGCGCCGAACAGCTCGCACAGCCGTTGGCGGGCGAGCTCCTCGGCCTCGTCGACGACGTGGTTGCCGCCGTAGTAGCGCTTCGCCGGGTAGCCCTCGGAGTACTTGTTCGTGAGCACGGAGCCCTGCGCCGCGAGCACCGCACGCGAGGTGAAGTTCTCCGACGCGATGAGCTGGACGGTGGTGTTCTGGCGTTCGGTCTCCCGGGCGATGATCTCGGCGATCACGGGATCGTCGGCGCGCAGCTGTTCGGCGTCGGTGGTCACAGGATTGCTCCGTTCTCGAGCTGGGTGATCTCGTCGATCCGCCGCTGGTGCCGGCCGCCTTCGAAGTCGGTGGTGAGCCACACTCGCAGGACCTCGTCGGCCAGGCCCTCTCCGACCACGCGTGCGCCGATCGACAGGACGTTGGCGTCGTTGTGCCGGCGCGAGAACTCGGCGGTGTAGAGGTCGTTGCACAACGCGGCGCGCACGCCCTTCACCTTGTTGGCCGACAGCTGCTCACCCTGTCCGCTGCCCCCGAGCACGATGCCGCGGTCGGCGTCACCGTCGGCAACCGCGCGGCCCACGCGCGAGCAGTAGATCGGGTAGTCGACCGGTTCCTCGGAGTCGGTACCGAGGTCGGTGACGTCGTGACCGTCGTCCTTCAGGACGGCGATGAGGTGCTCCTTCAGGCGGAAGCCCGCGTGGTCGGAGCCGATGGCGATCCGCATGGGCGCTCCCGCGTCGGCGACCGCGTCAGTGTAGGGAAGGCGGACCGTCCAGCCGCGAAGGAAACCAGGCTCCGCGGGAGCGTCACACCGTGTCCGTAGCCTGGGCGCGGTGGAGGCTGAACAACTTCCTCGCGTGTCTCCCTACCTGCTGCGGCGGGCCGACTCGATGTGCGCGCTCCGCCTCGCCCGCAGCTTCGAAGCCTTCCGGCAGTCCCACGACCCGTTCCACCGATCACGGCTACGTGACGCGTTCCTGGCTGTCGTCCGAGACGTACACGCCGAGATGGCGGAACCGGCCGCATCCGACTTCGAGGGCATCGGCGCGATGCTCGAGCCAGAGGTGCTCCCCGAGGAGCGCGCGGTGCTCGACCAGGCGGCGCGTTGGTACCTCGAGATCTTCGGCGATCGCCCAGCGCGGTGGGAGGACCCCGGGACGGATTCACCGACCTTGTCGCGTCGCGGCGTGCGCGTTGGCGGGTGGGTCGACCTCCCGCTCCGCAGGCCCGATGGCGGCTTCGAGCTTCGCCAGTTCGACTTCTCGGGCCGAAAGGATCTCCCGACTGACCCCCTCGAAGACCCGGCGCTGCGAGTCGCATTCCTCCGGCTCAAGGATTGGCTCGCAGGCGCACCTCTGCAACTGGTTTGGGTTGATCTCCTGCGCGGGTTGAAGGTCGAACGGTCAGTCGCCGAGCGCGAGCGTCCCACCGCGAACGAGTGGTTCGACGAGCGACTGAAGACCGTCATGTCGAGAGCTGAGGCTCCCGTAGCGCGCAGCGGTCAGGACTGCGCAAGTTGCGCGGTGCTGTCAGGGTGCCCGGAGCACAAGAAGGCCGCGCACTATGGCCGCCGAAGCGATTTGCTTCCGGGCATCCTGCACGTCACCCCGACGAGTCTCGACACGTGGCGTCGCTGCCCGCGCGAGTGGCGCGACCACCAGCTCTTCGGCATCCCCGCCAGCGACACCGATCCCGGCGGTGTGCACGGCCAGCAGCTGCACGACGCGCTGCACATGATCCACGTCGAGGGCTCGTGCCACGACCTGGAGCACGTCGGCGACGTGCTCGTGCGCCGCGGGCTCGACCACGACGACCGCCTGTGGGGCGAGATCGAACGGCACACCGCTCGATGCCCGAGCCCGGCCGACGTGGTCGGGCACGAGCTCACCCGCGCTCGGTTCTCTCCCGACCCGATCACGCCGTTCATGGCGACCGCGCGCATCGACGCGCTGTGGGCCCACGACGGGCTGCTCGACGCGCGCGACTACAAGAGCGGTCAGGTGTGGAGCGACCGGGTCGCCGACGACAAGCAGGCGCGCCTGCAGGCATGGGTGCTCGCCCCGCTCGCCGAGGGACGCGGCCTCCGCCTGCGCGTCTCGTTCGAGCACCTCGCGTCCGAGGTGGTCGACGACCCCGAGCCCTTCGAACCCGACGCCGACGACCTGCTGGCGATCGAGGCCGACCTCCGGCGTGAGGTCGCGACGATCCGGGGTACCACGGAGTTCGCGGGTGTGGCCGATCCGGAGGTGTGCGTGCGCTGTCGGTACCGTTCGATCTGCCCCGAGTCTGCGACCCCGGGCGTGCCGGTGTGGCCCACGGTCGAGGCCGAGGAGGACGTGTGAACACGTCACGCGGACGGATGTTGCGGTGGGGCTTCACCAAGCGGTGTGCGCGCTGCGGGAGCGGTCACCTCTTCAAGCGCTGGTTCACGATGGTCGACGACTGCCCGCGGTGCGGCCTGCACTTCGAGCGCGAGCAGGGCTATTGGGCCGGCGCCCTGGCCATCAACATCGGGATCGCCGCGTTGGCGTTCGTGCTGGCGTTCGGGATCGGGCTCGCGCTCACCGCGCCCGACATCCCCGTGGTGCCGTTCCTCGCGGTGCTCGTCCCGCTCATGATCCTCGTGCCCGTCCTGGCGTACCCGTTCTCCAAGACGATCTGGGTCGCCGTCGACCGCGCACTCCTCCAGCACCTCGACCGCAACGAGGCGCTCGACGAACGCCACTGACCGCCGTTCCGGCGTCGCGAGACGAGAATAATTGGTGTCTGGCGACGCAGGTTCGTTCAGGGAGGCGTTCAGGGAGTGAGGTCGATCTTCAGGGTGAGGACGCCGTCGGTGAACTCCCAGGTGGCGTCGCCGATGATGGCGAAGTCCTGGAAGTCGCGCTGCGCCTGCTCCACGAAGCGCTGACGCTCCGCGCCGGCGACGGGCGGCAGCGGGCGGTCGCGCACGGCCGCGGCGCGCTCCCGGAAGCGGGCGATCATCGCGTCGACGTCGAGCTGGTCGGCCATCGCGCTCAGCCGACCACGCGCTCGATGAACGCGTCGATTCGCTCGTTGGCCCGCTTGGCGAGCTCCATGGGGAAACCGGGAAACCCGTGGATGCCGTCCGGGTACACGGCCAGCTCGGACTCGTTGCCGTAGGCCGCCCAGCGCGCGGCCATGAAGAGGCTGTCGTCGAGCAGGTGGTCGGCGGTCCCGACGGTGAAGAGCGCGGGCGGCATGTCGTGCAGATCGGCGTAGAGCGGCGAGATGCTCGGCACCTTGCAGTCGTCGGCGCCGAGCCCCGGGAGGAAGCACTCGTTGACGAACGCGAACACGCCGTCGCTCAGGATGTCGGGCGTGTCGGACGGACGGGCGCCGCGCACCGACGGCGTGCCCGACAGGTCGTAGGCGCCGAACACGAGGTTGGCGCCGATGACGCGGTCGATGGCCTCGAGCTCGTCGCGCACGCGCAGCAGCGTGAGCGCGGCGTAGTACCCACCGGCCGACTCACCGCCGACGAGCAGGCGAGTCGTCCCGAACTCGTCCTCGCCTCGCTCGACCAACCAGCGCGCGACGGCGAGGCAGTCGTCGGAGCCCGCGGGATGCGGGTGCTCGGGCGCGAGGCGGTAGTCAACCGACACCACCGCGAGATCGAAGCGCGACGAGAAGTCGGCGTTGCTGACGTCGTTCATCAACGGCGACCCGAGCATCATCGCCCCACCGTGGAAGTGGAGGTAGATCGCACGCGCCGGCGCGTCGGGGCGGAAGACCCGGCACGGCACCCCTGCAATGACCTGATCGCGGCCCGCGGGCGACGCGACCTCGAGTGGTTTCATCATCTCGCGTTGCAGGCGCACCCGCTCGTCCCGGTCGAGCGCCTCGACGTCGGGGCCGCCCGTGCCGAGCATCTCCGCGATCGAAGCCGCCATGCCGCGCGCTTCGTCGCGTAGGCCCTCGTATTCCTCCGGCCACAGTGTCATGGAGCGACGCTACCGCGATCAGGCCGCCGGCTCTCCTGGCACGCGAGCGACCAGGACCCGAGCGCGGCCGACGAGGTCGCGGTCGACGCGCACGTCCCGGAACCCGGCGTCGGTGGCGAGCTCGAGCGCGCGGTCGGCCTGATGCGGTGCAAGCTCGAGGACGAGCGCGCCACCGGCAGGGTCGAGCCAGCGTTGCGCGCCGGCGACGAGCACTTCGAGCGCCTCGTACCCGGTGGGACCGCTCACCAGCGCGGCGCGCGGCTCCCAGTCGGCGACGGCGCGCGGAAGCTCGGCCACTTCGTGCTCGGCGACGTAGGGCGGGTTCGACACGATCACCCGCAGCGCGCCGCGCAGCTCGGGCGGCAGCGCGTCGTACCAGGACCCGGCACGGACGCGCACGCGCGTGGCCGCCGAGCCGATGCCGGCGACGTTGGCGCGCGCGACGACCAGGGCGTCGTCACTCAGGTCGGTCGCCCACACCTCGGCGTCCGGGAGCTCACGCGCCATGGCGAGGGCGATGGCGCCGGACCCGGTTCCGAGGTCGGCCACCGCGTAGGAGGTGTCGGCCGCGAGCCACGCGTCGTGCCGGCCTCGGCGCGCCCCGAGACGCACCGCTTCGTCGATCGCAGTGCGGGCCACGACCTCGGTCTCGGGCCGGGGCACCAGCACGCGCCGGTCGACGACGAGGTCGACGCCGAGGAAGTCCCAGCGCCCGAGCACGTACTGCAGTGGTTCACCGGCGGCTCGGCGGTCGAGCATGTCGTCGACGTGCTGCAGCGCGGGCGCCGTCGCCGGTTCGCGCTCGTTGGCGATGAGCTCGGCGCCGTCGTAGCCGGAGACGCGTTCGACCATCCAGCGCGCCTCGGTGTCGGGCCTGAGCGCGCCGGCTTCGCGCAGTCGCGCCTCGGCGCGCACGCGCACGTCGGCCCAGGTGCTCACCGCCATCGGTCAGAGCGCTTCGTCGCCGAGCTGTTGGTGGCGTTCGTCGGCCATGAGCGAGTCGGTGAGATCGTCGTGCTGACCGGCGAGCACCTGGTCGAGGGAGTGCACGGTGAGACCGATTCGGTGGTCGGTCACGCGGTTCTCCTTGTAGTTGTAGGTGCGGATCTTGTCGGAGCGGCCGCCGCTCTTCACCTGGCCTCGCCGCGCCGACGACAGCTCCGCCTCTTGGCGCTCCCGCTCGATCTCGTAGAGACGGCTGCGCAGGATGCGCATCGCCTTGTCCCGGTTCTGGAGCTGGCTCTTCTCGTCCTGACACGTGACGACGAGCCCCGACGGCTTGTGGGTGATGCGCACCGCCGAGTCGGTCGTGTTGACCGACTGACCACCGGGCCCGCTCGACCGGTACACGTCGACGTCGAGGTCCTTGGGGTCGATGGTGACGTCGATGTCCTCGGCCTCGGGCAGCACGGTGACGGTGGCGGCGCTCGTGTGGATGCGGCCCTGGCTCTCCGTGACCGGAACCCGCTGCACCCGGTGCGGCCCCGCCTCGTGCTTCAGCCGCGACCAGGCGTCGTCGCCCTTGACGACGAAGGTGACCTCGCGCATTCCGCCCATGTCGGACGGTTGGCTGGCGAGCGTCTCGACCTTCCAGCGGTGGAGGTCGGCGTAGCGCTGGTACATCGCGTAGAGATCCGCGGCCCAGAGGTTCCCCTCCTCGCCGCCCTCACCGCCGCGGATCTCGACGATGACGTTCTTGCCGTCGTCGGGATCGCGCGGCACGAGCAGCTCGCGCAGACGGTCGTCGAGCACCTCGAGCGCGGCCTGCTTGGTGCCGATCTCGGCCTCGAGGTATTCGCGCATCTCGACGTCGGGCTCGCCTGCGAGCATCTCGCGCGCCTCCGAGAGGTCGGTCTCGGTGCCTCGCCGCTCGCGGTAGGCGTCGACGACGGGGCGCAGCTCGGCCAGTCGCTTCCCCGCAGCCGCCGCGGCCTGCTGATCACCGGACGCGTAGAGCTCGGGAAGCTGGATCTCCAGCTTCTCCATCTCGGTCTCGAGCTCTGCGAGTCGGTCGAACACGCGGTTCAGGGTACCGGCACCCCTCGCGGCTGCTGCTCACGCCAGCACGCGGGAGAGGGCGCCAACTGACGCCGGGAGCGCGGATCAGGCGTTGCCGAGCGCGGGACGAGGAATCGTCCGCGAGGCTGCGATGCGGCGCGGTCGGGCGTCGACCTCGGCCAGCTGCTCGGCGGTGAGGACCGCGCGGAGCGATGCCACCGCCACCTCGACCTGGTCGAGCGACGGCTGGCGCGTCGTCAGCCGCTGGAGCAGCAATCCCGGCTTCATCGCCACACGCACCCACGCCCTCTCCATGTGCCTGGCGGCGAAGCGGATCACCTCGTAGCTCACGCCCGCGATCACGGGGAGCAACACGATCCGGCTCAGGATGAGGAGCGCCCAGCCCGGCCGGCCGATGAACGAGTACACGACGATGGTGATCACCATCACGGTGAGGAGGAAGTTCGTGCCGCAACGCACGTGCGACGTGTCGAAGCGCTGCGCCGACTCGGCGGTGAGCTCGACGTCGTTCTCGTAGGCGGCGATCGCCTTGTGCTCGGCGCCGTGGTACTGGAAGACGCGTTTGATGTCCTTGAGCTGCCCGATGAGCAGGAGGTAGCCGAGGAAGATGGCAAGCCGCAACGCGCCCTCGGCGACGTGGAACCAGAAGCCGTCGAGTCCGAGGATGTCACCGAGGCCGTTGGCCGCGAGCGCCGGCATCACGATGAAGATGGCGGTGAAGAACGCGAGTGCGATCCCGATCGACCAGCCCATCGCCTTGGAGGAGATCTGCTCCTCCTCGGGGATCTGCCGGTTGGCCGACCACGTGAGCGCGCGCATGCCGAGCGACATCGACTCGGCGAGCGCCATCACACCGCGGACGAGCGGGATCTTGGCCCAGCGCTCGGCCCACGTCGGGGTGTCGTGCGTCTCGATCTCGATGTCGCCTTCGGGAGTGCGCACCGCGATGGCCCAGGTGCGCTCGCCGCGCATCATGACGCCCTCGACGACCGCCTGGCCGCCCATGTAGCGGGGGCTCGAGGAGGGGGCCCGATCGTTCATCGGTTCAGGCCTCGGCCGACGCCTTCTCGGCCTTTTCTGCCTTCGGCGCCTTTTCTGCCTTCGGCGCCTTCTCGGCCTTCGGAGCCTTCTCGCTCTTCGCAGCCTTGGTGCCGGTCGGCGCCTTGGCGCCCTTGACCGGGGCGGCCTTCGCGAGTCGACGGTTGAACCGGTCGACCCGGCCACCGGTGTCGACGAGCTTCTGCTTGCCGGTGAAGAAGGGGTGGCATTCCGAGCAGAGCTCGACGCGCAGGCTGGGGACGGTCGAGCGAGTGGTGAACTCGTTGCCGCACGAGCAGTGCACCGTGCACTCGACGTAATCGGGGTGGGTTCCGGTCTTCATGATCTGTCCAGTCTAGGAGACGACGGCGCCCGGATTCACGGGCAGTCGGCCAAGAGAACACCAGTGGCGAGGAATTGATTTCGTCAGCTCCCGGGCGTGGGCGCCTTGCCGATCTCGCGCAGGAACTCGTCGTTGTCCTTGGTGGTGCGGATCTTGTCGAGGAGCAGCTCGACGCCCTTGCCCTCCTCGAGCGCGTTGAGCACCCGGCGGAGCTTCCAGACCTGCTGGAGCTGATGGCGGTCGAAGAGGAGCTCCTCGTGGCGGGTGCTCGAGGCGGCGACGTCGATGGCCGGATAGATGCGCCGTTCGGCCAGGTGGCGGTCGAGGCGCAACTCCATGTTGCCGGTGCCCTTGAACTCCTCGAAGATCACCTCGTCCATGCGGCTGCCGGTCTCGATCAGCGCGGTGGCGATGATGGTGAGCGAGCCGCCTTCCTCCACGTTGCGCGCCGCGCCGAAGAACTTCTTCGGCGGGTAGAGCGCCGTGGAGTCGACACCACCCGACATGATGCGCCCCGAAGTTGGAGCGGCCAGGTTGTACGCGCGCGCCAGGCGCGTGATGCCGTCGAGCACCACGACGACGTCCTTGCCGTGCTCCACCAGGCGCTTGGCGCGTTCGATGGCGAGCTCGGCGACCTGGGTGTGCTCGTCGGCGGGACGATCGAACGTGCTCGCCACGACGTCGCCACGCTGCACGTGGCGCCTCATGTCGGTGACCTCCTCCGGCCGCTCGTCGACGAGCAGCACCATGAGGTGGACCTCGGGGTTGTTGCGCTCGATCGCGTAGACGAGCTGCTTGAGGATCGTGGTCTTGCCCGCCTTCGGTGGCGACACCACCAGACCGCGCTGCCCCTTGCCGATGGGTGCGACCAGGTCGATGATCCGGCCGGTCACCTCCTGTGGCTCGGCACCGACCTCGAGGCGCAGCTTCGAGTCCGGGAACAGCGGCGTGAGATCCTCGAAACGCGGACGGGCCCGCGCGTCGTCGGGCGTCATGCCGTTGATGTCGTCGACGCGCAGCAGCGCGGGGTACTTCTCGTTGCTCGCCTGGGGACGCGACGTGCCGGTGACGAAGTCGCCCTTGCGCAGCGCGAAGCGTCGAACTTGCGACGCCGACACGTAGACGTCCTTCTGCGCGGGCAGGTAGCCGTCACCGCGCAGGAAGCCGTAGCCCTCCGGTCGCAGGTCGAGGAGCCCCCGCACGGGGATCGGCTCGCCTTGATACTCACCGGGGCGAGCTTCGCCGGGTTGATCCTGGCCGCCACGACCGCGTCGTCGCCGGCGCCCTCGTCGGTTGCCCTCCCCGAACGACTGACGCTCGTCCTCGGAATCGATGGCGTCGCCCTGGCCGTCGTCGTCGGAGTCGGCGTCGGAGTCGGACTCGGAGTCCGACTCGCCGCCGCGGTCGTCCCTGCGGTCGTCCGTGCGGTCGGTCCGATCCTCGGTTGCCGCGTCGTCGTGCCGTGGCGTGTCCTCCGGCGGCGTCACGGTCGGTGCCGCGGTCGGTGCCGCGGCCGGGGTCGCGTTCGTTCGCCGGGCACGCGGACCGGGCGCGGGCACGTCGGCGCTCTCGGGCTCTCCGCCGAGCGCGTCCTGCTCCGCCGCGAGCGCGGCAAGGTCGTCATCGCGGTCGAGCTCCGACGCGCGCGCCGACCGGACGCGACGCGGCTTGGCGGTCGCGTCGGGCGCGCCGGCTTCGCTCGACGGCTCACCGCCATTGGCGGCGGCGAGGATCGCGTCGATCAGGTCGGCCTTGCGCATGCGCGTCGCCGCCTTCACACCGATGGCACCTGCGATCGTGTGGAGCTCGTCGCGGTCCTTGCCGGTGAGGACCGAGCGGTCGATCTGCTGCTCCGGGCTCATTGCGTCTCCCTCGGCCCGACGTGACGCGCGCAGACACGCGAGAGGGACGGGCACGGTTGTCAGACCTCGACAGATTCGGGGGTCCCTGCCGGGGCATCGGCGCCTGAAACCGGGCTTCGACCAGCACGAACTGGTTCGGACCATCGGCGGCGCCGCTCACTGTAACACCTCCTTTCACCGTCGTTCGCTACCGCTCACTCCGTCCCCACGGTCGAGCACCGGCGAAGCCCGCCACTCGCGCGTACGGACCTGGTCGCGCGAGGTGATCAGGTGCGAGCGAGGAGGCGCGCCATGAGATCGTGCGCCGGTACCGGCGTCGTTCCGGCGACCCCGCGCTCGGTGTACTCGCCGCCCGCAGCCGCGAGATCGGTGCCGTAGAGCAGGTACGGGACGGGCTCCGACGTGTGCGTGCGCGAGGCACACGGCGTGGCGTGGTCGGGCAAGAGCAGCACGCGGAACGGCTCGTCGCCGAGCGCGTCGACGAGGGGGCCGATGATGTCGGTATCCCATCGCTCGAGCGACGCGACCTTCTCGTCGACCGCGCCCTGGTGCCCTGCCTCGTCGGTCGCCTCGACGTGGAGCAGGAAGAGGTCGCGATCGGCGAGCGAGGCGATCGCCGCGTCGCGCTGCGCGACGTAGTCGTTGTCGAAGCCCGCCGTGGCGCCCGGCACGTCCACCACCTCGATGCCCGACAGCACGCCGAGGCCGCGCACGAGGTCGACCGCCGACGACAGTCGACCACGCACGCCATGGCGTGCGGTGAAGTCGGGAAGCTCGGGGCGCGTGCCCTGACCCCACAGCCAGATCTGCGTGGCGATGGAGCCCACGTCGGCGGCGGCGCGGCCGACGACGGGGGTCGACGCGTCCATCAGCGCGGTCAGCTTGGCCGCCGCAGGACCGGTGGGCAGCACGATGGGCTGGCCGGTCAGGTCGTGCGGCGGGACGCACTCGGCGTCGCCCCAGTCGCTCGGGAGCACGCAGAGATGTCGGTACTCGACGCCCGCGTGGAAGCGGACGCCGTCGCGGCCGCTGCCGAGCGCATCGTCGAGCGCGGCGACGATCACGTGGCTCTGCTCGCTGCTGATGTGGCCGGCGGCGAAGTCGACCATCACGTCGTGGCCGGAAGCGTCAGGAGCGATGGTGACGAGGTTGCAACGGAACGCAACTTCGCCGGGCGCGAGGTCGACGCCCATGGCCGCCGCCTCGATGGGCGCGCGGCCGGTGTGGTACTCGGCCGGGTCGTAACCGAGGATCGCCAGGTTGCCGACGTCGCTCCCCGGCGGGAGCCCCGGCGGGATGACCTCGGCCAAGCCGACGTCGGCAGACGCCGCGAGGCGTGCGAGGTTCGGCATGCGCGCGGCCTCGAGCGGTGTGCGCCCGTCGAGCTCGGCGAGCGGTTCGTCGGCGCAGCCGTCGGGCACCAGCACGAGGTACTTCATCGCCCGAGGTTACGCGACCGGGGCTTCCCGACGTTTCCGCGAAGTCGCCGAGCGGTACGGTGCCGATCTCATGCGTCGACTCGCGATCGTGGGCACGATCGCCCTCGTCCTCGCCCTCGCCGCGCCACCTTCCGAAGCGGCGTCACCGGAGCTGCGGCTCACCCGGCTCGACGACACGGAAGGGCTGGTCGCCATGACCGCGCGTCCCGGCACGCGCACGCTGTACATCGCCGAGCAACGTGGCGTGATCTGGTCGCTCGCGGGCCGGCAGCGGAGCGCGCGTCCGGTGATCGATCTCAGTGGACAGGTGAGCCAGGACGGCGGCGAGCGCGGACTCCTCG
>Ga0126311_10001487_pt1 | contig 11396 bp, 13 predicted proteins | sample Plot61_FD_92539 | JGI IMG/M metagenome (GOLD analysis project Ga0126311, IMG submission 92539) | Serpentine soil microbial communities from UC McLaughlin Reserve, CA, USA - Plot61 | ecosystem: Environmental > Terrestrial > Soil > Grasslands | place: USA: UC McLaughlin Reserve, Lake County...
GAGATCCAGGCGCTCCCTGATCTCGTTCCTGAAATCTTCTTCCGAAGCCCCGGAACCGCCGCTCGTTAGCCTGTGCGCCAGGCTGCCTCCCGCCAACCCCGAAGCGGCCCCCGCAAGCCCCGAAGCGGCGCCGGACAATCCCGAGCTGCCTCCGAGCTGCCCCTTCAGACGATTCGCGTAGCCCTCTATCGCGTCCACGTCCAAGGCGGCGCCTCGCCTACCCTCCGCCCCGCGCGTCTGGCGTCCTTGCGGACGTTGCTGCACGCGTTGCCGCACGCGCCCTCGCACGCGGCCCTCCGGACGTCCCCGAGACCCCCTGCGTCTGTCCCTTCTACCCACGTTAGCCTCCTTCGGTACCGCCGACGCCGCTCGCCATCGAGCTAGCTGTACCCGCAGGGTATCGGGCGTAACCCCGCCCAACGGCGCCGGAGCAGCGTTAGCTTGCGGTGAAGTCCAGCTCGCTCGAGATCTCTATGCAGTTCTTTATGGAGCGGGCGACGGGGCAGGAGTCGGCATAGACCTCAAGCACCCGCTCTATCGTGGCCCGGTCTTCCTCGCCGGCGGTGAGGTGGAAGAGTTGCTTGATCCTCCTGATCACCAGCACCTTGCCCTCCGTCTCGATCTCCCCCACCGTCTCGCCGCGCAGATCCTCGAAAGTAACGTGACGCGCTGCCAGCGCGCCCCTGAAGGTGCCGAGCAGTCAGCCACCTGCTGCCGCGACGACGTAGTCGAGCGTCGAAGCGTGCGGCTCCTCCGCGCCAGGCTCAACCCCGTAGTGCTCGGCGACCTCGTCGTGGACGCCGAAGAGGACCGGCTCCTCCTCGGCTGGAAGGTGAGCGCGCCTGACCCTACCCTTTACCGGCTCAACCCTCACCCGCGAGGCGTAACTTACGTCGGCCATGCTCTCTCCTTGTATGTTGGTTTTGGTCGTACACTTCGGCCGTGTGGGCGCGGCAGACCGTGTTTGTCCTTGGTCCGGGCTTGGCCGAGACCGTGAGAAAGTCCGGGTCGCCGCGCCCCAAAGAAGATCCGGGAGGAGCCCGAACGGTTGCCAGGGCCGCGGCCCTCTCCGCGAAGCCCGAATCTGCAAGGACGGGCCTACCCGAGGAAGGAGGAGTTCGATGAGCGATCGGGTAGAGAGTAGCTACGTCGGGGTAGACCTCTCCAAAGGACGCCTGGACGTAGCGTTCCGCCCCACCGGAGGACACTACCGATTCTCCAACGACCCCAACGGGATCGATGCTCTCGTCTGCCGCCTCGCCAAGGAGCACCCCGCGCTGGTGGTCCTCGAAGCCAGCGGCGGCTACGAACGGCCCGCCGCCGCGGCGCTCGCGGCCTCCGGCTTGGCCGTCGCCGTCGTCAATCCCTGTCAAGCCCGCGACTTCGCCAAGGCGACGGGGAGGCTCGCCAAGAGCGATGCCCTGGACGCCGAGAGCCTCGCCCGCTTCGCCGAGGCGCTCAGGCCGGAGCCGGTGAGGCGGCGCATCTGGGCGCACGTCCGCTGGCTGGAGAAGGAGATCTCCCGTACCGCTGGTGAGCTCAAGGGAGCCATCGAGGGGAGCCCCACCCGGCGGGAGAACGAAGCCCTGCTGCGCAGCGTGCCCGGCGTCGGGCCGGTGCTCGCCAGGACGCTCCTGGCAGAGCTGCCCGAGCTGGGAACGCTCTCCCACAAGCACCTCTCGGCCCTGGTGGGGGTGGCGCCTTTCAACTTCGACTCCGGCACCCTGCGAGGCAAGCGCATGGTGTGGGGCGGGAGGTCCAGAGTCCGCTCCACACTGTACATGGCGTCCCTCACCGCCACGCCTCACAACCCCCTCATCATCAGGGCTTTCTACGAGCGAGTGGTGGCAGCGGGCAAGCCCAGGAAGGTGGCTTTGGTGGCGTGCATGAGGAAGCTGCTCTCGATCCTCAACGCCGTGGTGAGAGATCGTGTCCCCTGGAGCCCTACTCACGTTCTGTCTCCTTGACTTTCAAGACGGTTGCTTTCCCCGTGCCTGGGTCTCGCAGTATACGGCGTGGCCCGCCTCAATGCTTCTCTACTGCGCGGCGACGAACTGCTCGTAGGGGACGCCGGGCATGAAGATCTCGATCTCCTCCTCGGTGAAGCGGTGCTTCCACACTCCTCCCTCTGAGACGAAGAAGGTGCCCCTGGTTAAGGAGGTTCCGTCCTTGAAGGTCCTGTAGACCGTCACGCTCACTACGGGGTCGGACGGAGATCCGTTGACCACCACGTTCATTGTGGCGAGCTCGAGTCTCTCGTTATCGGCGAACCACTGGTTCTTCGCGTACCACTCCTCCTCGGTGAAAAGCGCCTGGGTTTGGGAGTCGAGGTTGTCGTAGGTGTAGGCCCAGTTCTCCTGGTCCACAGCCTGGTAGTAGTCCTGCGCCGCCTCGATGACCTCCGTCTCGGACCCCGCAGGGACCTGTGCGGAGGCGGCCGAGGCGGAGGGCGATGCGGTCTGTGCGGCCCCGGTCTGCGGGGCCTCGGCCTGTGGGAGCGCTTCCGCGTCGCCGATGTACCAGGTGTGGGTGTCCCCCTTGAGGAAGGGCCTGTAGTCGAGTTGCAGGCCCTGGGAATCGGGCGGCACCTCGTAGACTATCTCCCCGCTCATCTTCTGCCCGGGCGTGATCTCACCCTCGGCGAGCCGGCGCTGCTGGGTGTGCATGGTCTGGGAGGCGGAGTAGCCCTCCTCGTTCTTCAGGACGAACTCGAGGAGGCTGGAGATAGCCAGTGGCTCGTCGGAGACGTTCTCGAAGGTCAGGTCCGTGGCCAGAAACAGGTTGTCGGGGCTCTCGACGGGGCGGTCAAAGTCCGTCGTGGGCAGAACGCGCACGTCGTTGAGCGTCGCCCGCACGCCCTCGGCCTCCACCGAGTCGCCCACGCCAAGCCTCTCCTCTTCGGCGGGCTGCGAGGCTCTAGCCTCCTCTTCGTTCCCGTTTTCTTTTGCAGCATTTTGCTCGGCGGATGCTGCTTCCTGCGAAGCTACTCGCCGGGGCTCCGATCCGTCCCTAAGGAGCGTCAGCCCGACGATCGTGCCGACGCCGAGCAACAGGACCACAACGACCCCGAGTCCGACGATCAAAGCCGGCGTCCTGTTGGTTGCGCCTGCCGAAACGTTCCGAGGAGGAGGAAACTGTCTGGGTATCTCCCGGGTAGGAGCGGCGATTCGGGCGGTCGGCGACACCCTCGCCCCGCACACCCCGCAGAAGTTGTTCCCGGCGCTCACGATGCTGCCGCACTGTGTGCAGTAAACCGGGCGGTCCCTCTCAGCCATCATGAACCGGAGACAAAGCGAGTGTCTCCGAGGTGACGCGCCCGCAGTCGACCTCGAAGGTGCCGATGAGATGCTCTATGGCCTCGCGGTCGGCCTCCTCTGAGATCCTTGCACCCAACACAACCACGCACTGGCGAACCTCGGGTGCGGCGGCCACCGTGGAGGTGGTAGCGTCGTCAACACCACAGTCGTACCAGGTCTGTATCTTCCTCGAGTTGGGTGACCGGTTCACGTCTTCGTAGGGGCCAAGCGCGCAGACTTCATCCTTGTTCGCATTGAAAAGGGAGTGGGTGAGCTCGTAGTCTGAGTATTGGGCCAATGCCTTCGACGCCACGAAATAAGCTCCCGACGATCCCTGCTCGCCGTACCAGACCTCGAGGTCGGGTGCAGTAGTTATCGAGGAAGTGAGGTACTCCCCCGCGAAATAGGACCAGGTGTTCGATCCCGCTTCTTTCTCCGAGTCTTCCCCGGTCTCGACGCCCCAACCCGGACGGTCCTCTTCAGTCATAGTGCGCCTTTACGAGAGACCCCCTGCTTGATAGATCCACGCCTTCGCAACCTCTCGCTCACGTCACCTCGACGGTGATGAACCCTAATCGCACCGCGCGAGACTCCCTTTTCCCACAACTCACGGCAGAGCCCACAGGATACCAGCGTAGCAAAGGTGACGCGATGGGCTCGCTGGAGTTGTTAGAGGAGTCTCGTAGATGGAGCTGGCGCAGGTCGCTCTCGACGCAAGTACTTCGGCCAGGGTGGGTCAAATGACTCATTCCTTCACCTTAGAGAGCGGGCGTATCGTGTGGAGCGAAAAAGTCAGTGGTGGATCTGGAAGGAGGAGGCGAATGTCGGCAGAAGAGAACAAGGCTATTTTCAGGCGCTACGTCGAGGAGGTGGGTAACGAGGGGAAGCTGGAGCTGGCGGATGAGATCTTCGACCGCTACCTCGCCCACCAGCCCGACGGCTCCGTGCTTGAGCGCGGCCCCGAGGACGTCAAGCGGTTCATGGGCGAGTTTCAAGAAGCCTTCCCCGACTTCCACACCGAGATAGAGGACCAGATCGCCGAGGGCGACAAGGTGGTCACCCGCTGGAGGATGCGCGGGACCCACCGCGGGGAGTTCCGGGGCATAACGCCCACCGGCAACGAACTGGAGATCACCGGTATCGGCATCTTCCGCTTCTTTGAAGGCAAGGTGGTGGAGAGCTGGGACAACTTCGACCAGCTCGGCATGATGGTGCAGCTAGGCGTCATCCCCACCCCCGAGCAGTCGGAAGAAGCCAGCCCGACGTAGAGGCCGGATTCGGGCGGCGCGTCGAAGGGTACACTGGTGTACTCCAGGCGAGACTCCTGCGAGCGAAGGAGATGTGATGCGACGGTCCGTGGTCGTGCTGGTGGCTGGCGCCGTAGCGGCGGTCATCTCGGGTTCTTGCGGGACGCAGGCTATCGGCGAGATGGAGCGCGAGTCGCAGTCGATAGACCTAGAGAACGCCCAGTCGGTGCGCGCGGAGCTCAGGATGGGGGCCGGCGAGGTGAACGTGACGGGCGGCGCCGACGCGCTCATGGAGGCCGACTTCGACTACAACGTCGCCGACTGGGAGCCCGAGGTCGACTACGATGTTAGCGGCGACACGGGCGAGCTGAAGGTAGAGCAGGGTAGCGGCGAGGACATCCCCATCGGCGGGGAGGCGCGCAACGAGTGGGACCTGCGCCTCAACGACGACGTGCCGATCGACCTCAGCGTGCAGATGGGCGCCGGGGAGAGCGACCTGGACCTGGACAGCCTCGCGCTGACGGGGCTGGACCTCCAGATGGGTGCAGGAGAGACCACGGTGGACCTGACGGGAAGTTACGAGCGGGACATCGCCGCCACCATAGAGGGCGGGGTCGGCGAGGCCACGGTGCAACTGCCCAGCGAGATCGGCGTGAGGGTGAACGCCGAGGGCGGGTTGGGCCAGATCAACGCCGAGGGGCTCCAGAGGGAGGGCGACTCGTACGTCAACGACGCTTACGGCGACTCCGACGTCACCCTCGACGTCGACGTGCGGGGCGGTGTGGGCCAGATCAACCTCGAGGTGGTCTGAGGCAAGCCTGGTGCGCCTGGCCGGGCCTGGCGCCCCGCAGGCCCCTGATGGTCCCCCACAAGCTCACCAGCGCCCACGTCCCTTCGAGGAATATGAAGCCGAGCTGTACCTCGATCACGGCGACGATGGTGAGTATGACGGAGCCGACGAAGTTGGCGATCTGGTAGGAGAGGCTCGAGGTGTCGGTCCGGCCAAGCTGGTTGGCCGCGAAGGCCAGTAGTATGAGCAACGCTCCGACGATGGAGACTACCTGTAACACCGTGAGTCCTCTCTAGCAGGACGGGTGGGAATCGTCTCTGTGCCCGCCGCTCAGGATGGTGAAGATGCCCCACAGGCTCACCAAGGTCCATCCACCCTGCAAGAGGACGAACCCGATTTGACGGTCCAGGATCGCGACCACCATCAGGATACCGGCGCCCAAGAAGTTGGCGACCGTGTACGAGAGCTGGGAAGGCTTGATCCACCCGAACTGGTTTGCGGCGTAGGTTATGAGGATAGCGAGCGCTCCGAGAACCGAGATCACCTGCAGCACGAGCACCTCCGGGTAGGTCGTAAGGAGAAGCTTGGGGACCACGCGCTAGCGCGTGGTCCCCAAGCTCTTAGCCTATACAAGACATTGGCTGCAGCCTCCTGAGGACCCTCACTCTCCCAGGGTGGACAATGGAGCGCCGCGGCCCTCTCGTGAGAAGCCTGTTCGGCAGTCACCCGCGACGTGCAGCTACGGCAGGAAGCGTGAGATGGCGCTCCAGCGGGTGGACTGCCCGGCTTTCATCGAGAGGATGGTCGTCACCCCGACGATCGCCGCCATGAGCGCGAGGCTCACATTGCCCAGGACGTTGACCGTACGCAGGAGGGAGGCTGCCTCCTCGGGCGTCTCGGGCGCAGGCTTCGTCCCCGTTTGAATGGGCGTCGCTCCTTCGGGCGCCTGCCGCGAGAGTCTCAGGCCGCTCGCTATGCTGGCAAGTCCGGTGAGGATCGAGGCGACGAACAAGGCGTCCTTAGCGAGCACCAGGTTGCGGGCCTCCTCATCGATTGAGCGGCCCGAGATCCCGGCACGACCGATGAACCAGGTCGCTGCAGCGATGCCCAAGGAGAGGGCGTTGACGGCGTTGTAGCGGTTCCAGGCAGCGTTGAGTACCTTGCCGCGCTCTGCCTTGGAGCTTATGGCGTCGAGGTTGGGGTTGAGGGCGAGCTTGCCGAACAGCTGCCCCCCGAAGCAGGCTGCGAGGCCCAGATTGTGGGCGATCCAGGCGGCTGTCGAGAGCTTGGTCATGCAGAGATCTCCTTTGGTCGAGTGCGCTTAGATTCCCCACGTCTGCCAGAGCCAATCAGGTTTGGCGCGAAGAACCCTCCTTCCGTTTTGGTGCTTTTACGCGTTAGACGGGCCGGAGAACGCGGCCGTTACGCTTTGGTGGAGAGGCGTCCGCGGGGACCACCGTCTTCGCCGGTTACACCCTCCGCGCTTCTCCAGACGTTGCCCGTACCGGCCCTTTGGTCCTGCCCTTGAGGTAACGCGCCACGTGCCCGCAGCGTTCCGGCGGCACTGGCGTCACAGACATTCGTGTGTACCCCCTCCAGCGTACGACCACCTTAGTAGGCGGTCGTTTGACGCCACCTTGACTAACTCGCCCTGCGTCAGGGGCTGTCTATCTTCTTCCTTACTTCGCGCCGCTCCTCTGTGCGACCCTCTCCTGCCTGATGCGGCAGGTGAGGGCGTGGCCCAGCATAAACTCTCCATCCGCGATAGCTGCCGCCGCCGGCGCGACCTGCTCGGTGCCCTCCGCCGTGACCTTCTGGTAGGTGAGGGTCTTGGTGAACTTCCCGACCCAGAGCCCGCCGGTGTACCTAGCGGCGCGGTTGGTCGGCAGAACATGGTTGGTTCCTATGGCCTTATCGGAGTAGGCCACCGTCGAGTGCTCTCCGAGAAACAGCGAGCCGTAGTTGGTGAGGCGCTCAAGGAACCAGTTGGGGTCTTTGGTCTGCACCTCGAGGTGCTCGGTCGCCACCTCATCAGAGACCTTCACCATCTCCTCGTCGCTCTCGCAGAGAATAACCTCCCCGCGGTTCCGCCAGGCTTCCCCGGCCATCTCCTTGGTCGGCCACTCTCCCTCAAGCCAGCGGTCGACTTCCTTTATAGTCTCCTCACCGACCTCGCGCGAGGTCGTGATAAGGACGGCCGGAGTAGCCGGACCGTGCTCAGCCTGCCCGAGGAGGTCGGCGGCCAGGAGGTGGGGGTCGGCCGTCTCGTCGGCAATGATAGCGATCTCGGTGGGCCCAGCCAGGAGGTCTATGCCCACCTGCCCGAAGAGCTGGCGCTTTGCTTCGGCGACGTAGGCATTGCCGGCCCCGACTATCATGTCGACCGGCTCAACCTCCTCCATGCCGAACGATACCGCGGCAAGGGCCTGCACCCCGCCGACGCACAGTATCTGGTCGGCCCCGCAGCTGGCCATCGTGTAGAGCATCGGCTCGTAGACGCCGTATGGCTTGCCGTCTTGGCCCTTGCGCGGCGCGGCGATGGCGACGACCCTCTTCACTCCTGCCACCTTGGCCACTGCGACGGTCATTATCGAGGAGCCGAACATGGGGTACATCCCCGAGGGCGTATATGAGCCCACTGCGTTCACTGGGATCTGCTTCTGGCCCAAGACCACGCCAGGCAATGTCTCCTTCTCAAAGTCGACTAGCGTCTCCTTCTGGAGCCTGGCGAAGTTCTCGACCTGCTCTTGGGCGAACTCGATGTGCCCTTTGAGTTCGTCGTCGACTGATTCCTCGGCTCGCCTTATCTCCTCCTCGGAGACCATGAAAGACTCCGGGTTCCAGTCGTCGAGTTGCTCGGAGTAGCGCCTCACGGCAGCGATGCCCTCCTTCTCTACCGCCGAGAGGATCTCACTCACCGCGTCTCTGACCCTCTGGGTTACGCCTTCCTCTTGCGGTTGCGCCCTCTTCAGGTACTCCACCTCTACTTCCTCCTTGAAGGTTCCTCTCCTTCCCTCGTGCAAAGTGTTTTGCCCACTTTCTCCACGAGCTACACGGCGTGGCGACCAGACGGCTTCCGTCGGTGGAACCGTCGAGCCAATCGAGGTGGGATGACGCAGGTCTTCCAAGAGCGCAGACCTAAAATCGCCGAATCGGCGGTGATCCTTGCGATGGAACAGTCCCTTGATGTCGTGAAGTTTAGAGAACACCTACCTGCCCACTCTTCTACCTCAAGGGTTTGAGAGCGATCGGCTCGATGAACCTCGATGTAGCACGGCGTTCGCTTCGACGGACGCCGTCGGCTTCTGCGATATGTAGCCTTACTCGTCGGCACGCCCACGCTTTTCCTGGGTGGCCGACGGGGGTATCATGACGGAGGGTGAGCTAAGCTTCAGGCATGGATCGCGCTCGACGTAAAGGGGCATAACATGCTCCTTGACCTTGTCCGGGTGCTCCCAGCAACCGTCTTGGTCGGGATTCTGCCGGGATGGTTCTGGGCGGGATGTTTAGGCGCCACCTCTGATCGCGCCGAGCGACTCGCCTATTCGGTGGCTTTCTCTACCACGTTGGTGCCAACCGCCGCGCTGGTGCAAGCGCGTCTCTTCGGCGTGGGCGTGACGCCTGCCATCACCGTCGTCTCCGCGCTGCTGGTGCTGGCAACAGGGCTGGCCGGCTACCTCAAGTTCGGGCCCGCGAAAGGGTCCGACGAGCCCCTCGTCTCGCGGCCCGTTTCGCTGGACCTGCCCTCGCTGATGCCGCTCATCTTTGCGTCCGCGCTGGTCCTGGCGACGCTCTTCGGCGCCGTGCCCATGGAGCGGGTCACGCTCCTGATCGCGCTGTTGGTGCTCGCGGCAGGGATCGCGCACACCGTGGCGTCTCCTCGAGGAGACGCACCACCGAAAGCACCTCCCCGGCTCTGCGGGGAATTCCTCGAATTGCGGCAGTCGTTGGTAATCCCAGCGGTGCGCTGGCTCCTGCTTTCGGCGGTGCTGATGGTGGTGTTATTGCGGAGCTATCCCGGTCCCATGCGATACGACTGGCCGTTTCCGCGCGGTGTGGACAAGTACGAGCACGCGGTGATGGTGAGTATGATGCTCTCCGAAGGGTCCACCGAGTCCTTCATGTTGTACCCGCCCGGCTTTCATGTCCTAGCCGCAGGGATCTCCATCCTGAGTGGGTTGGAGCCCTTGAAGCTCTTCGCGATCCTAGGCCCCGCGCTCTTGCTCTTGCCCGCGCTGGCTTGCTACGCTCTAGCGCGCCGGCTGTGGGGCTGGGAGGTTGGCGTGGCGGCGGCCCTCTTTTCCGGTCTCATCGCCAGTGGCTCCTACGAGCACGTCAGCCACGCCAGGTATCCCAACCTGATCGGCGTGTTCCTGCTCGTCCTAGCCGTCGCCGCGCTCGTCCGAGTGTACGCCTCATCCTCCGTTCGAGACCAACTGACCTTGGCCATCCTCGGCTCCTCGGTGGTCTTCTACCATATGGTGGCGAGCCTCTACGAGGCGGCGCTGCTCGGATTGGTGGGGACGCTCTTCTTGCCTTACCTGCTCCTCCGCAATCGAAAGAGGGGGATCGCTTTGCTTTTCTCGTTCTCGCTCCTCGGGCTACTCTCATTGCTCTACGCCTGGGACACCTACGACCTGCCGAGCCTGGTAGGTGGTCTGCTGGCTGGCTCGGGCACGGGGAGGGGTGGCGAAGCCGTGGCGATGGCGCTGGGCACCAAGCCCACTGGCGATCTCGACCGCCTGCTGGCGACGACCTCGCAGCCGGTGGCGTGGCTCGGGCTGCTGGGCGCGCTCCTCGTAGCGGGAGATCTCCTGCGGAGGCGAATAGGGATGCCGCAAACGCTGGCGTACCTCACGCTCCTTCTGTGGGCCGCGCTGATGTTCATCGGCAGCCGCACGACTGTGAGCAGCTTTCCGGACCGCTTCGAGCGTGACCTGAGCATTCCGCTGGCGCTGCTCGCGGCCCTGGGCTTCGTAACAATCCTGCAGTCGTGGAGGGCGCGTGGGCCGGTAATGGTCTTCGCGGGTTCGCTGGCAGCGCTTGTGGCGGTGACGGCGGTGGGGGCGCAGGCGGCTCGCAACCTGGAAGAGGGAGCCGGCCCGGCTCAACGGGGTATAGACCGACCTCCGCCGCCGGAGGTCGTGGTCGCCGGTGAGTGGTTGAGGGAGCACAACGAGGGCGGCAACATCCTCGCAACGCCGTCCGTGGGCCCAGTCTCGGCCCGCGGGATGCTCGCTATGGGCGGCTACAGCGGGATGCAAACGTACTCGGTGCACCGGATACAGCGGGGAAGGGATCTGCCGCCCTTCGGGGCAGGGCCACTGTGGGACGCGCTGTGGGCTCTGCAACACCCGGACGGCGAGCGCACGAGGATGATCCTGGAGGAGAACAACGTCCGTTACGTCGTGCTCGGCAAGCGTCGCCCCGACATACACTGGCGGTCCTTCCAAGGCCGAACGGACCTGTACCGAATGGTCTTCGAGGACGAGGCTGTCGCCATCTTCGAGCTGCGCGAGGATTCGACTGCTAGTTGAGGGCCTTTGATGCCGGGGACCCCAAATCCCACGCCGCACATACGCTCTAAAGTCAGTCTACATCAGAGCCCATCTTCTGCGTCTCTACAAGCCGCTCCGGAGCACCCCCGCAGTGCCGCGAGCCGCTCCTGCAGGCGCCGCAGGAGCTCGGGGTCAGCGGCCTCGTACTGGTTGTCTAGTTCGTGGGGGTCGTCCTTCAGATCGTAGAGCTCTCGTTCGCCGTTTCCGTACTCGGTGTAGAGGTAGTCCTCGGTCCTTATGGCCTCGAGTCCTGGTCGGCCCCAGTCTTTGCGAGATGCGCTCTGCCAGTCCTCCGGGAGCGGGTCGCCGCTCAGCAGCGGTACTACTGTACCGCTCAGTTCCGTGGCGGCTTCCACGAGGAAGGCGGAGCGCCATTCCTCAAGTGGGGGGGGATCATCGCCGAGGAGCGGCTTGAGCGAACGTCCGTCTAGGAAGGCCGGGACCTCCGCTTCCCCGAGCTGAGCGAAGGTGGGCGCGAAGTCGTTGTTCAGAACCAGGTGGTCCA
>Ga0126311_10001488_pt1 | contig 11389 bp, 7 predicted proteins | sample Plot61_FD_92539 | JGI IMG/M metagenome (GOLD analysis project Ga0126311, IMG submission 92539) | Serpentine soil microbial communities from UC McLaughlin Reserve, CA, USA - Plot61 | ecosystem: Environmental > Terrestrial > Soil > Grasslands | place: USA: UC McLaughlin Reserve, Lake County...
CGGCTCGACCTACGGCGAGCGAGGGCAGTACGCGGAGGCCGCCGCTTACTACGAGCGCGCCGTCGCGGCAGCGCCAAACGTCGCCGTGCCCTTCTACCTCGCGGCCGACGCGCTGTTAAAGCAGCCCGAAGTTGACGCGCCGCGCGTCGAGAAGTATCTCGCGCGCGCGGTCGAGCTGGAGCCCGACTTCGCCTCGGCGCACATGGCGCTCGCGAAGCTCTACGTCCGCGGCGAGCGCTGGGCGGATGCCGCCGCGGCCTTCGAGCGCGTCACGCGGCTCGACCCCGAATCGTCAGAGGCGCACTACCAGCTCGGCCGCGTCTACGTGCGGCTCAAGCGCGCCTCGGACGCGCAGCGCGAGCTAGACCGCTTCAAACAACTCAGCGAGGCGCAGAAGGAGAAGCGCGAGACAGACCGCCGCGACCTCCTGCGCCGCCTCGCAAACGTGCGCTTCTGAGTCCGAAAGGAACAAGGAACAAGGGCAATGAGAACCTTAGCAGCCGTCGTATTCACGCTCGCGCTCTTCGCTCCCGCGATACCCGCGGGCGCCCGGCAGTCTTCGTCGCAGCAGCAGCCCGCCTTCGACCAGTGGGCCGACGACTTCGGCGGCGCTTCGCTCGACGAGACGAAGTGGGAGCGCTTCTCCTTCGAGGGCGCGGGCGGCGGCAAGCTTGAGTTGAAGGAGGGCGAGCTACGCATACGCAGCATGAACGGCTCGCGCTCCGGCGTACGGAGTCGTCAGTCTTTCGCCTCGGACAAGTTCAGCGTCGAGGCGCAGGTCGCGCGCGTCGGCCAGCAGGTTCTTCTGCCGGGAGACAAGAGCTCGCCGCTCGGCTTCGCCTCGCTGACGCTTCTGTTCGACGGCTCGGGGCGCAACCGCATCGAGTGGATTCTCACGAGCGAGGGGACGTTCGAGGCGTGGTCTATAGTGGACGGCCGCGGCGAGCGCATCGACAACAGGAAGCTCGGGACGAAGATAAAGAACCCGATACTCGGCGTCGTCCGGCGCGGCGACGAGTTCCTCTTCGTCTTGAACGCGCCCGACAGCCCGGCCGAGGCCGCGCAGGTCGGGCTCAAGAAGACCATCAAGAATCTCCCGCGCTCCTTCCACGTCATGCTCTACGGCTTCGGCTCGTCCGAGAACGACTGGGACGACGTGCGCGTCGTGACGCTCAAGTAGCAGACGGATGAGACACGCAACCCGCCACGCCCTCGCCGTCTGCGTCGCCCTCGCGGCGCTCGCGCTCTGCGCCGTCGGGGCCCCGGCGCAAGGGCCGGCCCCGCGCGCGGAGGTGCCGCGGCCGGACTTCGTGCGCGCGGACTGGCAGACGCTCAACGGCCGTTGGGAGTTCGAGTTCGACGACTCGGGCGCGGGCGTCTCGGAGCGCTGGTACGCGCCCGGCGCCGCGAAGCGTTTCACGAAGACCATCAACGTGCCCTTCGCCTTCCAGTCGAAGCTGAGCGGCGTGGGCGACACGTCTTTCCACGATGTCGTCTGGTATCGCCGCGCGCTGCGTCTGCCCGAGGCTTACGCGCGCGCGGGCCGGCGGGTGCTGCTCAAGTTCGGGGCCGTGGACTACGAGGCCGACGTTTGGGTGAACGGCGAGCACGCGGGCTCGCACCGCGGCGGAAACGTCGGCTTCGCGCTCGACGCGACGGACTATCTGAAGGCGGGCGACAACACGCTCGTCGTGCGCGCCTACGACCCCTCGACGGACCGTACGCTCCCGCGCGGCAAGCAGTACTGGCAGCCGAAGTCGGAGGCCATCTGGTACACGCGCACGACGGGCATCTGGCAGCCCGTGTGGGTCGAGTCGGTTGACGCGACTTACGTAGACCGCCTGCGCATCACGCCCGACGTTGACAACTCGCAGGTCTCAGTCGAAGCAGTCCTCAACAAACTCACTCCCGACACGAAGCTGCGCACGACCGTTAAGCTCGACGGCAAAGTGCAGGCGCAGTCCGACGTGTCGTGCACGAGCGCGCGGCCCGTCGCCGTCCACAAGCTCAACGACCAGCGCCTTTGGGCCCCTTGGGAGCCGACGCTCTACGACCTGACGGTCGAGCTAATCTCCGCGGACGGCCGCGTCATCGACCGCGTCGAGAGCTACTTCGGGCAGCGAAAGGTGAGCACGCACGAGGGGCGCGTCTACCTCAACAACTACCCGTACTTCCTCCGGCTCGTGCTCGACCAGGGTTATTGGCCCGACAGTCTGCTGACACCGCCCTCGGACGAGGCGATGCAGTTCGACATAAAGACCTCGAAGGCGATGGGGTTCAACGGCGCGCGCAAGCACCAGAAGGTCGAAGACCCGCGCTGGCTCTACTGGGCCGACAGGCTCGGCTACTTCGTCTGGGGCGAGATGGCGAACGCGCAGGACTACTCAGACCTCTACGTCGCGCGCTTCACGGACGAGTGGCAGCAGATAGTCGCGCGCGACTACAATCACCCTTCCGTCATCGTCTGGGTTCCCATCAACGAGTCGTGGGGCGTGCCCGACATCTTCACGAGCCGCGCGCAGCAGGAGCACGCGAAGTCGCTCTACTACCTCGTGCGCTCGATTGACCCGACGCGCCTCGTCGTAGACAACGACGGCTGGGAGCACACCGACGCGACAGACCTCTTTACGCTCCACGACTACGCGCGCACGGGCGAAGAACTCGCCTCGCGTTATAAAATCCTCGAAACAGACGTGAGCCGCATCCCCCGCAACGGCCGCGACGCGCTCGCGGTCGGCTACAAGTACAACGGCTCGCCGCTCGTGCTCACCGAGTTCGGCGGCATCGCCTACCGCTCGGGCGGGCCGAAGGCGCAGAACGAGTGGGGCTACTCCGGCATCGAGCCGACGAAGGAGGCGATGCTCAAGCGGCTCGACGGTCTGGTGAAGGCGATCGTGGGTAACAAGGTCTGGGGCGGCTACTGCTACACGCAGTTGACGGACGTGGAGCAGGAGATAAACGGGCTGATGACCTACGACCGAAAGCCGAAGGCCGCGCCCGAGGAGTTCGAGAAGATTTTCGGCCAGCGCTGACTTATGAGGGCGAGCGTTACAGGGAGGAGTTTGAAGCGAGCGCGTCGCACGGCGCGCGCGCCGCTGCTCGTCCGCGCGCTGCTCGCCGCGCTGTGCGTCGCCCTGTCGCAGCCCGCCGCCTTCGCGCTCTCCGCGAGCGTGACCGTGGACGCGTCGAAGGTCGAGAACGAGATAAGCCCCCTGCTCTACGGTCAGTTCATGGAGTTCATGTTCGAGGGCGTGAAGGGCGGCGTGCACGCCGAACTCCTCCGCGACCGCTCTTTCGAGGGGCAGCCGAACGTCGTCGGCCTGCCGCGCGGGTGGGAGCGATACCCGGACGACCGCGGCGACGACTACGGGCTCGCGTTCGCGTGGGACGAGCGTGTCTCTTACCCGCCCGCGCGCACACTCAAAGTCGAGACGGGAGAGAAGGCGGCGGCCGAGCACTCGCTGCGCGTCGAGTCGAGCGACGGAGTCGTGGAGCGGCACGGCGTCTACCAGCCGCGCGTGCCCGTCGTCGGGGGCGCGGAGTACAGGGCGCGCGTTTGGCTGAGGGGCGAGGCTTACGCGGGCGTCGTCGCGCTCGCGCTTGAGTCGGACGTGAACGTCGGCGAGGTCTACGCGTCGGCGGACGTTTCGAACGTCTCGGGCGAGTGGCGCGCGTACGAGGTCACCCTGAAGCCTTCGAAGTCAGACCCGCTCGCGCGCTTCTGCGTGCTCTTCCGCGGGCGCGGGCGCGCGTGGGTCGATAAGGCGTCGCTCATGCCTTCGGACGCCGCGCCGGGCGGCGTGCGCCGCGACGTGTTCGAGCGAGTCAAGCTACTGCGCCCCGCGTTCATACGCTGGCCGGGCGGCAACGTCGCGCAGGACTACCGGTGGATGTGGGCGGTCGGCCCGCGCGACGAGCGTTTCACCTGGGTTAATCTTTCGTGGAAGAACGAGCCGGAGCCGGGCGACTTCGGCACGGACGAGTTCGTGGCCTTCGCGCGCGCCGTCCGCGCAGAGCCTTCGATAACGGTCAACGTCGAGGGCCGCGGCGCGACCGCCGAAGAGGCCGCCGCGTGGGTCGAGTACTGCAACGGCGCTGCGACGACGAAGTACGGCGCGATGCGCGCGGCGAACGGCCACCCCGAGCCCTACGGCGTGAGGCTCTGGGAGGTCGGGAACGAAATCTGGGGCGATTGGGTGCGGGGACATTCGGACGCCGGAACTTACGCGCGCAACTTCAACGCGTACGCCCGCGCGATGCGCGCCGCAGACCCTTCGATTAAGCTCATAGCCGTCGGCGACAACGACATGCGCTGGAACCGCGCGGTCTTGAGAGAGTCGGGCGCGGGGATAGACTACCTCGCGGTTCATCACTACTACGGCAGGAACGAGGCCGCGGGCGACGCCGGGAACATACTCGCGCGGCCGCTCTTCTACGAGAAGTTCTACGGCGAGCTTGCGGGCGCGATTCGAGAGCTGGCGCCGGGGCGCGACATCAGGCTCGCCATAAACGAGTGGGGCCTAGACCTCCCCGCGGCGCGGCAGTATTCGATGGAGTCGGCGCTCTACGGCGCGCGGCTGATGAACGTCTTCGAGCGCGCGGGCTCCGTCGTCGCGATGAGCGCCGTCTCAGACCTCGTCAACGGCTGGCCGGGCGGGATAATACAGGCGGGGCGTCACGGCACCTTCGTCTCGCCCGTCTATCTTGTGAATCAGATTTACGCCGAGACGCGCGGCGTCGAGCGGCTCGCCGCGACGGTCAGGAGCCCTACGTTCGACACGACGAAAGAGGGGAGGGGCGTGCCCTCGCTCGACGCGGTCGCGACGCGCGCGCCCGCCGCCGGCCAAATCTTCGTGAGGCTCGTCAACACGGCCGCCGAGCCGCTCGACGTTAATATAAAAATTCTGAACGCGCCGCAGATTTTCATCGACTCGGATAACCTGTCCGTCTACGAGTCGATGCCGCCGGGCTCTAACAGCTTCGTCAACCCGGACGCCGTCGTAATGAGCCGCGGGCAGATGCGGGCCGGCGGCGACAACAGCACTGTCACGGTGCCGAAGCGCTCGGTCTCCGTGGTCGTCTTCCGGTACAGGATTCCCTCCGACTCACTCGGGGAGGGCAGGCCCTCGGACTGAAGGGGCGCGTGAAGACATGAACATTGGGCAAAAGGGGGTGGGGGCTTGAAGGCGTTCGAGACGCTGATGCGCGCTTTCGCCGAGCGCTACGGCCGCGCCGCGCGCTGCTTCCGCGCGCCCGGCCGCGTCAACCTCATAGGCGAGCACACGGACTACAACGGCGGCTTCGTCCTGCCGATGGCGATAGACCGCTCGACGCTCGTGGCCGCCGGCCCGCGCGAAGACAGGCTCGTAAACGTCCACTCGCTCAACCGCGAGGAGTCTTTCACTTTCGACCTGGATAATCCGGGCGAGCGGCGGCGCGGCCTGTGGCTCGACTACGTGGAGGGCGTCGCGCGCGCTTTGGAGAGTCGCGGCGTCCGCCTGCGCGGCGCCGACTTGATGCTCGTCTCGGACGTGCCGGAGGGCGCGGGGCTCTCCTCGTCGGCGGCGCTCGAAGTCTCGACGGGGCTCGCGCTCGCTACGCTCTCGGGCGCGGACGTAGACCCCGTGACGCTCGCGCTCTCGGGCCAGCAGGCCGAGCACACCTACGTCGGGACGATGTGCGGCATCATGGATCAGTTCGTGGCCGCGCTCGGGCGCGAGGGGCACGCGCTCCTGATTGACTGCCGCACGCTCGAAGCCTCGCCCGTCCCGCTCGACACCTCGCGCGTCTGCGTCGCCATCACGGACACGAACGTCAAGCACGAGCTCTCCGGCTCCGAGTACAACGCGCGCCGCGCCGAGTGCGAGGAGGGCGTGCGACTCCTCCGACGCTTCCTCCCCGGCATCGAGCAGCTCCGGGACGTGAGCGTCGAAGACTTCGAGCGTTACGCCGCGGAGCTTCCCGAAGTCGTGCGGCGGCGCTGCCGCCACGTCGTCACGGAGGACGCGCGCACGCTCGCCGCGGCCGGGGCCTTGCGCGGGGGCGACCTCGAAGAAGTCGGGAGGCTGATGCGCCTCTCGCACGAGTCTCTGCGGGACGACTACGAAGTCAGTTGCCCGGAGCTGGACGTGCTGGCGGAGACGGCCTGGGGCTTGGGGGGCGTGCTCGGCTCGCGCATGACGGGCGGCGGCTTCGGCGGCTCGACCGTCAGCCTCGTGCGCCGCGAGCGCCTGCCCGAGTTCCGCGCCGCGCTCGAAGCCCCCTACGAGGCGCGCTTCGGCCGCCTCCCCACGCTCCTCGTCTCCGAGCCGGGGGGAGGGGCGGAGGAAATTAGTGCTGAGGACTGAGGACTGAGAAGGGCTTGAGCCTTTTACTCGGTACTCGGTACTCAGCACTCAGCACTTGAAAAACTATGAGTAGCATAAAGGACGTTGCGCGCGAGGCGGGCGTTTCGACTGCGACCGTGTCGCACGTCATCAACAGCACACGTTTCGTCTCGGACGAGGTTCGCGCGCGCGTGCTCGCGGCCGTGGAGAAGTGCGGCTACTACCCGAACGCGCACGCGCGGAGCCTCGCGTCGGGCCGCAGCCACGTGCTCGGCCTCGTCGTCTCCGACATCTCTAACCCGTTCTTCCCCGAGCTGGTCAAGTCAATCGAGTCGGCGGCCTTCGAGCGCGGCTACGACGTGATGCTCTCGAACACGAACTACGACCCCGAGCGCACGTCGCACTACATACGCCGCTTCATAGAGCGCAAGCTCGCGGGCGTCGTCGTCATGACTTCCGAACTCGACGCGGAGCTGATAGGCGAGCTCGCCCGGCGCGATGTGTCGGTCGTCTTCCTCGACCTCGGCGAGCCCGGCGTCCACATGAGCAACCTGCGCGTGAACTACGAGTCCGGGATAGAGGAGGCCATAAGCCACCTCGTCTCGCTCGGCCACACGGAGATTTCGTTCATAGGCGGCCCCGCGCACCTGCGCTCGGCCGCGCGCCGCCGCGAGGCCTTCGTCGCCTCGATGCGGAAGCAACTGCCGGAGGCGCGCGCCGAAGTCTACCGCGGGGACTTCAAGCTCGAAGGCGGACGCCGCGCGGCGTGCGAGATGCTGGACTCGCGCGAGAGGCCGACGGCCGTCGTCGCCGCCAACGACATGATGGCGCTCGGCGCGATGGTCGAGTTCCGCGCGGCGGGGCTGCACATACCGCGCGACGTTTCCATCGTGGGCTTCGACGACATCGCGTTCGCGACGCTCTGTGAGCCCGCGCTGACGACCGTGTGTCTGCCGCGCATGGAGTTGGGCCGCCGCGCGGTCGAGGCTTTGATGACGGCGATAGAGCGGCCCGACCAGCAGGGCGTGGAGATAAACATCCCGACCTACCTCGTCACGCGCGCCTCGACCGCCGCCGCGCGCGCGCACGACCCGGAGCAGGCGCGCAGGGGCGGCGACTCGAAGCACGCCGCGGGCGGCCGCGGCCCCGCGTCAAAGCGCAAGGGCGCGCGCACGAACAAGGTGAGATAGTGATGACTGAAAACCTTTCGACACGGGCGAGGGTGGTGCCGAAGAGAACTATGCCGACGAGAGTGGTCTCGACGAGAGTCGTGTTGATGCGGGCCGCGCTGTTTGCGCTCTGCCTTTTCGCGTTGACGCCGGAGGTTGACGCGCAGCGTCGCCGCGCGACGTACGCGAACCCGGTCGAGGCGGGAGACTTCCCAGACCCTTCGGTCATACGCGTCGGGCGCGACTACTGGGCCTCGGCCACCACGTCCGAGTGGGGGCCGGAGTTTCCCATCCTGCACTCGCGCGACCTCGTCAACTGGGAAGTGGTCGGCGCGGTCTTCCAGCGCCGGCCCGATTGGGCTGTGGGGAGCTTCTGGGCTCCCGAGATTTCGCAAGACCGCGGGCGCTTCTTCGTCTACTACGTCGCGCGCAAGAAGGGCGGGCCTTTGTGCGCGGCCGTCGCCAGCGCGTCGCGCCCGCAGGGGCCTTACCGCGACCACGGCCCGCTCGTCTGTCAGGAGGTCGGCTCGATTGACCCGTTCCCCGTCACGGACGAGCGGGGCCGACGCTACCTCCTCTGGAAGGAGGACGGCAACAGCGTAAGCAAGCCGACCCCCGTCTGGGCGCAGCGACTCTCTGCCGACGGCACGCGCCTCGTCGGCGAGCGCAGGGAACTCTTCCACAACGACCAGCCCTGGGAGAAGCACCCGACGCTGCCCTACGGCGACTTGGTCGAAGGCCCGACGGTCGTGCGTAGAGGCGGCTGGTTCTACCTCTTCTACTCGGGCAACTTCTGCTGCGGGCGCGAGTGCTCTTACGCGGTCGGCGTCGCGCGCTCTCGAAAGCTCCTGGGGCCGTGGGAGAAGTACTCGAAGAACCCCATCATGGAGGGCAACGGCGACTGGCGCTGCCCCGGCCACGGCACCGTCGTCGGAGACGAGCGCGGGCGCACGTGGTTCATGTACCACGCGTATCAGCCGAAGGACTTCGTATACGTCGGCCGTCAGGCGTTGCTCGACGAGGTCGTCTGGGGCGCGGACGGCTGGCCGTCGATTAACGAGGGGCGCGGCCCAAGCGCGGTCGCGCACTCGCCCTACGACACGCGCGACACGAAGTCCGAGCTTAGCTTCTTCGACGACTTCCTCTCGGCGACTCTGCGGCCGGGCTGGCAGTGGCCGCAGGCGAACGTCCCTGACTTCCGCATAGAGAGCGCCGGGGGCGGCTGGCTCGTGCTGTCAACGGGCAGTGAACCGGCGGCGCGCGACGCCGGGGCCGTGCTCGCGCGCACGACCACGTCGGGCGATTACGTCGCGACCGCTCAGTTAGACTTGCGCGGCCCGAAGGTCGGGACGCTCGCGGGGCTGGCCGCGTACGGCGACGCGGAGAACTCCGTCGGCATCGGGGTCACGGACGAACTCGTAATTAGCACTTGGCGGAGCGAGAAGGGCGCGACTGTGTTTATGAACAACCCGCCGTACAGGCTGCCGCGCGGCGGCACGGCGTACCTGCGCATGACGGCTCGCGAAGGACACCTCTACCGCTTCGCCGTCAGCGGCAACGGGCGCAACTGGACGGACGTGGGCGGGGAGATTGACGGCAGTTACCTCCCGCCGTGGGACAGGGGCGTGCGCGTCGCGCTCGTCTCGTCGCGCGGGCCCGCGCGCTTCGGCTTCCTGCGCGTCGAGCCTTCGCGTTGAGGGATTGCGGCTTCGCGCTTGTGAGTCACTACGAGTCGAGTCGTTAAGTTAAGATTTCTGAAATTCATCCAACAACAACCGGAGAGTAAAACATGAAATCGCTCATCAAAGGACGGCGCGGCGTCTTCTGCCTCGTGCTCGCCTTCGCGCTCCTCGGCGCGTCGCTCGCGGGCTGCCGCAAGCAGGAGGGCGGCGGCGGCGCGGGAGGCACGGGCGGCGCCGACGGCGGCGCGAAGAAGATGCGCGTCGGCTTCTCGCAGACGGAGACCGACGGCCCGTGGCGCATAGCCGAGACCAACAGCATGCAGGACGAGGCGAAGAAGCGCGGCTACGAGCTGGTCTTCACCAACGCGCGCGGCGACACCGCGACGCAGGTCTCTAACCTCGAAGACCTCATCGCGCAGCGCGTTGACGCCATCTTCCTCGCGCCGCGCGAGTCGAAGGGCTTCGAGGGGCCTTTGCAGGCGGCGAAGCAGGCCGGGATTCCGGTCTTCCTCATAGACCGCGAGCTGGAAGGCGTTAAGGCCGGGGACGACTACGTCACCTTCATCGGCTCGAACTTCATCGAGGAGGGCAAGCGCGCGGGCGAGTGGCTGGCGAAGCAGACGAGCGGCAAGGCGGGAATCGTCGAGCTGTTGGGAACGGCCGGCTCCTCGGTCGCGAACGACCGCCATCAAGGGTTCGCCGACGCCATCAAGGCGCACCCCGACATGAAGATCATCACCGCGCAGGACGGCAACTTCACGCGCGCGCAGGGGCAGAAGGTGATGGAGAGTCTTATACAGGCGCACGGCAAGTCAATCACGGCCGTCTACACGCACAACGACGAGATGGCGCTCGGCGCGATTCAGGCGCTCAAGGCGGCGAACATGAACCCCGGCAAGGACGTTCTCGTCGTCTCGGTTGACGGGCAGAAGTCCGCGCTCCAGGCCATCGTCAACGGCGAGATGAACGCGACGGTCGAGTGCAACCCGCGCTTCGGCCCCGTCGCCTTCGACACGCTGGACAAGTTCAAGCGCAAGGAAGCGATTCCGCCCAAGATAATCAACGAAGACCGCTTCTTCGACTCCGCGAACGCGCAGCAGTTCGTCGGCGAAGCATTCTAAGAAAAGGGTTCCGGGTTTTAAGTTTCGGGTTCCGGCTTGAACGCGCGCCGAGTTACCTGACACCTGATACCTAAAACCCGGCGCCCGGCACCCGGCACCCTATGTCTAGCCAGCCGCTCCTCCGCATGGAGGGAATACGCAAGGTCTTCTCGGGCGTGGTGGCGCTCGACGGCGTGGACGTGACCGTCGAGCGCGGCGAGGTTCACGCGCTCGTCGGCGAGAACGGCGCGGGCAAGTCCACGCTCATAAAGATAATGACCGGCGCGTACAGGCGCGACGGCGGGCGCATGCTCCTCGAAGGGCGCGAGGTCAACTTCCGCTCGCCCGAGGAGGCGCAGGGCGAAGGCGTCGTCGCGGTCTATCAGGAAGTGAACCTCTTGATGTTCCGCACCGTCGCCGAGAACATCTTCCTCGGGCGCGAGCCGCGCCGCATAGGGCTAATCGACTGGAAGAAGATGAACGCCGACGCGGGCGCGATACTCACGCGTCTGGGCTTAGACATCGACCCGGCCGCCACGCTCGGCACGCTCAACATCGCGCTCCGGCAGATGGTCGCAATCGCGCGCGGCGTCTCGTTCGGCGCGAAGGTCGTAGTCCTCGACGAGCCGACAAGCTCGCTCACAGAGCACGAGGTCTCCATACTCTACGACGTGATACGACGCCTGAAGGCGGAGGGCGTCGGCGTCGTCTACATCAGCCACCGCTTCGACGAGCTATACACCGTGTGCGACCGCGTGACCGTGCTCCGTGACGGCAAGTTCGTCGCCACGCGCCCGCTCTCGGGGTTGGAGAAGATTGACCTCGTGTGCCTCATGCTCGGCAAGCAGCGCGACGAGCTGCGCAAGAGCGGCGCGACCGCCTTCGGCGAGCACGGCGCTGGCGCGAAGGCCGCCGACACCTCGAAAGAGACGGCGCCCCTGCTCCGCGCAGAGAATTTGACGCGCGGCCGAAAGCTCGACCGCGTCTCGCTCGAAGCCGCGCGCGGCGAGATAGTCGGCATGGCGGGCCTCTTAGGCTCGGGGAGAACCGAGACCGCGCGCGCGATATTCGGCGCCGACCCCGTGGACGACGGCCGCGTGGAGCTGGAAGGC
>Ga0126311_10001489_pt1 | contig 11378 bp, 11 predicted proteins | sample Plot61_FD_92539 | JGI IMG/M metagenome (GOLD analysis project Ga0126311, IMG submission 92539) | Serpentine soil microbial communities from UC McLaughlin Reserve, CA, USA - Plot61 | ecosystem: Environmental > Terrestrial > Soil > Grasslands | place: USA: UC McLaughlin Reserve, Lake County...
AAGGCGCTGGTGACCTAGAGACCGGCGTCTGACGCCGGAACGCCGTTAATGCCTGACTGTTGCCGTTTTGCAATCTGACAACGACCCCGCGGGTACGAGACGGGTACACCAGAGAGAGCAAGTCCGGGCACGCGCGGGCACGAGCGACACGCCTCGAAACGCCGAGTTGCCGGACAAACGGGATCACCGATGACCGCGCATGTACGCTCGTACCGCCTCTGAACCTCCATGGTAAGGAGGGGGTCGACGGTTCGAGTCCGTCAGAGGGCTTACCTAAAGTGCCTGCAATAGGGAATTGTCGTTGCCTGACCGTTGAACACCCGGACACATTCCAGACACATTTCTGGTACGCGCGACGCACGGCGACGCCTCGCGACGTCTTGCAGCACGAACCCGCACGCGACAATGGAGCGTGTCGATCGACAAAACGCCTGCTGAAAGGGTACGAGCGTTGTCTGACAGGGCGAGACAGCGACCCGTTCTCGCCAAGGAGGGGTTCACCCGGCAACCGTCGCCGACGTGCGTGCAGTCGACGCAATGACCCGTCTTAGGTCAGCGAGGTGCGCGACCAAATTGGTGCGCTCAACGCTTCTGTGCGATGAAGACAATGAAGTCGTCGTGGCTTGTAGCTTCGGTGTCGTTGTGATCGCCCTGAACGACGATGTTGTCAAAGCCGGCTTGCTCCAGTAGGAGCAGCAGCTCGCTTTTGAAGTACATCCCGATGTTCAGGATGCGATCCTCCTCGGCAACAAGCTGTCCGTTGTGCCATCGCTCGGCATGCAGCTCGTAGGTCACTCGCTGGGCGAGCGGGTCGAGCTCGACGATCCGAGTGCGAAGCCCCAACTCGCTTCCGTCGGAGGCGGGCCGTAACGACCGCGGCCGCCCGGCGGCTTCCTGAAGCTTCGCGCGCTCGTCCTTCAACCACTGCCGCCAAAGCTTGCCGTCCGCGTAGGGGACCTCGATGTCGACGAGCAAGGTCCCGCCGGGCTCGAGACAGTCGTGGAAGCGACGGAGCGACCGAACGTCTTGCTCGCGCGTGCTCCCGAGCCCGAACGCGCCGCAGACGAAGATCGTCTTGTACCTGCGGGGCGGGTCGAGTTCGTGCATCGCCTGCACGAAGAGTGTCGGCGACAGTCCCTCGCGCGCCGCCTTCTCGCGGCAGAGCGCGATCATGTCCGCAGAGACGTCGCACCCGTCGACGTCGAGTCCGGCCCGAAGATAGGGGATCAGCAGCCGGCCGGTGCCGCATCCGACCTCGAGCGCAGGCTCACCGCCTTGCTCGATGTGCCGCTGGAAGTAGGGGATCTCGTGCGGCCGGAAGTCGTCGTTGAACTCCGCCCACCACTTCGCGATCAAACCGTAGTGCCACGTTTGCGCTCCGCCTTCCAATCCCCTACCTCCTCACAGCCGTTGCTGGCGGGGAGCAGCAGCGTCGAGGGCCTACGACGCTGCTGCTCCCCGCGGGTTCACGTTACGGCACGATCGGGCGGATCAGGACGGTGGTCGTCCAGATCTCGTAGGGATTTGCCGCTCCCGGGTTGATTGCCTCGAAGATGGCCGCAGCTTCGCCGGCCACCAGCTCGTCATAGCTGCGGACAGGGACGAAGTCGGAGCTGTAAGCGTAAGCCCAGGTGTAGCGCAGCTGGACGACTCGCAGCGGTGCACCGTAGCCGGGCTGGCCCGATGCGGCGATGAGAACGTGGTCGTGGTAGGGAATCGGGGATGGGAGGCCGTTGTTCTGTGGCTGGTAGCCGGACGGCAGCGTGATCGGGCCGATCGTGCCTGGGGCGACCGGGAAGCCGATGATGTAGATCGGCGACGCGTGCTGGAGCGGGCCCGACGCTGCGTCGAAGACGACCGCCGCTCCCGTGTTGATTTGGTAGGTCTGGCCGCCGGCGTAGATGCTTTCGGTCCGCGGCTCGGCGAGTGCCGCTGTGGCGGTGAGGAGCAGCACGAGCGACAGGGCCGCCATGGTCGCGATCAGGCTCGGGCGTGAAGGTCGGTGGAGCAAGGTATCTCCTTTGTTCGTGTCTGTTAGGGCTGATCTGGGATGGGCTCGACGTCGATTCGTTGGCCTGTTTCGGTGGCGCGCAAGCCGCCGAGGGTGAGGACGCCGTCGGGGTCGTACTGCGCTGCGAGCGAGACTGCTTCGAACGTCTGCCCGTCGTGCGAGAGACGCATGGTCCGGTTCACCTTCTGCACGCCGAGAAATGCGCCCGTCTGCGGGTTGAACCGGAAGAACAGCATCGTCGTCGCATAGGAACGGCCGTCGACGTGCTCCCAGGAGCCATGCGCGGGGCCACGTAGCGTCGTTCCCGTGTTGCTCGTTTCGGTGAAGCCGCCGCCGCTATCGAATGTCATCAGCGACTCGAACGTCGGCGGAACGTTCGGCGGCGGATTCAGTCGCGTCACCGTGACGATCCAACTGCCCTCGACGCTGTTCCCGTGCGAACCCGCGCGCTTCAGTTCGGCTTGCGCGCTCTTGCTGATGTCGACGGTCTGGATCGTCCCGTCCTTGATCTGCTTGCCGGTCACGAGCACACCGGCTTCGGCCGCCGTGCCGCTCAGCGCGACGACCAGTGCGAGCATCGCGAGCGCCATCGCCGGCGACAACTTGCCGAGGACGTGAATCCTCGCTTTAGACATCGAGACTCCTTTCATCCCGGGTCGGGATCTGTTGTTGAGATCACGGCCTCCCTTGCTTCCCGGCGCTTTCGTCGATCGCCACGACATCGATCCTCCTTTTCGGGTTACTGACAGCGGCTCGGGCTTGCAGGGCTGCCCGGCGACTCGTCTTGCGGCGAGTCAGGGCGGCCAGAGCGCAAAGACCGATTGCGATTCCCGCAGCCCCGGCTGCCCACAGGTTCCAGTCGATGTCCTCCATCCTCGCCCTCGCCTTCTTGTTCGTTGTTGACTGGGCGATCGTCTCGCCGAGCGGTTGGCGATCGACTGGAATCGGCTAGGCGGAGAGTTGGCCAGGCGCGCCAAGGATCGGTTTCCGCGCCGCGCCTAGGGTGCTAGGTTCGGGCGAGGGAGGCTCTAGCGCATGCAGTTCCGAATCCTCGGCCCCTTCGAGGTCGAGCACGACGGCCGACTGCTTCAGCTCGGCGGGCATCAACAACGGACGCTGCTTGCCGTGCTCCTGCTCCGCGCAAACGAGGTCGTTCCCGTCGACGAGATCATCGACGAACTCTGGCCGTCTGACCCGCCGGCGAGCGCGACGAAGAGCGTCCATGTGCTCGTCTCGAAATTGCGTCGCATCCTCGAGCACGAGCCGAACGAGCTAGGAGAGCCGGGCCGGAACGGGGTCCTGCTGACACGGCCGCACGGGTACGTGCTCAGCGTCGCGCCGGGCGAGCTCGACCTCCAACGCTTCGAGTCGCTCCTCGAGCAAGGGCGGCGCGCGCTCGCGGCGGGGCGCGCCGACGATGCGGGCAACACGATCCGGGAGGCCCTGGGGCTCTGGCGAGGCCCGCCCCTGGCCGAGTTCGCCTACGACTCCTTCGCACAGGGCGAAGTCGCCAGGCTGGAGGAACTGCGACTCTCGGCAATCGAGGATCGGATCGAAGCCGATCTCGCGCTCGGCCACCACGCGGAACTCGTCCCCGAGGTCGAGTCGCTGGCGACCAAGCATCCGCTGCGGGAGCGTCTACGCGGGCAGCTGATGCTGGCCCTCTACCGCTCCGGACGACAAGCGGACGCACTACGCGCCTATCACGAGATTCGCCGCCACCTCGCCGACGAGCTCGGCCTCGAACCCGGGCCCGCCCTGCGTCAACTCGAGCGCGAGATCCTCGCCCACGCCCCCTCGCTCGCGGCGCCCACGCATCCCGCAACCAGCGGCGACAGCCGTGGACCGTCTCGCCGCCATCTGAAGACCGCAGCACTCGGGCTGGGCGGCGTCCTCGCGGCAGGGGCAGTAGGGGCGGCGCTGATCGTGTCCGGGCACGACAGTAGCCAACCTTCGCTCACCGGCTACGGAAACGCCGTCGGAATCATCGACGCACGGACGAATCGCGTTGTCGACGTAGTACGCGTCGGCAACACACCCTCGAGCATCGCGCTCAGCCCCGCCGCAGCCTGGACGCTGAACGCGGACGACCGCACGATCTCTCGCATCGACCGAAAAACACACGAGGTCATCAGCACCTTCGGAACAGGCTCCGCCCCAACAGACGTCGCGGTCGGCTACGGCTCGCTCTGGGTCGGCAACGCCGCGAGCTCGATCGCCCGCTTCGATTTGGAGACCGGCCGCCGCACAACGACGATCCACCTCCCGCCCGGTCCACCCTCGGGTGCGCGAGCAGGCGAGTCGCACATCGCAATCGCTGCGGGCAGCGCCTGGACGATCAACCGCGACGGCAGCATCTCCAGGATCGACGCGCGGACGAACAAGATCGTGGCAACGACCCACGGAGTCTCGGCCTCGGCGATCGCCTCAGGCGACAAAGGGATCTGGCTGATCGATCAATCACGGTCCGCGGTCGCGCGGATCAGCGTTCGCTCCAACCGCGTCGCACAGAGCATCCACCTGAGCGCCGGCAGCCTCAACGACCTCGCCGTCGGCGCGGGCGCCGTCTGGGTCACCGACCCGTTCGGCGGCCTGCTCTGGCGCGTCGATCCCGGCCCACCCGCGCTGACAAAGACGGTCGACGTCGGCCCAGGAGGAGCAGTCGTCGACGCCGACACGAACGCCGTTTGGGTCGTCAATCACCTCGACGACAAGCTGATCGAGATCGACCCACGGACAAACCACGCCACGACGATCACGGTCGGGGCCCCACAAAACGTCGCCGCTGCCGCGCGCGAGGGTTGGGTCGTGAAGGCGCAGCCCGAGCCCTCGTGCGGCCCACTCGTCTACGACGGACCCGGGCGTCCTGACCTCGTGATCGTCTCCGACCTGCCGCTCCAGGGCTTCTCACACGTCGAGACCGAGGCGATGGCGGCGGCGGTCGCGTTCGTCCTGCAGAAGCGGGGCTTCAGGGCAGGGAAGCGGAGAGTCGGCTACCGCTCGTGCGACGATTCGACCCCTCAAGCGGGAGGCTTCGACTTCGAGAAGTGCGGCACCAACGCGAAGGCCTACACGGCGAACCCGGCCATCGTCGGGATCGTCGGCGCCTACGACAGCCTCTGCAGCGGCATCGAGATCCGAATCACGAGCCGCGGACCCGGGCCGCTGCCGATCATCAGCCCCGCCAACACCTACCTCGGCCTCACCCGCGCAGGACCCGGCACGCGGCCCGGCGAGCTCCAGTTTCGCTACCCCACCGGCACTCGAAACTACGTGCGCGTGATCGCGGCCGACCACCTGCAAGCTGCCGCGGACGCACAACTCGCCAAGCAGCTCCGCCTGCAGCATGTCTTCATCCTCAACGACGGCCAAAACAGCGGGCTCGACACATACTTCCGCGGCGCCGCAACGAAACTCCACGTTGGGCTGGCCGGCTCTGCCAACTGGGACGCGCACGCCGCCAACTACCGCCGACTCGGCCAACGAATCCGCCGCTCCGGCGCCGACGGCGTCTTCCTCGCCGGCTACCAAACCTCGAACGGGGCACGGCTGATCCGCGACCTCCGCACGACGCTCGCTCCCGCGGTTCCGCTCATCGCACCCGACGGATTCCTCCCCCTCCCCGAACTGGTGCATGCGGCCGGCCCGTCCGCGACAGGACTCTACGTCAGCCTCGCCGGCGCACCAGATCCCGACCTCGGACCAGCAGCCACCAAGTTCCTCAAAGCATTCGCCGGCACATACCGCCGGCCGATCCCCTGGGATACAGCAACCTACGCCGCCGCAGCCGCCGACCTCCTCCTCGACGCGATCGCGCGCTCAGACGGAACACGCAACTCCATCAACAGAGAACTGCGTAAGACAGACGACGCGCACAGCATCCTCGGACCGATGCGCTTCGACCACAACGGCGACCCGACGTCGGGCGCCGTGACGATCTACCGCATAGGGCCCGCCGACGGTCAACCAACGCCAAGCTACCCGTGGCTGCAAGGCGCACACGTCGACCGCATCATCACAGCGCGAAACTCCCTCGTTGCCGGATAGCGGTGCGGTTCCTCGCTCGCCCTTCGTGCGGCCAGGAGCAGCCGAAGAGCTTCAGATGTGGATCTGGGGCCGGACCGCACTGAGGACTGAGTTCATCCTCGGATTCGCCTCTCGTACTCAAGAATACGTTGTCCAGCTTGGCACCAACCAGCGGACACAAAACGGACACATCAGAAACGACACGCGCGACGTCTCGCGACGCATCACCGGTGCACGCAACAGCCTGATTTGCAGGAGAAAGCTTGTCGAGATGGTAAGGAGGGGGTCGACGGTTCGAGTCCGTCAGAGGGCTTCGAATTACTGCCCGCTCAGCGTGCCTTTCCGTTGCCCGCCTCGACGTGTGAAGGTCGTTCCAGCGTCCACCGAGCGTCCACCAGCGTCCACCGCAAGGGCGTTAAGCTCGTCGAGCAGCCGGATCGCGTGCTCACGGCCGTCGCGGGCGAGGTGGCCGTAGTGGCGGTCGATCATCGTCAGGCTGGCGCCCATATAGCGGGAGAGTTCGAAGGTGGAGATGCCGGCACGCAAGGCGAAGGTCGCGAACGTGTGCCTGAGATCGTAGATCCGCCGGAACGGCTCGATCCCCGCAGCTTGCTGGGTCTGTTTCCAGTTCCGATTGCGGAAGTTGTGCAGGTCGAGGTAGCCGCCGCGGGGAGCCGGGAACAGCAGCTCGCCGAATGCTCCTGATGGCAGCTGGGCGAGCGCGTCGAGTGCGCGCGACTGGAGCGGCACGGCGCGGACGCTCGCCTCGGTCTTTGTACAGCGGAGCCTGCCTTTGCTGAAGGAGCGGCGTACGTAGGCGACGCGGCCGTCGCGGTCGATGTCCCGCCACTCGAGCGCGACCCACTCGCCCGGTCGCATGCCAGTGGCGGCGGCGAAGATCACCATCGGCCCCAGCCGCGCGCCGAGCAGCTCGGCGAGGGTGTCGAGTTCGCCCCAGGACTCGAACGGGCGCTTCTCGGTGCGCCGCCGCTGCGGGTTCTCGACGCCCTGCTTGGCCGGGTTGACGTCGAGCATGCCCCAGACGACGGCGCGGGCTAGCACCTGCCGCAGCGCCTGCGTTGCCTCGAAGCGGTAGCCGGGACGGATCGTCATCCGCCAGGCGGCGATCTCCTCCGGGCGGAGCTCGTCGAGGCGGTAGCCGCCGAAGGCCGCGACCGCATGCTGAAGCAGCCAGCGCAGCTTCTCGAGCGTGACCGGCGACGCCTCGTGCTGCGCCAGATACTGGTCGACCAGTTCAGCGAGCGTGAGCGTTCGGCCGAGTGCGTTCCTGCGTCGCAGCCGCTCGAGCTCTCGTTTGAGTGCCGTCCGTGCGTCCTCCTCGTCGACGAAGCCGCCCTTCTGGATCCGCCTCGACCCGCGCCCACCTGAGCGGTATCGGTATGCCCACAGATCGCCTCCGTCGTGTGCGCTCCACCCGAGCCTCAACACCTGTCCCTGCTGAACCATCTCTCTGTCCTCCGCATCGATTGCCGAGACAAAGGGTGCGCACTCGTAGCTCCGCGACGGCGTCGGTGGGAACTCCAGAAAGGCGCCGGCCCGCACGGTCGCCCCTGGCGCCACGGCATCGAGGTTTGCGGCGGTCCGTGGCGACGTCCTGTGTTAGGCGTCGAACGGAGATGAGTGTGCGGGATGACATGGCGGACGACTCAGCAGGTGCTCGCGCTGGCGCCGCATGCGGCGGCTGCGAAGGCGGGGCAGGGGCTCGCATCGCCGCGGCCGTGGTCGGAGCTGGGGCAGGACGAGCGAGCGCTCTGGGGGCTCTGCCGGGGAGCGGCAAGAAGCCGTACTAAACGCAGGTCGACCTGGGCAAAGGGCTCGAGATCCCCGCGAGCTGGCTGCCGGAAGGCGTCACGGTCGCGCAGGTCGCGGCCGGGTTGAGGCCGCTGCTCGACAAGCCTGTGGAGTTCGTGCTGCCTACGCACGGCGAGCCCGCCGACCGTCCGGCTCTCGAACGCGCGCTCCCTTGATCCGCGCGAACTCGCCAGCGACGAAACAGTGGTCGCTTAGCCGCGGTTCCTGCTCATGCCGGCATGCCTGTAGCTCTTGCGCGAGCAGCGGCGAGGCGAGGAGGTAGTCGAAGCGCCAGCCGATGTTGCGTTCGCGGCCGCCCGGCCAGTTCTCCCACCAGGTGTAGTGGCCGGGCTCGCCGGGATGGAAGACGCGGAAGCAGTCGGCGAGGCCGAGTTCGAGCAGTGCGGCGAACGCTTCCCGTTCGCTTGGCAAGAAGCCGCTTGGGTGCGTCGGCCGGGCGACGTCGATCGGTTCGGCGGCGATGTTGAAGTCGCCGGCGACTAACAGCCTGCCGGCGGCCGGGAGCTGCTGTTTCGTCCAGTCGCGCAGGGCGCGCAGATGCGTGAGCTTCACCGCGAGCCGTTCGGGGCCGCTGTTTCCGTTCGGCACGTACGAGTTCGCGACCACAGTCTCGCCGGCGCGGACTGCGAGGAAGCGCCCCTCGTGCTCGGTAGCTGGGTCGTCGAGCGGGTCGACCACCGGTTCGAACCCGATTCGGCTGAGGATGCCGACGCCGGAGTAGCCTGGTCGGCTGCCGAGGTTCCAGATGCTCTCGTAGCCGAGCTGCTCGAACTCGCGCAACGGCAGCTGGCTCTGCGTCGCCCGGATCTCCTGCAGGCAGATCAGTTCCGGTCGCTTCTCCGCGACCCACCGAAGAAGGCCGCGGCGGACGGCGGCGCGGATGCCGTTGACGTTCAACGAGACAACGTGCATGAGCGCGGCGACGCTAGCAGCGGCCGGCGGCCCTACGGCTCGAGCCTGAGCCCCTCCGCCGTTGGCGGCCGCAGCCGGGCCCGGGCGTAGCCGCTGGCGTCAGGCGCCAATCCGCGGACGCTCGCGCTGCGGCGCGCGGCGGCGTCGATCGAGTGACCGGGGTGTGGCAGGCACGCTCGTTTCTCGGACTGCGGCTCGAGGCCGGCTGGCGATTGAGACACGCGGTCGGCGCACAGAGTGCCGCTTGCAGCCACGGCATCGATGCGCGCCCCCGTCTGCTGTTCCGGACGCGCACTCAAACTGGGCTGCGGTCGCGCCGCGCTCGATCACAACCTCTACGCCGGGGCGGAACGGAGAGGTCGGGCCACCGAGCCGAAGTCGGGCTCATGCCGAAGCGCTGTGGCGTTAGCGCATAGCGGTCGATCGAACTCAGCGGAGTGTCGCGTTCAGATGGAGGCAGCGCGAGCTCCGACCGAAGGCGCACAAGCCTGTACTCGCGCAGCCATTAGGCGATATCGCCGCAGCAGCCGCCGGTCAGCTTACGCGTCGACGGTCTCCCCTCTCAAAGCCGCCTCGATCGTGGCGACGTCGATCTTCTTCATCGGCATCATCGCATCGAAGGCGCGTTTGGCCGCTGCGGTGTCAGAGCTGGTGGTGGCCTCGAGCAGGACGCGCGGCGTGATCTGCCACGAGAAGCCCCACCTGTCCTTGCACCAGCCGCAGGCGCTCTCCTCGCCGCCGTTGTCGACGATCGCGTTCCAGTAACGGTCAGTCTCGACCTGATCCGCCGTCACCACCATGAAGCTGACCGCTTCGTTCGGCGTGAAGTTGGGGCCGCCGTTGAGGCCGACGAACTTCTGCCCGAGCACACTGAACTCAACGGTCAGCTCGTTGCCTTCATCGCCGCCCGGGAAGTCCGACGGCGCCTTGTGGGCGGCGCCGACCTGACTGTCGGGAAAGACGGAGGCGTAGAACTCCGCCGCCTTGCGCGCTTCGCCATGGTCGAACCACAGGCAGGTAATCATCGTGCCCTCAGCCATTCGTCCCCCTTGTTCCGCGTCGATGATGATGAGATAGCCGCCCGGCGTCGGCTTCATGGATAGTCACGAAATACCGGGCGAGGATTCAGCACTGCACACTTCGTAGATGCGGTCAGCATAGGCGCGCGTCGATTGCTGCGTGGGTGGGCGCGCTTGATCGAGTCATAGTTAATCGCGCTGCACGGAGCGCCCACCATCACGCTCTCGCGGACGTTGTCGCTTCTGTAGTGGCGAGAGAGGGCGCGCGTGAACGCCGCAATCGTAACCCGCTCGTTGCTTTTCAAGCCGGCAGCTGCCGTCTTACGACCACCTTCACCGATGTTCATAAAGACCTTCCTGATGCCGGCGACGATTTCCAACAAGTCGTTACTGTTGGTCGACAGCGACCGTTAGGGGGAAAGACGAATGGCGCGGAAGACGATATTTGTAAGTGACTTTTCGTCCAAGGAGATTGACGAACCAAAGCAGGCCGTGACGGTGACGGTCAAGTACGGCGACGGTCGGCGCGGGCAGGTCACTGCGGACGCACACGTAGACGACAAGATCGTGGAGCAGATCGTAAGCGCCGGACGTCAGCAGGCGCGGCGTGGCCGGAAGCCGAAAGACGACTGACTCTAGAAACGTCCGCGGAAGAGAAACAGCAAGAGGAGCAGGAGGAGCAGCAAGAAGAGAAACTTGCTGATGAAGATTCCTCCGCCGAGAGCGAGCAGCAGGATGATGACGAGAAGCAGGATGAGCATGAAGCTCCAATCGTTCCGCGGGACCGGGGACGGGGACCGGGACGCACCCTAATCGGTACAACCGGCAGACGTCGTTCAGCCCAGCCACGAACGTAGATCGCGCAACATCCGCAGCGACGCGAGGACGGCGCTCGGCCTTGCTCTCACCGCACGGCCCCTAGCGGCGCCGAGCGAGATCCCGCAGCACTCGCTCGGCGGTCTCGTAGAGCAACGCCGCCACCGCATCCGCGGCCAGTCGCACGCCGTCAGCGTCGGCTGCCGCTCCTCGATGAGCCGGCCGAGCCACCGGGACGCGACGGCATCGGCGCCTCAGAATCCTGCTTGGCAACGGTCTGCGGACGGGAGGGGCCCGCCCCGCCGAGTCAGGTGAGAGGTGGGTGGAGGGCCGGGCGCTGCGCCAGAGGGGGGTGCGAGCGCCGGCCCATCCACCGGTTGCGCATCCTCAGCGGAAGGGTCTGGGCCGCAGAGGGGGCCTTCGAGGAGAGGGCGCTCCCGAGGCCACCGTCGACTCTTGCACACTTCACGCACCGGTTCTAGTCGCCCGTGCGCCGCGGCGCTGCAGCAGTCGCTCACGCACGCATCAGGTGAAGAGGGATAGCGGCGGCGGGTGTTGCTGACCACCCGCCCCGCCATCTGACTCCTTTACCGCGACCGCGCGGCCGCCATGTGCGAGTTCGCGGACTTCGAGTTCGCCGCCGTTGAGCCAGGCGACCACTTCGCCCTCGACGAAGAGACAGCGGCGCTGCCCCGGCACCCGCCGATGCGGGATCCGCGTCGTACGAGTGAGTTCGCGCGCGCTGCGCGTCGAGCAACGAA
>Ga0126311_10001490_pt1 | contig 11376 bp, 9 predicted proteins | sample Plot61_FD_92539 | JGI IMG/M metagenome (GOLD analysis project Ga0126311, IMG submission 92539) | Serpentine soil microbial communities from UC McLaughlin Reserve, CA, USA - Plot61 | ecosystem: Environmental > Terrestrial > Soil > Grasslands | place: USA: UC McLaughlin Reserve, Lake County...
CTCTTGTGCGAAGAAGAGGGAGTATTCCTTCGGCATGGTCGCTGGCCTCGCGTAGGCAGACAGGCTCCTGCCAACGTGCACCACGTGCAGCTCGGCGCCACTCCGGTTCGACAGATCCACCGCCGCTTTCGCGGCGATGGACGCATCCGGCGAACCGTCGGTAGCAAGGAGGATGCTGTTCAAGGTAACGTTCATCTTTCCGCCTCTCGTCTAGCCTTCAGCCGAACTGCGGGTCCGCCCAAGCCGGCGCGCATTCCTCAGCAGCACCAGACTTCGTAATAGATGGGCTCCGGCCCGCGCCTGGGTTGCCGCTGTGTCGCCCGCGCTGCCGGGAGAGCTCGCGGTCTTCTTACGCGGTCTTATCAGAACGGAGGCTGACATCTTTGTACCCCCTGCGACCTTTGATCGAGACTCGACGGGAGGATACGCGGCGGTTGTCTCCCTTGCCTGAGCAAGTTAGCCCAAAGAGTTGATCAGAATTGGCCAAACAAGAAACGCTCGCGTATACTTCCCCTTCGACCTCGCCGGCGAGACTGCCTCGGGCGAGGGGATCAGTTGTCCATGAGATCCGCTGCGCGGATCAGGAGGTCTCCGTCAACCCGGATGGCGTGCAGAAGCCCTTCGTCTATCCGCGCCTCCACAGCCTGCGGCGATAGCGAAAGCCTCCTCCCAGCCTCTGCCAGCGAGATATGTTCACCAAGGGCCGCGCGCAGCATGCCGGATACGGGCATCAACATATGTGACAGCTGCAGCGGGGTTTCTGCCCTTTCGAATGTACCCGAGGCTGCACCCTCGTGGGCGTCCTCACCACCCGCTTCCCAGAAGCCGCGAGGAATCGTGTAGACACCGGCCTCCTCCGACATGAAGATGATCTCTAGCACGCTCCTTGCCAGATCGTACGTCTCGGAAACGTCCCTCAGACCAGTACCGTAAAGTGCTTCCTTGAGGTCTTTGAGATACTCTTCGAGCTCCCACGCCCGCCGCGAGCCTAAAGGGGCCAAGTATGCATCGGAGTCGGGATGGTCGACGTAGGGGTGCAGCGCAGCCCACACCTCTGGGTGATCGAACTCCTCGGCCGCCAGGATCGCCCGGCGTTCGACATGGTCGACGTAGAGTTCGAGGACGGTCCAGATAGATCTTTCTAGTCGATCCGAGAGGTCGTAGGGAACCCGCAGGATCTCCCCCGAACGGTACAGCTCCACTGTGCATCGTAGTGTATGTGCCATTCTCTATGCTACCTTTTTCGACGTACGTCACGACCTCCTTAGCTCATAGTACAGGAGGATCGGCGATCCGCGCTGGCTGGGTGGCAGCCACGCTTGGGCTCTCAGGGCGGAAGACCGTGCGCATTCTGGGGTGACATTGACCCACCTGCAGAAGGCGGCTATGAAGAGCGCACTGGTAGGACGGAAGCATGAAGCGGTGGGCTCAAGGATGCACTTTGACCTGGATGCTGTCTGAAGCAGAGCCCTAGATGAGGCCCATCCCTTTCGATCGTCTGCTCCCCAAGGACTTTGCGGGCGTGCTCCTCGCATGGTGGGCGATACCTTTACAGGTTAGTGCGGGTGAGCGTAATGAAAAATAGCGTGCCATGGACGACCTATCAGCGCGGATCCGCACTGGTCTCGCTTGAATGGCCAACTAGTGGAACAAGCCTTCGGAACGATCTGTAGGTAAAGACGTCCTTAACTGGAGAGGTGCTTGGCTCTCTGCAACTGCTAGACGCGTGCAAGCAGGTCACCAAGCGATCGGTCATTATGCAGACAGTCTACAGCTCTGGCCAATAGTGGAGCCAGACTGACTACTTCCAGGGGTAACTCTAGCCCCTCCGGTGTCCTTACGCTATCAGTTATGACGATGCGCTTCAGGGGTCCGACCTTCAGACGCTTTACGGCGGGCCCGACGAGGAGACCATGACTGGCGACGACAGTAAGCTCGGGTTCGCAGCCTCCAGAGAGCAATACCTCAATCGCCGCCTCGACGGTGCCACCGGTGCTGATCATGTCGTCCACGATGATCGGCGTGTGGCCCCGGACATCCCCCGTTACGCTTCGCACGTTCACCTCCGAGCCACTCAAGCGTCTCTTGTGCACTATAGCCACGGGCAACCCTAGCGGCCTGGCGTACCGCTCGGCCAGCTTCGCCGCACCCAGATCCGGCGCGACGATCACGCTGTTCTCGGTAACGTGGTTGCGGACGGACTCAACCAGGAGGGGCACCGTGCTCAAGTGCTCCAGCGGAATGCCGAAAAAGCCTTCGACGGCGGGTGAGTGGACATCCACGACCACAACCCGTTGCACCAACCCTCCGGCCGCGAGCAACTCCGCAACGAGCCGCGCCCCGACCGCTTCCCTTCCCGAGGCCCTCCTGTCCTGGCGGGCGTAGCCGAGGTAGGGGATCACCGCCGTTAGGCGTGCCGCCCCGGCCCGGTGGGCGGCGTCGGCCAGCAGGAGAAGTTCGAGCAGGTGCCTCTCTACCGGCGGGCTCGTTGGCTGAATCAGGTAGACGTCGTGTCCGCGTACGCTCTGTTTGATCTCGACGTGCAACTCACCGTCAGGGAACCGGTCGACATTCAGAGCCCCCTGAGAAGTGCCGAGTTTGGCGGCGATGGTCTCGGCCAGGCGCACATTGGCAGAGCCGGCTAGGAGTGTTTGCTCCATTGTTCTCTGTCGCTCCCTTCCTTTCTCGTTGACCTGGCTTGATTGTATGGGACGGGAGCAGCCCACTCTTGAGCAAACTGGACCAATCTGGTGGCCAGGATTGACCAACGTGGTTCGGATTATATTTAGATCGCTCAGCAAAGTCCCTTTGCCGGGCCTTGCCTACACCGAGCAGATACGGCACTCGCCCGCATACTCTCTGTGGATTTCTCCAAGATCTGGCGTCGAAGTGCTCACCGTGTTCGAGACGATCAAGGACATCCACTAGGATATCCGGCTACAACCCTCCCAGTGAACGCTCGAGGCAGCGTGTATTCACGATCAGGATGGATCCCTGGTGCCCATGGCGACGCCCACCGCCAGAGGCACGGCTAACTCGTAATGAGCAGGTCAGCGGTTCGAGTCCGCTCGTCGGCCCTCTGTTCCCTTGCTCTTTGCAGGGAAAACACACAGGCGCACCAAGGGTCCGGCATGGAACCGGAGCCGCTGTACTGCAACCCATTTAGTCCGAGAGTGAAGGAGATCCCAGGTTGGAACTGGCGCTGCTCTAGATTCCCGTGCCTCGTCGGCGTTTCGGTCCCGGGCTCAGCCACACTCGACTCGAAATGCGTTGGCTTCCCTACGTTGATGAGAGAATCCCTCCCAATGGTGACAAACTCCTCATCCCCGGGATGTGGGAGTCCTAGCCTAGTCAGGAGTGGGTTTTCTTTGTAGAGCTTACCGTCACTCAGCAAAAGAACAAAATAGAGAAGCATTCATCTGCTCGATGCTGACAAAAATTGTTGACAGTTAGGCAAAAGCACGTTTACCATAAGTAATAAGGGAAGGAGAAGGTGAGCGACAAGCTTGTTCGAAAGGGAGCGCCTCCGCGCTATCCCTTGGTAGGAGATAAGGTTCAGGCCGAGATCATGGGCCGTATCAGGGCCGAGGCAGGGCCGATCTCGAGGGCTCAGCTGATCGAAGCGATGAACTCCAGCCGTGGCAAGATATCGACCGAGGTCACGCGGCTCATCGAGAAGGGGCTGTTGGCTGAGGGAGGTCTTGCGGAGTCCGGAGGAGGGCGACGTTCGTCTCTGCTAGTCATCCCGCCTTCCGCTGGCCTCATCGCCGCGGTCGACATCGGTGCAACCTCCATCGACGTTGCCCTGACGACACTCGGAAGTGAGCTGATTTGCCACAGGGGCGAACCTGCTGATGTAAGAGAGGGTCCACTGTCTGTTCTCGAACGGGTAAAGATTCTCCTGTTGGAGCTTATCGACGAGCAAGCCGGGAGTTCGGAGGATGTGGTTGCAATCGGGGTGGGTGTACCTGGTCCTGTCGAGCAGGCCTCTGGTCTGTTAACGGTGCCCCCGATCATGCCGGACTGGGATCGCTTCCCGATACGCGGCGCGTTTGCCGGGGAGTTTGCTGCACCCGTCTTCGTGGACAACGACGTGAACGTGATGGCGCTCGGCGAGCACTGGGGTGGGGTGGCGAAGGGCGTCGCCGACGTGATCTTCGTCAAGATTGGCACTGGTATAGGTAGCGGGATCATCGTCGGCGGCCACCTCCACCGTGGCGCCCAAGGCTGCGCCGGGGACTTCGGCCACATCTGCGTGGATCCCGATGGCCCCCTCTGCTCATGCGGAAACACCGGCTGCCTGGAGGCGATGGCGGCGGCCCCGGCGATCGTGCTGCAGGCGGAAAGGTGTGCCAGGGAAGGTGAGTCACCGCCCCTCATGGCGCACTTGCAGGAGAAGGGCGAGCTCACCATGAAAGATGTCGGGGAAGCCGCCAGGCGTGGCGACTACTGCGCCCTGACGACAATCCGCAGGTCTGGGAGGTTGATCGGCCAGACTCTGGCCTCGGCCGTTAATGTGCTCAACCCTTCGATGATCGTGATCGGCGGTGGGGTTTCTCGCGTAGGTCACGCTCTTCTGGCCGAGGTAAGAAGCGCCGTCTACCAGCGGTCGCTGCCGCTCGCCACACGTAACCTCCCGATCGTTATGAGCGAACTCGATGACGTCGCAGGCGTCGTAGGCGCGAGCGTGATGGCCGCGAGCGAAGTGCTCTCACTTGCGGGCCGGTAGTAAACACAACCCTCCACCGGGGCGGTCGGAGCGAGGAGAGGAGCGTGAAAGCGGCAGAGTCAAGAGCGTGAAGAAGCGATGAGTAGCGAAGCAACAAGCACCAGGTGAGATCTCCGGCATGCAGGAAGGAGAGGACATGATGTTCAGACGGGGGATGATCGGCAAGGTCCTAGCGCTGGTGGTGTGCTCGGTAGCGGTGCTATTTGCTGCCGCCTGTGGCGGTGGCGGACAGGGTGGGAGCGGTGGAGGGCAAGGCAACCAGGGACCGTTCACCATCGGGGTCTCCAACGGCTTCATCAGTAGCGAGTGGCGGACGCAGATGATCGACGACCTGCAGAGGGTCAACGACGAGTACAAGCAGGAAGGGCTCACGGAGGATCTGGTCATAGAGAGCGCGGACGTGGATCCGCAGGGCCAGATCCAGCAGATGAGAAACCTCATCAACCGCGGCGTGGACGGTATCATCGTCAATCCCAACGACGCGACCGCCCTCGACCAGGTGATCGGCCAGGCCGAGAATGCGGGGATCCCGGTAATTGCGGTGGACCAGGAGATCGACGCCCCGGGTGTCACGAACGTGGTCATCGACCAGGGCGAATGGGCGCGCATGGGCGCCGAGTGGCTGGTAGAGGAGCTCGGCGGCGAGGGCGACGTGGTTGTGATCAACGGCATCGCCGGCCACCCAGCCAACGAGGCCCGCTACGACGCCGTGAAGGAGGTCTTCGCCGAGAACCCGGGCATCGAGGTGGTCCAAGAGACGAATGCAGACTGGGATCAGGCGACAGCCCAGCAGGAGATGTCAAACATCGTTGCCTCACAGCCGAACATCGACGGTGTCTGGACGCAAGACGGGATGGCGCGCGGCGTACTGCAAGCCGTACAGGCTGCCAACCCCGACGAGTACCCGGTGATCTCCGGCGAGGCTCGCTCGGGCTACATGAGGTTGTGGCAAGACGTGCGCCAGCAGAACCCGGACTTCGCCTCCTACGGGCCGATCAACCCGCCCGGTGTCGGCGCGAGCGGCTTGCGGGTGATGGTAGAGCTCTTGCAGGGAAAGGAGATCAAGCAGAGCGAGCTCGAGGGCGATGCGGGCAATACCCTGTATGTGCCGATACCCGGGGTGGTGACCAACCAGAACCTCGACGAGGAGCTCCAGAAGATCGACGTCGAGGGTGAGTACGTGCTCGACGGCATCATCAGCCGCAAACAGGCGCAGTCCTACTTCGAGTAGGCGGGCAGCGATGGCTGAAGTCTCCCTCTCGGCCCAGCACCTCGTCAAGCGCTACGGCGGTGTGGTGGCGCTCGCCGACGGCAGCCTGGACGTAGGATCCGGCGAGGTGGTGGCGCTGATGGGGGCCAACGGTAGCGGCAAAAGCACGCTTGGCAAGATCATCACGGGGGCGGTCGTCCCCGACGGGGGACGGCTGCTCCTGGACGGCGAGGAGGTCCGCTTCTCCTCACCCCAGGCGGCTCGCCGGGCGGGGATCTCCGCCGTCTACCAGGAGCTCAGTTTGGTCCCTGACATGACGGTCGCCGAGAACATCTGGCTCGCCAACGAGCCGGTAGCTCTGGGCCGGGTTCGGAGAAAGGAGCGCAAGGAGCGCACCACACGTCTCCTCTCTCTCTTCGAGGACGCCCTGGGGCCCTCCGTCGGTCCCGACTCGCTCGTGTCGGATCTCTCGCCCAGCGACCGACAGATCGTGGAGATCCTCAAGGCGTTAAGCCGCGAGCCGCGCGTCATGATCTTGGATGAGGCAACTGCGAGCCTGGGTGCGCGGCAGGTCGAGCGGCTCTTCGAGCTCGTCGGGGAGTGGAAGGCTCAGAGCATGGCCTTAATCTTCATCTCGCACCGCATGGAGGAGATCTTCCAGATCGCCGACAGGGCGACCGTGCTCCGGAGCGGCAGAACCGTCGGCGCGGCAGACCTGATGGAGACGAGCGAGGAAGAACTGGTAGGGTTCATGATCGAGGGCGGCGTCGCGGATCGCCACATCGAGCACCCCGCAGATGCCGATGGCGAGAAAACGGTTCTGCTGGAGGCAGAGTATCTCCGCTCGTCAGTGCTGAACGGGGTAAGCTTGCAACTCCGGGAAGGCGAGATCTTGGGTCTTGGTGGTCTGCAAGGGCAGGGGCAATCGGATCTACTTCTTGCTCTTTTCGGAGCCGTCCCCCACTCGGGAACCGTCCGGCTAGCGGGCGAGGAAACCCACTTCTCCCGCCCACGCAAGGCAATGAAGAAGGGCCTAGCTTTCGTCCCCGGTGACCGGGGCGGCGAGGGCCTACTGTCGATACGCTCCATATTGGAGAACCTCCTACTGCCCTCCTGGTCGCGCTACGGGGCATTCCTGAACATGAGCCGGGCACGCAACGACGCCGAAGAAGTATCTCAGGACCTGAGGCTCAAGATGGGCTCGCTCGATCACCCGGTGAGCTCGCTGAGCGGCGGCAACGCCCAGAAGGTGGTCCTGGGGAAATGGCTGATGCGGGACCCGAAGGTGCTCCTCCTCGACGACCCGACGAAGGGAGTTGACGTGGGCGCCAAGGGAGAGTTCTACAAAATACTCTCTGACCTGCGCCAAAGGGGTGTAGCGATCGTGCTCCACAGCAGCGACGATGAAGAGCTCTTGAGTTTGTGCGACCGGGTGCTCGTGATGCGCGACGGTGTGGTGCGAAGGGAACTCTCCGGTGCTGACCTGAACAAGTCGGCCCTCGTCTCTGCTAGCGTGGGCGCGGCTTCGAGTTCCCCTGATAGCCCGCCTTCCGATGGGGCGCCATGAGCGCGGCGCGGACCTCCGTAGGACAACGGCTACACCGGGTGGCGCTGAGGCAGTCGTACGCCTTTGCGCTCTTGCTGCTAGTAGTGGCTGTAGCGATCAACTACTATCTGCAGCCGAACTTCTTCCAGCCTGGAATACTGAGCGGAAACCTGCTGCTCTTTGTTCCGCTCATGCTCGTCGCCGTTGGGCAGACTGCGGTCGTGATCGGAGGCGGCATCGATCTCTCTTTAGGCGCGATCGTCTCGATGGCGAACGTGATCTTCGTCAGCCTCATGGGCCAGGAGACTTCTCCGTCCCGGATCCTGCTGGCGCTGGCCGCGGGATTCTTGGCCGGCATTTTGGCCGGAGCGCTCAACGGCTTCTGCGTGGCCATGCTGCGTTTCCAGCCGATCGTCACGACCTTCGCGACGAGCTTCATTTTCGCGGGGCTGGCGCTCTACGTGCTCCCCGAGCCGGGTGGCGCCATGCCGCCGGGCTTGGTGAACTTCTTCTACACCAATCCCCTTGGACTGCCCATGGTGCTGTGGGTGGTAGTCGTCTTGCTGCTACTGTGGAGCCTTCTGCGGTCGACGCGCTACGGGTCGTACCTGTACGCGACGGGGGGACAGGATCTGTCAGCGTTTGTCAGCGGTGTGCCGGTCTCATCGGTGCGCTTCCTCTCGTATTGTATCGCTGGGCTGATGGCGGCCGCCGGGGCACTCGCGCTGGCACTCAGCACCGGGACGGGAAACCCCATCGGCGGGACAGATTTTATGTTGCAGTCCATTGTGGCAGTCGTGCTAGGGGGAACGCGTCTTAGCGGCGGGCAAGGCGGGGTGGTCGGATCGATCATCGGGGTGGTGATCTTGAGCCTTATCCAGAGCATTGTCTCCTTCTCGGGCGCGCCTTCGTCGTGGCAGACGCTGATCAACGGCCTGATCGTGGTGGCGGCTCTCGCCGGTCCCGGCCTAGTCGCCCTCCTCGGGCGTAGGAGGCGGGCGTGAGGCAGCTCAGGCTGAATCCCATCGCTATCGCCTTGATTCTGGCAGTGATACTGTTCGTGGTGGGAGGGCTCGTGCAGCCTGGCTTCGCCTCTTACGGGCAGGGGATGAACATTTTGAGGCTCGCGGCTTTCTTGGGGATTGTGGCAGCGGGGCAGACGTTGGTGATTATCAGCGGCGGCGAAGGGATTGACCTCTCCGTCGGGGCAGTGATAACGCTCGGTGCCATACTCGTCTTCAGATTCGGAGACGGGCAGAACGACCAGGCCCTACTCGCGCTCGCTATGGCACTCGGCGTGGGGCTCCTGATCGGGGCCACGAACGGGCTCGGGATAACGCTCCTGGGTATCCCGCCGCTGGTAATGACGCTCGGGATGGCCGGGGTGGTGCAGGGCATGATCCTGGTCATAACCGGTGGTAGGATCGAGGGCGGGGCGGCCCCCGCTCTCACCAATCTCGTCTCCGGTTCGCTTATCTTTGGCATCCCCGGTGTGGTGCTACTGTGGCTACTCCTGGGGGGCGCCATGTGGCTGGTCCTGCAGCGCACCGCCTACGGCCGGAGGCTCTTCGCCGTGGGCACCAATCGCGTCACCGCGAGGCTCTCTGGGGTGCGAGTGTCGTCGGTTCTGGTGCTGACGTACGCCTTCAGCGGGATGCTCGCCGCCCTTGGCGGGATCGTCCTGCTCGGCTACACCGAGCAGGTCTTTCTCAACCTCGGAGACCCGTACACGCTGCCTTCCGTAGCCGCCGTGGTTGTCGGGGGGACGCTCCTGGCCGGCGGCGTGGGCAGCTACTTCGGGACCATGGCCGGAGCCCTGGTCCTGACGCTGCTGACCAGCCTCCTGACCGCCTTGGAGCTTCCGGAGTCCGCGCGCCTGATCGTATATGGCGCCACCCTGCTCCTCTTGCTCTCCCTCTACGGTCGCCAGAAGGCGCTCAGGCAGTAGAGGGGTGAGTGCCATGCGCCGAGTCGAAGAGGACGGTCCCCTACGAATCGGACTTCTCGGAAGCGGCTTTATCGCGAACTTCCACCTCCAGGCGCTCCTTGGCGTCCGCCATGCCGAGGTAGGCGGGGTCTTCAGCCCCACCCCCGCCAACCGTGAGGCACTTGCGAACATGGCGAACGGGATGGGTCTTGGGCCGTGCAAGGCTTACAGATCGGTAGAGGAGCTCGTCGCCTCAGAGGAGGTGGGCGCTGTCTGGATCCTTGGCCCCAACGACACTCGCCTCGACCACATGCGCGCCATCAGTCGGGCCGTGGAGGGTGGAGCCTCCTTACTTGGGGTGGCCTGCGAGAAGCCCCTGGCGCGCAACCTCGCCGAGGCTCGCGAAGTACTGCGGCTCGCGGAGGAGGCGGGTCTCAACCACGGCTACCTGGAAAACCAGGTCTTCTCGACGGCGGTCCAGCGGGGCAAGGATGTGATCTGGCGCCGCGGCGTTCCTGCCGCCGGCAGGCCTTACCTCGCCCGCGCCTCCGAAGAGCACAGCGGCCCTCACGCCCCCTGGTTCTGGCTTGGCGAGAGGCAAGGGGGCGGCGTCCTCTCGGATATGATGTGCCACAGCGTCGAGGTGGCCCGCTACCTCCTCACCGAGCCCGGCAAGGGTCGTGAGAGCCTCAAGCTTAGGAGCGCCAACGCCACGGTCGCCAACCTCAAGTGGACCCGCCCGAGGTACGCCGAGCAGCTCAAGCGGGAGATGGGCCCCAAAATCGACTACGTCAATCACCCGGCCGAGGACTTCGCGCGGGGAACTCTGACCCTGGAGGACGAGGCGGGCGAGACGATTATGATAGAGGCCACAACCTCCTGGTCCTACGTGGGTCCGGGCCTGCGCATCCAGCTCGAGCTGCTCGGGCCAGAGTACGCCATGGAGTTCAGCACCCTCAACACCGGTCTTAAGGTCTTCCTTTCGCGGAACGTGACCGGAGCCGAAGGCGAGGACCTCGTCGAGAAGCAGAGCGCCGAGCAGGGCCTGATGCCGGTACTAGAAGACGAAGCCGCGACCTACGGATACACCCTCGAAGACCGGCACATGGTCGAGGCATTCCGCAAGGGTGAGGAGCCAATGGAGACGTTCCGCGACGGAGTCGCCGTCGTCGAGATGCTCATGGCGCTCTATCGTTCCGCCGAATCTGGCAGCACCGTCCACCTTCCCGACGAAGGACTGGAGACCTACGTCCCGCCGGTCGCTCGAGGGGCGTACCACGGCTGAGGAGGCGGAGCCGGGCTCGCCATACAGGGTTAGATAGGACAGTAGATGGCACGACCCCTAACCTTGCTTACCAGGCCATGGGCGGACCTTCCCTTAGAGGAACTCGCGCCGCTCGCCAAGGATATAGGCTACGACGGCTTGGAGCTCGCCTGCTGGGAGGACCACTTCGAGGTTGACAAGGCAATCGAAGACGAGGGTTGCGTAGACCTAGGAGCTGTCGCCTGCCCTCCTGACACCACTCTGACACCATCGCGAGCGCGATACGGTGCAACACGGGCAAGGTAGAGAAAAGTAGCCAGCTTAGATATGGGGGATTCGCAAGCCCGTGCAAACCTCTCTAACGAGCTAATTATCATTCGTAAAGAGCAGATCAGCCACCTGAGTCTGCTCGAAGGGATTTACTGCAACCGTACTGCAACCGGGCTGATACGCACTGGTACACAATGGACAGTGGGAAGCCTCCATATCATCGAGAACCGCCTAAACAAGCCCAATTCCCGGACATACTAGCATGGGCTAGAACGTGCGCAAGCAAACTCGTAGCCGGAGCAGGTCAGCGGTTCGAGTCCGCTCGTCGGCCCTTCTTTTTCAGCTTATCTAAGCCGAATACTCTGGAAAGCTAACCCCCTTGGCGTCGCGCCGAGCGGATTCTGATACCACTCTGATACCACTGAGAGCA
>Ga0126311_10001491_pt1 | contig 11374 bp, 6 predicted proteins | sample Plot61_FD_92539 | JGI IMG/M metagenome (GOLD analysis project Ga0126311, IMG submission 92539) | Serpentine soil microbial communities from UC McLaughlin Reserve, CA, USA - Plot61 | ecosystem: Environmental > Terrestrial > Soil > Grasslands | place: USA: UC McLaughlin Reserve, Lake County...
ATCAGGCTGAGCTTGAGAAACTTCGGGAAGTACTCACTGTAAAGAGAAAACGCGCGTCGATAAAGAGCACTGACACCCTCGCTGTGTCCTCGCAGCGTGCTTCCAAATGCAAACGCAGTTTGCGGGCGCTCAGCCGGGTTCTTTGAGAGCGCCGACATCACAACCGCCGCAACTCGTTTCGGAATCTTTGGAGCACGCTCACGCAGATGTTGCGGCTGCTGCTCTCGATGACCGCGCATAACAGTCGACGTGTTGCCGGCAAATGGCGGCTCGCCCGCGAGCATCTGGTAAGCGATCACGCCCAGGCTGTAAATGTCCGAGCGCGTATCAACCTGGCCGCCACCGCATTGCTCGGGCGACATGTAAAGCGGTGTGCCCATGATCGCGCCCACGCGCGTCAACGCGGCACCCTGCGGTGAGGTTGCGATGTGAGCTGTGTGCCTTGCTCCGTCGTGCGTGTCCTGATCGAAAAGCAGCGTGCCGTCGTCGTCCGCTGCATAGTCCGTGGGGTTGAGCAGGGGATTCGTGAGCGGACTGTGAAGGACTGTTCCGACGCCCTCAGCTTTGCCTTTAAAGTTTTGTGTGCCTGCTTCGTCCCCTGCCGGCCGCAGCAGTGTGTCGCTTTCGAGCTGTGCGCCCGTGATTAATCGTGCGGCAGCAGGAACGTCATCGATGATCGTGGCTGCTGGATCGTCGTCAGAAGGCGCACCAATCTCGCCCACTTTCGCAATGCCGAAGTCTAGAACTTTGACGCGATAACTACCGAGACGATTTGGCTCGAGCCAGATGTTGTCAGGCTTCAAGTCGCGATGGATGATGCCCTGCTGGTGTGCCTCGTGAACTGCGGAACAAACCTGTTCGAGGATGTCGGCCACCCATTCGAGCGGCAACTGCTTCTCTTCCGCCAGAATGTCGCCGAGCGTGCAGCCGTCGAGATATTCCATCACGAGGTAAGCAACCTGCCCGGCCGTCACGCGTGCGAAACCGAAGTCTGTTACGTCAACCACGTTGGGGTGGCGCAGGCGTCCGGCAGCGCGCGCTTCGCGCTTGAAGCGCTCGACGAATTCGTTGTTGCGCATGAACTGAGGCGAGATGAGTTTTAGCGCGACGTAACGTTCGGTGCCGAGGTGTGTGGCAAGATAGACGGCGCCCATCCCGCCTTTTCCGAGCAGGTGCTCGAGGCGGTACTTCTCGTCAAGCACCTCACCAACGTATTCTTCGGGTCCCGGCATAATAACCACGGATTGAACGGATGTTAATACGGATCAGAATCGAAATCAGTTTCGATACGATGTCCCTCTGTAGCTGCAATCATCGTCGGCGCGGCTCCACCAGTCCATGCCGATCGGCTGACCCTCGGGTGGTTGCTGTGCGGGCGTGATGTTTGCCTTCTTCGGATCGTCCTGGAAGCGCTTGATCTGATCGATCGAGTAAAACAGAAACGCGCGCCGGTTTTCGTCCGTTCCCAAACGACTCTGCGTCGCCAGCCACGTCTTCAACTGGTCCAACTTCCACGACGCAATCGCCCGCACCTGATTTGACGCGCGGTCAGCTGCAGCGAGCGCCATCAGATCAGAAAGTATCACCATGTTGACGGTGTGCTGAATCTCCCCTGCATAACCTGTGGCCGCAGGCGCTTTCCACGTGGTTGCGAGTACCTTGTCGATCACTTCCGCGAGACCGGGATGGCGGGCGTCGCGCGCGTGAAACTGGACCAGCCGCGCCGCACGCTCGCCGTTGAACAGAAAGTTACTAACGTGGTCGGCAACCGCTTCAGCGGGCGCAAGCGCGTCAAACACCGGGTTAGTGCGGATGCGAAAGTCTTCGCGCGTGCGCGCATAACCTGCCGGCCGCGGCGGAATCAAACGCAACAACGACTCAGGCATCGCCAGCGCGTCCGGCTTGAGCGTCTCGAGCACAGCAGCGAGTGCGCGTCGCTGTTCATCGGGCGCAACGATCTGTGGATTACGATCGCCTTTGCCTTTCAAACTGTACGTGTAGTCCTGCCCGCCAATCGCTTTCGCAGCCGCTTCAACCTGGTAACGGTGATACATGTAGATTGGCACGAGCACGTCTTCAATGGTCGCAATCGGCGCGCCTTCGCGAATGTTGTTCTCACCGAACCGTCGCAACGCAGCGGCACGCACCTTCATCACGTTTCCGAGCTCGTCGATGGCGTTCGTACCGTTGTCCCAGAGGTGGGCCACCGAGCTGGCACTGCCCGGCGATCGCGCATCCTGATCAGTCAAGTACATCAAGCCCCGTGCAAAAGCCGCGTTCAACGTGCGATCGAGTGAGGTGCGCTCGTCAGTTCCGGGAGCAAAGTCCTGGTAGCCGTAAGCGATGGCGACTTTGTCCCACTCTCCAATGTCTTTTGCGTATGCGTCAGAAAGATCGGGAACTCCATCCGGCCCAAGCTTCGCTCGCGGCGCCGGATAATCCATCACTGACGCTCGACCTACCGGACTCGCGGCATAGTTGTGTTGCAGCCCGAGCGTGTGGCCCACTTCGTGTGCCGAGAGTTGCCGCAAGCGTGCGAGCACCATTTCCAGAAGCTTCGGTGAGGCAGTGTTGGTTTTGTCATAGGGCGCCAGCAAGCCTTCAGCAATCAAAAAGTCCTGCCGATCGCGCAGCGAGCCGAGTGAAACGCGGCCCTGGATTATCTCACCGGTGCGTGGATCGGTCAGCGAGTTGCCGTAGGACCAGCCACGCGTCGAGCGATGCACCCACTGAATGACGTTATAGCGCACGTCCATCGGATCCACGCCGGCCGGCATGACCTCGACGCGGAATGCATCTTTGTAACCGAGCGCCTCGAATGCCTGGTTCCACCACCGCGCGCCCTCAAGCAACGCCGAGCGCACGGGCTCGGGTGCGCCGCGGTCCACAAAATAAACAATCGGCCGCACGGCCTCGCTCACGCGCGCACCAGGATCTCTCTTTTGCAAACGATGCCGTGCGATGAAGCGCTTCGTAATCGGCTCTTCGATCGGCGTCGCAAAGTCCATGTAGTCGATGCCGAAGTAACCGGCGCGCGGATCGAAAACACGTGGCTTGAAACCCGGCGGCGGTAGTTGGACAAACGAATGCCGCTCGCGAACCGTGATCGCGTCCGCCACAGGCACGACTTGCCTGACGTATTGGCCCGCAGGCTCGCCGGTGAAGGTTAGAGTGGTTTCGACCTCAGTGTTCTGCGGAAAGTTTTTTGTGTTCGGCAGGTAAAACGCGCTGCGCGACTCATCGAGTCGATAAGTTCCTTGTTGTCCGCGCTGGAGAGTGTTCGTGACCTGGTGAACATCGCGCAAATAAAATTTTGTCGCATCAACCAGAACCCGATTACCTTCTTCAGCAGCGACCTCGAAGCCCCACAGCGTCGACTCTGCGAACGCATCACGCACTGCCAGCCGCTCGTCGGGGTCGTTACTGATCGCGCGAAAGTTATAGTTTGGCGCAACCAACAGGACACGTGGTCCGGTGCGATCAAAACGCACAATGGAGCTGTCGCCGAGTTGACCACGATCGAGACCGATATCGTTTGAGCCAATCCCGGCGGGCAGGGATTCGACGTAGAGAAACTCCGTGTTCCACTTGTCGATCTCGAGCCAGATCTTTCCGGCTCTTGCGTCCCAGTAGAAGGGAAAGAAGCCTGGAAACTTCTCCATGCCCGCGACTTTCTCGGTGATGGTTTGCGGCTTTTGTGCCTGCACCGTCACAGCGCAGAACAACAGCAACAGGAAGACACTCAGATGTTTCATTTGTATACCCTGATTCATTGATTCTTCCACTCCGGAATGCGCCCGGGCGTCCACGGCGCGCCGGCCGCCTCCAACTGTTTCTCCAGCCTCTCGAGATCAACTTCAATCAACTGCCGCAACTGCCCCAACACAGTCTCGAAATCCTGCGCCGCGGCGTTGTATTGCGCGAGCTGAGTCTGAGTCGGACGCGAGATCGACATGCGCTGTGCGCCCACAACATAACCGACCCGGTCGTTAATCGACGGCGGCGTGTTGACGTTGCGTTGTCGCGCCGCGGCATCACCGCTCAACGCACGCACGATCTCATTCGTGCGTCGATCCAAAGCTGTCGCTTCATCATGCAATCGCGCGGGCAACGACGGTGTTTCCGCGATTGCGCGTTTGATTGCCGCGAGTCGCGGCCTGAGTGCGTTGGCCGCCTGTGTTGCACCACTGGCTGCCCGCTGTAAACGCATCGCTTTCGTCTGAAACTCCACGAGCGCTGCTTGATCGGAAGTCGACATGTTTTCCTGGCCCTCGACCATAACCTGAAACTGCTGTGGTGGACCAAGCTGCGTGACCACGCCATCAACTCGCTTCGACAGCGTTGCCTTGTACGCGCCGGGCATCACGAGTGGACCAGACGGCGGCTCGAAGTCAAAATCCGCATCAGGCGGTGGCGGGGCGGAGAGATTTGCAGCGGGATAACGAAGGTCCCACGTCAGTCGCTGAATTCCACCACCGACGGGTCCAGTGAGTCGCCGGACAACGTTGTCGGAAGCGTCAGTAATCGTCACGATGATGGCAGGTGGTTCTTCCTCTTCTTCCGCGAGCAGCTCGGCACGCGCAGGCAAATCGATAGGCGCGCCTTTTCTTTGAACTTCGCGCTCACTCTCCTGGCGCTTCTCCTTTTTGGTCTTGATCGCTTCTTTTAGATACCACGTGACGGTCGCGCCGAATGGCGGGTTGTCAGCAGTATAGAAGCGCTCACCCTGAAAACTCTTGCCGCGGCCGCCGAGCGGTTGCGACTGGATGTACATCAACGCATCCTTCACCGGAAAGACGGCTGCTTCCTGTCGCAGCGTTTCGGGTTTGATCAGGCGCAGCGGCGTGTAGTTGTCGAGAATGTAAATGCCACGTCCGAACGTGCCGACCACGAGATCGTTTTCACGCTTTTGGATATTCAGATCGCGCACTGCGATGGTGGGCAGCCCACCTTTGAGCTGAATCCACTTCTGTCCGCCATCAACCGAGAAGAACAGGCCAAACTCCGTTCCCGTAAAAAGCAAATTCGGGTTCACGTGATCTTCCGCGATTGCCCAAACTGGTCCATTCTTCGGCAGGCTCGCGCTCAGCGACGTCCACGTTCGTCCGGCGTCAGTCGTCTTCAGGAGATAAGGCTTGAAGTCCGCGTTCTGGTGATTGTCGAAAGCGACATACGCGGTGTTCGCATCGTGATTGGAAGTGATGATGCGGCTGACGTAAGACATGTCCGCGACGCCTGGAAACTTGTCGAGCTTGCGCCAGCTCTTGCCGCCGTCTTCAGTTATCTGAAGCAGACCGTCATCAGTGCCGACGTAGATAAGGCCATCCTTCTTCTGCGACTCGGCGAGCGCCGAAGCATTTCCGAAGAATGCGGTGGAAGCGTTTTTTGCAACCGCGTCGATGCTCCAGACCCTTCCCATCACCGGCAGCTTGTCGCGATCGAGTGCGCGCGAGAGCTGACCGCTGATCGACGTCCACGTGTCGCCGCGATCGTCGCTGCGATAGAGCTTGTCGGAGGCGATGTAGAGGCGCGTGTGTAAGTGCGGGCTGATGATGAAGGGTGTGTCCCAGTTCCAGCGCGGCGGATCTTCGTCGCGGCCCGGTTGCGGTTGAATACCGATGCGCTGGCCAGTCGGCTTGTCGAATCGGACGATTACGCCGTGCTGTAGCGAGGCGTAAATTGTATTTGGATCTTCCGGATCGACCTGCGAGCGAAAACCGTCGCCGCCGTTTGTGACAAACCAGTCAGCGTTAGTAATGCCGGAAGCGCTGCGAGTGCGTGATGGACCACCAAAGCTGAAGTTGTCCTGCGTGCCGCCGTAAATGTTGTAGAAAGGTTTCGCGTTGTCAGTGGTGATGTCGTAAAACTGCGGCACCGGCAGGTTTTGTTTGAAGTCCCAGTGCTGGCCGCGATCGAAACTCTCGTAGATGCCACCATCACAGCCGACGAGGTAATGGTCCGTGTTCGCCGGATTGATCCAGATATCGTGATTATCGACATGCTTGTTTCTCTCACCGAGGCGCCGCAGCGTGCGGCCGCCATCGTCCGAGATCATCAGGAAGACGTTCATCACGTAGATGCGATCGACGTCTTTCGGATCCGCAACAATGCGCGCATAGTACATCGCGGTTGAATCAAACTCGTTCCGGCGTTCCCAACTCCCGCCACGATCGCTCGAGCGAAAGATTCCGCCCTTGCGATCGGCTGCCTCAACGGTCGCGTACAGCACGTTTGAATCAACCGGCGAGATAGCGAGACCGATGCGGCCGAGCTCAACAGTCGGCAAGCCGGCGCGCAGTTTGTTCCAGGTGGCGCCGGCGTCTGTCGATTTATAGATCGCACTCTCCGGACCACCGTTGACGAGTGTCCACATGTGACGGCGCCGTTGATATGCAGCGCAGTAGATGGTGTTTGGATCGTTTGGATCGATGACGACGTCAGTGACGCCAGTGTTCTCACTGATGTTGAGGATATTCTTCCAGGTCTTGCCGCCATCAATGGTTTTGAAAAGTCCACGCTCGCCGCCGGGTCCCCACAGCGGACCCTGCGAGGCGATGTAGACGATGTTTGAGTCTTTCGGATCGATCGCGATCCGGCCGATGTGTTCAGAAGTTTTGAGACCAACGTTTCGCCACGTTCGGCCGCCGTCGTCCGACTTATAAACTCCGTTCCCGTAGGAGACGCTGCGCTGGCTGTTGTTCTCGCCGGTGCCGACCCAAACCGTGAGCGGGTTCTTTGGATCGAGCGTGATGGCGCCGATCGAGTAAGAGGCTTCGTTATCGAAGATCGGTGTCCACGTGATGCCGGCATTGACTGTCTTCCAAACGCCGCCTGACGAGACTGCAACGTAGTATCGCGAAGGGTTTGCCGGATCGACTGCAAATCCGCTCACGCGTCCGGAAGTGAAAGCTGGACCAATCGAACGCATTCTGAGTCCGTTGAATGTCGGTGTCGACATCGGATCGCGCGGCGTTGGGGATGCGTCGGGCGTGGGCGACGGGCTTGCTGTTGCAGTTGGAGATGGCGACGGTGATGCCGGCGGTCTGGGCGGCTCCTGCGCAACTACGCGGAGCGGCAGTAGAATCAGTAGCGAGATCACAGTCAATGCGCACGAAGACAGGGTCATAAACGAGTTTCCTTTTTGTGGTAGAGATAGAGCTTGTAGAGACTACGGATTTTTTGCCGCGGCTTTTTAACTCAGATGCTCGCGCAGGAACGCGATTGTGCGCCGCCACGCATCGGCCGCAGCTTCGGCGTTGTAAACTTCCGAACGCGTGTCATTAAAGAATGCGTGATCAGCGCCGGGATAGATCACCGTTTCAATCGGTTTGCCCAGCGCTTTCACCTCACGCTCCAACTGATGAACGGAATCAGGCGTAACAAAGTCGTCCTTCTCAGCGTAAAGACCCAACACCGGTGCGTGCAGGTTCGGCAAATCGGGTTTAACTTTCGGATGTCCGCCATAGAAGACCACACACGCGCCGACGTTCTCGTTTTTTGTCGCCGTGTAGAGGGCGAGTGCGCCACCCATGCAGAATCCAACCACACCGACCTTTTCGCTGGTTGTTGAATCTTGCGTTGAAAGATACTGACCGGCAGCGCTCAGATCTCTTTCGGCTTCGTCGATGCGCATTGCCATCATCAGCTTGCCGGCTTCGTCTGGAGACTTCGTTGTCTTGCCATGATAGAGATCGGGCGCGAGTGCGACAAAGCCCTCGCCCGCGAATCGATCGCAGACGTCTTTGATGTGATCCACGAGTCCCCACCACTCCTGAATCACGATCACGCCCGGGCCACTGCCCTGCTTCGGTGTTGCGAGGTATCCGCCGGTGTTGCCTCCCGCAAACGGGAATTGGACCATTTCACCCATTGACTTGCTCCTACTCTGTTTCCGTCGATCGCTTTCTATCCAGCAGCACGCCATCCCAGCGGTTCATCACGTCGAGATGGATATCAAATTGATCGATCACGCGCATCGTTATGTGATTGATCATGTCGTCGAGGTTCTGAGGATTGTTGTAGAACGCGGGCACTGGCGGAAGAATCACCACGCCCATGCGCGCCAGTTTCAACATGTTCTCGAGATGTATCTCATTAAACGGTGACTCACGTACAACCAACACGAGCTTTCGTCGTTCTTTGAGAATCACATCGGCGGCGCGATGAATCAGATTGTCGCCGAGGCCGTGAGCAATCGCCGCGAGCGTGCGCATGCTGCACGGCGCGATGACCATTCCCAGGGTTACAAACGAGCCGCTCGAAATCGCCGCGCCCTGTGCGCCGATACCGTAGCTTTGTGTTGCCAGGCTTTGAACGTACTTGAGCGAGTGCGGGGTTTCATGCGCGAGCGTGCGTGCCGCCCACTTACTCACGACAAGATGTGTCTCGACCCCCGACCCATGCAGCATCTGCAAAAGACGCACACCAAAGATCGTTCCGGTTGCACCGGTGATACCGACGATGAGACGAGTGGGCTTTGCCTGTTCCATGCGGCCTCATTTTAGCCACAAAGAGGCACAAAAGCACAAAGCTTATCCGCTTTTTCGGTGTAATCTGGTGTCTGCAAGCTGATGAGGTTTACGCTGCCTCAACGTAGCCGGCAAGGCTGGTAGGTTCAGACGACAAAAGGCCGAGTGTGAGATGCACCCGGCCTTTTTGAATCGCCCAGAGTTTTCTTAGGTTACGCCTTCACGGTCACATACTTCTCGATCATGCGCGTGATCGATTCTTTACTCGTGGCGCCGACAACGCGTTCGACCTCTTTTCCGTCGCGGAAAAGGATCAGTGTCGGAATACCCTTGATGCCATAGCGCTGTGCGGTTGAGGGATTGTCGTCCACGTTCAACTTCACCACGCTCGCATTTTCACCATAATGCTCTGCGACAGCCGCCACGGTCGGCGCGAGCATCCGGCAAGGGGCACACCATTCAGCCCAAAAATCAACCAGCACCGGCTTACCGGAACCCAAAACGTCCTGTTCAAACGAGCTGTCGCTCACGTCCTTCACATGTTCACTCATTTTTAGTTGCTCCTAATCTCCTAACCCGGCGCTACGCACGCTCGGTTCTATTTTTTACTGCCCCTCGCCTTCGAGGAAATTCTTCAATAGCCGCGCCCGCGATGGATGACGCAGTTTGCGCAGTGCCTTTGCTTCAATCTGGCGGATGCGCTCGCGCGTGACGCTGAAGTTCTGGCCCACTTCTTCCAGGGTCCGCTCGTGACCGCCGTTGTCGAGTCCGAATCGCAAACGAATCACACGCTCTTCACGCGGACTCAAGGTCTGCAACACGTCGCCGGCGATCTCGCGCAAGTTCGAAGTGATAACACGGGCCGCCGGGCTCTCGCTCGACTTGTCTTCGATCAAGTCGCCAAGCTGCGAATCACCATTCTCACCTATCGGCGTCTCCAGAGAAATCGGATCCTGCATCAACTTGCGCGCCTTGCGCACTTTGTCGACTGAAGTATCCATCTTCTTCGCGATTTCTTCTGTCGTCGGTTCGCGGCCAAGCTCACGCACCAGCTCACGCGAAGTGTTCTTGAGCTTGTTAATGACTTCGATCATGTGCACCGGAATACGAATAGTGCGCGCCTGATCGGCAATCGCGCGCGTGATTGCCTGGCGAATCCACCACGTCGCATAAGTTGAAAACTTATAGCCACGCCGCCAGTCAAATTTATCAACGCCCTTCATCAAACCGAGATTGCCTTCCTGAATCAAGTCGAGGAATTGCAAGCCGCGGTTCTGATACTTCTTCGCAATCGAAACCACCAAGCGCAGATTGGCTTCCGTCAACTCGTGCTTCGCCTGCGCCGTTTGCGCTTCGCTGATTGCGATCATCTGGTGTGAGCGCTTGATCTCGAGCGGCGACAGGTTATGCTCCGCTTCAATCTCCTTTAGACGCTTGCGCGCGGCCACTATGTGCTTCCTGAACTCTTTCTGCTTGTCAGCCTTCAAGCCTTTGCGCCGGAGCTTCTCCGAGTAGCTTTCAATCTCGCGCTCAAGATTGCGCGCCTCTTTGTAGACAGTACCGATCGCAGCGATGAGCCGTTGTCGAGCAGCCTCCTTGATATGAAGACTTCTGATCTCGGTGGCGATCTCCAGACGCGTGCGCGCCAGCTTGCGGCGGTAGCGCAACAGTTTCTTCGAACGCTTGCCTCGCGAAGCTCTCAGCTCTTCAGCGAATTTCTCGAACTCCTTCAAACCTCGTTTGTAGAGCTGGCGAATGTTGTTGAGACCCTCGATCGTCCACTGCAAATACTCTTCACTGCGATCTTCGTGCTCCTCGGTCTCCATCTGATCCGAGAAAGCTACGATGTCGCGGATGTTGAGCGTGCCGGCAGCCAGTTCATCGCCAATCCGGAAAAGCTCAACCACTGCGATCGGCGAACGTGCAATTGCTTTTTCCGCTCGCTTCTGCCCGCGCTCGATGCGCTTGGCAATCGACACTTCCTGCTCGCGCGTGAGCAACGGCACTACACCCATCTCCCGCATGTAAACGCGGATGGGATCCGAGGTCTTATCCATCTCGCCGGCTGAGAGGTCGAGTTCAACCTCCTCGTTCAAACCCTCTTCGGACTCGACGGCAGACGACGACTCCTCGATCAAAGGCTCCTCGATTTCGGTTTCACCACTGGTCGCTCGCTCGAGCGTCTGTAGCACCTCGTCGATATCCTCAATCGATACGGCGTCGTCAGTCAGTTCCTCACTGAGGTTGACAAACTCGCCCTTCACCGAATTCATGAGTTCGATATCGCTTTGATCTTTTTCAAGCCTGGACAATGTACATTCCTTTCTCGCGGTTTATTTACGCAGTTCGGAGGTTCCGTTCCCCCGGCTCTTTGCCCCTGCTCGCAGTTCGGGCAAAGCTATCTGCTCTTGTTCGTACGGTTTTATTTTCCCATTCTTGCCAATATTCTCTGTCGACTTCGATGCCGCAGCGGCGCCACAGGGTTTCAATCGCCGCACGACGTCGTTAATCGTTATGTTTTGCAATACTCTTTCAACCGCAGTATCAACTTCCAGCAGCACGTCCCCGAGAACTGTTTCAATATTCACGCCGACGGGGCAATCACGACTCGGAGGGGCGCGGTGCAACGAAAACACGCCGCCGTACTCGAGCGCCTGGTAGACGTCGAGCAGCGTCGTTTCGGCCGCGTCATGAGCCAGCCGGGAGCCACCGAGCGAGCCGGTTTGAGACACAACCAGCCCCGCTTCGGCGAGTTCCTTCAAAATACGCCGGATCACGACAGGATTTGTGTTTACGCTTTCTGCAACCTGTTCGGATTTAAGGGGTTCTTCGCCTGACCAGGCCATCAAACTTAAAACATGTACCGCTACCGCGAACCTGCTATTTGTCGACATATCAAAGCTATC
>Ga0126311_10001492_pt1 | contig 11368 bp, 7 predicted proteins | sample Plot61_FD_92539 | JGI IMG/M metagenome (GOLD analysis project Ga0126311, IMG submission 92539) | Serpentine soil microbial communities from UC McLaughlin Reserve, CA, USA - Plot61 | ecosystem: Environmental > Terrestrial > Soil > Grasslands | place: USA: UC McLaughlin Reserve, Lake County...
CGGCGCGCGTGAGGTCGCCCGCCTGATCGAGCAAGCCGGCCGCGACCTTGATCTCATAGCCGCGGCTACCGAGCTTTACCGGTATGGTCTTCATCTCAGCTTTTGATTGAACTCTTCGACGAGGAGGTCCGTCGTGATCGGGCCGAGGCCTATCTGCCCGGCCATCTCCTGCGCGTTGTAGCGGTCGCCGGTCTCCCATATCTCCCTCAGAAAATTGCCCGCGCGCTTGGAGGTCCACCAGTGATCCCCGAAGCGTATTTTCAGGTGCTCGCGCAGGGCGACTTCTAGGGCCCAGGCCCGCAGATAATTGGCCGCGTAAAATCCTTCATCGACATCGAAGAGGAAGTCGGTCTCTTCGGTCCTGAATTTAGTGGCTTCCGTCTGAAGCCGGGAGTATACGGAGCCCGCGCGCGCCAGGTCTTCGCTCGAATGCAGGTCGTGCTCGTATACGACCTTGGCCGCATACCTGCGAATCGTCACCAGCCTCGTGAGAATAGCCGACCGGATGAAGCCGCGGTTATCGCGGAACTTCAGCATACCCGTGAGCCAGCCGGGCTCCGCCAGCAGGTGATCGAACAAGAACGCGTAAGTCTCGGTGAGCGCGTAGTCCCCGCTGTACCTGAACTCCGGGCGAAGAGACGGGGAAACCCCCGCGTAATGCTGCGCGTGGCCCGCTTCATGAAACAGAGCGCCGTAGTCGGAGTGGCCTCCCGACAGGCGGATCACCAGCCGAATATCGTCCGGCACCGATATTAAGGTGCAGAAGGCTCTCGCGCTCTTGCGCGGGCGGGGCTCGCTATCGATGAAGATGTTTTTCTGAGACCCCACGCGTATGCCGAGGCCCGCCATCGTCTCCTCGTAGACCCTGAGCAGGCGCTCGGCCGGGAACCGGTCGTCGTAAGCCGAAAGGTGCAGGAAGTGGTGGGCGTCTGCGCGCTCGGCCTCGTCGATCCTCAGGCCCATCTCCCGCTTGAGGGCCTCGTCGAGTGCGGCAATGTAAGTCGCTTCGGTACGCGCCAGGAATGTTTCCGACTCGCGCGCGATCTCGGAGAAGTCCAGTTGCCGCATCTCTTCATAGAGCGAAGTGTAGCTGGAAAACCCCAGAGAGCGGGCCGCTTCATAAAGCTTGGAGAACCGCTCGGCCCGCAAGACGTTCGACGAGTCGATTATCGCCGCCCGCCTTTTGAAGAGGTCGCGTCGCAGGTCGCGGTCCGCCTCGGTCCTGAGGGCGACGGTCGAATCCTGAAAAGTCAATCGCTCGCCCTTCCACTCTATCGTCGCCGCTGCTTCGTACTGGCTGATGCTTTCCGTCAATTCTTTTACGGAGTTTTCCAGAAAGTGATCTATGGCGAAGCTCAGAAGGTGTTTCAGGGCCGCCCGCTCGGTCTCGAAATGCTCGGGGCACTCGCTCAGCTTCTGCTTGAGCGCTGCGATCGCATCGCGGCTGAAGAGGTCGCCGTAACGATCATAAATAGGCGCGAGCTCCAGGTCGGCCTTCTGCCCGGATAGGTAGAGGTAATACTCGCTCATCTGCCCGGTGTTGAATTCGATGTAACCGCTCGTGTATTCGTCAAGCATTGAAACCTCTAAATATCGGAAAATTGAAAATATCGACGCCAGGGGGAGGTGTCAAGCCGGCCGCACTCGCCAGGCCATAAAAGTTATAGCCTACGGCGGAAACCCGGGGAGCGGTCGAACTGGAATTCCGAGATGGAGATTATCCTGAGCAGCAGGTCGTCAGGAGCAAAAAAATAGGCGACGCAGCGTGGGATGACTGCGTCGCCTTGTTTCCGGTCACTGTCCTCACCACAGTAACCGAGAATCGAGAACAGGAAGTGATGTTGTCATCACCCGTATCTCTTGCCCCACTAACCCTGGAGCAACCGCAGTGCCATAGACGGGGTATTACTCGTAAAGGTCATAATGTCCAGTATTTTAGCAGACTTAATTCAATTCGGGGCAGACCGAGCCCGTCTATATAGACTCTACGTGTGTAAAAAATACATATTTTGTTGGAAATATTTACCTCTTAAACCTCAAGCGGGCATCCCAGCCGCGCTAAATCCCGAAATCAAGACCACTTATTCATGCTCGGCCGCACCGCGTCGCTTTCCCGGGCCGCCCCGGGCCACAAATCGGAATTATCGCCCTCGACAGCAATTGCGCCGCCTCCTTGCAGATTGCCCGGCCCATATTCAATTCGCCAATACTATGTCGATGGCCTTTCCCCTTGCCTTTGATTCGGCTCGATACCGGCCTCGCCGGGAATCGAGCTCAGAGAACTCCGGTAAAGGGTAACTCCCATATCAGCGAAGGCGAGCGTCGAGGCATGATTTAAGATTCATAGCACGATTGGATGTGGGGACTTTCCCACATCGCCTGGGGATCTTTTCGCAATATCCGGCATTAATCTAATACTTTCGCACCATTTTAGCCCCGGCACTCATATTGCTCTTACGGCTGATGAGTCATCCAATGGAACGCGCATAATTAAGAGGCTCTATGCATTCACCACATAGTCTTAGCGTTGTTGAGCACTGTAGGGATTGCAAGTGGCGCGAGCACGGTTACTTTTGCGACATGCCGGAAGACCTGTTGAAAGCCTTCGAGTCGCTCAAGTATTCGACCGTATTTCCGAAAGGCGCGATGCTCTTCCTGGAGGGCTTCTCCCCGCGCGGAATCTTCATGCTCTGCGCGGGCCGCGTGAAGCTCTCATCCTGTTCGAACGAGGGCAAGTCTCTCATCACGCGAATTGCCGAACCGGGAGAGATACTCGGGCTCAGCGCCACAATCTCAGGCAAACCTTACATGGCGACTGCTGAGACGCTCGCCCCTTGCCACGTCAGCTTCATCAAGCGCCAGGATTTCTTGCGCCTCTTATCCGAAAACAATCAGGCCTGCCTCCGAGCAGCCGAGCAGCTCAGCAACAACTGCTACGCCGCTAATGGGCAGGCGCGGTCGCTGGGGCTTTCGCACTCGGCGGCTGAAAAGCTCGCGAGGCTCATACTCGAATGGTGCGCGCAGTACGGCAAACTCGACGATCGCGGCATCCGATTAAAGCTCACGCTCACGCACGAGGAGGTCGCCCAACTGATCGGCTCATCGCGCGAGACCGTCACCAGATTGCTTAGCAACTTTAAGAGCAGCCATCTGATTTATGTCAATGGATCAACCCTCATCGTTCGCAACAAAGTGGCGTTAGAAACGATGGTAGGCGTTTAGCATTCCGGCAAACCGCGGCACGAAATTTCCATTACTCTCTACGGATGGCATTCTGATGGGGGAAAATTCCATGAGCCGCAAACAGGTCACGATAGACGGAAATGAAGCCGCAGCCTACATCGCTTACAAGACCAACGAAGTCATAGTCATTTATCCGATCACTCCTTCATCGCCGATGGGCGAATTTGCCGATGCCTGGGCAACACTTGAGGAAAGAAACCTCTGGGGCATGACCCCTGTCGTGCGAGAGATGCAATCCGAAGGCGGAGCCGCAGGCGCCGTGCATGGCACGCTTCAAACGGGCGCGCTCACGACCACCTTCACCGCGAGCCAGGGCTTGCTCTTGATGATCCCGAACATGTTCAAGATCGCGGGCGAGCTGACGAGCACGGTCTTTCATATCGCGGCCCGCTCGGTCGCCACTCACGCGCTTTCGATATTCGGCGATCACTCGGACGTGATGGCCACGCGCTCGGCCGGCTGGGCGATGCTGTTTGCCAGCTCGGTTCAAGAAGTCATGGACTTCTCGCTAATAGCTCAGGCAAGCACCCTCGAATCGAGAGTCCCTTTCCTTCACATCTTCGACGGCTTCCGCACTTCTCACGAAGTAATGAAGATCGAAAGACTCAGTGATGATGACATTCGCCTGATGATTGATGACGACCGGGTTCGGGCGCACCGCGCGCGCGCGTTATCGCCTGAACATCCGGCCATTCGCGGCACCGCGCAAAATCCCGACGTGTTCTTCCAGTCGCGCGAACGGACGAACCCCTTCTATGAAGCAACCCCGGCCCTGGTTCAACAAGCGATGGACAGACTCGGCGGGCTCACGGGCCGAAGCTATCGCCTGTTCGATTACATCGGCGCGCCGGACGCGGAGCGGGTGATCGTGATGATGGGCTCGGGATGCGAGACTGCCGAAGAGACCGTGCGGTGCCTGACCGCGCTCGGCGAAAAGGTGGGATTAATAAAGGTGAGGCTCTACCGCCCTTTTTCGGTCAAAAACCTGCTCGCGGCATTTCCGGAAACGGTGAAATCGATAGCCGTGCTTGACCGCACCAAGGAGCCGGGCAGCGCGGGCGAGCCGCTCTATCAGGACGTGGTCACGGCCATAACCGAGAGCGTGATTCGCAATGACGGCCCGTTCGACCGGCTCCCCGTCATGATCGGCGGAAGGTACGGCCTCTCTTCCAAAGAGTTCACTCCCGCTATGGTCAAAGGCGTATTCGACGAGCTGTCCGCCCCACGGCCTAAGAACCATTTCACTATCGGGATCGTCGACGATGTGACTTTCACGAGCCTTTCTTACGATCCGGGCTTCAGCACGGAGCCGGGGGGGCAGGTGCGGGCGGTCTTCTGGGGGCTGGGCTCGGACGGCACGGTCAGCGCGAATAAGAACTCGATCAAGATCATAGGCGAAGAGACTCCAAACTACGCGCAAGGCTACTTTGTCTATGACTCGAAGAAAGCCGGCGCCGTGACCGTTTCGCACCTGCGCTTCGGCTCGCAGCCCATTCAAAGCGCGCACCTGATACGGCGCGCCAACTTCGTCGCGGTTCATCAGTTCAATTTCCTTGAGCGATATAGCGTGCTGGATGTCGCGGAAGAAGGCGCGACAGTCTTGCTGAACTCTCCCCACGCGGCCTCGGAGGTCTGGGGTCACCTCCCGCGCCCCGTGCAAGAACAGGTCATCGGGAAGAGGCTTAATCTGTTCGTCATCGACGGCTATGCGGTCGCGAGAGAACACGGCATGGGTATGCGCATCAACACGATCATGCAGACGTGCTTTTTTGCCATCAGCGGCGTGCTCCCGCCCGATGAAGCGATTGCCAGGATCAAAGACTCGATCAAGAAGACCTATGGCAAGCGCGGCGATACCGTGGTGAATCAGAATTTCAAGGCGGTGGACGCCGCGCTCGCACACCTGCATGAAGTAGAGGTGCCCGAGGCTGCGACGAGCGAATACGATATTCTTGCGACGGTCCCTGATGAAGCGCCGGGGTTTGTTAAGGGAGTAACCGCGTCGATCATCGCGGGCAAAGGTGACGCATTGCCCGTGAGCGCGCTCCCCGTTGACGGCACGTTCCCGGTGGGCACGGCCCGGTGGGAGAAACGAAACATCGCCCTTGAAGTGCCCGTCTGGGAATCTGACCTGTGCATTCAATGCGGCAAGTGCGTTATGGTTTGCCCACATTCGACCATTCGCGCGAAGGTCTATGAGAACGGCTCTCTGCGCGACGCGCCGGAAGGATTCAGGCACATGCCCGCGAAGTGGCGCGAGCTCGCGGGCCAGCTCTACACGATTCAGGTCGCCGTGGAGGATTGCACGGGGTGCCGGTTGTGCGTCGAAGTTTGCCCGGCGAAGGACAAGAGCAACGTGTCGCGCAAGGCGCTCAACATGAATTTGCAAGCTCCAATCCGCGACCGCGAGCGGGCCAACTGGGATTTCTTCCTCACCCTGCCTGAAAAACCGGAGAACGGCGGTTTGCGCTATAACACGGTAAAGAACGTGCAACTGCTCCAGCCTCTGTTTGAGTTCTCCGGCGCGTGCGCGGGCTGCGGTGAGACGCCTTACATCAAGCTTGTTACACAGTTGTATGGCGATCGGACGATCATCGCAAACGCGACGGGGTGCTCAAGCATCTACGGCGGCAACCTGCCGACGACTCCGTATACGGTCAACAGCGAAGCCCGCGGGCCTGCGTGGAGCAACTCTCTGTTTGAAGATAATGCCGAGTTCGGGCTTGGGATGCGAATGGCCTTAGACCAACAGAACGCTTACGCGAGGCAAATGATAGGCCGCATGCGCGAGCTGATCGGTACGGCCCTGAGTGATAGCCTCCTGAACGCCGATCAATCGTCGGAAGAAGGGATCAAGATTCAACGCGAGTGCGTGTCCGCGCTCAGAGCGAAATTGAAAGGGCGCCCGGAGCCGGAAGCGCGCGACCTTCTCAGCGTCGCCGACTCGCTCGTGAAAAAGAGCGTGTGGATCGTGGGGGGCGACGGCTGGGCCTACGACATAGGCTACGGCGGATTGGATCACGTGCTGGCCAGCGGGCAAAATGTCAACGTGCTCGTGCTCGACACGGAAGTCTACTCGAACACCGGAGGCCAGGCGTCGAAGGCGACGCCGCTCGGCGCGGTGGCGAAGTTCGCGGCGGGCGGGAAGCCCACTCCTAAAAAAGACCTGGGCATGATGGCGATACGCTACGAAAATGTCTACGTAGCTCAGGTGGCGATGGGCGCGAACGACTTACAGACGCTGAAAGCTATCATCGAAGCGGAAGCGCACGACGGCCCTTCGCTCATCATCGCTTACAGCCACTGCATCGCCCACGGCATTGATATGTCGAGGGGCATGGGCCAGCAGAAGCTTGCCGTAGAGTCGGGCCACTGGCCGCTCTATCGCTACGATCCCCGGCTAGCGGCAGACGGTAAGAACCCTTTCCAGCTCGACTCGAAGGAGCCGACCATACCGCTTAAGGAATACATCTACACCGAGGGGCGCTACCGCATGCTTCAGAAGAGCGACCCGGCGGCGGCGAAATACCTGCTCGGTCAGGCTGAACAGGCCGTGCAGGAGCGGCTGAGGCATTACAGGCAGATGGCCGAGATGAAACAGCGCGCGTAGAGTGAGCTCGGGGCGCGGCCCGGCGGTCGGACGCTAAAGGAGGGATTGACGATGGATATGCACACGAACTACATGGGACTGACTTTGAAAAATCCGATCGTGGCATCCTCCTCCCCGCTCTCGCATACTCTGGACAGTATCAGGCGGCTGGAGGACGCGGGCGCGGGCGCCGTGGTGATGTACTCGCTGTTCGAAGAGCAGATCGTCGCCGAGAGCGACCATCTCGATTATTACCTCAGCCACGGGACGGATAGCTTTGCCGAGTCGCTCAGTTATTTCCCCGAGATTAATGGCTACAACGTAGGTCCGGACGATTATTTAGAGCTGATTCGCGGCGCCAAAGAGTCGGTGGATATTCCCATCATCGGCAGCCTGAACGGCGTCTCGACGGGCGCGTGGATAAATTACGCTTCGCTCATTCAAGAGGCGGGCGCCGATGCGGTCGAGTTGAATGTCTTTTGCCTCCCTACGAGCCTTTACCAGACCGGCGCGGAAGTCGAGCAGCTTTACCTCGATATACTGTGTGATGTGAAGAGCGAAGTCACCATTCCCGTCGCGATGAAGCTGAGCCCATATTTCAGCTCGACCGCACACATGGCTGAGTCTCTTGAGGATGCCGGGGCCGACGCGCTGGTGCTGTTCAACCGCTTCTATCAACCGGACATCGACTTGCTGAACATGGAAGTGGCGCCGCGCCTCGTGCCGAGCACTTCCGAAGAACTTCGCCTGCCGTTGCGGTGGGTTGCTATCCTGTACGGCCGCGTCGCCATTGATTTTGCCATAACAAGCGGGGTTCACACCTACCAGGATGCGCTCAAAGCGATGATGGCCGGAGCGAACGTGGCGATGATGGCGAGCGAGCTGCTTCAAAATGGGCTCCCGCGAATCTGGCAGATCCTCGTCGAGATGGAGAAGTGGATGAGCGAGCACGAATACAGCTCGGTAAAGCAGATGATCGGGAGCATGAGCCAGAAGCACGTGCCCGACCCCTCGGCCTTCGAGCGGGCCAACTACATGAAGACGCTCGCGTCGTATCGCGCCGCCGGATGAACGGATCGATCTGAAATTTTACGTGTGAGGCTTCGATCATGGGGCACCAGGATGTTAATACAAAGCTCTCGGCGGAAGAACTCCGCGCCTTCATAAAATGCTTGCTCAACGACATCGGCGCGCTCAAGAAGATGATAGCCGCCGGGATGATCGAATCCGACGTGAGGCGTATCGGCGCTGAGCAGGAACTCTTTCTTGTCAACGCGGCCTGGCGTCCGGCTCCCGTCGCGATGGATGTCCTCAGCAAAATGTCAGACCCGCACTACACGAACGAGATCGCTCTCTTCAACCTTGAGATCAATCTGGACCCGCTCGTGTTTGGCGGCGATTGTCTCTCCACGATGGAGCATCGGATCTCCGAGATGGTCGATAAAGCGCGCGCTGCCGCGAACAGTTGCCAGGCGGATGTCGCCCTGACAGGAATCCTGCCCACGATTCGCAAGTCGGATCTGGAGCTCGGCAATATGACTCCGAAGCCTCGCTACTTCGCCCTCAATAACGCGCTCAAAAACCTGCGCGGCGCGGCTTACGAGCTGAAGATCAAAGGGATCGACGAGCTTATCATCAAGCATGACTCGTGGATGCTTGAGGCTTGCTGCACGAGCTTTCAAGTCCATTTTCAGGTGGGAGCGGATGAGTTCGCCGGCCTGTATAACACTGCTCAGGCGATAACGGCTCCGGTGCTTGCGGCTGCCGCGAACTCGCCCTTGCTGTTCGGTCGAAGGCTGTGGCGCGAGACGCGCATACCGTTGTTCGAGCAGTCGATTGACACGCGCAATGCGAGCTATCACCTGCGCGAGCGCAGCCCTCGCGTGAGCTTCGGCAACCGCTGGGTGGAGCAATCGGCGCTCGAGCTCTTCGAGGAAGACATATCGCGGTTCAGAGTCCTGCTCGGCGCGCGGCCGGAAGAGGACCCGTTCCGCGTGCTGGATCAGGGCCTCGCCCCGCAACTGAGCGCGCTCAGGATTTACAACGGAACTGTGTGGCGCTGGAACCGTCCCTGCTACGGCATAACGGACGGCAGGCCGCATCTGAGAATTGAGGCTCGCGCCTTCCCATCCGGCCCCACAGTTTTGGACGAGGTTGCCAATGCGGCGTTCTTCTTCGGACTGATGAGCGGGTTCTCGTCCGATTGCCGCGACGTTAGAGAGTCTATGGAGTTCGACGATGCCAAATCAAATTTCATGGCCGCCTCGCAGCTTGGCCTCGATGCCCAGTTCGCCTGGATGCGCGGGCGCATGATTCCTGCCCGCGAGCTGATCCTTCGACAGCTCCTTCCGATCGCCCGTGAAGGATTGCTCCGCGCCGATATTTCGCCCTCTGATATAGACCGGTACCTGGGCGTTATCGAAGAGCGCGTGGGGTCGGGGCAGACCGGATCGCAATGGCTATTGGGCTCTTTGTCGGAGATGAGAAAGCATGGGACTCTGAACGAGGCCCTGACTTCTCTGGTCGCCGCGACAGTCGAAAACCAGCAGGGGGGAGAGCCTGTGCATAAGTGGCGGCCGGCGCAAAAGAATGATGACGAAACGTTCCAACCGGGTTACCTGCGCGTCGAAGAGTTCATGACCACCGATCTGTTCACCGTGCACGAAGACGAGCCGCTCGACCTTGTCGCCAACCTCATGGATTGGAAGCGCGTGCGTCACATTCCCGTCGAAGACGAACAGGGGAAACTGGTCGGGCTGATCTCTTGCTTTGAAGTCTTACGCCAGCTTGGCCGCAGCAATAGCGAATGCGTAAAAGAGAATCTCCCGGTAAGCTCCATCATGATTAGAGGCCCGCTCACGGTGACGCCTGAGACGCCGACGCTTGATGCGATCGCGCTGCTCAGGCGAGCGCACGTCGATTGCCTGCCGGTCGTAAAAGAGGAACGGCTGGTAGGCATAGTGACCGAGCGGGATTTCATCAACGTAGCCGCGCGACTGCTCGAACAGAGGCTGCGCGAATCACATCCCGCCTCAAGTGCCGCCGCTCCAGGCTTGTGACGGCGGTCACAACGGCTGGTGACACCCGTCATCGCCCTTTAATTCCTGAAATCCTATAATGCGCTTGCCGGTACAAGAGTGGTTGCCGTGAGAGCGGCAACTGCCGGGAATTTTTTAACGGGCCGCAGGTACGCGGCCGGAGAGGTGTCATTATGAAACGTTATGCCGCAACAATTATGATCGCAAGCGCGATGATTATGAGCTTGCTTGCATTACCCGGATGGGCAGGCAAGTCTCGAATCGAAAGAGCGGTGGTTCAGTTCGACGAGCCGGTCAAGCTCTTAGATGTGATGCTCAAAGGCGAATACCTCTTCGTGCATGACGAAGAAAAGATGGCGCGGGGAGAGACTTGCACATACGTCTACGCGCACGACAAGGGCAAGCAAGGCGAGCTGCTGGTCTCATTTCACTGTATCCCGGCTGCGAGAGAAAGGGCCGATCAATTTACGGCGGTAGTCAAAACGGTGCCGAGCACGACTCTGAATGAGTTGATCGAGTACCAGTTCGCCGGGAGCATCGAAGGGCACCAGGTTCCGCATCAGAAGTAGCTCGCCGGAGCATCAAAGACGGGCCCGGACGGCGGGAGGTGGTACTTATGCCGCTAGATAATCGCGACATTCTGGAAGTATTAAGAGCGGAGCTCGATTTCATCGAAAAGGGTGGTTATGGCCGCTCCGTGCGGACGCCGTGGAAGCCCTCTTCGGTCTTTCGAGATTCTCCAAGTTGCCTCAACCTCGGCGACACTGATCAAACCCATCCGTGCAGCGAATGCTTCCTGCTTGACTTCGTGCCGACGCATGAGCGCGGGCAGACCGTGCCCTGCCATCACATCCTCCTGAACGATAAAAGCGAAACGGTTGAGACGATGGACGAGAGCACGGATGGGCGGCGATTGGAAGAGTCGGTCAAGCGCTGGCTTCGTTCAAACATAGAGCGGCTTGAGCGCGAGCGGGCCGGGCAGAGTGTCACCTGAGTCAGGTTTCATTCCGGTCATGCCCGTAGGGGCCCCGGCTCCTACGGGCCGCGCCTGCTGAGGCCGGCGGGCGCGGGCGCGCCGGAGAGAAACGCCTCGCGTCCGATCTAGAACTCTAACGGCAGCGCCTCTAACCCGCGCAAGATGAGACTCGTGCTCCATCGCAACGGCTCTGGTGAGTCTTTAAGTCGCAGGCCGGGCATCCGGCGCAAAAGCGTGTTGATCGCGATTTGCGCCTCCAAACGCGCCAGCGGCGCGCCCAGGCAGTAGTGTATTCCCAGGCCGAATCCCAGGTGCCTGTTCGGCTCGCGCGTGATATCCAACGTGTCGGGGTCGGCAAAGACTGTCTCGTCCCGATTCGCGGACCCGATCACCCCCAGGGCCATCTTCCCGCGTGGAATCGTGACTCCCTGGATGGTCACATCCTCGCGGGCATAGCGTTCGGTAGACATGAACACGGGCGCAGTGTAGCGCAGCAATTCCTCGACGGCGGGCTTGATCAGC
>Ga0126311_10001493_pt1 | contig 11368 bp, 7 predicted proteins | sample Plot61_FD_92539 | JGI IMG/M metagenome (GOLD analysis project Ga0126311, IMG submission 92539) | Serpentine soil microbial communities from UC McLaughlin Reserve, CA, USA - Plot61 | ecosystem: Environmental > Terrestrial > Soil > Grasslands | place: USA: UC McLaughlin Reserve, Lake County...
ATCTCGGCCACGGACGTTTTGTACGTCGGTCTTAGCTTCCGGATGCCCGAGACCCAGAGCTGACATCATGCCTGGCAGCTTGCGGCCGGGGCCTGATGGCCTCGGCCATCCGGGCAAACACCTGTGGCGCATACTCGGCAATCTGATGCAGGATGGCGCGGCAGGTGACGAGGTCGTAGGACTCCGAGGGCAACTCACCCGTACGCACGTCCATCTGCTGCACCGTCACGTTCTGTGCAGGGACCAGTTCGAGCAGCGCCGGGTTGATGTCGATCGCGGTCACGCTTCCCGACGCACCAACCTTGGCGGCAAGCCACTCGGTGATGCTGCCGTTACCGCCGCCAAGCTCTAGGCAGTGCCAGCCGTCGCCGACCCCAAGCGTGGTGAGGTACCCGCGAGTCCAAGGGTCCAAGATCTTCGACATCAGGTCGAGGCGCTGGTATTCGACGGCCGAGGCGTCGTCGAGAATGTACGGCTTCATGACGCTCCTTATTGTCTATTTGAAACGGTTCGTGTCGCCGTTGACGGCCCACCGCAGGCCAGGCGTGCGCCGAGATTGTGAAGCGGCTGGAGCCTCAGCGCAGTCGAACGGCCTACTGCCGCCGCGGGATGCAGAAGAGCGCGATGGTGGCGGCCGTCAGGTACGCAAGCGCGCCGACGGCCATGCTGGTTCGTACCCCGGTGGTGAAGTCCGCCGCGCCGGCCAGCAGCGAACCGCCGAGAGCGACGCCCGTGGCGCTGCCGACCTGCCGCGCGGTGTTGAACCACGCGGAGGCGGTGCCGGAGTAGTTGTCCGGGACGGCGGACATGACCGTTGTGGTCGTTCCGGTGAGCGCGAACGACGTGCCGAAGCCAGCCGCCATCATCGGCACGACGAGCAGTAGGTAGTGCGGGTCTCCCCCTGATGCGGCCCAGCCGGCGAGGCCCGCCGCTCCCAGGAGCATGCCGGTGACCACCAGGGGGCGGTCTCCGGTGCGGCGTGCCAATCGACCAGAGAGGACCGAGGCGAACATCGTCATGGCCACCGCCGGGAACAGGGCGATCCCAGTGTGCAGTGCGGTCAGGCCGCGGTAGTGCTGAAAGTACAGGCTCGCGGTGAAGATCATGCCGTAGAAGGCGAAGTTGAAGAGAAGGCCGATGATCGAGGCCCCGCTCATTTGGCGAGAGCGGAGCAGATGTAGCGGTAACACGGGGTTGCGGGCCAACCGCTCGCGCACCACGAATGCGGCGGCCGACAACAAGCACAGGCCAGCCCCGACAAGGATGAGTCGGTCCGTCCAGCCCCGCCGTCCGGCCTCGTTGAGGACGGCGATCAGGAAGGCGACCGTCGCGATGATCGCGCATTGTGCCGGCCAGTCCACGGGGCGATCGGTGCGGCGGGGCGAGGCGGGTATCTGACGCAGCGTGAGCAGCAGTCAGGCGCATCCGACGGGCAGGTTGATGAAGAAGATCCAGCGCCAGCCCACAGTCGTGACCACAAGACCGCCCAGCAGGGGACCGGCGGAGGCAGCTATGCCTGCCACGGCGCCCCACAGGCCAAAGGCACGTGAGCGCTCGGCGGGTGAGGGGTAGGCCTGCTGAAGGAGAGCGAGCGAGCCCGGCACGATCAGCGCCGCGCCCAGTCCCTCCACCAGGCGGGCGGCGACGAGTGCCCCAGTGCTGGGGGCGAGTCCGCATGCGGCCGACGCGGCGGTGAACACAACTACCCCAGTGCAGAAGATCCGGCGGTTGCCCAACCGGTCACCCAGCGCACCGCCGGTGAGGAGCAGGCCGGCGAAGACCAAGGTGTACCCGTCTGTGATCCACTGGATGTCGGTCAGCGAGGCGGACAATTCCCGACCGACCACCGGCACGGCGACATTGATAACGGTCACATCCAGGATGACCATGAAGTAACCCGCGCAGACTGCGACGAGCGGGGCGAGGTGCCGGCCAAGAGCTGCAGGCACATTCGGTCGATCAGCGCGGACGCGGCCGGCGCGCACCATGGCAGCACGGTAGTCCAGATCCGACGTGGCGTCTCCTCAGGAAGCGCTCGATGCCTTCACCGGCGCGACCTTCGGGAGGTTGAGCGCACGCGACCCTAAGCCACTCCGAGCGCTGAAAAGTTCACGCCAGCGGTGAGTTGCATCGGCGTGTCGGGCCGATTCGAGCCGCTGGAGTGAAGTTTCCAGCGTTTGTGTTGCAACCCTGCGTCCGGGATCTATCGAAGGGTGCGGACCCTGCGCTTCGACAAGCTCAGCCCGCCTAACGCCAAAGAAGTAGGACATACGAGTGGTTTTCTCGCCCGCTGAAAGCAGGCGGTACGTTGGGGTGCGCGGCTGGCCAGGCACCGCCCATAAGGAGAACTTGAGCCAGTTGAATCCGCTCGCCATACGCAGCGAGCCGGAGCCAAACCAACGCCCCGGAGGGTGGCGGTACCACCCAGAGCGGCGATCCCGCACCGGGACCGATGAGATGCGGAACCACCGCATCCGGTGACGAGAGGATTGCACCAATGAGTGACGCCAGCGGTGCGAGCGAAGAAGTTGAGCTGGTCCAGCTGCTGACCCCGGAGGGCGAGCGGCTGGAACACCCCGAATACTCCTTCAGCGGCGACGATGATCAAATCAAGGGTTTCTACCGCGACATGGTGCTGACGCGGCGTATCGACGCGGAGGCGACTGCCCTGCAACGGCAGGGCGAACTAGGGCTGTGGGCTTCGTGCCTCGGACAGGAGGCGGCACAGGTCGGCTCGGGACGCGCACTCGGCAAACAAGATTTCGTCTTTCCCACCTATCGCGAACACGGCGTCGCTTTGTGTCTTGGTGTCGATCCACTGCACCTCCTCGGCCTGTTCCGCGGAATTGATCTTGGTGGATGGGACTCTCAGAAATACCGCTTCCACCTCTACACAATCTTGATCGGCGCCCAGACGCTGCACGCCACGGGCTACGCCATGGCTGTGGAACGCGACGGTCTGGTCGGCACCGGTGACCCGGATCGGGACATGGCGGTGATCGGTTACTTCGGCGACGGCGCCAGTAGCGAGGGCGACGTCAATGAGGCCTTCATCTTTGCCAGCTCCTACAACGCGCCCATCGTCTTCTTCTGCCAGAACAACCAGTGGGCGATCTCCGAACCGATTGAGCGGCAGTCGCGAATTCCTTTGTATCGCAGAGCTTCCGGCTTCGGTTTTCCCGGCGTACGAGTCGATGGCAACGACGTGCTTGCGGTCTATGCCGCCACTACAGCGGCTCTTGAGCGAGCGCGTACCGGTAACGGTCCGACCTTGATTGAGGCCTACACCTATCGGATGGGGGCTCACACCACTTCCGACGATCCGACGAAGTACCGGCTCGCCGACGAGCTTGAGCACTGGCGGCTGAAGGACCCGATTGGGCGAGTCAGGGCGTACCTGACCCGAAGCGGCAGTGGCGAGGAGGCCTTCTTCGCCGACGTCGAGACTGAGGCTTCCGATCTTGCGGCCGCGCTACGGGCAGGTTGTCTAGCCCTGCCCGACCCGCGCATCCTGGATCTTTTTGACTATGTCTACGCCGAGCAAACCCCTTATCTGATCGAACAGAAGGAAAGGTATGCCGAGTACGTCGCAAGCTTTGAGGATGTGAGCCAGGACGCGGGGCTGCGACAGGCCCAGCGCGACGGGCAACCTCAGCCGGCATTTCCGGGAGGCGTGCACTGATGACCACGATGACCATGGCCAAGGCGCTCAACGCGGCCTTACGGCGAGCTTTGGAAGCCGACCCCAAGGTCGTGATCGCGGGTCAGGACGTCGGCAAGCTCGGTGGAGTCTTCCGGGTCACAGAGGGACTACAGAAGGACTTTGGTGAGCATCGGGTGGTCGATTCGCCGCTTGCCGAATCGGGCATTGTCGGGACGGCGCTGGGGATGGCGTTACGGGGCTACCGTCCGGTGTGCGAGATTCAGTTCGATGGGTTCGTCTTCCCGGCGTTCGACCAAATCGTTACCCAAGTAGCGAAGATGCATTTCCGATCAAGCGGGCGATTGCCCGTTCCGCTGGTGATCCGGATCCCTTACGGCGGAGGCATCGGTGCGGTCGAACATCACAGCGAGTCGCCCGAGGCCTACTTCTGTCACACCACTGGGCTGAAGGTGGTGACATGCTCCAACCCTGCCGACGCATACTGGATGATTCAGCAGGCCATTGCCTCTGACGACCCGATCATCTTCCTGGAACCGAAGCGGCGCTATCACGAGCGCGCCGAGGTAGACGAGCGAGAGACGCCGCCGCCGCTGCATTCCGCGCGGATTGTTCGGCCGGGCACCGACGTCACGCTGGTCGCCTATGGACCGATGGTCAAGACTTGTCTGGACGCGGCTGAGGCTGCCATCCAGGACGGTCATGATCTTGAAGTAATCGACCTTCGCACGCTGTCGCCGCTCGACATGGCCGTGGTCGATGAGTCGGTCCAGAAGACTGGCCGGGTAGTCACCGTCCACGAAGCTCAGCTCAATCTCGGGCTGGGTGCTGAGCTGGCCGCCCGGATCACCGAGCAGTGTTTCTACTCCTTAGAAGCGCCGGTGCTGCGGGTTGCCGGCTTTGATACGCCTTATCCACCGAGCCGGGTCGAGGAGGAGTATCTTCCTGATCTTGATCGAGTGCTGGACATGGTAGATCGCTCGCTCGCCTACTAAAGGGGAAGGGCTCAAATGGCGTTGCAGACTTTCCGGCTGCCGGATCCTGGTGAGGGTTTGGTCGAGGCGGACATCGTGACGTGGCGGGTTGCGGTCGGTGACGAAGTCAAGATCAACGACATCCTCGTCGAGGTCGAGACCAGCAAGTCGCTCGTTGAACTTCCGAGCCCGTACGCCGGCACGGTAACCGAACTGTTAGTCAACGAGGGCGACACGGTCGATGTCGGCACGCCGATCATCGCTATCGACGATGGCGCTGCTGGCGGCCAACCGCCGAAGACCAGCGGGGGTGGCGAGGAAGCCGAAGTGCCGAATCTGGTTGGCTACGGTCCCCGCACTGGGACGGCCAAGCGGCGCCCACGGCGGGCCGGCGGCGATGGGCCGGTGGAGGCCCATGATCAGGTTGCCGACACCTTCGCCGTGCATGCCCCGGTGTCGCGACGTGCCGATGATCGGGAACCATTGCAGGCCGAATCCGATACGCCAACCGGTGCCCCGCTTCCGGGCCCAGGTGAAGCGGCACCCGCGCCGACACCATCTGGCGGTGCGGTGCTTGCCAAGCCGCCGGTACGCAAACTGGCCAAGGATCTGGGCGTTGATCTTGCCGCTCTGGTCGGCAGCGGCCCGGGCGGAGTGATTACGCGGGACGACGTCATGCAGGCAAGCGCGCGCACCAGGGCTGAGCCTGTCGAAGCCCCAAAGGTAATACCGAGGGAGTCTGTCGAAGCGGCTCCCCAAACGCGCGGCCGAGCGGCCCGCGAGGACGTCCGGGTCCCGATCAAGGGCGTACGCAAGTCGACGGCCGATGCCATGGTGCGCTCGGCGTTCACGGCACCGCATGTCTCTGTCTGGATGGATTGCGATGTCACCGCGACGATGGAGCTTGTGGAGCGGCTCAAGTCGCGTCGCGAATTCGCTGATCTTCGGGTTTCGCCGCTGCTGATCATTGCCAAGGCGGTATGCCTGGCGCTCGGGCGTACTCCGGAGCTCAATTCGTTCTGGGACGAGCCGGCTCAGCACATTGTGCTCAAGAGCTCGATCAATCTCGGGATTGCGACCGCGACCCCACGAGGTCTGCTGGTACCGAATATCAAGGGCGCCGAGTCACTCGGTCTTGCAGACTTAGCCGCAGCGATCAAGGAGATCGTAGCCACCGCCCGTGATGGCCGTACGCAGCCTGCGGACCTGGCGGGTGGGACGTTCACGATCACCAACATTGGCGTGTTCGGCGTCGACGCTGGGTCTCCGATCTTGAACCCAGGAGAGTCCGGCATCCTCTGCTTCGGCCAGATCACGCGCCGCCCATGGGTGGTCGGTATCGGATCTGATGAGCGAATCGAACCGCGCTGGGTGATCACCTTGGCGCTCTCCTTCGACCACCGCCTGGCCGACGGCGCCCAGGGCTCCACCTTCCTCGCCGACGTCGCCGCCATCCTCAACGACCCAGCCCTCGCCCTCCTCTTCTAACTCGTTGAAACACCGACTTGTCAGCGTCTCAAAGGGCTATAGCACTCTGAGACGCTGACAAGTCGGCGTCGAAGGAGTCGGCTAGAGAGAGACGAGTTCCTTGTCGCTGACCTGGCGACCGGAGTCGACGAGCTCTTGAAGGGTGTCGGCGTCGTCCCACTGATTGACGTTCATCGCCGCTGCCACGGCACCAGCCCGTACCCAAAATGCGGTGAACTCCCGTGACTTCAAATCGCCGCGTACGACGAGTCTGTCCTTGGTCGGGTCGGCGAACCCGCGATACTCACAGCCCAGGTCGTACTGGTCGGAGAAGAAGAAGGGCCGCAACAGGTACGGCTCCTCCGCACCCAGCAGATTGAGGGCGACATGCGCTCCTTGATCTTTGGCATTCGCCCAGTGCTCGACGCGGATCCGGTGTGGGTACTTCGGATGATCATGAGCTGCAACATCGCCGACGGCATAGATATCGGGATCGGAGCTGCGTAGCGTCGCATCGACTGCGATACCGCCATTGGCAAGCTGCAGTCCGGCCACGTCGGCGAGGGCGATGTTCGGCGCCGCGCCGACGGCGATCAGGACTATGTCAGCCGGTACGGATGCATGACCCTTGATATGAACCGACGACACCGCCCCATCGCCGGCGAATCCGGTCACCCCGATGCCAAGCCGGAGATCTACACCATGATCGCGATGCAGAGCGGCGAAAGTCGCGCCGATCTGTTCACCGCAGACCTGCAACAGCGGCTGGGATCGCGGTTCGATCATGGTCACGTTGGCTCCGTGCTGCCGGGCGGCCGCAGCCGCCTCGCAGCCGATCCAGCCGCCGCCGACGATCACTATCCGAGCGCCCTCGGTAAACCGCTCTCGGAGCGCAAGCGATTCTTCGAGGGTCCGCAGTGTCAGAAGTCCGTCAAGATCAGCACCGGGCAGATCCAGCCGTCGCGAACCCGCGCCCGTGGCAATCAGCAGCTTGTCGTATGGATACTCAGTACGGCTAGCGACGACGACCTTGCGACTCCGATCGATCCGGGTAGCCGTGGTTCCAAATTTCAGGGAAATGCCCTTGTCCTCATACGTTGCCTCCTCCGCAACCCAGTCCGGTTCGTCACGTTCGCCGATCAGCACGGCCTTGGAGAGCGGAGGTCGCTCATACGGGAGCTCGCCCTCCTCACCAATCACTGTGAGCTCGCCCTGATACCCCTGATCTCGAAGCGCGATTGCGGCCGACGCTCCGGCCAATGCGGCGCCGATAATGACAATGCGAGACGGTTGCGAAGTAGGGGACTGAGTCATGTCTCCAATGGTCTCTCGGCTGACGCTCTCTGCCGCTAGCGACCCACCAGAATTTAGGCGTCAGAAGGCGGCTTCGTCGAGATCCATGACGGCGAGATCGGTTGCCTCGGCGATGGCCCGTTCGGCAGCAAGCTTGGGCAGCACCGTACGCGCAAACCAGCGACCAGAGGCAACCTTGCCCTCATAGAAGGCCTTCTGTTCAGGACTGAGCTGTTCATTGAGCCGCTCCAGCGCGACCTCGGCGCCTCGCAGCAGCAGCCAAGCACAGATCAGATCACCGAGCGCCATGAGCAGTCGCGTAGTGTTCAGACCGACCTTGTAGACATTGCGTGGATTGCTGTGCGGCATACCGGGCACGGTCGTTCCAAGATCACTGATCATGGAAGTCACGATCGCTGCTACATCGTCCAAGCCCTGTTGCAGCAAGGACCGCTCCTCCTTGAGCTGACCGTTCCCGGCTTCCGTGGCCAGCCATTGACTGATCTGCGTTGAAAGATCACTAAGCGCGCGGCCCTGATCCTTGACGATCTTGCGAAAGAACAGATCCTGGCCTTGGATCGCCGTAGTGCCCTCGTACAAGGTGTCGATCTTGGCGTCCCGTACGTACTGCTCAATCGAATAGTCGATCAAGAAGCCCGAGCCGCCGAAGGTCTGTAGCGACTCAGTGCCGAGCAAGACCCAGGAGCGCTCGGAGCCGTAGCCCTTGACGATCGGCAGCAGAAGATCATTGAGCCGCTCAGCCGCATTATCAGTCGTGCCATTGGCACGAGCGATTGCATTGCGGTCCTGGATGGTGGCGGCATAGAGCAGCAGTGCTCGCAAGCCTTCCGTAAAAGACTTTTGCGTCATGAGGGAGCGCCGGACATCGGGATGGTGGGTGATCCTCACCCGCGGGGCAGTCCGGTCTGCAGCTTGGGTGAGATCAGGACCCTGGACCCGAGTCTTGGCATACTCCAGGGCATTGAGGTAGCCGGTCGACAACGTGGCGATCGCCTTGGTCCCTACTAGCATCCGGGCGTGTTCGATCATGCGGAACATCTGCGCAATGCCGTCATGTACCTCGCCCAGCAGCCAGCCCTTGGCGGGCACCTCAGTGCCACCAAAGGTCAGCTCGCAGGTACTGGAGGCTCGAATACCCATCTTCTTCTCGAGGTTGGTCGCGAAGACGCCATTGCGTTCTCCGGTGAGCGCTCCGCTCTTCAGATCAAAGTGGAACTTCGGTACCACGAACAGCGACAGCCCCTTGGTACCGGGACCGCCCACCCCTTCGACCCCCAGCGGTCTCGCGAGGACGAGATGGATGATGTTCTCGGTCAAGTCATGCTCGCCCGAGGTGATGAAACGCTTGACGCCTTCGACGTGCCAAGTGCCGTCGGGCTGTGGAATCGCCCGGGCCCGTCCAGCGCCGACGTCTGAACCTGCGTCCGGTTCCGTCAGCACCATCGTGGCACCCCATTGCCGCTCGATCATGATCTTGGCAATGCGCTGATCACGCTCGTTGCCCGTTGCCCACACCGCATACGCGAACTTGGGACCAGCCGAATACAGCATTGCCGACGGATTGGCGCCGATGTTCAGCTCATGAACAGCCCACTGCACCGACGGCGGCGTAACCTGCCCGCCAAGCTCTTCCGGTAATTCCAGCTGCCACACCCCAGAGTTCATGAGCGCCTCAAAGGACTTCCTGAGGTCCTCAGGAACCGTCACGGAGTGAGTCTTTGGATCGAAAACCGGCAAGTTTCCATCTGTGTCGGAAAACGACTCGGCAAGCTTTGTGCGGGCGAGATGATCAACTTCGGCGAGAATGGCCGAGACCGTCTCCCGATCAAGGTCCGCGTACGGCCCGGTTCCTAGGATCTCTTCGCGCCCGAGCACTTCAAAAAGGTTGAACTCGATATCACGGATGTTGGACTTGTAGTGACTCATCCGGGCACCTCACTGAACCGCTCGGCTTGTGGGGCGTTCGCGCATCGCGCTTGGAATCCGCGTACTTCGTCGTCACTCGCAGACGAAAGGCGTGTCTGCTCCTTCCTCCTCAGCACGGCGGCGGGCGATTACCGACGCTCACGCCCACAAGTTACTCTTGAGTAACTTCCATTATGCACTCGTCGGTAACCGAACCAAGGGCTATCGACGTAAGGGTTTCAATCAAGCGCTGCACAGCTAGATTGAGGGCAAAGACATGCGGTTCGATGGAGGGCCAATGCGCAAGTCTCGCAAGTCCGACGAAGCTGCAGTCGCGGTTTCGGAGCCGGACGACCATGCCGCCGGCCTACCCGCTGTAGCGGTCGGACTGAAACGATCAGTCGAACGAATGGGGCCGTTGCGGTCCGCGCGTACCTTGCTGAAGCTCAATCAAGCCGAAGGCTTTGACTGCATGAGTTGTGCCTGGCCTGACCCGGACCCAGGTCATCGCCATACCGCTGAGTTCTGTGAAAACGGCGCCAAGGCAGTCGCGGAGGAAGCCACCACCGCCCGGGCGACTCCGGAGTTCTTTGCCCAGCACAGCATCGCCGAGCTCGAACAGCGCAGCGAGCATTGGCTGGGCCAGCAGGGCCGGATCACACATCCCGTGATCAAGAAACCGGGAGCGACGCACTACGAGCCGATCGAGTGGAACGCGGCATTTCGGCTCATCGCTGACCACCTCAATGCACTGCCGAGCCCCAACGAAGCCATCTTCTACACCTCGGGTCGTACCTCTAACGAAGCGGCTTTTTGCTATCAGCTGTTCGTACGTGCTTATGGGACGAACAACCTGCCCGACTGCTCCAACATGTGCCACGAGTCGTCGAGCTATGCACTGAACGACACCATCGGGATCGGCAAGGCGAGCGTCACACTGGGCGATGTCTACAACGCCCAGCTATTGATCTTGGCGGGCCAGAATCCCGGCACCAACCATCCCCGCATGCTGTCGGCGCTGGAAATCGCTAAGGGGCGGGGTGCCAAGATCATTGCCGTCAATCCACTGCGCGAAGCCGGGTTGATCAACTTCCGTAATCCGCAGCGACCTCGTGGCCTCGTCGGCCATGGTACTGATCTCGCGGATCTGCACTTGCCGATCAAGATCAATGGCGATCTGGCACTCTTCCAGGCCTGGGGCGCACTACTAGCGGAGTGGGACGCTCTCGATCATGAGTTCATTACGCGGTATACGCGGGGTTTTGCGAGCTGGCTGGCTCACGTCTCCGCTATCGACTGGGGCCTCGTCGAGGCGACTACCGGCCTGTCCCGCGCACAGATCACCGAGGCCGCGCAGCTGCTCCGCGACTCGGATCGAACGGTTTTTTGCTGGGCCATGGGCTTAACCCAGCATCACAACGCAGTGGCTACGATTTCCGAGATCGTCAACCTGGCGCTAGCACAGGGCAACATTGGCAAGCGCGGTGCCGGGCTGCTGCCAGTACGCGGCCACTCCAATGTCCAAGGCGATCGCACCATGGGTATCTGTGAGAGCCCACCAGCCAACTTCCTTGACCGCCTGCAAGCTGAGTTTGGCTTCGAGCCGCCCCGTGAGGACGGCTATGACACTGTCGACGCGATCCGAGCGTTACGCGACGGTCAGGCCAAGATCTTCATCGGCTTGGGCGGGAACTTCGTCCAGGCCGCACCTGACACCGAGGTTACGACAGCAGCGCTTCGCAAGGCGCAGCTCACCGTTCAAGTCTCAACCAAGATCAATAGATCGCACCTGACCTGCGGCAGCACGGCATTGATCTTGCCGACATTGGGCCGTACTGAGATTGACGTGCAAGCTAGCGGTCCCCAGCTGGTCTCCGTGGAGGACTCGACATGCTCGGTGCACGTGTCGCGCGGACCGCTGGCTCCTGCGAGCCCGCACTTGCGCTCTGAAGTGGCGATCGTCACCGGACTTGCAGAAGCGACACTGGGTAATCGCTGTGGCATCGATTGGCAGGGTATGCGTGATGACTATCGGCAGATCCGCCGG
>Ga0126311_10001494_pt1 | contig 11366 bp, 8 predicted proteins | sample Plot61_FD_92539 | JGI IMG/M metagenome (GOLD analysis project Ga0126311, IMG submission 92539) | Serpentine soil microbial communities from UC McLaughlin Reserve, CA, USA - Plot61 | ecosystem: Environmental > Terrestrial > Soil > Grasslands | place: USA: UC McLaughlin Reserve, Lake County...
CAAGGAGCTGCTGGTGAAGGAGAAGGAGCTCACCCGGGCCCGTGACCGGGTCAACGCCGACCGCCGTCGGTTGCCGATGGTCCGCGTCGACAAGCCGTACACGTTCGAGGGCCCGGACGGTGGGCCTGCTCGACCTGTTCGAGGGCTGGCCGCAGCTGGTGAGCATCCTTCATGTGGATCAACGATATCGACGCCGACGGTACCGAGCATCCCCGTGACACCGGCTGCCCGAGCTGCTCTTCCGCCGCCGACGGCATCGGCAATCTGAGGCAGCTGCACGTGCGGAACACCACACTGGTCGCGGTGACGCGGGCGCCGTACGAGAAGATCGCCGCGTTCCGCGAACGTATGGGGTGGACGTTCCCCTGGTACTCCTCGGCGGGCAGCGACTTCAACTACGACTTCCACGCCACGGTCGACAACCGGGTCGCGCCGGTGCAGATCTTCCACCGCACCGAGGCCGAGCTCGCCGAGGCGGGAATGCCATTTACGGAGAGCATGCGCGGCGACTGGCCGGGCATCAGCGCATTCCTCCGCGTCGGCGACGAGGTCTTCCACACCTACTCCACGTTCGGCCGTCGCATCGAGGAGTTCCACAACGGCTACCGCTCGACCTCACCGCGCTCGGCCGCCAGGAGGCGTGGGAGGAGCCGAAGGGACGCGCGGTCCCACTCGGCCTGCAAGTCGGCGGCCCCGCCATGCGCCTCCCCGACGAATACGACACCTGACATGTGGCCACGATCGCCAATCTCGCCAACGGACGAAGTACGTCGATGTCGCCGGGCACCAAGGCGGGTCGACCCGGTCGTGAGACGACGCTACAAGACACCTCAAGGAGGGGGCAGGGGGTCGAGGTGATACTAGGCTAGCGGTTACGCGCTCCTGACCTGCTCACAGAACCGCTTGCAATACGGGTTCACCTAAGCTCGCTACTAGTCCGCCGGCGAAAACTCCCTTGCCTTGCAGTTGGACGCTTTCTTCGACGATGCCTCCCTTTCGGTACGCTTTGCGAGGGTGGCAATCTTCTCGGCCCGCAGCTCGAGCGCGTCCCTAAGCTCGGCCGGGCGCCGCACGACGAAGGAGCAGTCGAGACCGGCCAGCAAGCGCGCAGGCCACTCCAGGCTCCAAGTTGAACACCGCAGGAGCGTCCCTCCTTCCGTTTGTTCCAGGGAGAGCCCCACAGATGGTAGCTGTTCTCGCACCTCCTCCACCCTGGCCTCCAGTAGCACCTCTACCGACCACCGGTCGCCCGACGAATCGGCCACTGCGCTTAGCACCGCATCCGGGGAATCGAGGCCAGTCGGACGCGCAAAAGTCTCCTCGATCATTTCGGCCTCGAGGACCCTGTCCAGTCGGAACAGCCGCATCCCCCCGCGCAGGTGGCAGTGGCCGACCGCGTACCAGTAACCCTCCCGGTGCATCACGCCGTAGGGGTCCACCTCCCGCTCGGTCTCCCTCGACCACCCTGAGCGGTAGCGCAGCAGTACCCTCCTCTGTTCGCCCACGGCGGCAGCAAGGGTAAGGAATGCCTCGCTCCTCGCGGGCCTCTGGGGCCGTCCGGCAGCTATGGAGACGGTCTCCTGTAGGGCTCGAACGCGCCTGCGTAGAGCTTCCGGCATCACCTGCTCCAGCTTCGCCAGAGCGCCCTCGACGGCCGGCGCTACCCCCGCCAGCCCGAGGTGCCTGGCGGTCAACAGTCCAAGGGCAAGCGCCAGCGCCTCCTCATCGGTGAACATCATCGGCGGGAGCCTGTAACCGGACCTCAAGGAGTAAGCCCCGTAACGACCCAGTTCGGCCTCGACGGGGATACCCATCTCCCGGAGCATCGCCGCGTAGCGACGCACGGTTCGCTCCCCGACCTCGAGCCTTCTCGCAAGCTCAGGGACGCCGATCCTCTCGCGTGCCTGCAACAGCTCCAGCATCGAAAGCAGCCTCGTCGTGGGTCGATTACCGTACACGTTTTCCGCCTTTCTCAAATTTTCCGAAAGCCACGGCTAACCAGGAACGATTCTGGCCTCCTTTGAAGATACGATCAAGGCGCACCTGAAACCAGACGAGAAGGAGGCGCCAGTCCTAAATGAGCGTGCAACCTTTCCAAGTGAGCATTCCGAAGGCTGATCTGGAGGATCTGCAGGAGCGTTTGGCCCGCACCCGCTGGCCTGGTGAGCTGCGTGGCGTCGGATGGAGCCGCGGCGTGCCGTTGGGGCATCTCAAGGAGCTAGCCGAGTACTGGCGCACCGACTACGACTGGCGCCAGTGGGAGGCGAAGCTCAACGAGCATGCGCAGTTCACCACTACCATCGACGGGCAGAACATCCACTTTGTGCACGTCCGCTCCCCTGAGGCTGGTGCGCTGCCGCTTATCATAAGCCACGGGTACCCCAGCTCGGTTGTGGAGTTTCTGAGCATCATCGGCCCGCTCACCGACCCCCACGCCCACGGCGGCGACCCGGCCGATGCCTTCCACGTCGTCGCGCCATCGCTGCCGGGCTACGGGTTCTCCGTCCCGGTGCGGCAAACCGGCTGGGACATGCCGCGGATCACCAGGGCATGGGCCGAGCTTATGCGCCGCCTCGGCTATGAGCGCTACGGTGCTCACGGTAGCGACATAGGTGCCGGCATCACCGGGATGCTCTCCAGCATCGAACCCGAGCACGTCGTCGGTGCGCATGTGAACTCTGATCCGACGTCGTTCATCATACTCGGCGCCGAAATCCCGATCGACACCTCCGGTCTCACCGATGCCGAGCGGGATCACGTCGAGCGCCTGCAGCGGCACTTTCAGGGCGAGGGCAAAGGCTATCTTCTGCTTCAGTCCACCCGGCCACAGACCCTGGCCTACTCCCTTACCGACTCACCGGTCGGCCAGCTCGCGTGGATCGTCGAGAAGTTCAAGGAATGGACCCACCCCGCGGCCGCCCTGCCCGAAGATGCCGTCGGCCGCGACCAGTTGCTCACGAACGTAAGCATCTACTGGTTCACCCGCAGCGGCGCGTCCGCGGCCGGCTTCTTGTACGAGTCCGCGCATTCCGAGGGAGGATGGGTGCCGCCGTCGGACGTGCCACAGGGCACGGCGGTCTTCAATGCCGACCCGATCCTCCGTAGTGTGATGGACCCCCAGCGCGCCACGGCCCATTGGTCCGAGTTCGACGAAGGCGGCCACTTCCCCGCTATGGAAGTACCCGATCTCTTGGTCAGCGACGTGCGGGAGTTCTTTCGCGGGCTCCGGTGACTCGAGCGCTTCGTCGCCCCTTCCCTATGTAGGAAGGGAGAGGTAGTACGCCTTCCCGCTGATCCTCAGCCACGGCTGGCCCGGCTCGGTGGTCGGAGTTCCTCGACGTGATCGGGCCGCTGAGCGACCCGAAAGCGCACGGGCTCATCGCGCCGGGGATGGGCACATAGAGGATGGGATTTCTTGTGAGTATTCCAACTGTCGTCAAAAGGAATGAAGCCGGCACGCCGACATACTCCGAGGGTCGAAGTTTTACCTGTAAAACGGCGCTTTTCTGGAGTGGGCGATGCTGGGTTCGAACCAGCGACCTCTACCGTGTGAAACCAGTGTGATTGTTTGTTGGAGATTTCCTGAGCGTACAAAATACCTGCAAATTGATGTATTTCTCCGTTGACTCACTTCCCAGCATTTCAGGAGATTTACTCGGGTTGCTGCACGCCTCTGTACGAGATTGCGCTTACGAGCTCGACTGTGTACGCGTTTCTGTCTTCCTGATTCCTAGCCCACGTTCGGTCCCGCTACCTAGCAGTTGATCCCATACGACCGCTAGTTGTTCCACCTGGATTCGAGAAAGCCGTTCGAGGAACCCCCGACGCACCCCGGACAAGTGTGTGGGAGTCGTCTCCGCCAAGCGATCGAGCCCCGACTTGGTGATGCACGCGAACACCTGGCGCGGATCGTCCTCGCCCCTGTGGCGTTCGATTAGCCCCTGATGCTCGAGTCTATCCACCATGCGGGTAAGGCCGCTGCGGCTGAGGTGCACGGCCTCCGCCAGCTCGGACATCTGCATTCGGCCCTCTAGGGCTAGACTGAGCTGGACGAGCACGTCGAAAGAGGACAGCGGCAGCCCGTGGGCAGCTTGGAGCTCGGCATCGAGTTCCTTGACGATCGTGGCGTGCGCGCGGATGAAACCTGACCAGGCCGCGCGCTCCTCCGGCGAGAACTTGAGCCATTCCTCCTCGTGAGTTGCACGCGCAACCATAAGTGGTATATTACCAGAATTGTACGTGCAACTCTAGTAGTGGAAGCTAGCGGTTGTCTGGAGGCTCGCGAGGAGGCGTGGCTATGGCGGAGAAGCTATCGGTGTTGGTGAGCGGGGCCACGGGTCAGCAGGGCGGCGCGCTCGCCCGGGTCCTGCTTCAGAAAGGGCACAACGTACGGGCGTTCGTCAGGAGGCCAGACTCGCCCGAGGCCAAGGAGCTCGAGCGCCTCGGCGCTGAGCTGGCAGTAGGTGACTTCGAGGAGCCCTCCACCTTTGAGGACGCAGCTAGAGGCATGGATGCAACCTTCGTGGTGGCTACGCCCTTCGAGGCCGGCACGGAAGCCGAGACGCGGCACGGGATCGCTGCTGCGGACGCAGCAAAGGCCGAAGGCGTGGAGCACCTCGTCTACAGCTCCGTGGCGGATGCGGACAAGGACACCGGAATCCCGCACTTCGACAGCAAGCGAGAGGTCGAGAAGCAAATCGAGGGTCTAGGCATCCCCTACACGATCGTGGCGCCAGTCTACTTCATGGACAACCTGCTCGCCCCCTGGACGCTCCCGCAGCTGAAGGAGGGCAGGTTCCCGATGGCGCTGCCCGCCTCGCGGCCGCTGCAACAGATTGCGCTCTCGGACATAGTGGCCTTCACGGCGCTGGTCCTGGAAAACCGCGAGGAGTTCGTCGGCAGGCGCGTGGACATAGCCTCGGACGAACTCTCAGGTGAGGAAGTGGCGACGATCTTGACTCGTGTGACGGGGCACGAGATCAATTACGTCGAGCTGCCGCTAGAGCAGGTGCGCCAGGCGATGGGCGAGGACGGCGCGCGCATGCTCGAGTGGTTCGACCGGGTGGGTTACAGCGCGGACATCGAGGCGTTGCGCAGGGAGCATCCGGAGGTAGGCTGGCACACCTTTGAGGAGTGGACCAAAGAACAAGACTGGAGCGCACTGGGATAGAGCACCGCATGAAGTTGCTCCGAATACGGCATGCATCACGAAGGTGGTTCTGAGAAGGTATGTCAAACCTTAGAGCCATAGTGCCTGAGCCCTTTTTGTAGACGCTCACGGAGCCCAAGAGCCCGCAACCCACGCGTTAAGGTGCTGTCGTAGTCCTATAGGCAATCTCGTGCTAGCGGCTAGTAAACGATCTCATTTGTCAAGCTTATGAACGCGGTTCCTTCAGATGCACCCGCGGGATTCGCTCACGTTAGGGTAGGTCGCCCGGTCGCACGAGGCGTCCCTCGCCTGCTGAGAGGTTCGCCGCCTCGGCCAGGGCGCTTAGCTCGAGGGCGGCTCGGACGTTCTCCGGGTCCGTTCTTCCCTCCGAGGAGAGATCGACCCACCGCGCGAAGGGCGACCCCTCGTCGGCGGGTACCCGGACGTCGCTCCATCGCTCGGCGTCCCGGCGTATCTTAAGGCCGCCGCTCGGGTCGTAGAGGAGACTCCCCTCCGTGCCGTGCGCCTCCACGGAGAAGGGTGCGGAGGCGCCCAGGAAGGAAGCCTCAGCGACCCCAGTGGCCCCGTTTGAGTAGAGCATGGTCACGACGGAGTGGTCCTCGACGGCCCGCCCGGTGAAGCGGCCGTATGCGGCGCTCACCTCGTCCGGCATCCCGAGCAGGTGCGCCAACAGGTACAGCGGGTGAGCGCCGAAGTCTATTGTGACGCCGCCAGCGGACTGCCGGGAGTCGAAGAAGCGTTCCGGCAACCATCCCCGCGGGCTCGCCGCGCTCGGGAGCGCGCCGTCGTGGGAGACGCGCACGCGCAGGTAGGTCGGCTCGCCGATCTCGCCGCGCGCCAACGCTTCACGTATAGCCCGCGTGTACCCCGCGTAGAGCCTCGGCAGCGAGACGACGAAGGTCACCCCGGCCTCCTCGACTTCCGCCACCACCTCCCACGCTGCGCTAAGGGAGGGCGCGATCACCTTCTCTGAGAAGATGTGCTTGCCGGCGGTCGCGGCCGCGGGGATGATCTCGCGGTGGGCGACGGTAGGAGTTGTGACGACCACGCCGTCCACGTCTTCGCGGGAGAGAAGGTCGTGCAGATCGTCGTGGAACGGGACGCTGCGCTTGGAGGCCTCCACCCGGCCCCGCTCCCCGTACTCGTCCCAGACGGCGCAGACCTCCGCCTCGGGATGCTCCTCGGCCTCCGAAGCGTAGTCTTTTGCGTGCACGTGCCAGAAGCTCAGGATTGCGACACGGAACACCAGCTGACCTTCTCCACGATCTCCTCCATCTCGTCATCCCGGACCGAATCGCTCGTAGCCCCACTCTGGCAACAGCGTCACAGCTCGGACTGCTCCTGACAGTCGATCGGCTTCACGCGCCGCAGAGCGGTCCGCATTTCCCATCTTCGGTTTCCCCGTTTTACCAGGCTCGCTAACCAGCCACTCTTCGTGTTTCCTTTTCAGCGGCTCGAACCGTGACATCCCCGGTGTTTCAAGCCGTCCTGCAGATCTCACCACCGTCCGTGCAAACGTTCATGCCCCCGACGAGGGTTTAGGAGAAGTTCGGCGCCCATGTGAGAGAAGGGCGAGTTCCTTTAAGTACGGTACTCTTGCGTCTACGATTGCCTCCAGAGCGGAAATGAACCCCAGGAGCAACGGCACCCGAGCTGCGTACTACTCCTCGCCACATTGCTGCACGGTTGCTGCACAATGGCTTCGAAGTACTACTAGGACCGTTCGCTAGATGCGGTGTTTACGCTGCAAATCAGCATTTTCTCAGGGTGGGCGATGCTGGGTTCGAACCAGCGTCCTCTGCCGTGTGAAAGCAGATCCATAACGGCCTAGTTGTTCGCTGTTGTTCGGAAATACCTGCAAAATCGGGTATTTGCCTTTGGAAGCATTCGTGTCTGTTCACCGTTGTTCGCGTGGGTTGGTGTACTACTGGTGTACAAGACGCCGTAGGGTAAGTTCGCCCCATTTCTCTATTTTTGATTTCTATCTGGTGGGTTAGTGTCAACTAGGGCGTCTATTCTGCCCGCAGCTCCCAACCGTCCCCGTTCGTCGTCCTGTGTTTCCTCGAAGTCCGTGAAAAATGAAGAGCCGACAAGCAGCCTGTTACCGGGACTAGGGAAGCACGTATCTCAATCGATCTCGAACCAAACGCATGCGCAGCATTTCTGCTCTACTCCCCAGCGGTCCGATATCGTCTCGACGATCGGCAGACCCCACCCACCCTTCAGGCCAGGTTGCGGGCGAGGTTCCGACGGCACCTCGAAGCCAGGACCCGCATCGCATACCCTCCCGCGCACTGAACCTGCCGAGACCTTCACCGTAAGTGAGATGTGATCATTCGGCGAAAGCCCTGCGTGGAGGATACTGTTGGTCACCAGCTCGCTCACCACCAACCGCACGTCTTCGAGTTTCTCGGGCGGTAAGAGATCCGCCAGCCGGTCCAGGGTATGGCGCGCGGTCGTAACGACCTCGGGCTCGGGGGCGAGTCTCAGATCGACCTCAGCTTCCATCAATGAGTCGCAACGGTGGCCAGCATGGCAAGTGTTATGTACCCTAGCCACGCGTTATTACACAGCGTCAGGCTGTGCAGCTGCTCTACTGGAGAAAGAAGGGGGCATACGCTAGACTAGCCAACATCATCCACAGCTCTAATTCCTATGCATTGGCAAAGGTGGGGATGCCCGAACAATATAAGAGGCGAAGTAGCAAGACTACTAGCTATACTCTCTGCATCCGTACGTTGCACCAGGTTAGATTTTAGAGCATGCGCCTCCAAGACCTGGGGATCGGCAGACTCTTCGAGTGGATCCGCGACGCGGCCATCGTAGCGGATGCTAAAAGCCAGCGAATAGTCTTCTGGAATCAGGCGGCTACAAACATCTTCGGCTACTCGGTCGAGGAGGCGCTTGGGCTGCACATAGAGGATTTGGTTCCCCGGTACCCCAAGGACCAGCATCGGGTAGACATCGCCCGCTACGCCGCGACAGGCCATTGGCCCTACACAGACCTGCCTAGCCAACTTGAGTTGCCTGCACTAAGGAAGGGTGGAGAGGAGATATACGTTGAACTGTCGCTCAGTTCTATTGGGCTGGAGGACGACGCTGATGGTAATGAACGCTATGTGCTCGCCATCGTCCGCGACATCACCGAACGCAAACGGGCAGAAGAAGAGATCAGGCGGCTAACCGAGGACCTTGAAAACAGGGTTGCGGAGCGCACTGAACAATTGGAGAAGAGAGAGCGAATGCTCCGGAAGAGCGAGGAGCGTTACCGGAGCTTCATCGAACAGACCACGGAGGGCATCTGTCGCATCGCACTCGAGGAGCCCGTCCCGACAAGCCTGACGCCCGATGAGCAAGTAGAGTGCTTCTACTACCATGGCTATCTCGCCGAGTGCAACGACTCAATGGCCAAAATATACGGCTACGCGCGGGCAGAAGAATTAGTGGGCGTCCGACTCGGCGACCTCCTCCCCTCCTCTATCCGAGATAACGTTGAATACCTCAGAGCGTTCGTCCGCTCTGGCTACCGGCTGACCGGCGCTGAGTCTCAAGAGGTCGACCGTCATGGCAACATCAAGTACTTCTCGAACAACATCACCGGAATAGTCGAAAGCGAATCCTTACTGTATCTCTGGAGAACACAGCAGGATATCACCGAGCGTAAGCAAGGTGAACAGGCAAGGTCTCGGCTGGCGGCTATAGTGGAGTCTTCAGACGATGCCATACTCAGTAAGACCCTCGATGGCATCGTAACGAGCTGGAACAGGGGTGCGCAAGAGATCTATGGCTACACTGTGGAAGAGATCGTGGGCAAACCGATCTTCGTGCTGGCCCCGCCCGATCGTTACAACGAGATATCAGGCATACTCGAAAAAGTACGGCGTGGAGAGCATGTAGATCACTACGAAACTGTTCGTCTCAAGAAAGATGGCGATCGGATCAACGTCTCTATAACCGTCTCTCCGATAATAGACTCAGTCGGCAACATTGTGGGAGCTTCGACAATTGCTCGCGACATAACTGAGCGCAAGCGTGCCGAGGAGGCGGTCGAGCAAAGCGAGCTACTCTACCGTACGGTCATCGAGCAAGCTACAGAGAATATCTTCCTCGTAGAAGTCGAAACCCGATGTATCGTGGAGTCCAACGCCGCGTTCCAGAAGACGCTCGGCTACGCAGAGGAAGAGCTCAGAAACTTGACGCTCTATGACATAGTCGCTGCCGACGAGAAGAGCATCGATATGAATATCCAGCGCAGCCTGAGGCAAATGCGTTGGTTCATCGGTGAGAGGAAGTACCGCCGCAAGGACGGCTCGCTGGTAGACGTCGAGGTCAGCGCGAGCATCGTCCTCCACAACGGCAGGGAGGCCTTATGTGTCGTCGCTCACGACGTCACCGAGCGCAAGAAGCACGAGGAGATGCAGCGGTTCTTGGCCGAAGCGGGCGCGGCTCTCTCCTCGTCGCTCGATTACCGAACCACGCTGGCCAAGTTGGCCCGCCTTGCAGTGCCTTACCTCGCCGACTGGTGCGTTGTGGATATCCTTAAGGAGGATGGGTCACTTGACCGACTGGCGATGACTCACCAAGACCAGGAGAAAGTAGCACTAGCACGAGAACTTGAGGAACGCTACCCGCCTGACCCTGATGCGCTGCGCGGGGTGGCGCAAGTGTTGCGTACCGGCCAATCAGAGCTCGTTTGTGAGATCCCCGAATCGCTTGTGAAGGAGGCGGCCCGTGATGCCGAGCACCTCAAGATCCTGCAAAGGTTGGGTCTAAAATCCTACTTGATCGTGCCACTGATAGCCCGCGGGCGGACACTGGGGACGATCTCGCTAGTTTCGGCCGAGTCAGGGCAGGGGTACGGGCCGGCCGAGCTGGAGCTGGCCGAAGAACTCGCTCGCCGTGCAGCGCTTGCCGTGGACAATGCGCGTCTATACAGGGGCCGCATCCAAGTCGCTCATACCCTCCAAGAGGGGCTCCTACCTTCACGGCTACCCAAGGTGCCAGGAGTAGAGGTAGGCCTGAGCTATGTGTCCGCTGGAGAGGTAGATGTCGGTGGTGACTTCTACGACCTCTTCGACACAAGGATGACTGACCACAGTAGTTCCTCCGAGCCCTCCTCTTGGAGTGTTGTGATCGGTGATGTATCAGGCAAGGGCGCCGAAGCTGCGGCTGTGCTTGCCCTCGCCCGCTACACCATCCGCACGCTGGCCACGCGCGAGTCGCACCCCTCAGCGGTGCTCGATGGCCTAAATGAAGCCATGCTGCGTCAGAGACGCGAACATGACGACTACAAGTTCTGCACGGTAGCCTACGCGAGCTTAGAGACGAACGAAGGAGATACTGAGCATGGGGCCAAGGTCACCGTTTGCTGCGGCGGTCACTCACCGCCATTTCTGCTTAAGGGTGACGGAAGTGTCTACAAGATAGGGCAGCCAGGACGTTTCCTAGGCGTGTTCGACGACGTGAACCTCACTGAGCAGGAGGCCCACCTTGCACCTGGCGACGCCCTGGTCCTCTACACTGATGGCGTGGTCGAAGCTCGGTCCCCAGAGGGCACCTTCCTCGGTGAGGAGCGGCTGATGACTATTCTCCGCTCCTTAGTTGGTCTGGATGCTTCGACTATGGCCAGCCGAATGGAGGGTGCCGTTCTGAACTTCCAAGAGCAGAACCCCCGCGACGACATTGCCATCCTGGTGCTGCGTGTCTCTGACTAACGCCCACCTAAGCCACTCGCTATAAGTGGAGTCGAGGGGATTCGAACCCCTGCCCTCCGCCGCGCAAAGTCAGATCCACAGTGTCGTAGCTGTTCGCCGGTGTTCAGAAATACCTGCAAAAGTACACTTTTGCCTCTACTGATATTCGCGCCCGTTCGCAGCTGTTCGTGTGGGTTGGTGTACAGATTGGTGTAGTCCGGGGTGTGCCACGTTCGAGGCCATCTCCACTACACCAAAGCTTACGGTTACCTTTCTCCGATGGCCGTGGCCTACCCCATTGTTCTTTCGATACGCATCGTCGGTAGCGGCAAGGCACGAGGAAAAGGGCCGAGGCTGAAAGCTTCGGCCCTTCCCTATTGTTACAGCAATGATCACAACTATTGACCTAGATGGGTCTATGGTCGATCATGGGGCGATGAAAGCCTATTCGGTAGACCTAAGACAGAAGGTAGTCGAGGCGGTCGAGCAACGTGGCACCTCCA
>Ga0126311_10001496_pt1 | contig 11364 bp, 14 predicted proteins | sample Plot61_FD_92539 | JGI IMG/M metagenome (GOLD analysis project Ga0126311, IMG submission 92539) | Serpentine soil microbial communities from UC McLaughlin Reserve, CA, USA - Plot61 | ecosystem: Environmental > Terrestrial > Soil > Grasslands | place: USA: UC McLaughlin Reserve, Lake County...
AGACTACAGCCTCGTGCCTTTGTCCAGGGGTTACCACCATTGCAATAGGCTTGCCTGTGCCTTGTGCTCTGAGGTGAATCTTGGTGCTCAAACCTCCCTGGCTACGACCCAGTGCCTCAGTTTCAGGGTCCCCTTTGCCCCGGCTGCATGCTGATGCGCTCTCACAACCGTCGAATCTACGTAATGCACTTCCCAGTCGAGCTTCCCCTCGCTGTCGGCTTGCTGCTCGAGTGCTTTGAGCACGCGCTCCCAGATACCAGATTTACGCCATCGATAGAACCGGCTCGATACCGTCTGCCACTTGCCGTAGCGTTCGGGTAAATCCCTCCACGGTGCCCCTGTCCGGTTTATCCATAGAATGCCGTCGATGATCGTGCGATGATCGTGATTAGGTTTGCCTGACCTCGGCTTCTGAGGCTGCAGCAATCGCTCCAGCCGCTCCCACTGCTCCTCTCTCAAATCTCCTCTACTCATACCAATAGTCTGCCAGTTTGCAGACACGCCCTATTACTCGCCCATCGAGAGCGCGAGGCGCTGGATCGAGGGGGCCGGCTTCTCGATGGTCGGCGAGGAGGCCGGGGACGGCTACACCACTTCCTCGCCGTCGCGACCTAGCTACGGTCTTCCGCTCCCGTCGATGTAAGTCCCGCTATGGGTCGCGCACTTTGTGGCTAGGTTTGACCATTAACGTCCTATCAGCCACTCGTCGAGCTCCTTGCGCGAGAAGAGGATACCCCGCTCGGTCAGGTAGTGCTTCGGGATCTCTCCCTTGGCCACCACCTTCTCGAAGGCCTTCGGTGTCTTCTTCAGGTAGGCCGCCGCTTCCTCGAACGTGAGCCACTCGTCGGGAGAGATCCCCTTCAGCTCTCTGGCCGTCCTCGCCAGCGACTCGGCCGTCTCCGCGAGCATCTGCGCGACGCCCCAAGCGTCGTGGCCTCGACGCCGTCCAGGATGCGCCTTGCCTCACCCAGCATCCGAGTCGTATCGAGCAACGGGTTCGGATCTCTCACGTAGCGCCCCCCGCGCGCCGGCGGAACCGCCCGCGAGCCACCTCGGAGCTTCCTACACGTCTCTTGACATCCACGCCTCTTGCCATTAAGGTGTGTATAGTACACCAACACAGTAAACACAGCAAGAAGGGCACATGTACATATTTGAGTATCGCCGTTTGAGGGTGGTGGGGCGCTCGGGAAGTAGCGGTGCCAAAAGGGGAGGCCGGAGAGACCTGAGGGCGGGGCTGTGGCTGCTCCTCGAGTTCGTCGTGGGCGGCAGGGCCTATGCCCTCAACTCCTACGGTTTCGCCTTCCGCGTGAGCGTGGATGCATGAGCGAGAACCCGACGACGCCACACATCCCGATACACCTCTCCATGGACGACCCGGAGCCGATGTACGCGCAGATAGAGTCACAGCTCAGGGACTTCATCCTATCCGGCCAGCTCCCCCCGGGCACGAAGCTCCCCTCGGTCAGGGCGCTCGCGGCCGACGTCACCTGCAGCGTCCTCACCACGAGACGGGCCTACGAGGACCTCGAGCGCGAGGGACTCATCAGCACCAGACAGGGAGTGGGGTCCGTCGTCGCACAGATCCCGGACGAGGAGATCAGGACCCACCGCCGCGAACCGGTGAAGGCGGCCCTCGAGGAAGCCGTCCGGGCGGGACGCCGTGCCGGTCTCACCGAGGAGGAGCTGCGCGACATCATCGAAGAGACGCTGCAATCAGGCGAGACCGACGTCTATCGAGGAGGATCGACATGACAGAACGACCCGTGATCTCGCTCGAGGACGTGAGGAAGTCCTACGGCAACTTCGAGCTCGGGCCCATAGACTTGGAGGTAGAGCCCGGCCACATCGTAGCGATAGTCGGGCCCAACGGTTCCGGCAAGAGCACGCTGTTCGGGATCCTGATGAACCTCACACGGCCCGACTCGGGAAACGTGGCCCTATTCGGACGTACCTACCCTCGGGACGAGGTCGAGATAAAGCGGAGGGTAAGCTACGTCCCCGAGCGTGCCACAGGCCACGACGAGATGAGCGCGAATTCCCTGGGCGCCTTCGTCTCCCACTCGTACCCGCGGTGGGATCGCGTACTCTACAGGGACCTCCTGATGCGTTACGAGGTAGATCCGTACAAGAAGTTCGGCCATCTCTCCAGAGGCGTTCAGCGCCGCCTCTCCTTCGCGCTTGCCCTTGCGGCCTCCCCCGATCTGCTTCTCCTCGACGAGCCGACAGCAGGCGTGGACCCCTTCGGCCGGAAGAAGATACTCGAAGACATCTCGCGCTTCGTGCATCGTGATGCCGGCGTCAAGACGGTGGTGTTCGCGACCCAGGTCATGGAGGAAGCGATGCGCATCGCCGACCACATGGTCCTTCTCACGAACGGAGAGTCTCTGGGCTTGCACGAAAAGGGTGCCCTCTTTGCCCTCCTCGATAGGTGGAAGACCTTCTGGGTGGAAGGGAAGCCGGGGGCAGACGTCCCCGGAGCCGCCGAAATCGAGCCAGGGAGCCCCACGCGCGTCGTTACCCACTCGCCGGAGAAGACCGCAGAATGGTTTTCCTCCCATAACGTACGGATCGTCCGTAAAGGGTCGGTGGACATGGAGACGGTATTCACCCACCTCTCGCGCGTCGGAGCACAGAGAGGCGTCGAGCGTGAGCAGCAGTAATTCCGTGCGAGGAGTGGACCCTTTCCCAGGCACGCCGCAAAGCCAGGGACGGTCCTCGAAGCTACACGCGAGGCGACCGTCGAACGCCTGAAGCCCCGACACGCCGCGAGGACCAACGATGGACACAAAGCAGCATAACCTCCAGACGAAAACCCGTATCCTCGACTCACGCATCTGGTGGCTGGACCTCGAGGAGCGAATCGCTGGTCATCGGTGCGACTGCTCGGCGGCAACGGACATCGTTCTGGAGAGGGCGCCGCTAAAGGAGATCCTTCAGCGGACTGCCTCGCCGGGGCGGAGTCGAACGTGAAGGACCTGGAGCAGTGGGTGTGCTGGCGCAGCGAAGTCAGGGGGCGAGACGGCAAGAAGACCAAGGTGCCCTACTCACCGCGCTCCGGCTTACATGCCCGCTCAGACGATCCGGACACCTGGGCCACTTTGGCGGAGGCCGAAGCAGCAGCCCATAAGGACGACTACCACGGCACGGGTTTCGTCTTTACCGCCCGCGACCCCTTCTGCGGCGTGGACATCGACTCTTGCGTGGACCCCGAGACGGCCCAGACCGAAGCGTGGGCCAAAGAGATCGTCGAAGAGCTCGACTCCTACACCGAGTTCTCCCCGAGCGGCACCGGCCTGCACGTATTAGTCCGGGCCAAGCTGCCGCCGGGAGGCAACCGCAAGGGCCGCGTGGAGATCTACGACCGGGGCCGCTTCTTCACCGTCACCAGGCGCCGGTTGCCCGATACTTCTCGTCGCATCGAAGACCGGCAGGAGGAGATCGAGGCGCTCCACGCCCGCCTCTTCCCCCCGGAACAAAAGCAGGCCCCAGCAAAGGAACCGGCCACGAACGGTGATGCGGCGTACGAGGGCCCCGCTGACGCGGAGGTACTGCGCCGGGCGATGGGCTCCAGGAGCGGAGAGAGGTTCGCGAGACTCTGGTCGGGCGACCGCTCGGGATACACCTCCGACTCCGAGGCCGACCTCGCCCTCTGCTCCATGCTCGCCTTCTGGGTGGGACCCGACCAGGAGCGCATCGCCTCCCTCTTCGCCCGCTCCGGCCTGAACCGCGAGAAGTGGGACCGCGAGGACTACCGCCGCCACACCATCTCCCGCGCCATCGCCGGGAGGAACAACTTCTACTCGCCCAGACCGGGCGGCCAGTCGCCGTCCCGCAACGGGCATCCGCCCGATCCGGAAGCGTCCGGCCTCGCAGGCGCCATCCCCGGCCGGATCCCCACGCTACCCGAAGCGACCGGGTTCCCGGTCGAGGCCATGCCCGCCCCTTGCCGGCGCCTCGTGGAGGAAGCGACGGACGCTTTAGGCTGCGCCCCCGAGCTCGTCGCCCTGCCCATGCTCGCGGCGCTCTCCTCGGCCATCGGGGCCTCGCGCGTCATCGAGATCAAGGGCGGCTGGCGGGAGGGCACGACCCTCTTCCTCGCCGCGGTCGCCTCCCCAGGCGCCATGAAGACCCCTGCGGCCAAGGTCGCCAAGAAGCCGGTCTTCGACAGGCAGCGCGGGCAAGGCCGGGCCTACGCGGAGGACAAGGAGGACTACAAGCGCGAGCTCCGCGAGTGGGAGGTGGAGAGGCGCGACGCGGCGAAGGCCGGCGAACCCGCCCCCGAAGAGCCCGAGCCCCCCTCCATGGGCCGCTCTGTCGCCTCCGACACCACCATAGAGGCCCTCGTCTCGATCCTGGAGACCAACCCCGGGGGCCTTCTGGTACACAAGGACGAGCTCACGGGCTGGGTGCGCTCCATGGACCAGTACAAGGGAGGAAAAGGCTCAGACAGGCAGCACTGGCTCAGCCTCTGGTCCAACGACGAGGTCGTCGTGGACCGCAAGAGTCGCCAGGGGGAGCCGATCATACTCCCCAGGCCCTTCGTCTCGCTCTTCGGGGGCATCCAGCCCTCCATGCTCTCCGAACTCGGCGGCGTGACCGAGGACGGCCTCATGGACCGCTTCCTGTTCTGCTATCCGGAGCCCCGCCACATCCGCTTCAACGACCACGAGATCCGCGCCGAGGCCGAGGCGGAGTACGCCTCCCTCTACCATGCCCTCTCGGAGATAAGGCTCCCCACCGACAAACACGGCGACCCCAACCCGAGGTCCCTCAAACTCTCCACCGAGGCCAGGAACCTGTTCGCCGGGGCCGTAGACGCCCTCGCCGCAGAGGCCGTCAAGCCCGGCTTCCCGAGCCGTCTCGAGGGGGTATGGTCGAAGCTGCGCGGCTACCTGGCCCGGCTCTCGCTGGTGCTCGCCGTCTGCCGGTGCGCCCAGGCCAGAAACTGGGACGAGAGGGTGGAAGGGGAGGACGTCCGGGCGGCAACGAAGTTGCTCGCCTACTTCAGGGCCCATGCGAGACGCGTCTACGCGGAACTTTCCTCCCCCGACCCCCTGGAGGTGCTCGGAGCCGACATAGAAACCATGATCGACGCGAACGGCGGTTCTCTGGAGGCGACGGCCACGGAGCTCTACCGCATCCTGGAGGAGGCAAACTGCGAGGCACTCCCCGCCAGGCCCAAGGAGCTTAGCCAGGCCGTCAGGGCCATAGCCGCCCGATCCTCGACCCTGCAAGCCTCTTACGGGCATCGCGGTAAGGAGAGGTTAATCCGCCTGAAACACCTCGAAAACAGCGTCGGTAGCTACGGTAGCGTCGGTACAGACCCCTCGCCCACCGACGCAGCCGACGCTACCGACGCAAGAATTCGGGAAACAGAAGATGGGCGTGAGAGGTTCACACTATGAGTGCGAAGGCCTTGCTCGAAGAATTACGCGAACGCGACGTCCGGCTCGAAGCCGACGGCCTCGCTCTGAGTGTGGACGCCCCCGCCAGAGCTCTCACCGAAGAACTGCACGTTGCACTCCGTGAACACAAGCGTGCCCTGATCCGTCAGCTGGAGCGCGAACGCCGCAAGCTGGAGGAGGCCGAAAGCCGCGGGCTGGTGATCAGGTTCTCCAGGGAACCCGGCTACTTCTCCGTCCACGACCCCACCACGGGCGACTGGCACGAGCTCCCCGCCTCCGGCTGCCCTCCCTGGATGCTCGAGGACGCCAGAGCGCGCCGCAGGCGAAAAGGAAGGACCAACCGGTGAGCGTATGCGAGGACGTGGCCCGCTCCCTGTACCTGGAGCTCCGGGCGCTGAACCTGGAGCTGTGGGTAGAGGAAGATCCGAAGGGAGGTCCTCTCGACTACGGCATCGAGGTCACGGGACTGTACAGGCTCCCTGAACCCCTTGCGGAGGAAGTCCGCGAGCGCATCGGGCGCAACGAAGAAGGGCTCGTGCGGGTGCTCCTCGATCACCGCGACCCCGACATCAGGGCGGTCCGCGCGGAAGGCAACCACCGATGCTGAACAGAAGGCACGGCGTGTGTGAGGAACCCTATTAAGAAGGTTCGACACACACATACGAATCCAAAAGAGGGGCATTAGCCTCTTGGACTTCAGCACCGCGAAAAACCGTGACGGAAGGGGCCGTTCTAGTCGCGGTCTCTCCCGCTTTTCCACGGCCTCGCAGGGTAGCGTACGCCAAAGCGGGATTCCGCTCACCAGTTCGGAGGATCGACTGGTGATCCCCGCCGGATCCAGGAAGGAGGCTCTGGTCCACCTGGCAATCGAAGCCTGGCGCGTTGGCCTGCTCCACTCCAAGGCCCTGGGTCAGGTGCGCGGCAGAGAGGTAGACGAAAATGGCTTGCAGAGGGCGCTCTACCGCTCCTCCATTACCGAGATAGAGCACGTCCTGGGTCCGATCCTCAAGGGGCGCGAGGTCGTGGTCGAGGGACGCCTCGCCGGCACCGGGCGCTCCGCCCTGGAAAGGCTAGGCGCCGAGGTCGAGGAGCTGAGGCTCGAGGACGAGAGGCGCTACGTGGACATGACGCCCGCCGTCTTCGTTTTGGGGGCCCTGGCCATGGCCGTCCGCTACGTCTCCCTGGGCCTGGACGACCAGAGCATGTACATCCTGGCCGGGATAGCCTTCGCCCTGATGTACGGCCTGAGGCCCTTCTTCTCCAAGATGCAGCGTCCCAGGGACTAGCGGCCCTGAAGGTGGTAACCCACCTCGGCTTCGCGGAGTGCTGCTGGTTCGCCACCTCCGCGGTCTTCAACGTCCACTATGGGGTACCCGAAGTCTTCGTCGTGGCCGCGGCTTCCATCCTCCCCGACGCGGACTACCCCAAGAGCTGGCTCGGCCATCAACTCGGCGACGTCTCCAAGGAGCTCAACCGCCTCTTCGGCCACCGCAGCTTCCTGCACTCCCTGCTGGCCTTGCTGATCGTCACCGCGATCCTCGGCGCGCCTTTGTGGTGGATCACCGGCAACCCGGCGACCGGGATGGCCGTCTCCGTCGGCTTCGGCTCGCACCTGTTCGCCGACATGATGACCCTGGGAGGGGTCCAACTCTTCTGGCCCAACCGCGCCATAGCCGTCTTCCCCGGCCGCGACGAGTACCGCGTCGTAACCGGCTCGGGATCGGAGGCGATATTCGTCGGCGTCGTGTTCGTCCTGGCCCTGCTTTTCGCCCCCGTCTCCGTGATGGGCTTCGACGGCCTCCTCTACCATCTCGGTGGCGCAGACCAGGTCTACGGCAAGGTCGAGAAAGTCACCGACGGCGACACCGTCTCCGTACGGGTCTACGGCCAGCTTCAATCGGTCCGTCTCATTGGAGTGGACACCCCGGAGACCGTGGCACCAGACCAACCCGTGGGCTGCTACGGCAAGAAAGCCAGCTCCTACACCAGGAAGATCCTCGAGAAGAAGCTGGTAAGGCTCGAGATACCGCGCATAGGCGATTCCGAGGACGCCTACGGCAGAACCCTGGCCTATGTCTACCTCGATGCGGACAATGACGGCTCCTACGAGCACCTCTTCAACGAGGACCTGATCGTGCTGGGGCTGGCGCGCACGACCACCTTCTCCCACACCTACCGCCGCCGCTTCGAGCGCCTGCGCGAGGAGGCCGCGGAGCGTGGCACGGGACTGTGGAGCGCCTGTCCCGCCGTCGAGCCATAAAGGTCCTTCGTTCGCTGCGCGAGTCTTGCCGTTAGGCTACACTATCAACGAAAACACCGCTATTCGTTAATAGCGAGCAACCTTATTCAAACGGGTGAGAATAACGATGAAACGCGGAGCCACGGGACGGTACGAGACCTCTACGAGTGGTGGTGAGACCGTGCGCGCCTTCGTACCGGCACCTCTGCCGCCCGACCCGATGCTCGATCTCCACGGGGAGCGCCAGCGTCTCCTGGAGCGTGCGTTGCTTGCATGTGGGCGACTGGATGGCGTGAGGGCCTTGCTACCCGACCCGAATCTCTTTCTCTACGCGTACGTCCGGCGCGAGGCGGTGCTATCCAGCCAGATCGAGGGCACCCAGTCTTCCCTTTCTGACCTGCTCCTCTTCGAGCTCGACGAAGCACCGGGCGTACCTTTCGATGATGTGGTGGAGGTCTCGGGCTACGTTGCTGCCCTGGAGCACGGCATGGCAAGGCTGCGCGGGGGATTCCCGATCTCCAACCGCCTGCTGCGCGAGGTACACGAGAAGCTGCTCCGAAGTGGACGGGGGGCGGACAAGCAGCCCGGAGAGTTTCGCCGCAGCCAGAACTGGCTGGGAGGCACCCGTCCCGGCAACGCGCGATTCGTGCCGCCTCCGCCCCAGCGCGTCGAGGACTGCATGGCCTCGCTCGAGCGTGCCATCCACGCCAGGGACGAAGGTCTACCGGTACTCGTAAAGGCCGCGCTCGCCCACGTCCAGTTCGAGACGATCCATCCGTTCCTCGACGGCAACGGGCGGGTCGGACGCCTTCTCATCTCCCTGATGCTCCACGACGATGGGGTACTGGAGCAGCCGCTCTTGTATCTCAGCTACTATTTCAAGCGGCACCGAGACGAGTACTATCGGCTCCTCGACCTCGTGAGGAGAGACGGCGACTGGGAGGCGTGGCTGGACTTCTTCCTCGAAGGCGTCGAGCTTACGGCTGGAGCTGCCGTCCAAACCGCACACCGTCTGCTCGCACTGTTCGGCTCGGACGCAGAGAGGGTGCAGTCGACCGGACGCGCCGCCGCGAGCGCCCTGCGAGTCTACGACGCGTTCCGCGACAGGCCGCTTTCCACCATCGCGGCGCTCTCCGAGCAGACGGGAGCAAGCTACCCCACCGTATCCCGTGCGGTCGAAGAATTGGAAAGGCTGAGGATAGTACGTGAGATCACCGGCCGAAAAAGAGGACGAGTCTTCGCCTACACGCGCTACCTCGACATACTCGGTGAAGGGATGGAGCCACTGTAACGAAGCCCTCTACCCAAACTCGTATTGTTTAGGGCTGCCTTACCTCGCAAGCCTTGCCTTGCCCACTTTTTGTGTCAATACTTGCATTGCAGAAGCAACCTGGGGGTTGTGTAGATGAAAGGAGGACACCTATGGTCGAAGTAAAGCCGGACGTCTCGGTCCGCCCATTGAGAGAGGGCGACCTCTCAGAGGCCGATCGAATCATGCGCCTCGCTTTTGGTACCTTCCTCGGGCTCCCCGAGCCGATGACGTTCATGGGCGATGCTAGTTACGTGCGGACACGCTGGTTAGCTGCGCCGAATGCGGCTTTCGGGGCAGAAGTAGACGGTAGACTCGTCGGTTCCAACTTCGCGACTAACTGGGGAAGCGTGGGTTTCTTCGGGCCATTGACAGTAGAGCCTGACCTTTGGAACAAGGGCATTGGGTCACGCTTGATTGACCCAATAGAGGAGTGTTTTGCCAATTGGGGTACTAGGCACGAGGGACTATCCACCTGGTCCCACAGCCCGGGACACATCCACCTGTACGAGAAGTTCGGTTTCTGGGCGCGATTTATCACCGCGATCATGTCAAAGTCGATCAGGCAGAGGCTGCTGGAAGGGGGGGATGAGCCCCCTCGCAATGGTCGCGGTATTCCACATTGTCGGAGGGCGATAAAGAACAAGTCATCGAAGACTGCCGCGAGCTGACTGACACCATCTACGACGGGCTTGATCTAGCCGGCGAAATCCGCGCGATCGACGCGCAAGGCCTCGGCGATACTTTACTGCTCTGGGACGATGCGAGACTGGTTGGGTTTGCCGCTTGTCATGTTGGAGCAGGAACCGAGGCGGGAAGCGGCGCGTGCTACATCAAGTTCGGGGCGATCCAGCCAGGGAATAACGCGGGAGAGAACTTCGAGCGCCTGCTAGATGCCTGTGAAGCACTGGCCGCAACCCTGGGCGCGCAGCTACTGACCGCTGGAGCGAATATAGGTCGCCACGAAGCGTACCGTGCCCTGCTCGCGCGCGGCTTCCGCACCGATATCCAGGGCGTCACGATGCATCGCTCAAACGACCCGGGCTACAGCCAGCCCGGGGTCTACGTCATCGACGACTGGCGCTAACCGTACGCCCCTGAGTTTCTGAGAATTCATAAAAGCCGAAGTTCGCAGGATCTACGTCGGGTGAGAACAGGTGGCGTTCCTACCAGGCTAACTTCACCTGCGGATCGCGGGGTCTTGCGGTGGTGTCAGGGTGGTGTCAAAAGGCCCGGGCGCAGAACCGGGGCCTTCTTATTTTTCCGCAGTTTGCAGGATTTTCAGGAGCGCGCTCGGCAGGACTCGAACCTGCGGCCTTCTGATTCGTAGCTAGGCGTTCCGTGCATAGGTTAAGTCCCGTCTGGTCCCGTTTGGTCCCGTCTGTGCACTTTTTACTCGGTGGTGGTGCTATTAGTTCCCGACGAATCCCGGCGGACACCCACCCATAAGTGGTAGCGTAAGTGGTAGTGGGTTAGCCCGGTCCACTCAAAAGCGTGACCGGCTTCGGCCTCACTCGAAGTTCCTTCTTGGGAGGCCTCTTCCTCCCGAGCGCGAACCTTCCACTCGCCTAGATGCGCCCCAACCCGTACCGGCTGCGATCGGGGCCCTCGCCCGACTGCCGGAAGGCGTCAAAACGGTGACGCAGCCACCTCGGGAACGCCGCTTTTCGGAGGCGTGCTATGCCTCCGGCCCTACGCGCGGACCTTGGGGGCCTGAGGCCACCGAGGAAGGCGGTACCCGTTGTTAGTCCGAGAGAACGTGGCGACTCGAGCCGAGAGAACGAGCTAAGGGTCAACGGTACCCGCCGCGAGTCGCCAAGATCAGGGTTGCTGGTGATCCGAACACGAGGGTCTGGTTCTCTCCCTCACAAGACAGGGACCGGGCTTATCCACCGAACTGCGCCTTTCACCCCTTCCACGCACCCCGCCGGAAAGAAGCTAGGATCCCAGTTTCATCAGGAGCCTTCCCGTGGAGATCATGGCCCCGCTAAGCACTGCTGGCACCCCGCCTCCCGGGTGCACAGCCGCCCCCACCCGCCACAGCCAGGGCCGCCTCCTATCGGAATAGAGCGGGCGGTGCAGGGGGCCCATTTGCCAGAACGGGTGCGCAACCCCGTAGATCGCCCCGCCTACGCTACCCCACTCGGCGAAGTACTCGGGGTCCAAGATTACGTGCTCTTCGAGGTAGTCTTCTAGGGGACGGGGTAAGGCGAGGGCATCTTCGGCCCTGCGCGACTCCCTCCTGACGAAGGGGTCCGAGAGCTCGTAGCGCCTGCCGCTCGCGGGCACCGCCAGCTGCAGCGTGACGGTGCCCTTCTCGTTGGGGTAGACCTCTCCGGGGCGGTAGTGGTTGAGGAAGACGACCGTCTGCTCTGGCTCATATCCCGACTCGAGGTCGGCGAAGAACT
>Ga0126311_10001497_pt1 | contig 11361 bp, 8 predicted proteins | sample Plot61_FD_92539 | JGI IMG/M metagenome (GOLD analysis project Ga0126311, IMG submission 92539) | Serpentine soil microbial communities from UC McLaughlin Reserve, CA, USA - Plot61 | ecosystem: Environmental > Terrestrial > Soil > Grasslands | place: USA: UC McLaughlin Reserve, Lake County...
CAGCGCGTCCTCGACGTCGCCGCCCATGCGTTCGAGCACGGACATGCCATAAGTCTGCAGACGCCGGGGAACCTGGTCAACTCGCCGGCTCCGGCGTCGGGATGGGCCCGCCAGGATTCGAACGCTCCTGCTAATTGAGCTTTTCTCGTGCCCGCGGGTGCACCGCTGGGGGCACGCCGTGCGCGTGTTTAGACGCGTTTGACGTGTTTGAGCGCGTTCGGCCTGATTCAGGCCACCGCAGGAATAGACGTCGACGGGGTCGCGAGGACAATGTCGTCGCCGCGCGCGATGCTCCGATCGAGGAACCGCTTGTTAGCTGACCACCGCTCAACCTCGGACATGCGGTTCCAGATGTGATCCGGGATCTCCGAATCCGCGCACACGGATCTGGTCGGCCAAGATTTGTAGTCGGGGTCGTGCCCGAGGACGGTGACGCCAGTGTTTCGCTTGGCCGGCGCCGTCTTTGCGGCATGTCCGCACCTCCGGCCTGGAGCCGATACCGGTCGTGCGGTCGGATCTCACGCCTCGGCCTTCGTTTGCCCGGGCGGCCGTCGAGCGACACGAGTGAGCTCACCAATGTCCGACGAGCCGACTCCTTGACGCTCAAGGGTAGAGACCAACGCCTCGGCGCTCTGCAACGCGCTCGTCAGAAGTTCTGCTGGGTCTACCTCAGCGACCCCGAGCGTTGCGCCCGAGCGCACGAATGAAGCTCTCATACGCGAACCGCAATCCTCCAGTCTCACCTCGAACGGTCCATCCATGAACCGGAGACTCTCTTTATCCGAGGGTTGGGTCACCAGCTCGCGGAGCACTTCTATCCACCAGGTCAGGATGGGCACCGGAAAGTCATGCCAACCAACCTCGGGGAACGCGAAGCCCTCAACCTCGAGCCAGATCCGTCCAACAATGGAGCCGGTTCGAGTCGCCGCAACCGAGTCGAGATCGAGTTGGACTCGTGCGCTCATGGGCTACCGACCGGGTACGCCGTTTCAATCGTATGGGTCTGTCTGTTGACCCACATCTCGATCGTGACGTCATTGGCACTTCCGCGAACAACTACTCGGTCGCCCTGCGTCGCAACCCGGGTTGAGTACCGGTATGCCTGCCGCACCGTCGATTCAACTTGCCTCACAGTCATGGATTCCGGGAAGAGATCCTTCTTCGGGCTTACCCTGCTTCCACCGACCATGTGTACCGACGAGACGTGTTCCATATCTATCGAGACCTTCTTCCAAGCCGGCAGGTTCACCGGCTTGATGCGTGCCTTTGCGGCGGGCATGCACCGGCGAGCGAGCTTGGCGGGCCGGACGACGGCGAAGGCGACCTCGGTTGCCGCCGTTTCCCAGTCGCCCTCGTGTGCTGCCTTGCCGACCCTTGCCATCGTCCACGCGCTGCTGATCGCGAAAGCGGGGCCGCAGCCGACGCCGGTGAGGCAGGCGGCGAGCGTGACGCCGGCCAGCATCTCGTCCGGATGCTCGCCGACGAACTCACCGGCGGCTTCGGCACCCGATCGCACGTGGCGGGCCGCCCCGATCGTGGCGTCGCCGACGGCGTTAACCCGTCTCTCGGCGGCTGTTTTGACGGAGCCGGAGGCGTCGGCGATGGTGTTGCCGACCGCTATAGCGCCGTCGTTGAGCTTTGAGCCCGCTGACTTCGCCCAGCCTGGAATGCCGAGAAGTCCGATCGGGTCGACGAGTACGGTTGGGCGCCCGTTGACGTACACGTAGGGGCCGGCATAGGGGTCGAAGGTCGGGTTCTCGACCGGGTCGAGCGCCCCGAAGCGGCCGCTGGCGGGGTCGTATTGGCGGGCGCGCAGGTGGTAGAGGCTCGTCTCCGGGTCGAGCTGCTGGCCGTTGAAGCGGAGCCGGTTCTCCGGCGCGCTGCCGGAGACGTTGCTGGTCGTCCGCGGCGCCCCGTACGCCTCGTACTCGTACTTCCACTGCGCGGTGCCGCCGGCGTCGGTGACATCCGTGACGGTGCCGAGCGGGTCGTGGTGGTAGTAGAAAGTTGCAGAGGCGTTCGCCATCGAGACGGCTCCGAGCGGGCCGCCCAAGTAGCGGCGAACGAGGTTGCCAGCCGGGTCGCGCTCGAGCGCGAGCTCTGGGACCCCCGAGGCGGCGAGCGGGTCAGAGACGAAGCGGAGGTCGGCGCCACCACCCCCGACCGTGGAGGCGACGCGGCGGTCATCGCCGTCGTAGCCGTACGTTGTCGTCGTGCCGGCCTTCGTGGTCGATACGAGCCGGTCGGCGAGATCGTGGGTGAAGGTGCGGCTTCCGGCGGAGGCCTGGTTGCCGTTCGCGTCGTAGGTGTACGAGGTGTTGACGCCGCCCTTGCTGGTCTGCGTGAGCTGGTCGGCGCCGTTGTGGGTGTAGTCGATCGTGCCGGTGTTGCCAACCGAGCCGCTGCGGACCTCCTGGGTGCGGTTGGAGACCTTGTCGTAGCCATAGCTGATCTTGTTGGCGGCACCGACGCAATCGCTCGCACCGGATGAGACGCCGTAGCAGGATGCGGTGAGTCGGTCGCGGGGGTCGTATTCGAACGCGTCGTACGTGTCGGTGACGCCCCGGGTGGTTTGCTGCTTGGTGGGGTTGCCGGCCGAGTCGAGCGTCCAGACGAACTTGGACAGGATTGCCCCCGCCTTGGCGTTCTCGACCGTGGTCAGGCGGCCAGCGCGGTCGAAGCTGCGCGTGGCGATGTGGCCGTTGCCGCTGGGGAGTGTCTCGGTGGTGAGGTTGCCGGCGGCGTCGTAGCCGACGCTGGTCGTCTGGCCGCCGGAGACCACGCTGGCGAGGCGGCCATCGTCGTCGAAGGCCTGGCTGACGGCAGTGCCGTCGGGGTAGGTGCGGCCGGTGATGTTGCCGGCGTCGTCGTAGCCGTAGCTGAAGGTGCCGTTGAGACCCGAGCCGCCGCCGCTGCGGACGATGTCGGTGAGCCGGTCGGCATCGTCGAAGGTGTAGGTGACGGCGCCGGAGCCGTCGCTCATTGTCTGCAGGCGCCCGGCGCTGTCGTAGCCGCGGCCGACGTCGGGCGTCGTGTCGGAGTAATCGACGCTCGTTTGCCGGCTCATGCGGTCGTAGCCGTAGGTGATCGTCCCGTCGCCAGGTGTGCCGGTAGAGCTGCCGGCCGGGGTTTCGAGCGTCTTCGCATTGCCGTTGGCGTCGGAGCTGTAGTTCCAGCTGCCGACTGGGGTCGTGCGTTGGGTCAGGCGGCCGTCGAGGTCGTAGCTCCAGCTGGTGGCGTGAGCGTTGGGGTCGGTGCGGCTGCTGAGGTTGCCGGCGGCGTCGTAGCCGTAGACGGTGTCGAGCGTGCCGGTCGCGCCAGCGGCGGGTGGGGTCACCTTCCAGAGCCGGTTGAGCGCGTCGTAGCTGTAGGCGGTGGCGTTGCCGCGCTGGTCGGTCAGCTGAGTGAGGTTGTTCTCGGCGTCGTATGCGTACTGGACGAAATTGCCGAGCGGGTCGGTGACACGGGTGCGGTTGCCGGCTTGGTCGTGCTGGTAGGCCCAGGTGTACTGGAGCGGGTCGGCGCCGGCGGCGTTGCCGCGCGGCTCGACCATCGAGACCGTGTGGCCGTCGTCGTCGAGCGCGTAGCTGCGCTTGTTGCCCAGCGGCGTGGTGAGGCTCTTGAGCTCGCCGGTCGGCCAGTACTCGTACGTCCACGGCTGGGCAAGCTGGCGCTCGTCCTTCTCGGTCAGCAGCCGGTCGAGCTTGTCGTAGCTGGAGGTGCGGAACTTGCCGAGCGCGTTCGTGCGCTTGATGGCGTTGCCGTTGGCGTCGTACTCGACGCTGGTCGCGTGGTTGAGGGCATCCCGCCACTCGAGCGGGCGGTTGAGCTCGTCGTAGTCGACCTGGCGTGTGCCGCCGTCGGGATGCGTCTCGCTGGAGCGGTTGCCGGCATCGTCGTAGCCGTACGTCCAGGTCCAGTCGGAAGCGGTCGCGCCGATGGCGTTCCCGTTCGGCTCCACGAGTGTGGTCACCTGCCCGTCGGCGTTGTAGTCGTAGCTGGTCTTCCGACCTTCCGGCGACTGCACCGACTTCAGCTGCCCGTCCGGCCAGTACAGGCGCGTCTCCACGCCGCTGCGCGGGTCGGTCGTCGTCGTAAGCCGGTTGGCGCTGTCGTACTCGAAGCTCGTCACCCGCGCCGCACCGTCGTTGCGGGTCACCTTCCAGAGCAGCTCGTTGTCGTAGTAGTCGAAGCTAGTGACGGTGCCGCGCGCGTCCGTGTGCGTGCTGACGTGGTCGACGGCGTCGTACGCCCACTCGCTCAGGTAGCCGGCCGGCGGCACGGGCACGTTGCCGCGCGGGTCGCGCACACTGGTCAGCCGCCCCGACCCGTCGTACACCATCGTCGTCTTGAAGCCGAGCGGGCTGGTCAGCTTGCTTAGGTTGCCGGCGCTGTCGTAGTCGTACAGGGTCGTCTTCGAGCGCGGGTTCGTGGTCGCCTTCAAAAGCCCGACGTTCGTTGCCGGCGGTGCGGGCGACGACGTCGTCGTCCAGTATCTGAAGGTAGTGACGCCGTTCTCGCGATCGGTGATCGTCTTCAGCTGTCCGACCTGGTAGTCGGCGGCCGCGTCCGAGCCGGTTGCGTACGCGTAGCTGGTCGTGTTGCCGCGCCCGTCCTTCTCGCTCAGCAGATCGTTCGTGGCGTTGAACGTCCGCCCGACCACATAGCTGAGCGGCGCCGGCGCCACCTCGCGCACCAGGTTGCCGGCGGCGTCGTACTCGAAGCGGGTCGTGTTGCCGCGCCCGTCGGTCACGGTCGCCTTGCGCGCCTGCCCGTCGTAGGTGTAGGAGGTGGTCTTGCCGAGCGGGCTTGTCACGCTCAGCAACAGGTTGCCGCGGTGCTTGTAGATCCAGCTGCCGCGGCCGGGGATCGTCACCGTGGTCAGGTCGTCGCCGGCCGAGCCTGTGTAGGCGTACGCGATCGTCTCGCCGGTGCCGTTCTGCTCGCTGGTGACCCGAGCCTGCCCGTCGTAGAGCACGTTCTGCAGCTCGTAGCGCCCGCGCGGATCCTGGACGCTGGTCAAAAGCGCGTTCGCGTCGTAGGCGAGCGTCCACGTCTTCGCACGCGCGTCGCGCACGCTCGTCAAGCGTCCGCTCGTGTAGCCGTACTCGACATAGCGGCCGTCCGGAAGCGTCACCCGCTCGATCAACCCCGGATTCGCGACTGAATAAGTGAGCGCGATCGTGCGCCCGGCCGAGTCGGTGATCGTGGTGAGCTTGCCGCCGCCGTCGTAGGCGAGCGAGGTGGCCGGCAGAAAGCGCGGCTTTATCTGCGTCAGCCTGCCCGCAGTGTCGAAGCCGAACGTGCGCCGGTCGCGCGTGACCAGCTCGTAGCTGTTGTTCGCCAGCCGCTTGAGCGTCCCATCGAACGCCTTCGCAGCGTAAGTCGCAGCTCCCGTGCCGCCGCCGGACACGCGGGCGAAACGGGTGCGCTGGCCGGACCCCGAGCGGTACTCCAGCTCGCCGGTCGTCTGATTGACGACCGTTATCGTCGCCTCGAACGGATGCGCCCAACCCGGCCCCAACGCGCCGCTCGTCGTATCACGAGAGTTGTACGTGCGCGCCCACGCAAACGCGGCCCCCGGGCCAGCCAGGCGCAGATCGGTTGCGCTCTCCGTCAGCGAGCCCGACGCCGTATTGACCGGCCAACCGGTATAGGCGAGCGAGGCGAGGTCGGCCGACAGCCCCTGCTGCGGGTCGCCGGTATGGCAGCGGGTGCAGCCGAACGTCTGCTCGAGCGCGATCCCCCCGAAACCGGGCGGCGGCGCGTCGTAATACAGGTCGGGCTGCTCGTACGCGGGCTCGTTCGCGACCACCTTGTCGTTGGCGCACCAGCTGGAGCTGCTCTGCACCGTGACACTGGCCGAGATCGGGCCGCGCTCGACCGGCCAGCTCGAGCTCGGATTGGGATCCGACGCGCCGTAGCTCAGATGCCCGTTCTGGTTGCCCAAGGCGCAGGGAACGAACCGCACCGGCCCCCAGTAGGTACCGCGCCAATCGACCTCCAACGAGGTGCTCCGCACCCACAGCTGCACCCACGTCTCCGACGGGGACAGACCGAAAGAGCCGTTGTCGTAGATCGCGTTCGGCGACTCGCCGGCGATGTTGCCTTCCGGCGCCATCGCGGCCATCCCGGTGTCCTGCCAAAGATACGCGCCGTAGTCCTTGTTGTTCCAGATCGACGTCCCTGAGATCTCCGACACCGCCGCCGCGTACGAGGTGCCGACCAGAAACTCGACCCCATCCTCCGCGTTCGACCACAACGCCGAGTCCTCCACCACCACGAACGCGTTATTGACGTTCACCCCATCGCCGTGGCGAGCAGCGCCGACGAACCCGTTCCCCTCCACCTTCGTCCGCCGCAGCACCAACGACACACCCGCACCAGTCGTGCCGCCGCTCACGTGCACCCCGGAGACCGCGCTCCCCGAGATCGTCGCGTCCTCGAACGTCACGTCCCCGCCCGCCAACTCGACCATCCCGGACGAATCGAGCGTCGCCAAACCGCCGCCGTAGCGCACATTCACATGCTTCAGCGTCGAAGCACCGGCCCCCCTCGCAAACCGGAGCTGGTTCCACTGCCCCGGCCCAGAATCGCCACTCGAGGTAAACGTGATCGGCTGCGCCGTCGTCCCCAGCGCCGACAGCGACCCGCCCACCTGCAGCGAACGCGTCTGCGCGTTCCCCTGCACGACTACCCCCGGCTCGACCGTCAACGTTACGCCGCTGGCGACCGTGACGTTTCCCGTCATCACATACGGGCTGCCCGCCAGCGTCCAGGTCGTGTTCACCGAGATTGTCCCCGACACGTTCGTCGCCGCCGCCGCCGGCCCTGGGACCACCAGCAGCATCACAAGCACCGCGAGTACGAACAGCTGGTGCGCCTGCGCCCAACAAACACGCAAGAGACGCACGACGGCAGTGCGAACAGAGCGAAACACCAAGACCCCCAGTCAGATCGCTATCAGCTTGGCTGGAACAGCGACCGCAGACCGAACCCAATGCTGCCTAAAGGCATGCCACAGCCGAAGAGCCGATTTCAAGAGCGCGCGCGCCAAGATCTCCGCAATTTGCGCAAACCACTACCCTCGTTGCTCGAAGCCCTCACGCACGCGTTCAAGTCACATCGATAGGCCGTCGAGACACGGATGCATCCTTTGATGCATATGTGCCCTGCCGGCTATTGCGCTGCGTAGATCCGGCCGCGGGGGTGGGTTCAGAGGCTCGTCAGCGTTCGAGGCCAAGGCCGAGCTGCCGCTCGAGCTCGATCAGGCGGCGGACAGTACGAAGCCTGGCGGCGTCTTGTTCGCGGCCGAGGGCGGCCAGCATGCGGGCGTGGTCGCCGAGCGAGGCGATCGAGGGTCGCAGACCCGACCCGAGGGGCTCCCGGGTGGCCGCCCGGCGAAGGTCGTCATAGCCGCGCGTGCCGGCCGGCTCGGGGACGATCTTCAGCTCGCCGACGTCCGTCTCGAGCTCGAGCATGGTCTCACGCGCCAGGTCTTGGTCGAGCGGGAGCGCCTTGCCGTCAATCCGGCGCGCGTTCAGGTCGTCGAGGGCGAGCGCGAGCTTGCGCAGGTTGTCCTCGCGCAGCGACGGGACGATGTCAGTGCCGTCGGTGAGCTCGGTGCTGCCCTGGACGACCCGCCCGAGGCCGCCGACCACGATGTAGGCGACGCGGCGCTTGTCGAGCGCCCGCAGCGCCGCAATCGGATCGAACGACTCCCTGGCTACCATCAGCGGCCGCGTGCCTTCAGCATCGCGTTCAGGCGCTCCTGCGGCGTGCGCAGCAGGCTCTTCCGCAGCTCCTTGCTCTCCTGCTCGTCGACGGCATAAGGCACGAAGTTCAGCTCGAGATCGAAGCCGCAGGCCCTGATCAGGTCGCGCAGTGTCTCGAAGCTCGGCTGGACGACATCCGCTTCCCACCGGGCGATCTGCGCCCGGTCCTTGCCGCTGCGCTCCGATAGCTCGGCCTGCGACAGGCCGGCGCGCAGTCGCGCTTCCCGGATCAGCGTCCCGCTGGTCACCGTGAGATTCTACTGGCACGATGCTGAGAGCGCATCAGTGACGAATCTGTTACGCTCGCTGTCGTGGCGCACAAGGAGCCACAGCAGCTGGAGCTCGAGGCGGTCATCATCGAGCCGCCCCCGCGGAAAAGGAGCGGTACTACGAAGGAGCACGGCGGCGCTCCTCGCCGGCCCGCGCCGGCGAAGCTGCTCTCCACGCCGGGCGCACTCTTGACGCGCTCGCATCTGCGCGAGCTTGGTCTCGAGCGGCGCGCGATCGACGCCGTTTTCCGCCGCCTGCCGGTCGTCGCTCTACCCGGCTACTCGCGACCGATGATCCGCGCCGAGCACTACCTCGAACTGGTCGAGCAGCACACATACCGCGACGATCGGGTAAGGCCGTCGCATGCCTAGCGTCTGGATCGAACGGCGCCAGACCGCGAAGGGTGGCAGCCGCTACCTGGTCAAGTACCGGCTTGGGGGCCGCGAGAGCGCCCACCGCTACGCCGGCTCCTTCCCAACCAGACGCGAGGCGCTCGCCCGGCAGCGCTGGGTCGCGGGCGAACTCGCCGCCATGCGCGCCCCGCGAGTCGGTGGGCTCGACGATGCTTCGGCGCCGACGCTGGCGGAGGCTGCCGAGCGCTGGCGCACCTCCCGCGTCGACGTCGTCGAGGGCACCGCGGTCGGCCACCGCGTCCAGCTCGGCCGCGTCCTGCCATTGCTCGGCGCACGCCGCGTCGACGAGATCACGACGGCGGACGTCGCCGAGCTCGTTACCGCCCTCCACGCCGCCGGCCGCAAGCGGGAGACGATCCGCAAGAGCGTCAGCGTCCTCGCCCAGGTTCTCGACTTCGCCGACGTCAAAGACAACCCCGCCCGCAACCGCGTCCAGGTACGCCTGCCGCGCGAGGAGCGCGAGGAGCCGAGCCCGCCTGCAGCAAATCAGATCGAGGCCGTACTGCCGATGATGCCGCGCCGCTATGCGCTCGCGTTGCTCGTGCTCGACGCGACGGGCATGCGCGTCGGCGAGCTCGAGGAGAAGGGCTTGCGCTGCGGCGACCTCGATGAGCCCAACAGCCGCTGGCGCATCCGCCGCGCCGTGGAGAAAGGCCGCCGCGGCCGCTGGGTCTCGTTGCCGCCCGAGCTCTTCGCCGCCGTCCTCGCCACGCTGCCGCCCCGCGAGGACCGCGAGCGCGACCGACCTGTCTTTCCCGGCTTGACGCAGGAGCGGCTAAGAACCGCGATCGCTCGCGCCTGCAAGGCGTCCGGCACGCCGACCTGGTCACCGCACGACCTCCGCCATCGCCGCATCAGCCTCTGGCACCGGCAAGGCGAGACCTGGGCGCTCATCGGCGCCCGCGTAGGCCAACGCTCCCTCTCGGTGACCGCCGACACCTACACGCACGTCCTGTTCGACGACCGTGAGCTCGACCACGGCGACCTCGTCGGGCAGCCGGCGGGATCGGCGTAGAGCGGCGCCTCCGGATACTCCGCTCGCTCCTCGCCGGCAGTTACCTGTGTTGGCGAGATTCCGTGGGGGCACCGGTGGGGGCACGCGACGCGCTCAGGCGGCATCTGCGACACGACTGACCCGCGTACCCATGCCGTTTCCGCGCAGTCATACGGTGTGAAATGGGCCCGCCAGGATTCGAACCTGGGACCAACGGATTATGAGAACGCTCACACGACCTGGAAGCGGTGGACAGGAGTCGAGGCCGCTAGCCGGTGCTCCCGCCTTCTAGGGGCTGCGTCAGCAGCAGCGTCAGTAGGACGAGGCTGATGAGCACCCAGGCGAGGAGGCGCCAACCGCTGAACCAGCTTCTCGCCATCAAGCAACACCCCATTCCTTGTTGAGCGTGTTGTCGGCGTAGAACATGATTCTGACCCAAGGGTGCTTCGTTGGGCCGCAGCCCCTCCAGAACATGCAGACGGCCGCGCTGCCGCGGTAGTTCAACTGCGGTGTCTTAGCGTCGATCTGCACGCCGTACGGGTAGCCGGGGTCATTCCCTCTCCATTCCCAGGGAACCCAGTCGCGTCTCCGTGCAGGTCGCGCCGGGAGACAATCGACTGCCCGGGCCGGTGCCACCACTGGAGGCGCCGGTGTCGGGAACGGGGCACGGCGCCGAAATGCTCAACAGCGCGATCAGTGAGGAGAAGTTCGAGCGCTTAGTGCGACTCGACGAGCTCGTACAGACGCGCCGGCTCTCCGAGTCTGGGATTGCGCGTTCACCAACGCTTCGCACTTCCGGCGCTCGACGGTCACCGAGCAGAACATCAGCCATGGTCTCGCTCGTCCGCCACTCCGTGGTCTTAACCCTCGGGCGGAAGCGTCCTTCGGCGAACAGCGCCTCGCGGCAAAGGTGGACTGATCATCAAGGTCGCGCTGATCGCTGGCATCCTCTTGGCTCTGCTTGCCGCGTGGCGGACCTCGCGCGGCGAGCATCTTCGCACCCTCCAACTAGAGGCTTGATGTGATTTAGCGGCCGTCGTAGGCGGCGAGCGCGCGTGCGGGGCGGCCGGCGAGGGTGTTGAGCAGCATCCCGATGGTGAGGGCGAGGATCCGCTGGGCGATCCGAACGGCGAGGCCGGCGGGTGTTCGCGCGAGGTGTTGCTCGAGTCGCATCTGGCCTTTGAGGTTCGAGAAGACGCTTTCGATCACGAGCCGCAGCGATGCGAGGGCGCGCTCACGGCCGAGGTTGGCGGCGGTGCGCGTCTTGTCGGGCGTCAGCAAGGTGACGCCGTCGGCGGCGAGCCGCTCGCGATATGCGCGGCCCCAGAGGCCCTTGTCGGCGATCACAACCTCGGCCGGGACGCCGGTCAGCAGGTCGGCGAGCGGCTCGTACTCCTTCTCGTTTGCGGGCACGACCGTGTAGCCGAGCGGCAGCCCGCGCGTGTCGGTCAGGAGCAGCAGTCGGACACCCCAGACGAAGCGGTGCTGCGACTTGGAGAAGCCGTAGCGGGCGAAGCCGGCGAACTCGGATCGCTGCTGGCAGCCGGGGTAGCTGGCAACCGCGACCTGGCTGCCGTCGGCGAGCCGGGCGCCGCCGACGTCGACGCAGCGGGCAAGCTGCTGCTGCACGATCGAGATCAGCCCGACCAGGCGGCGCAGCCGCCGGTTGTACTGCGACTGCTCGGGCAGGTGCGGAAACCAGCCCGGCAACAGCCGCCCGACCAGACCGAGGAACTGACGATCGGAGCTGATCCCGATCGCAGCCTGAGCAACAGCGAGCGCGACCAGCTCCGCATCCCCGACAAGCGGCGGCCGGCCGCAGCGAGCAGGGACCCGATACTCGTCAGCGAAGACGTAGGCTGCAACAACAAGGGCTTCCAGATCGGTCATCTCGAGCTCCTATCTCGAG
>Ga0126311_10001498_pt1 | contig 11360 bp, 12 predicted proteins | sample Plot61_FD_92539 | JGI IMG/M metagenome (GOLD analysis project Ga0126311, IMG submission 92539) | Serpentine soil microbial communities from UC McLaughlin Reserve, CA, USA - Plot61 | ecosystem: Environmental > Terrestrial > Soil > Grasslands | place: USA: UC McLaughlin Reserve, Lake County...
CGCGCGGCGGCCGTGCCCCGAGGGCCGCAGAGCATGGTAACGCACCGGGCTTCGGCGGCCACCGCCCGCACCGCGGGTCCGGTGAGCAGCACGTCGCCGGCGTTGTCCAGCCTGGCCACGAGAACGTGCGGCCTCATCGCCCGTGTCCGAGTAGCAGGTCTACGGCGGCGTCGAGGTTGGAGGTCACCTCCGGGGCGGCTTCGATCTCTTCTCTGCGCGTTCTGCCGGTGGGGACGAGTACGCCCCGTGCCCCGGCGGCGCGGGCGGCCTCCACGTCGGAGCCTATGTCCCCGATTAAGACGCACCGCGCGGGGTCGACACCAAGTTCCTCCGCTACCCTGAACACAAGCCCCGGCGCGGGCTTGCGGCACCCACAGCCGTCGTCGGGTCCGTGCGGGCAGAACGCCCACGGGCCGAACGGTCCGAGCATCTCCTCGACCCGCTCGTTCACCGCCTCGACCTGCTCCCGCGTTAGGAAGCCACGTGCGATCCCGCTCTGATTGGAGACCACTGCCAGCGGCACGCCGGCCCTTCGCAGACGATCAAGGGCACCTCTAACTCCAGGTACCGGTTCGACGCGCTCCGGGTCGCCGTTGTACGGCACATCCACGACCAAGGTCCCATCCCTGTCGAGCAAGATGGCTTCCGGGTGTTCGACGTGTCCGTTGCCCGAAGTGTCCGCAGCCGAGATTTCAGGCGTCTTTTTCTTAGGGCGGGGCGCCCGCCTGGTATCCTCGAGCAGGCTGCGGCGCCTTGCCAGGCCCAGCAGCCAGTAACCCGTTGCTGCGGCGGGCAGAACGGCGCTAGTAAGCACCATGGTCGAAACCTCTTCCCGCGTGCGCGGGCCCGCCGCGGTGCGCGTCCACGTGAACTCCGCCGTCCCGGCGAGCCAACCTAGCAGCCCGAGGGCAGCGAGCCTCCACCGTCCCGCGATGGAGCCGAGGAGGGCGAGGGCGCCGGCGGCCGTCGTGGCGAGGTGGAGCGGGCGGCGTCCGGCCGGCACGCCGGCCCTCTCCCGCCAGTCCGGTCCGTGTAGGGCGCGCATCAACACGTCGTCGGCGTTGCCGGCCTGGAGGTCGATGCTGACGAGGCGCCCCGCGTGGCGCACTGGGTGGGCGCAGGAGCGCCGGCCGCACTCGATGCGGTAGCCCGCGGCGATTACGCGCAGGCCAAGGTCAGCGTCCTCCCGGTAGGCGCGGGGGAAGCGTTCGTCGAAGCCGCCTACCTCTTCGAGGACGGAGCGTCGGTAGACGATGTCAGCCGTGATCCAACGCGCCGTCTCCAGACCTTTCACGTTGCGCTCCCAGTCGGTGAGACGTCGGTCGGGTGGAAGCGGTACCCGCAGCCGTCCCTCGCTTCCGCCGACCCCGGGAGCTGACTTGGCCAGGTCCCCGAAGAGCCGCGCCGACCAGTCGAGGCCGGGGATAACGTCATCGTCGAGGAAGACGATCCACTCCGCGCTGGATGACCGCCAGCCCACGTTGCGAGCGGCGGCGGGACCGGCGACCGGGCCGCGCAGCACCTCTATCCGCTTCTCCAATCGAGGTGGCGGTCCTTCCGGCAACAAGGGCCACTCCGGCTCGCGTCGGTCGTCGACGAGCAGGATACGTCCGGGCAGCGGGCCGCTGCCCGCTGCGAGCGCGGCTAGTAGCTCCCGCAGCGACGGTCGACCGACCGTGGGGATAATCAGGTCCGCCCGCGGCCCGGCGTTCACGGTCTGTCCCTCCGGTTAAATGTGGAACGCCGGATGAGGTAGGGACCGAGAGCGAGGACATCCACGGGGGCGGAGCCGAAGCACTCCAGGGCGTCACGGGGATCGTCCACCATCGGGCGGCCCGCGGTGTTCAGGCTGGTGTTGACGACGATCGGTAGACCCGTCCTCTGCTCGAACGCCTGAAGCATCCGGGCAACGAGTGGCTCCTCGAAGCCGTCGACGGTCTGGATGCGCGCCGTGCCGTCGACGTGAACGACGGCCGGGACGCGCTCTTCCCAGCCCTTGCGGACCCGGTGAGTAAAGAGCATGTACGGGCTCGGTAGCGGACCGCTGAAGATTTCGGCGGCCTTCTCGGCGAGCACCATCGGGGCGACGGGCCGGAACTGCTCGCGGCCCTTGATTTCGTTCATCCGGTCCAGGTTCTCGGTATACCCCGGATGCGCCAGAAGACTCCGGTGTCCTAGCGCACGCGGCCCGTACTCGCTGCGCCCCTGGAACCAGGCCACCACGCCGTTACCCGCTAATACCTCCGCCACCGCCTCCGCGATGTCGTCCGGACGCTCATGGGCGACATGCGCGGTCCTTAGCCACGCGCCCAATTCCTCGTCCGACCACCCGCGCCCGAGAGCCGCCGTTTGCATTGGCTCCACGGCGTCTCCTATCTCGTGCGCGACGTACATCGCAGACCCGAGGGCCGTGCCGGAGTCGCCCGAGGCGGGCTGGATCCAGATCCGCTCGAAGGGTCCCTGCTCGGCGAGTCGGGAGTTGGCGACGCAATTGAGCGCCACCCCGCCGGCCATCGTCAGTTCCCCGTCGCCGGTCCTTTCATGCAGCCAGTAGAGGAGATCCAGCACAACCTCCTCCAAACGAACCTGAACGCTCGCGGCAAGATCGGCGTGTTCGGAGCCCCACTCGGCCTCCTTGCCGAGGCGGCGGACGAAGACGTTCCAATCGATCCTCTGCGTGACGAACCCGCCGTCGTACGTGGCCCGCACCAGCTCTCGCAACTCGGGTAGAAACCTCGGCTCTCCATAGGAGGCCATGGCCATGACCTTGTACTCGTCCGAGGAGCGACGGAAACCGAGATGGTCCGTAAGTTCCTCATACATCAGGCCAAGCGAGTGCGGCAGGCGCTGGGCCGCCAGGACCTCCAATTCGCCGTCTGTCGTCTGTCCGGCTAGATGCGAGGCACGCTCCCCCCGGCCGTCCATAACGAGCACGCTGGAGGATCGGAATGGGGCGGCCAGGTATGCGGAGGCGGCGTGGGCGACGTGGTGAGGAACGAAGCGCACAAGATCGGGATCGAGGCCCGGAAGCGCCGCGCGCAGAAAGAGTGGCGCCCGACGGGCGTAGAGCGTGCGCAGCCCCTCCCACTCGCCGGCGGTAATGTCGTCGGCGGGCTCAGTAGCGAGGTTCGGGTCGTAGGAGTAGGCGACGGCGTCGAGGTCGGCGGGTACGAGACCGGCGTGTTCCAAGCACCACGCCGCGGACTTCTCCGGTACCTCCCAGGTCGAAAATGGCACGGGCTGCTTGCCGTGCTTGCGCCTGCTGAACCTCTCCTCCTCGGCGGCGGCGACCGTCACGCCGTCGACGACGAGGGCGGCAGCGAGATCGTGGAAGACGGCGTTGATACCTAGTACGCGCAATGGTACCTCCAAAGTAAAGACCGCTCTCGGTGATCGTATTGCCCCCTAAGGGCAAGAGGCTTAAACTCTGCCGCTCGTCCTACCCGATCGTTGCGGATAAGCGTCTGGCCCGTTCCCTGGGCGGCAGGTCTTCCCGCCGCACCGAGGATTGTTCCGTGGTGGGCGGCTCTGGTTATCTCTCTCCCAGCGGATGCCTAAAGCTTGGGTCGCCGCTATAACACTATAGTAGTTTCCGCAACGCTACTTTCTTCAGTAGATTCAGTTAAGGCTTGGTAAAGGAAGAGTGAGGTTTGGAGCGTCTGGAGTGGCCCCGCGTGCACCCGTTGACGCTGCTTCGCCGCAGCCTTTGCCGCTCTGTAGCAACAAACGCTGTAGGGCGGGGTAGTTCTGTCGAGACCAGCAAACCACCGATCAGGTGATCACGCCGACCGGGAGCGGGCGGAGGTATTCCGAGCCGGTAGACCGGGAAGAACGGGACGTGGTCTTAACGCCGGTCGTCATAGTTGCCAACTCGTGAATCCCCTTCCCGCTAGCTCTCGTAGACGGGCGGCGTCGTCTGACAGTCTTGCGGTGAGGCGCCGGCGCAGCGGTCCGTCGACTTGCGCCCGCACGGTACGGGCGACGTTCCAACGAAGATCGTGGGCGGGAGACCAGAAAGAGTCGTCGACGCCTGCGAAGCGATAGAGCTCGCGCAGGGTCGCCCGCCGGTTCGACGAGAGATCCTCCTGAGTGCAAATGAAGATCCGTTCGCGCGGGAAGCGTGCTAGATAAGGCACGAGCCGCACGTAGTAGAGGCTCCTTTCGAGGTACTGGCTCGCCGGGTCGAGCAGCGCCTCCTCGATCGGACGCCGCTCGGTGCCGTCGGCGCGGTGGTGACGATACTGCGACACCGCGCGCTCGATTGGGTCTCGCACGGCGTAGACTAGCCGTGCCTCCGGCACGACTCGTGCCATCCGCTCCGCCGCCTCCGGAAACGACGGCGAGGTGTATCCCGGCGACGCCTCGCCCCGCACCGGCACGGGCCGGAATCGCGCGGCGTACCATTCCACTCCCCTGTGCCAGTTCCCCGCCGACCAAGCCACCCTCTCATCCTGTGCACCGTCCGGGCGATCCGGTCCGCAGAAAAAGTTGAGCTCCTTCGGCTCCGACATGGCGACATCCGGGTGCAGGTCCAGGTAGCGGTGCAGCGCTGTGGTGCCGCACTTCATGGCGCCTATAATGATCAGGTTGGGCAAGACGTTGGGTCTCGGCCGGAAACACGTCGAATCGGCGCTCGAGGATATCACGGTTACTCTTCCGACCTCATCGTTTCGATCTCCTCCCGGCGTACCTCTAAACGGATACCCTCAGCTCCTCCTGAAGTGTCGAGACGCCGCGTAGGAACGCAACTCGCGGCGGCGTTGCAAGCTCGACGCCGCGAGTCCTTGGTGCCGTAAAGTGCTTCCCATCGAGACGAGAAGCGCCGGAGTAGAGTCCTATGAGCACCCCCACGAGCAGCGAAGCGCCCCCACGAAGCTCCAGAACCCGCCAACAGCGCCTCCACTACGTTTTTCCTCCTACCCGTAGCCCGCGTGCGTCACAGCATCAGCAAGATCCCGGCGTAGAGGACGGCGCCGAGGGCGAAGGCCCAGAAGCGGCTCTTGCGCTCCTCGGGCAACTCCTCCTTGAGAACGTTCATGATCACGTTCCCAGTCAGGAAAGCGAAGAGCACACCTAGGGCGGCCTCGGAGACCTCGAAGATGAGCCCGACCACCCACCCCGCGAAGATGCGCGCCACCAGAACCCAGCGACCGATCCGGTCGTAGGCCCCCTTGTGGTCCTCGCGTAGCCAGTAGTCGTTGACCACGAAGTGCACGCCCATCGCGAAGGCAAAGAGGATCAGGCTCCACAGACCCTGCTGCTCCCTGTGCAGGAGCAGGTAGCCGATTAGGGCATTGTAGACGGTGAAGGAGGCGACGTGCAGCCAGAACACACCCGCCTCGGCGGAGTCTTCTTTGTCCGCGCTGCGCCTCCGCTGGCGCGAGCTCTTGGCGGACCGCTCGAGCCCGTAGAACGCCGCGAGGCCGATGAGCGCCACCAGGTAGACAGGGTATTCGAGAAAAGCGAAGGTTTCACCTACCGCCTGGCGTATGGCCCCTTGCTCCTCGGCGAGATCCGGCAGGAGGTGGACGAAGACGTAGGCCACCGAGACGCCGCCGGCGATAGAAAGCCACACGCTGCGGGAGGTGCCCTCCAGGAAGCGCATATTGCCGGCGAAGAGGTGCACGAGGGCCAAGACGACCACCGGAAGTAGCGAGACGACGATGGTGGTGTTCATCGCCTCCACAGGTACTCCGTAGGCTAGGTCCCCAAACAACGGCGATCTTCTGAGAACACTTCTTCCGTGCACTCGGGTGAATAAGGGGACTCAGAAGCGACTAGCCTTCGGCCACCGGCTCGACTCTGTCCGTGGACAGCCCTACCTCGGACAGCCAGGCGGTCCCCGAGTGAACCACCTGCGCCTGCCTGCCCAAAGGGGGCGGCCACTCGTCGGTGTCCTCCTCCAGGATGCCCGTCTGCACCACGAGCGGCCGATCAGCGACGAAGCGCGTCAGCTTCCTCTGCCATTCCAATGCTTCCTCCAGGTCCACGTCCTTGCTCCAGTCAAAGGAGGCCCACAGTGCGTGGCCGTTTCCGTTCGCCTCCTCCTTGTAGACCTGCCGCAGCACCCTCAAGTGGTTGTCTTGCGGGATCCTGTGGTCCTCGTGCACGAAGCGCAAGCGCCCTTCGCCCTGCAGTCGCTCTACGTCGAGGCCTGCGCCCTGTATCTGGGTGCGCAACTCGTCCACAGAGGAGCCGGTTAGGGGGTCGTGGAACTTGACGAGCTTGGCCCCGCGCACCTCCCCCGCCCCGAAGAAGGCGGCGTCTAGGCGGTAGAGCAGCTCCTGGGTCTGGGCGATGGCCAGCACGTTGTCGGGCACGCGGTAGAAGGAGCGCAGTCGACTGAAGAGCGTGGCCGAATGCTCTCCTTGCTCGAGGAAAGCGTCCAGGGCCGAGCGCCTTACCCGCCAGTGGTGGCCCAGCTTCAGACAGGGCAACCTCCCCTCCTTGCACCAGCGATAGACCGTCACGTCACTCACCTTGAGGTAGCGGGCTATCTCCGGAACCTCCAGCAACTCGTCTCTATCGAAGCTCTCGCCCACGCCTCACATGTTACCTTCCGAAAAACATAGTTTTGCTGACTGCACCATTAAAGTTTAATCAACACTAGGATATTCTTCTTACACTAGCGATCATTATCTCTTAAAACATAGCTCCTGCTGCACCAAGGGGAATGAGGAGGCTTAGGGACGTAGGAGGAGCGACAGGAGGAGGCCGTGAGTAGGATACTGGTGGTCGAGGACGATCAGGCGGTGCGCGACGTCGTCGAGCATGCCCTCTCTCAAGAAGAGGGGGTGCAGACGGTAGGTGTGGGCGACGGCGAGGCGGCGCTGGAGCAGCTGCGCGGGTCGGACCCCTTCGACCTGGTGGTCCTCGACCTGACGCTGGCCGGGGAGATGGACGGCTTCTCGGTGTGCCGCGAGCTCCGGGAGGGGGAAGCCGGCGATGCGAACAAGGACGTCCCCGTGATCATGCTGACGGCCCGCGACGACGAGACGAGCGTGGTGGTGGGACTGGAGATCGGTGCCGACGACTACATCACCAAGCCCTTCAGGCCCCGCGAGCTGGTCAGCCGCGTGCGGGCGCACCTCAGGCGCCAGCGGCGCAACGCCGGCGCCGAGCAACGGAAGTTGGAGTACCCGGGCCTGGAGGTGGACCTGCTCAAGCGGCTGGTCCTCTGCGGGGGCGAGCGCAAGCCCGTAGAGCTCACCGCCAGGGAGTTCGACGTGCTGGCGCTCCTGGCCTCCCACCCTGGGCGCGTCTACGGCCGCGAGCAGATCATGCGCCACCTGTGGGACAGCCAGGACAGGGACTTCTACGGCGAGCTGCGCGCCGCCGACGTCTACATCCAGCACATCCGCAAAAAGATAGAGCCTGACCCCAACAAACCCCGTTACATCCAGACGGTACGCGGGGCGGGCTACCGCTTCGCCGATCTCTCATAAGGAGCATGTCGCTGCTCTCCCGCCGCCGGCTAGCTCCCGGCCGCGCCGTCCGTCTGCGAGTCCTTCCCGAGCTGCTCCAACTCCTGGGGCCATAACAGCTGCCAGCGCCCATCGTCCAAGCGCACGTGCACGGCCGTGCGCTCTGAGGTCCTGTAGATCTGCTCTATAGCGCCGAGCAGGCCCAACAGGTGGGGGCTTCTGTGGCCATCCGCTACCCTCACCTTTGCGCCGGTCCGTACCTCCTCCGGCCTCATGAGTTCTTGATAACTTCCAGGATCGCCCCTCTCGCTCTTCGCGCCCGCACGGCCAAGGCGCAGAAGCCGACTTCGGGCGTGGTGAGGATGACCCCACGTCTGCCAGCTTAGCGCAGTGGCGTTAAGCAAGACTGGAGATAGAGTTAAGGTAGCGTAAAGGGCAGAACTTGTGGCCCGAACTTCCGAGAACAAGATAAAGGCGAAGTTCGCGCAGAGGGTCGCGCCGGGAAAGCAGAAATCGGAGCGCCCGTGGGAATCGTACGAGAGGCTACTCCTCCTCCACCAACTCCTCGACGGGCACGCCGTATGCCCTGGCGATCTGCGTCACGGTCGGCATGTAGGGAGCTCGCTTGCCGGACTCCAGGTAGAGCAGGGTCCAGTGGGATAAGTTGGCAAGCTCAGCAGCCTCCTTGTGCGTAAGACCCCGCTCCTCCCGAAGGACCCGCAGCTTGACCGCGATCGATCCCGGCATCATTACCCCTCTCTTGATCAGAGGGCCGGAGCCCCGTAGAGCCCTGGTCCGACGAGCCTACCCCTGCGAGGGACCATAATACTTCGGGAGTGTATTATGAAGTTCGTATGTATGAATAGCGACTTCTCCCTGTCCTGTACATAAGAATACCGCTCGGTGTAGGACCGGTGCTGTGCGAACTTCAGAGAACGTGAAGCGGAAGTCCAACTTCTGAGAATCCACCTTCTACGAGGTCGGGCGGATAGAGCGAGAACGAGGGCCGGGACGCGACGCCCGGATTTCGTGGCCTTCCGCTGTCGCGCCCCTGCCGCTTCGTTCGGCGATCCGTCTACACACTTCGGGCCATTTTTCGCCGGGGGACGCGACGAAGGTCGTCTCCCACCGAGTAGGAGCAGCGCAAAGTTGAGCAGCCTTTCGACCATAGCCCAGATAGCCTCCCCCGTGGCCCAGATCGTCTTCATAGTCGTGGTCGGCCTGGGCTACTGGTACACGGCCAAGATAAACCGCAAGATGATCGAGGAGATGCGCGACGAGCGCGCCGACATGGGAAGGCCCATGATGATCGTCCACACCGGCACAGAGAGGCTCCCCGAGCTCCAGCTCGCCGTCGAAAACGTGGGCCCGGGCCCCGCCAAGGGCGTCTCCTTCGAGTTCTCATCTCCCCTTAAGGCCTCAGACGGCACGGTGCTCTCGGAGTTGCCCCTCTTCGAGAGGGGGCTCCCCGCGCTGCCTCCCGGCACCAGGATAGACTTCCGTTGGGACGACCTCGACGATCTGCTGCCCTTCCTAAGGGAGAACGAGGACACCGCCGACCAGACGACCGTGACGGTGCGCTACGCCGACCTGACCGGCAACCGCTACGAGCACGACTGGGACGTGGTGCCCGCCGTCTACGAGGGTGCCCAGCAGCACAGGGGCATGGACGAGTTCGTGCGGGCCGTGGAGGATGGCTTCTCCGTAGCTAACCGGGGGCGGGAGGGCTGGGGGACGGGCACCGACCCTCCGCGCGTCCACCTTCCGAGGAGGCCCCTTCTACGCGCTCGGGCGAATAGGGGCATAAAGGAGGGCCGCGCGTGGAGAAAGGAAGGTGGGCCCAACGACGTGCGATGGAGGCCGAGCGCCCGTGGGCGGCACGCCACGGGACGGCGCCGTTCTCGCGCTCCCCAGCTTCTCACGGCCCCTCGGCCCCCGCATGTCCCGAAAGGCGCACCCCGTTTTGCACCTTTCGGCCGATGCCAAGCTCGCGGACGGTGGCCATAATGCTTGGTTCGGACGGTGGTAAGCGTATATCGGGTGGGGGCCATGACTTACGACGCCGTGGGGGCGGAGACGCAAGGAGATAACCCGACTGCCCCGACGGTCAGGACGTTTTGGGTCGTGCTGGATGGGGGCGCTCCCGCGTGCCCACTTTGCGTGGTCTTACCCGACGGCCGGGAGGCCTTGGCGCTCTTCAGCGGCGAGGAGGAGGCGAGGATGTTCTGCCGCCTGAGCGAGGAGGGGGGAGCGGAGCCGCGCCTCCGGCGGACCTCGACGGGGGAGGTCCTCTCGCTGCTCTACTGCCACCTGAGGCCGTCCGGGCGCGTGGCGCTGGACCCCTTACCTGAGCTCTTGGGAAGCGGCCTTATGGGACTTATCACGATCGGCAGGGAGCGCTTCGCCCGCGGCTTCGCGGGCGTCGGCGCGCTCAGACGCCCGTGAGCCCGCCCGGTCCCAGGCCATCCCGAGAGGGGGCGGCTTCGGTGATCCCTGTGAGCCCGATCCACTGCTCCTGGAGAACCATCCTCACCGCCTCGGTCCTGGAGCCCCCTCCGACCTTCTGGTAGACGTTCGTGAGGTGGCGCTTTACGGTGCACGGCCAAGTCTTTGGTCGAGGCTTTCGGATCGCAACCCGACGTGCCGACCTCGACGTGCCGACCGCGCGGAGCCTTACGGCCGAACTTCGTAGAACGCCGTAGAGGCGAAGTTCGCAAAATCTTTCCTCTAGGTACTTGGGTGAATAAGGGCAAAAAGGACCGTACCCCCTCAGCAGCGCGGCTACAGCACAGAAGCGCCCGGTTCGTAGGGAAGGGTAGAAAGCAACAAGGGGCCGGAGCCCCGATCGGAACCCCGGCCTAAGGTCGCGGATGGTACTCCCTTTTTTAGGCTTGGATGCCCGCTTCGCGTAGCGTGAGGTCTAAGAACTTGTCCCAGTTGGCGTCGATCTTTCTCGCCATCTCCTCCTCGTCGGTTCGATTCCGGCGAGCAACTTCCGCCGTCTCGGTGTCACCGGCCTTATCGGCCAAGCGCGAAAGGAGTTGGTAAGAAGCTATCTCCATGTGCTCGGTGACGAAGCCGTCTCTTGCGTTCTTACCCGGCTTGTCGGAGCGTGCCATGTCGCCCACGCCCTTCAGGAGCGCGCCGCCAACGGCCCCGGCTTCCTTGGTCGTGGAGGTGTCCGCCCCTAAAGCCTCCAGGCGCTCGCGTAGCCTCTGCTCGTGCTCTTCGGTTTCGCCCTTGTGGTGCTCGAGCATCTGCTTGACCTCGGGGTCGTCGGTGGTGGAGATCATCGAGTCGAGCATCCTCAGGACGTTCTGCTCCATGGCATGAGCGTCTTGGACGTACTCGACGAGCTTGCTTTGTAGATCTTCTTGCGCCATGTGCCTTTCCTCCTTCGTCGGGTGCTTGCGGATTCGATGCTTCCTCTATGAACGTTTTTGCCCGCAGCGTCGCCTCAGAAACCTCGACGCTACACGGAGAAAGGACCGGGGCTATGCACGATCTTGAATCCGAACTTCGGAGAACGCCGTACATGCGCACTTCCAAAAAGGCGCCTTCCACGCTGTGAGTATCCTTGAGAATGGCTGTGGGCGACGCCTCGGACCGGCCTGACCCTCCTACCACGTGAGCCGAAGGTGCCTTGCAAGTGACTCGTCGGCCGGACGCCTCGGTGTCGCCCCACGGCCACCCGGGACCGGAGCAGCGTCTCGTGACCTCATAGGAGCTCGCCTCTGACGTGACCCCTCACAGTATCGTCCGTACTCTCCCGCTCCTCGGGTGGAAAGTGGCCGCGACATCGAAAGGAACTTGGGACGTGAGGACGATCGACTCCGAAAGGCAGGCCGACCAGATCGAGGTGATCCTGGGCGTGGACACGCACCTCGACTTCCACGTGGCCGTGGCCGTGGACCATCTGGGCAGACGCTTGGGCGA
>Ga0126311_10001499_pt1 | contig 11359 bp, 8 predicted proteins | sample Plot61_FD_92539 | JGI IMG/M metagenome (GOLD analysis project Ga0126311, IMG submission 92539) | Serpentine soil microbial communities from UC McLaughlin Reserve, CA, USA - Plot61 | ecosystem: Environmental > Terrestrial > Soil > Grasslands | place: USA: UC McLaughlin Reserve, Lake County...
TAGAAGTAGTACTCGGCCGTGTAAGGTATCCTCACCTCTTCGCCCCCACGACTCCCGGCTCGTTCGCGGGCGAAGAGGTGAGGATACCTTACACGGCCGAGTACTACTTCTACCGCGCCGCGAACTGACCCGCCCGCGCCGCGTCACCACTCCTTTGCGCCTTAGCGTCTTCGCGTGAGGCCCTTCTTGCGTACCGCAAATCTCACGCGGGGGCGCTAAGGCGCAGAGGTCGTATGTGGCTTGCGGCGCGTTCTAAACCCGGCGAACGACAAAGGAGATTGCCATGCTCGCGCGCGCGACAGTTTTTATTTACGGCTTATTCTGCTACCTCGTGTTCCTCGCGACCTTTTTTTACGCGTTGGGTTTTGTAGGGGACTTGTACGTGCCCAAGTCAATCGACTCGGGCACGCAAGGGTCTCCGGCCGCGGCGCTGTTGGTTGACGCGTGCCTGCTCGGCCTCTTCGCCGTGCAGCACAGCCTTATGGCGCGGCCCTGGTTCAAGCGCGCGTGGACGCGCGTCGTGCCCGAGCCGGCGGAGCGCGCCACCTACGTGCTCTTTTCAAGCCTCTCGCTGCTCCTGCTCTTCTGGCAGTGGCGGCCGCTCGGCGGCGTCGTCTGGAACGTCGAAAGTCAGGCGGGCCGCGTGGGCGTCTACGGCCTCTACTTCTTCGGCTGGCTCTTGCTGCTGGCCTCCACGTTCATGATCGACCACTTCGATCTGTTCGGGCTCAGGCAGGTCTGGCGTCAACTGCGCGGCCTCCCTTACGCACAGCCCGAGTTCAAGACGCCGGGGCTCTACCGCGCCGTGCGCCACCCGATCTACCTGAGCTGGCTGTGCATCTTCTGGGCCGCCCCCCGCATGACCGCGGCCCATCTGGTCTTCGCGCTGGCGACGACCGCTTACATCTTCGTCGCCGTCCGATTCGAGGAGAGGGATTTGATTCGCTCCCACGGCGACGCGTACCGCGCCTACCGCTCGCGCGTGCCGATGATATTCCCCCTGCGCCTCGGCAAGGCGGGGCGACGCGAGGAGGAGTACGAGTACCTCAAGTCCTAGCCGAAAGGATTCCTCGCACCGCCGCGGGCCTTGAAGGCCCATAACCTCATTCCCCAACCGTGAAAAGGAGCAAGTCAATGCGTGATACGAAAATTAAACGCGCCGTCGCGCTCGTCATCTTAATCGCCTTCGCGGGGCTCGTCGCCTTCGCGCGAGTCAACAACGACCCCCCCACAGACGCCGAGAAGGAGACCGCCGTGCAGACCGCCAACCTCCTACAGGCGGAGGTCTTCGCCGCGCTCCTGAAAGAGTTCGGCGAGACGACGCCGGAGAACGTCGAGCAGGGCAAGCAGGCCATCTCCCTCGTCTTCCACGACGCGAACAGGGACATCCGCCTCATCGGCGGCTTCAACCCGCTCCTCGGCGGCAACAACAACCTCCCGAGCGACGAGTTCGAGCAGCAGTCGCTCGCGCTCGCGCTACAGGGCGACGGGAACTTCGCCGTCGAGCGCCACGGCAACCGCTGGTACTACCGCCGCTCAATCGCGCTCAGCAACGCCATACACACGAGCTGCGCGATGTGCCACACGAACTTCACGCCGCAGTTCTTCGCGGACACGCATAACCCCGACCAGTGGGTAGGCGCGCTCACGCTGCGCGTGCCCATCAAGCAGGACTAAAGGCCGCGGGGCCGGGGAGTAAAGAGAGGCGGCCCGCGACGCGTAACACGTCGCGGGCCGCCTCTCTTCTCGCGTATGGGTCGAAGGAAGTCTTCTTCGCGCGAGTCAACTCACGGCCGCGGGTGGCCGGGGACGCCCAGCTCGTAGCGCATGAGGCTCGGGCGCCGGCCGTCGGGGTGAGGGAAGAAGGGGAAGGCGGCGTTGGTGACGTAGAGCGCCTTCGAGTCTTTGCCCACGCCGAAGGCCGCGGCGGTCGGGCCGTCGAGCCCGTCGGCCTCGGTCAGCAGCACGGTCTTCGAGCCGTCAGGCGCGATGCGCACGAGCGTCTTGAAGGGGTCGGTCGTCCCGTACAGGTTCCCCTGAACGTCGAAGGCGAAGTCGTCGAGGCCGATGCCGGAGGCGTGTACGCGGCCCGGCCCCGCGGAGCCGTCCGCGCGTATGGGGAAGGCCACGACGTGCTCGCGCGAGGAGACGGAGACGTAGACCTCTTCGCGGAAGACTTGCAGGCCGTTCGGCCCCGGCGTAAGGGGGATGGGCAGAGGCGTCAGCAGCGAGTCGTTCGTCCAGACCTCGGGCGTGCCCGTGCCGTCGGAGTGTATGCGCCAGACGAGGCCGAGCACCGTGTCGGCCACGTAGAGCCAGCCGCCGTGGTACGCGATGCCGTTGGGCGCGGCCGTCGCGGGAAGCGGCGCGAGCAGGCCGGCCTCGCCCTGCGGCGTCACCTTCCAGACGCCTATGTCGGGTACGTTGCAGGAGTTGACGGAGACGTACGCGTTGCCCTGATGGTCGAGCGCGACGCCGCCCATGATGGGGAGCCCGAAGCTGTTGCCGCAGGGCTGGACTTCGGGGTGTATGGGGAGGAAGGCGAGCGACACTTGCGTGCCGTCGGGCGCGATGCGCCTGACCTCGCCCGTCAGGGCCATGCTCAGGTAGACGTTGCCGTGGCGGTCTATCTGTATGCTCTCGGGGGTCTCGAAGGCCGCGGGGTTGAAGAGTGTGACGGTCGAGAGGTCGGCCGCGCGAGCGTTCGCCGCGAAGAGCCCTGCGACCGAGAGTATTAGTGCAAGCATAAAGTTTTTCATGTTCGTCCTTTCGGGCCGCGCCGGGCGCGCCGGGTCTTACGTCGCCGTGGCGGCCGCGGGGTCGTTGGTGTTCGGGTAGTGTGAGACGCGCCTTGCGGGTCTCGGCGCGGGTCTCGGCACGCGCGCGTGCGATGCGAGGCGCGCGCGTGCTTCTCCCATACACGCGTAATCCGCCTTCGAAAGGTGTCGGAGAAAAGTCGGTATCAACGCCGCATGAAAACGACGGTTATCTTTGTCTGGTCACTTTGAAGTGGAGGGTGCTGATGGCGTCGCCGGTCTGTGCGGCGAGCACGAGGCGGTAGCTCCGGCGTGTGAGCGTCGAGGCGGGGACGTTGACGCTGACGGTTCTGCCGGTCTTGCCTCGGGCGGGCTTGAGGTTAGTCCATGACTTTATGTCTTTGCCCTCGTCCGTCTGAAGCGTCACGCGGTAACGGCCGCGGCCGGGGGCGGCTATCAAGGGTATGCGAAGTTTGACCGTGCCCGCGTCTGTCGGGAGTCTGACCTCGTTCCCTTGTTGGCCGTCGCCCCTGACCTGCCCGAGCGGAAGTATGAGGAATGAGTAGAGCCGCACGGGCGCGTGCCGCCGGGGCGGCTTCGGAGTCCTGACGCCGCCGTCCCTGTTACCCACGTCGCCGTTCGAGTCCTCGCCGGGCGTTGTCTGAACGACGGGCCCGCGGTTCTCCTGCTCGGGCGTGGCCTGCACAATCTGTGCGGGCGTCGGCCGCGGGTCGGACGTGTTCGCTTGTAGCGTCGGGTCCGGCCCGTCGCGCAGGCTCGTGCGCACGAGTAGCCACATTCCGACTGCGACGATTAAGACCGCGGCCGCGGCAAGAGAGAATCGCAGCGCGGGGGCGCGCAGGAAGTCGAAGAAGGATTTCTTCTCGGGACGTGAGGCGGGGGCGGCGTCGGCGCGTGCGTTCGTGCCGGGGAGTGGGGCCGCGCCGGCGAGTTCCGCAACGGGGGCGGCGGCGTTCCTTGAGATGTACTGCTTCAAAGCCCCCGCGACTCTTAAAGTCTCGCGGCGCTCGGGCGTGTTGAGAAAATACCTCTCGAACCTCTCGCGCTCGCCGGCGTCGAGGTCTCCGTAGAGGTACTCGTCCGTCAACTCGTCCTCGGCCGCGCGGAACTGCCTGAAGTATTCCGGGTCGCCGAAGAGCCTCTCCTCTACCTCGCCCCGCTCGCCCTCGGGCAGCTCCCCGAGCAGGAATCTTTTGAGGAGCAGGTCTTCTTCGAGCGTGTGTTTCATCCTTTTTCTTGGAGGGCGGCCTCTACAAGTTTATATGCATAAAACCGCCGTTTCATATCATCAGGCCGCCTTCTGCCCGAGACAATTCACGATGCAGTCCTTGAGCGTCGCCCTGATGCGGTGGGCCTTGAGCCTCAACTGCGGCAGCTTCGTGTCGAGCCGCGCGGCGAGGGCCTTCCTCAACTCTATCTTCACGCGCCGCTCGCCCTGATAGTACTGCAAGACTATGTCGCGGCTGTTGGGGCGCAGGTGGCTTATGCACTCTTCGAGGCAGCCGTACTCGCGCTCAACGTCTTCGTCGGGCGCGGCGGGCGCGCGCACCTCCATGTCTTCGGGCAGGGGCACAGTCTTCCTCTGCCGCCTGAGGTATTCGAGGTGTACGTAGTGCGCGACGCGGCGGAAGTACCGCAAGGGTTCGCCGACGTACGTGTCGAAGAACTCCTGCGGCTCGCAAGAGACGCGCAGGATGGTCTCGTCGGCGAGGTCGTCGGCGTGCGCATCGGGGCAGGCGTGCGCGCGGAAGCCCCCGACGAGCGAGGGGCGTATCTGCTCGTACAGAATCCTCCCCGCGCGCTCCGGGTCGGCGTGGAGCCAGGCGAGCAGGCGGTCGAGACCCTCCTGAGTCAGGCCCTTCCGGTTCTCGTCACAGGGCGAAGCGTCCAATTCAATGAGTCCCGGAAGCAGTGGTGTATTTAGGCGTCGCACGGTCGAACTGCGACGGCCGCCAGTCGCCCTGTAGGACGAAGCCCGCCCAGAAGTAAGGCGCGCGCCACTCGGCCCTCGCCTGCCTCAGCTCGGACTTCGCCATCCTCAGGGCCGCGGCCGCGGGCCGCCCCTCCTTCAGCATGTGACGGTAGAAACTCTTCATCAGCGCGGCGGTCGCCTCGTCGTCCACCTTCCACAGACTCGACACGACGCGGCTCGCGCCCGCGTACATGAAGCCGAGGTGGAGCCCGACGAGCCCCTCGCCCCTGACCTCCTTGCCTATCCCGGTCCGGCACGCGCTCAGCACGACGAGGTCTACGGGCAGCTTCAGGTTGTATATGTCGCCGAGGCGCAGGAACCCGTCCTGCGGGCGGCCGCGCTCGTCAACGAGCGACATCACGAGCCCCGAAAGCTCCGGGCGCCTGTCGTCAAGAAGCGCGTGCGTCGCGAAGTGTACGACGCGGTAGCCGCCGACCGAGGGGCTCGTCGCGTTCGCGCGGCTCGCCATGAAGGCCGTGGCCTTCATGGCAGAGCCCGCGGGCGCGACCGACATGATGGCCTCGGCCTCGTCGAGCGTGTAGCGCAGACGTTCGAGTCTGACTTCGCCGCCCGCGGGGTCAAAGTCTCTCAGCGCGCGCCCGAGCGCCGCGAGCTTCGGCGCGGCGTGCGCCGTCGGGGCCGCGCGCCTGTCGGCGGCGGCGACGCGGTCGTCGTCAGCGTTGAAGACCGGGTCTGCGAAGACCGCGACGTTCTTCGAGCCCGCGCGCGCGCGCGGCGAAGACCTGAGCAGCGCGAGCGTCGAGGCCGAGGGCAGGTAGACGACCTCGTTCGTCATGCCGAGCGGCTGCGCGTCCGCGTCTTCGCTCGCCGCCCGCCGCGCCGCCGTCTCGGCCGGCGCGAAGAGCGCCTCGAAGGGGATGAACTGCAAAGCGCCGTCGGCGACGACCACGACGCGCTTCGACCCCAGTCGCCCCGCGACCGGGCCGAGCAGCACGCGCCCCAGCTCTGACGCGGCGAGCGCGTACAGCCGCGGCGACTCCCCGAGGCGTTCGAGGTACTGACGCTCGCCCTCGCCGGGCTTGCGCGAACCGTAAGTCGCCACCGATTCCATGAGCGCTTCCGCCGCGCGCCGAATCCGCGCGCGGCCCGGCAGCGTGTGGGCTTCGACGCGCTCGCGCGTCACGGCCCAGAGGTAGCTTCGCTCTTCGCCGAGCGAGTATTCGAGCAGCAGCGTGTCCGGGTCTAAAAGCGCCTTCAGACTCGAAGCCTTCGGCGGCGCGGGCTGCGTCAACTGCGCGTAGCGCGGGCTGTGGCTGCGTATGCTCGCGCGCACGTCGTCGTACTCCGCGGAGAGCGCGTCGTACTCGCGCTTCAGGTTCTCTATCTCGCCCCTGAGCGCCTGAAGCCTTAGCTCAAGCCTCGCGGCCCCCGCCTTGTCGGCGGCCTTAGCGGCGGCCTGCGCGCGGCCCAACGCCTCGCGCTGCGAAAGCACACGGTCGGACAACGCGCACAGGCGTCTCTTTAGTTCGCCCTCCTTCGCGGCCAGCTCCGGCCTGACCCACGCGCGCACGTCCGCCTGACTCTCGGAGAGCATGTCGAGGAGGCCGCGTGCGCGCGCCTGCTCGCTCGACTCGAAGGCGGCGTCGGTCAGCTCGGCGAGCGCGGCCGGCGTGGACTGCGCGCCGAGGCGCATCTTCACGTCAACGTCCAGCTCGTAGTAGTCGTACTTCGAGGCGAGCAGCGTCGTCTTCAGCTGCGGGTGCGTCGTCCTCGCGCGCAGAGACTCGACGGCCTCTATCGCCTTTCCTATCAGCTTTCGCGCCGCGTCGAGGTCGCCGCGCGCGCTCTCGACGCGCGCGAGCCCGTAGAGCGACGCCGCGCGCCCGCGCTCCGCGCCCACGTCGGCCCAGAGTGCGAGCGCCTCGCCGAAGGTCTCGGCGGCGCGCGTCGCGTCGCCCGCCGACGCCTGCGCGTTCGCTATCTTGTCGAGCGTGACCGCGAGCCCGAGCTTCATCCCGCCGTCCTGCTGAATCTTCTTCGCCCGCTCGTAGCGCGCGAGCGCCTTCGGCGCGTCGCCGCGCGCCGCGTGTAGCATGCCTATGTGCGTCAGCACGTAGGACTCGCGCTGCTTGTCGCCGACCTGTTCGTAGAGCGCCAGCGCCTGCTCGTAGCGCGCGAGCGCTTCGTCGTACGAGTTGAGCAGGTAGTGTGCGTACCCGAGGTTGTCGAGCGCGTCGGCCTGCCCGCGCTTCTGGCCGAGGCTCTGGTAGAGCGCGAGCGACTGGTTGAAGTATTCGAGCGCCCTATCGGTGTCGCCCATCTCGGCGTAGGTCATGCCGATGTTGTTGAGCGTGTTCGCCTCGCCCGCGGCGGCCTTCTGCTCGCGTTGGAGCGCGAGCGCGGTCGCGTAGTTTTCGAGCGCCGCCTGCGTGTCGCCGAAGCGGTGGTAGACCGCGCCGACGTTGTTGTAGGCGGCGGCGAGGCGGATGTTGCCCGTCTCCTGCCAGATGCCGAGCGCCTGCCTGTACATCGCCAGAGCGCGCGTCGGGTCGCCGAGGTTTTCGAGCGCGTTCGCGATGTGGTTGTAGGCGTTTGCCTCCATGTTGCGGTCGCGCGCGGCCTGACAGATGGGTAGCGACTGCTCGTAGTGCCTGAGCGCCTCCCGGTAGTCGCCGAGCCCCGCGTGCGCGAGGCCGATGTTGCTCTGTTCGAGCGCCTTGCCCCGCCGGTCGTCCGCGCGCTCGTAGAGGTCGTAGGCGCGTTCGTAGAAGGGGAGCGCGTTGCGCGGCGTGTCGAGGTCGCGCTCGGCGTCCCCGATGTTGTCGTTCACCATCGCCTGCCCGAAGAGGTCGTCGAGCTCTCGGAAGACGGCGAGCGCGCGGTTCATCGAGTCGAGCGCGGCGTCGAAGTTCGTGCGCTCCGCGTCGAGCTGCCCGCGGCCGACGTGGTACGTGCGGCCGAGCGCGTAGAGCGTACACGCCTCGCCGTACCGGTCGCCGAGCGTGCGCCAGAGGCCGAGCGCCTCGGCGTACTTCGCGACGGCCTGTTTCCCATACTCGTTCGTGCCGAGCCTCCTCAGCCTGCGCCCCTCGACGTACGCGGCCTCGGCGCGGACGCGCAGCAGGTCTGCTTCGGTCGGCTCGCGCGCGTCTTCGAGTCTCAGCTCGTAGCGGCCCGGCGCCGCGCCGCGCTCTTCGGAGCGGGCGACGAGCAGGTACTCGCCCGACGCTTCGGCCACGAGCGAGACCGACTCGGGGCCGTGCGAGCCGTTGAGTGTGTCCATCGAGACGACGGGCTTCGCGCCCGCGGCCGAGGGGTCTGCGCCGGGCTCGTAGAAGGAGACGGTGAGGTCTACGCCGTCCTGCTCGACGACCGCGCGGAGGTACTGCCCGCGCGCGAGCGTCACGCGGTAGGCGTGCGCCTCGCCGCCTTCGAGCGGCTGACGACGCGTCTCGCCGGGGCGCACCTGTCCCAAATCTTTGGGCGCGGGCGCGGGGGTCTGCGCCGCGCCCGCCGGCCGGGGCGCGGCGACCCACGCGCGGGCGCACGGGGCGGCGGCCGCGGCGAAGAGGCACAGGCACAGAAGCGCGGCCTTCAGGATAGACCTACGTTCTCGGGCGGCGTTGGGACGGCGGGGTCGCATTGGGCAACACGAGCGCTCCGTGGGTTCTGTTGTGGGATGAAATGTTTCGAGCCTAAGCGAATCGTTCGGGGCAGTTCGCGGAGACTCTCGAAGGTCGCAGGGACGCCGACGTGCGAAGGGCGAGTCGAACTCGGCGCGTCGCGTCGCGCGCCGGCGACGCAAATCTTATGTTCACGCGGGGGACGAGTCAACCGCTCTCACGCCGCGCGCGACTCGGACGACGTGCGCGTGCGTCGCCCGCGAAGCACGCGCGACGCACGCGGCGAGGTCGGGCGGGCGGCGGCGGCGGTCATCGGCGCGACTCCCGCCGCCGTCGCTTTACGTACGGGCTACCGGCTACGCACCGGCGCGGCCCGTCGCCTATTTCCCGGTTCCGGTGGTCGTGGTTTGCGACGGGTCCGCGTTGGAACCCTCGTGGCCGCCGGGGCGGCCGTCGTGGCCGCCGATTCTGACGGCTTCCCACATGCCCTCGTCGCCGCCGGCCGGGATGCCCTCGGCGGTGACCGTGACTCTGCCGTTGATGACGGCCGGGCCGTTGCCGTCGTTCAGCACCCTCCCGTAACCCACGTAATGGTAGGTATCGTCGTTGTCGTCGGTTCTCTCGAACTCCAGCTTAAACCTCTCTTTTTCGCCGAGGCTGTTGCAAGTGCCTTCCAGCACAGGGCCGGACTTCTTGTTCCTTATGTAAGTCACGCGGACGGTCGTCTCGTCGTAGGGACAGACGTGCAGAGTGCCGTCCTCGGCGTACTCCTCCTTGGTCACGACATGGCCTTTTTTCTTCTCCCACCTTATCGCCGAGACCCAATTTCCTTCGCACAACTCCATAACGCCTCCTTCTGCAAACGTACTCTTTGGGGTTTAGGTCGAACGCAGCGGCGGCCAATTAAACCACAAACGCCCGACGCCGCAGCGAAGTATTTAGTGCGGCGCGCGCCGCGTCCCTCCGTCCGACTCCGAGCGCCGCGCCATCCTACTTAGTGATGACTGAACCGGCTTAAACGTATCACCCGCGCCGCCGTCGCGCGCGCGGTTACGCCTCGGCCCCGCGCGATTAAAAAAATTTCTGATACGTACACGGGCCCGCGCGCATATCTATGTGTAAGCCGACAGGAGCCCGCGACGACTCTGACGCGGGCCGCCGTCACGGGCCGCCGCGAGTCCGCCCGAGCCTCCTACTCTGACCGGAAGAGGCCCACCCCGCTTCGAAGGAGAGACAGTGACTCACACCGCAGCAGCCCGTGACGTTACGGCAGACCCCCGCAAGATGTCCCGCCCCCGCCCCCCCAAGACTTCGCCGCTACTTCTCCTCACCCTCACCTTTCTCCTCCTCCTCTTCAATCCCCAACCCGCGCGCGCGCAGGGCGACGGCGACGGCGACGAGAGGACTCCCGAAAACGACGCGAGGCCCGAGGCCGACAGGCGCGTCGAGGAACAGCTCGCGGGGCAAATCTCCGTCGCGCAGGCCGCCAACAGAATCGCGAAGGCCATACGCGCCGCATACCCCGGCATGACCTCGCTCCTCATCTACAACGACGGCGACATACGCCTCCTGCTCGTCTACGGCGCGGCCACGAAGAGGGTTGACGCGTACACGACCCGCTACGCGAACCTCGCCGCCGCTGAGTTCGCCGCGCTCGCCGCAGACCCCGCGTGGACGGGGCCGGGAGCGCCGTGCGACGAGCCCGTATTCGCTCAGGAGCGCGGCGACGTAAAGGCCGCCCCCGTCAACCCCGCGGGAGTCGCGTCGAGCCCCGCCGTCACGTTCGGCGACGCGCTCTCGCTCTTCCGCGCGGGCGCGAACACGAAGGGCGACGCCCCCGGCGCGGGCGAGCCCGTCGTCGTCACCGAAGTCTTCCGCGCCCTGAGGGAGCAGTACCACGGGAGCGTCGCGCTCTACTACCCGACCGAGATACCGCCCGGCTTCGACCCCGCGCGCGACTCGCGGCTGCTCGACAAGCTCGAAGCGCTCTTCAACTCGAAGGCCAACGCCGAGGCCGCCGCGGCGCAGATAACGCAGCGCGTCGCCGACAAGAGGGAACTCGTGTCGCGAATACAGAAGTGCCGCGCCGCGGCCGACTCCTCGCAGGCCGCGCTGCAAAAGCTCTTCGGCGAACAGCAGAAGAAGTCAGACGACCTTGACCGCGCGATACTCCTACGGCCGAAGGGCAGGCCGACGGCCGCGCAGAGGGCGCGCCAACTTAAGGAGCGCGAGAGGCTCGCAGACCTGAGGGCGCGGTTGGAGCCGCGCGCCGCGTCGCTCTGGCCGGTCAGGCAGAGGCTCGGCGACGACGTGAGGCGGCTCGAAAAACAGATGGCCGCGCTGCGCGATGCGTCCGGCCCGCTCCCGGCGCTCGACGCGCAGGCCGGGCTGCTCGCGAAGGACTTGACGCGCGCGGACGACGAGACCGGCCTCAACCCGCTCGCCGCCTTCATACGCGCGGAGATGATTCAGAAGTTCATGCAGGAGAACGACGCCTACTGGCTCAAGCTCAGGGTCGTCGCCGCGGGCGGGAGCGCGAGGGTCAGGTCGAACCTCTTCGCAGACCTCTTCAAAGGCGGCGGCCGCGTCTGGTACAGTGGCGCCTCAATCGTGGAGTACCACCTCTACGACCGCCTCGGCCGTTCGCTCCTGTCCGACACGACCAACAGCTACGAGGAGTACAGGGAGGCGAAGGAGTTCAAGAGACTCGCCGACGACCGCGACGAGGTAGACCAGCGTTAACGTCCGCTCACCCGACAGGAAGACACACGTACCTTTAGCCCCGGAGGAACGAAGATGAGTGACAACAACCCCCCGGCCGCCGCCTTGACGGAGGCCGCAGACGTGAATGTGAATTTCCCGCACGAGAAGGTGTTTACGGCCGAGGAGGTCGCGCACGTGCTTGCACACGCGGACGGGTCGTCGAACGGCGGCGGCGCGGCCGCCATCGCGGCGGCCGCGCCGCCGCCCGCGGGCGTCGCGACGCGGCTCGTGAGCGGGCGCTACGAGGGGACGAACGGGAAGGA